>ERZ887830.2015-NODE-2015-length-10784-cov-9.022649_pt1 | contig 10784 bp, 5 predicted proteins | sample MGYA00521101_ERZ887830 | MGnify/ENA primary metagenome ERZ887830 (study PRJEB32303, sample SAMEA104408592) | aquatic metagenome | biome: Marine water; feature: Pelagic; material: water | place: Baltic Sea | collected 2014-06-05T16:38:00 | depth 1,762 m ...
GTCGGGGTATATATTTAATGCCTCGTCCCCCCCGGGGCAAATAGGGGTTTATATTTTCGCATTCATTCCCCCTGTCGGGATAAAGGGGTATATATCATTGCGTTATTTCTCCTTAGGCAAGTAAGGGGTTTATATTATTGCGCTCTTTCCCCTAAGGCAACAATAATACGTTCACTAGTTTACAAGAAAAATAAATATCTCTTATATAAACCATAGAATATCACTTTTATTAATCTCATAAATATATCACACAATTATTTCTATCGATTTATAGGTTAAACTGAAATAACTTACCACGAATTATTCAGATTATTTCACTTTTTATTCTTAATCCAGAATCACTTTGTGCTCCTGTCCATTAAAAGTAACGAACTAAGATGGTGGAGAAAATTACTCTTTTTGGCATCTGGCCTAAAAAGGGTTTGTTTACATTAACTCTTTCAGAAATGTCTGAAAATGGGTTATCCTTTTCCGAGCTATGTATACTAAAAGATTTTTCTGTACCCCTGGGGGCCGGGGGAATTCTCCACCCATCATTATTTTCGAGCAATTTTTTATTTTCAATTTGTTTAATATTGAAAAACGATATATTGAGAGGTTTCCTTTCTGTCCGGGTTGCTGCCTTATTCCAATTAATGGCGTCACAACTGTTCCGGCTATCCGATTCTATAACTAGTTTTGAGCCATCGTTATGTATCGAGCTTCCACTTTCTATTTTTGCTTTGTTTACGTCCGACATTTTAGATAACACTAATGGGTTTGAGTTATTAATTGCTTCAACAACGGGTTGTTTACCAGACCTGGACCGAGTGTTTGGTCTTTCAAACACGCTCTCAGGTAAAGGTAAATCTCCTGAAATCCTCATTCTAGACATGTTATCGGTTGTTTTGGCAATTATATCTTTTGGTAATTGCATTTGATATTCTTGTATGTTAAACGGGCGGAGATACCTACAATGCGAATAGGATAGTTTGTTTGTCCGTAGATTTTGCATTTGTACCCCTTGCTTTTGTACTGATGTAATCTTGTAAGGCCCCGAAAAAATGTCTTTTAGGGTATTTTTGTGATGGTCTTTGATGAAAACAATATGACCCACTCTAAAGATATTTTTGTTATCAGAATCACCCTTCAATTCGAGTTGTTCCAACTTTAATTCCTTAGCTTGTGTTAATAGAAAATCCCTCGAGATTAAAAATTCACTCATTTTTTGTATGAGCATGTCTGAATCATAAAGCTCACTGTATATGGAGTACGAAGAATTGGGTTCTGTACCAAAGTACAGGCCGTGTCTGCTAATCCCGAGATCTTTCATTTTTCTTGTATTTATATGGCTCACAGCCAGATGGCAATACTTTTGCCATTTGTGTTGGTTTCCTGAACCAGCTAGGTCATCAATACAAATCCTGAGGGTTTGTTTTAATATTTTCATCGAAGATTCCACCCTATTTTGGAATTGGGAATATGCAAAGGATTGATAATGTAATATGTTATGTTTGAAAAACAGTGTTTGCACTTCTTTACCAAATTCCGTACCCTGATCAGATAGTACTGCCATCGGAAAGTCTGTCTGTGCAAAATAATCAGTTAAACTGGTGCATACTGAATCGCTAGATTTATTTTTCAGTGGTTGTATGTGTAGGAACCCTGAAAAAATGTCCTGAACTATTAGGGCATATGGGTACTGATCAGCTTCCAAGTATATTATATCAAGGGATACTGCCTGTCTAGGCCTGGTTGAGAACTCATCAATTTTTCTTTTAACTGGTGTTTGAGATGGCTTAATAATTTTCGCTGCTCTATGTATAGTACAGAGATAGCAGCTATTTGTTATTTTATCCGCGGCCATTTTAACACCTGGAATAAAATAATTTTTACTAATTTCAGTTATTAGCTCTTTCCTATTGGGGTGGTGAAGAGTGTCATGTAAATTCCTTAAAATACTCAAAACCAGTATTCCTGGAACCACAACTCTGGGAGATTCATCAGGCTCTTTTCTGAAAATTAGCAATTTATTGATAATCTCAAATCCCTTAAAATTCCTTTCCTTAGCCTTAATACAATATTCATCTGATTGTTGTAGTTCTGATAATTTTTCTTTGGTTAGCTTACCAGCTGAACGAATATCTCTTTCTGCTAATAATTGCTGAATTTTCAATTCCTCATTGTCATATTTTATTTCAGGCAGTTCTGGTTCTGTAGGCTGCTGGTCCTCAATGCCAACATTCGCCAAATCCTCAAGGTAAATATCTTTGTTGATATAATGGTTACCCTTGAGCTGGTGAGAGTAACTTTTATGAACAAATGATATTTTATCCAAAATGTACAATGATGGTAGTTCAAAAATGTTCTGAATCTGTATTACTAAGGTTTCCAGATTTAAAACTTTATTTCTGTCCTTGGACTTAAGCTTTATCAAAACCGATAGGTCGCCCGAGTTAATTAATGTAGGAACTTTATTAGTGCTTGACAATCTTACTATTGTGGTGAGATCCGCCGGATTTTGTTCAACCATTGTGATAGATAAGTTTTTATTTTGTGTTTTGTAGCTAAGTTCAGCATACATATGATCCTGAATTTCAAGATAGAATCCAAGGGGTTCTTCTCTTGGTAAATCCCTATCTATCAAGATGGGTTTAGTTATGTTGATAGTAATATAATCTTTATGGACCATAATGTCACCAGTTTTACCCTGAGTCCATATTCTAATATGGGCGGGTCTGTTGTATCCTTTAGGGAAACAAGATAAAAAATTTGTTTCCGCAATTTTAGTAGTTTCTTGTTCTGCCAATTTTTTTAGATCAAACTCTGGGTCAATGTCCTTTTGTATCTCTTCTAAAATAGAATTGACTTTTGTAAATTTTTCTTTCAAGAAAACATCAAGTTCTTCAGATGTATTATGTTGTTCTCGCAATAGGCATTTATATGTCTCATCTAAGCTTCTTCTCAATCTTGTTAATAAAGGAGACTTTTTTAACTCAGAAAAGTGTTTAGACAATAAATGATTGAGCCTGTCCATATAAATAGCACTAAGTTCTTTATTTGAATTACTTATTAATTCGTTAAGAAAAACAATTTCAGGCCTTCTGGTAATTGTTTTATAACCTATATTCTCAATATGGATAGTGTTGATGTCATATTCTATATCCTTATCATGTCCGGCTAGTAATTTCAATACTGTCAGGTATCTTTCCTCCGGAGACGGTAATTTTAGGTCACGAAATAGGTCGTCTATCTTTGGTGGTCCAGAATGTTTTTTATCGCGATCCCAAATATCACCTTTCTCTTCTCTAGGTCTCCTAGTTAGATAAATTAGTAAGTCATCCGCTGTTAAGGTACAGTTGTTCGGTACAGCTGGTAGGTTTTCAGCCTGTACTTTGCTTAGTGGGTGTACAGTTTCTTTCTTGAAGTACCCTTCGAATGAACGGGAAAGCATATCTGCCATTAGTAGTATACTACCTGGAGCATGACTAATTATTACATCTAATTGTTGTAGTCTAAACACTATGTTATCAAGCAAATTCTGCACAAGAAGGTTATGAGAACTCATTCTTCTTAGGAATAAAATTGCCCTCATATCTGAGAATATATAAATTTTTCCTCTGCAGTTGACTAGGTATGGCCAGAAAGTGGCCAGTGACAGATGTAGGGCTTGTAGTTCTAAGATATATGAGCTCTTATGGTAATTATTTATGCTATTAATCTTACTTGTCACCTGCACCAATGCTAGACCTGACGGTCTGTCTGCAAACAGCGCCCCTCCTAGGGCATATCTGCTAGCATCAGAGGTTATCAGTAAATTTTCGTGTTTGTCTGGTATTGCCAGCTTCACATTTAATTTAATTAATAACAGAAGTGCTTGCCAACTTTCCTCCTCCACTCTTGTCCAAGTAAAAACTTTACATTTCAAAAGTAGGCTGAGTGGGTATAGGAAATACTGTAGTAGGGGTAGGTATTTTACTATATATAAAAACTGAGCCAATCTAGAATGCAATGCAAATAAACTATTTGGTCTTTCTACCTCTATTAATGATTTAATTTTTTCCTGGTCAAGAGAAAGTGTGCCATCCATCGTATCTATGTATATGCCTAATATATTTAGTTTAGTAGTTAGGATAGATGTTTTGGAAGGCGCCATTTTGACATCGCCTAGTCTACACATAATGAGAAACGCCTCGTATAGAATTAATAGAATTTCAGGGTTCTCATGAAAAACAAAAACGTCATCCATGTATACCTCTAAAAAATCATCTATAATTAAATGTTCTATTAGTTTTCTATCTTTCTCAGACAGTAATGTCATAGACTTTTTGAATCTTTCCTGACTAAAAACAATATTTGTAAACTTTGTACACACATAGGGCGAATTTGTTAGCCCCTGGACTACCATTAAACATTTGTACACCTTGTGATTCAGATAAAATGATGTTTTATGTGCATCAGATGGTCTAATGCGGAGATGCGAGAATGCATTATTTAAATCGCTCACAATTACATATTTTCCTCTCATTTTATGGTGTACACTGTCAATAGTAGGTAGACTTGAAGGCGTTTTGGTTTTCGTGATCTGATTAAGGTTTCTGACATCGAAAACCAAACGTAACTTCTTCATATTTGCTATTTTCTCTCTGCCGGCTTGCGCAAAAGAATCTACATTAGAACTTTTCTTTCTAACTATATTAAGGTTAGCTCTGAAAGGGGAATCATAACTCTCCGCCATTAATCCCGCCTTTACATAACATGCGACCACTTTTTCTGCATATTCTAAATGAATTCCAGAAAGCGGTCTTTTTTTGTCACACGAGACCTTATCCTTTATAGTTTCTAGGTCCATGTAGATCCCATTTCTTTCTGAACAATTACCCACATCCAATTTATGTTTACTAAAACAGTCTGGGTAATTATTTACCAATTTCATAGCTCTGTCCTTGAAATCATGGGGGCAACTAGAGTAATCAATATCTGATAATTTATGAACCTTAGAAAATTCCTCAAGTGGTGCAAATGAATCATGATCCATTAGGTCATCCACAGTTTCAATTTTGGAGTGATTGGTTCCCGCAAATTTGGAATTGAAAAAATCACTAGAATAATCAGATGATTGATTGATTGATGTAATATTTAAATCTGCAAGTTGCTTGTTTGTATTATTAATATGTACTTTTTCAGGAAGGGGACCGGCCTGAAGATTACTTTGCCCAGAGACCAGATCTGTAATGGCCTGGACAGAATGTTCGTCCATTTTTGAAACCAGGTATGACACAATTGGTTTATTTTTCTTAATAACAAGTTTGTCATTACTCGAGTTTTTAATTTCCATGGTTGCTTTATCATTGACAATATGCAATTCTCTATTTAATATTTTCGTCTGTTTAGAGATGGACTCGTCAAGTTTATATATCAATCCCAATGATACCGGTGTGGTTGGCGCATGTTTGTCAGAACAGTCGTTTGGTTCTGATTTCTGCTTATTATTTTTAATAAAACATTCTTGACTATAAACATGACATTCCACATTCTTTGTTTCATCAGGAGAAATTACAATATTTTCCACACATACTGCAATATTATTATTTTTATTACTCCTGTCTTTGTGGTATAATGGGATGCAATGTAATTCATCATTATATGGTAGTATAAAAGTTGTCCCTGCAATAATTGAATTTCTTAATAAGGGGCTACCCAAAATCATTGCATGTCCATTCAATGAGCTAGCTACCAAGAATGGCAGTGTTTTTGTCCATTTAGCTTTATTATAATCAGTAAATGTTATTGGCAAGGTGCATATTCCTTTCACTAAATCTTTAGATACACCATTGGCTGTTCTCAAATAGATTTGCCTTTTAGTGATTGGGATATGCCACTTATCAGTTAAATATGTTGTTACTAGGTTGCGTGAGGCCCCAGTGTCCACTAGAGCCAGGGTTTCGGATCCATTTACTTTAATAGACAGGTAAGAAAGGGTTTGTGCTTGATTGTCGAATAAATTGACATCAGTCACTTCCTTTCTCTCTATCCTTTTAATGCGCTCTTTTTCCTTTCTCTCTCGGGTCAGGGAATCGATCTTTTTGCCTATATAATTATGGTAATCAAGATCGTGACCCATGGACCTTCTAACCCAAAGCCTTGCTAACTCTAGATCTGAAAGTCCCAGATCTGGGCATTTATTTGCTTGAGGATTTCTAGGTTTCGGAAATTTCATAGAGAAAATGTCTATCTGTGAATCATCTTTATCCAAATAGCCAAATGTGTCTAGCCAACTGACATCATTTATATTTATTTTCACTGCACTCGCTATTTCCTGGATTTTTAATTCTCTTATGTCATCCTCACTAGATTCCTCATTATTAAATTTACGTTTATTAACATTTACAACTAGATTATTTTTATTTACGATATCTACAATATTATTGTTAGTACATGTTAAATTACTATTGTTATGCTTATTCAATACAGTATTTGACATTTTTGATTGATTGATTGACGCCATTATTCTAAATTCAGTAGAGGAACCATGTCGGCAATAATATCTCGGTCATCTGAATTGTCATTCATGTGCATAATGTCGTCGTTTTCTATCCAATTGTCTGCAGTAATGTGATCAGTCATATGATGTAGCTCTGTGTCGCTCTTGGGGCTCATGGACTTTCTAGAGTATGAAGACTTTTTCTTGTCATATCTGTTGTCAGAAGCATAGCCAGATTTGTAGTCTCTAGACCTACGATCAGTTGTACTGCTATTTCTGCGTTGTCTGTCTTTGCTGTAAGAGTCTCTCCTCTTCATGCCGTCCTTTGTATTGTAATATTTTCTTTCACCATATTTGTCCTTGTTTTTATATTGGTGTGGGCCTCTGGCACTATTAGTAGAAACATTTGATTGTCTCCTAGAGTTATTATTTCTATTGTAGGACGAGCGGTTGTCAGAACGAGATGGCCTCCTAGAATCATCATATCTTCGGTTAGTATTTTGTTCGTAGCTATTACGTCTGTATGCTTGTCCGGCTACATTATAATACTGACTATCTTTATTGTCTCTAGTGCGTCTGTCTCTAGATTGTGATCTAGATTGGGATCTGCCGTATGAGCTATCCCTGCTAGATTTACTGTCATATCTCCTGTCATTCCTAGAACCTTTGTCTCTGTTTCTATTTCTAGAATAGCTAGAAGCACGTCTGTCCGAGTCTCTTCTAGAATTTCTACCTTCTCTTCCTGGTCTAGATTGACGACTATTATTTCTAGAGTAAGACCTAGAGTAGGAATTGTCTCTCGAGAATGATCTTTTGTCTCTATATCTAGAGGATCTGTTCTTGTTCCTGTTATTGGAACCATAATAGTCCACTGAGACATCTTCAGAGTCTTGGTTCTTATTAGCATTCGAACCAGATCGAGTACTCATACTGCTAGTCCCATGGTCTTTTTTAGCTTTGTCAGATTTTTTTATTGCGCCTTTTTCGCGTTGCTCTGTCCTTTCATTTGACGGTGCGACTTTAAACTGTTGACCCATGGCTCCTCTTGGTGCAACATCCTGTGCTGCGTCCCTGTTCATCATTTGGGCATGCGCAGCACGGGCTTCTTCTAGGCCATCCTCACCCTGTGGTGGAGGTCCATGACCCTGCGCACCCTGTTGTACTGGGTGTTGTTGTTGTGCTGGTGGTCCCTGTAAGTTTACATTGCCTATAGGGTTATTCAATGTGGGACCAAAAAAGTCTGTCGGTCGTCTTCCTATAGGTTCTCTGGATAAGTAACCGTCCTCATAACATAAGCCCTTGGTTGCATTTTTGAATGTACCCGGTTTTTCCTCTCCCAGGGTCATGTTAAACAACTCCATGGCACCAGTATCAGATTTTTTCTTATATGGCAGATCATACTCTGGGAGACTACCCATGAGTTCAGTGAGCTCTGCGCTATGAGCTATTTCATTCCATTTTGGTAACTCTGTCTGATGTAGAGTGCACCTGTCTACCATTGATTTGATGGTCGTCTTCACAGTTCCAACTGTAAAGCAGAGCAGACAGTGTAGCATCAACTTATTGATCTTAAGTTTTTTCTGATCTGGCTTTTCTTTGTGGAAGAGTGCAAGCGCTATACCATGGGATTCATTAAGAATCTGGTACAGACTCGTACCACTAAGTCTGACCAACGATTGTAACTGCTTCATTAGTTGTACGTATGGGTTCGGACGGGGTGTCTTGGACATCAGAAATTGTGCTTTTTCATTAATATCCATTTCTCTTAGGACAATCTCAACCTGAGGGCCACAGAACCAACTTGCTAGTCTGTTAATAGCTCTGTGGAGATGGTGTTTTGTGTAGTGTAACTTTGATGTCACTTCTCTCAGATTAAGCATAGTGTTGATCCAGTCTACCGTTGTCCGTGAAGCGTCTGTGTATAGGACAGTTGCATTTTCACTTGTCACACAGTTTGGTAATGTTCTACCTAACGCTTTCCATTTTCTTGTCGTCTGATCCGCCTGGGGGTCTTGAACCTGGCCATGCAGGTTTTCATTATAATATTCCAATTCCCCTATCTTAAGGAAATGCTCAGTTGGTTTTGGAACATAAACCAGATCTGTCATGTAGTTCTCGATACCATATTCGAGCGGTGCAAATTTGAAAGTTTGGATCAAGAGTTTTGTGTCGTCAAGTTTGTAGGCGTCTGTCTCTTTAGAGTTCTCTACAATTTTGGTAAATGCCTCAGCTTGTCTGTTTTTGTCTGTCTCTTGATAAGCATCCACCAACTGGAGTCTGAACTGTCTTTCCTCATGGAGGCGTGCGTTTTGCACTATAAAATTCTCCATTTTGTAAATGGAGAATTTTATTTTCCTAATATTCTATTTGAATTCTTACTTTTTCAGGATTCAGCCGGAGTCTGAAAGGCTGAAGCTGTCAAGAATGTTGCAGCAGCAGCTGTCAATGGGCAATTTCGCAGGCCGGCCGCTTGTGCAAAAAATTGTATCCTGCCTGCTTTCTTTCTAAAGATCGAAGCAACTAAGTTTCGGTCTTAAATGTTTTGCCAATTTATTGGAACATTCGCATAGGCCGTACATGCGTTTGCGGGGACATCTGTTCCATGTAATTATATTGGAATATGTTGTCCCATTCAATGTAAATTCCAGAAATTGTAATTGTATTTCATATGTATTTATCTTGTGATAAATTTTTCTGAAATTCCTGTATGATTCTATATATCTAAAATTGAAAATGATCCCGTCCTTTTTATTGTATGTAACTAACTTTGCTTTATGGAGTGCTAGTGTTCGTTCAATAATTGTACTGTCCTCATTATTTGTAAAAATCTGTGTTCCAATTACATGCATGAGGAAATGAATAGAGATAAAATAAAATAAAATTGTCAGATATTATATGACTTATTTATTTAAAAATCTTCGATATCGCTTTATAAAACTCGAAATCAGACACAGCTGGATCGGTCACACCGGTGGCCCATACTTTTTCTGCTACTTTTCTATAAAACTCACGAATTATTTCTACCTCCTCTGGTGAAGGAGTGTAGTACTTGTCCGTCTTCTTGTTTGTTTTACGCGGCATATTTGCTGTGTATTAACACAGATACTCAATTGATATTCTATGAGTATTTCTATACGGGATAATTCCGCTGATGTTTATACTCCATGGGAGTCGATCTTTAATCTATCGATCTTTATACTCCAAGGGAGTCGATCAGTAATCTCTTGATCATTATACTCCAAGGGAGTCGATCCATAATCTGTTGATCGTTATTTAACATTTTTTACATTGTTACATTTGATGAGTAGGTTGATGCTGTAATGAGCAATATCCAGAGTATTTCATGTTCAAAGACTGAAAGAGAGCAATAGATTACATGAATTAATTGGATTTTGAGATAAATTTTTTCTGTCGAATTTTTTGAAAATAATTATATTGGTTTGCAATTAAATCAAAAATTAACTGAAAAAATTAAGCAGCGATCGGTCGCTGCCCAGGTTCGCCATGTTAGGGAATCTCTGCTCTCTCTCGGTCCTAACATAAAATACACTTCTGAAGGTTGTATCTATACTGAGATACTATATTCGTTTATTATTTAAGGTACAATATCTGCCGGTCAACTCCTGGCCTCCTTCTCCTCCTTTGCAGCTGTCGATGACGCAGTCGGAGAAGAAGCTGTCGATCTGTCCTGTCGGAATCTTTCTTCTAGAAGAATCCCGTATTAAGATATTAGTATTAGTTTACTATAACATTATACGGGATAATCATGGCCAGTGGTGGTATCTCTTGAGATGACACCAAAGTCGAACAAGGAGACAGGAGAGGGCGACGGTGAAGGGCAGAGGTCAGGGGGCAGGCGTAGGTGCGGGGGCGTAGAGGGGGAAATGGAGGTGGACGTCGATGAATTTCTTGGCGGCGCTGATGAAGGTGACGGCGACGGTGGTGCAAACCACGTAGCCGACTAAGATGAACTTGAAGTTGATTTTGAAGTCGTCGCTCATGATGTCGTCGATGTAGACCTCGATTCTCGCTCTCGTCACGTCTCCACACTCGCTTGAACCTCGATCTCTGAATATAAATGAGTGTATGCAAACCATAATACACCGAATAATATCAGAGATTAAACAAATAAAGCGTCGTAAAGACAAAAGCTTCTATGATAATAAACGATAAGAATATTCACAAAAATAGGTTTTTATATAAAACGACCTAGGAACATAATGTGAATATTGATTGTTAGTTAATTGTTCCTGATGTGATATAATCAAAAATATATATTTTTTTCTTTTTATTTTGTGGTGGAGGTCCATGACCCTGTGCA
>ERZ887830.2016-NODE-2016-length-10781-cov-5.443222_pt1 | contig 10781 bp, 9 predicted proteins | sample MGYA00521101_ERZ887830 | MGnify/ENA primary metagenome ERZ887830 (study PRJEB32303, sample SAMEA104408592) | aquatic metagenome | biome: Marine water; feature: Pelagic; material: water | place: Baltic Sea | collected 2014-06-05T16:38:00 | depth 1,762 m ...
GACTCGAACCAGCGACCTTCGGGTTATGAGCCCGACGAGCTACCTACTGCTCTACCTCGCGATGCGGGGGCAAATCTACAAAATTTATACGCTATGGCAAAGGCTAATTCAAAGATTGTATCTTTACCTCATGTCGAAAAACCCACATAAATCAGGTTATGTGTCCATTGTTGGCAATCCCAACGTGGGTAAATCTACCTTGGTCAATGCTTTGATGGGTAAAGATTTGTCCATTACCACACCCAAGGCGCAAACCACCCGCCATCGGATACTGGGGCTCATTAATGGAGAAAACCATCAATTGGTATTGTCAGATACCCCAGGGATCATACAGCCCGCCTACGAGATGCAAAATTCCATGATGGATTTTGTCAAGGAATCTTTGAACGATGCCGATGTATTGCTCTATATGATTTCCATAGAAGAAAAACAGATTAAGGACGAAGCTTTGGTAGCGCGCATCAAGAAATCCAAAATCCCATTATTTGTTCTGATCAATAAAATCGATACTTCTTCTCAGTCAGCATTAGAAGATGCGGTTCGAGAATGGACAACTGTTTTTCCGAACGCAAAGGTCATCCCCATTTCTGCTCTGACAGGTTTTTTTATCCCTGAGCTCTTACAAATGTTGATTGAACTTCTCCCTGAATCGCCTCCTTATTTCCCCAAAGATCAGCTCAGTGATAAGCCAGAAAGATTTTTCGTCAATGAATCCATCCGCAAAAGTATTTTGGAACATTATGACAAAGAGATCCCTTATGCTGTGGAGGTGATTACCGAATCTTTTAAGGAAGAAGAAAAAATCATCAGAATTCGAGCGGTAATTTTGGTAGAACGAGAAACCCAAAAGGGAATCATCATTGGACACAAAGGGGAACAACTCAAAAAAGTAGGCATTGGCGCTAGAAAAGATTTGGCTTTATTTTTCGGAAAGAAAATTCACATAGAACTGTTTGTGAAAGTCCAAAAAAATTGGCGTTCCAATCCTCAACAACTCAAGCGTTTTGGTTATCAGCACTAACGACGCTGTCTTATCTAACAAATTCACTTACTTTTGCACTCAAATAAACCGTAATGGGAGGTATCGTAGCAATTGTGGGGAGACCCAATGTAGGTAAGTCCACTTTTTTTAATCGTTTGATCAAAAAAAGAGAAGCCATCGTAGATGCTATAAGCGGGGTTACCCGCGACCGTCATTATGGTCAGTCCGACTGGAATGGTATATCGTTCAGTTTGATCGATACAGGCGGTTATGTCGAAGGAAGCGATGATGTTTTTCAAAAGGAAATCGACAAGCAAGTCAACTTGGCCATCGAGGAAGCCGATGCTGTTTTGTTTATGGTTGATGTGGCTGAGGGTCTCACTGGAATGGACCAAACCATTGCCCAACTGCTCCGTCGTTCCCAAAAGCCTGTATTCCTCACTGCCAACAAAGGAGACAATTCCAAGGTCACTGAAAACATGACCGAATTTTATGCTTTGGGTTACGAACACATTTATACCGTTTCTGCCATCAATGGGAGTGGAACGGGTGAACTGTTAGACGAACTGGTTAAGGTTTTACCCGACCAAATTGAACCAGACGAAGCACTGCCCAGATTTGCAGTGGTAGGAAGACCCAATGCTGGAAAATCTTCTTTTATCAATGCGCTGATAGGGGAGGAAAGATATATCGTTACTGACATTGCTGGAACTACTAGAGACAGTATTGATACCAAATACAATCGCTTTGGTTTTGAATTCAATCTGATTGATACCGCCGGAATCAGAAAAAAAGGGAAAGTAAAAGAAGATATCGAATTCTATTCTGTTATGCGATCGGTCAGGGCCATTGAGTATTGTGATGTTTGTTTGTTGTTGGTCGATGCAACTAGGGGTTTTGACGGCCAAGTTCAAAATATATTTTGGTTGGCCCACAGAAACAACAAAGGCATTGTCATTTTGGTCAACAAATGGGATCTTGTTGAAAAGGAAACCCAGTCCTCCAAACTTTTTGAAGAAGAGATAAAGGAGCAAACGGCTCCCTTTAAAGACGTTCCCATTGTATTTATCTCTACCCTAAACAAACAGAGAATTTTCAAAGCCATAGAGACAGCGGTTGATGTTTATAAAAATAGATCCAACAGAATTCCCACACGTAAACTCAACGACACCCTACTGCCCATCATACAAAGCCAACCCCCTCCATCCTACAAAGGGAAGTTTGTCAAAATAAAATTTTGCACCCAATTACCCACACCACATCCTCAATTTGCTTTTTTCTGTAACCTTCCTCAATACGTCAAAGAACCGTATAAAAGATTTATAGAGAACAAACTCAGAGAACGCTTTGAATTCAATGGCATTCCCATACAATTGTTTTTCAGAAAGAAATAGTTATAAATTTTCCCGCAGTTGAACGAGATCCGATTTGAGCTGTTCTAATTTCTGAATCAGTTCCAAATTTCCATCATCAGAAAGATTTTTTAACTTAAGTTGTTTTTTGGCTCCCTCAATGGTCAGTCCTTTTTCCTTAAGCAGGTGATATATTTTTTGAATCGTGTTTACATCATCTTGGGTGTATTTTCGAGCACCACCTTCTTTTTTTTTCGGCTGAATTTCTTTAAATTCTTTTTCCCAAAAGCGGAGTAAGGAAGGATTTACATCGAAGGCTTTGGCGATCTCACCAATTCTATAGTATCTTTTTTCGGGGAGGTTAACATGCATCAGTCCATGGATTGATTTTCCTGACTGGCCAAATTAAGCATGATATCAAACTCTTCAGCGGTCAAATTACCAGAGTAATAATTCAGAGGATTGACCCTTTTTTTGTCCTTAAATATTTCGTAGTGGAGATGAGGCCCTACGGAGCGACCTGTGCTGCCTACATATCCGATGATGTCTCCTCGTTTTACCTTTTGTCTTCTTTTGACATTGTATTTATTCAGGTGGGCATAAAGACTTACGTAACCAAAACCATGATCAATTCTCACGTGATTTCCATAACCTGCTGCTCTGTTGTCTGCTCGAGCTACAATACCGTCACCAGTGGCATAAACTGGGGTTCCTCGGGGCGCAGTAAAGTCCATCCCTTGGTGGAATCTCCTTTTTTTGGTAAAAGGATCTGTACGGTAACCAAAACCGGAGGCCATCCTTTTTAAATCGTTTTTGTGTATCGGTTGTATAGAGGGCATGGCTCCCAAAAGGTCTTCTTTGCTTTTGGCTAAACTCTCCAACTCTTCTAACGACCTTGATTGAACCACCACTTGTTTGGTCAAAACTTCCAAACGCTTGGTGGTATTTACAATCAGTTTTGAATTGTCATAGCCTTCCAATTCTTTGTAGCGATTGACACCTCCAAAACCCATTTTTCTTTGTTCTTCTGGAATAGGACTGGCTTCAAAGTAAACCCTGTAGAGGTTGTTGTCGCGATCCGCAACATTAACCATTACTTCTTCGATTTTATCAAGTTTCTTGTTCAATAGTTCGTACTGTAACTTGAAATTTTCGATTTCCCGTGCTTGTAAAATTTCTTGAGGGGTATTGAGCGCATCGGTATTCAATAAGAAGAACAAGGCCAATATTCCAAACAACACGGAAGATAAAATAAATAAAACCACGCCAGACAACCCAGAAACCCAGCCCGATTTTACAGGTTGGAAGGATAGGGACTCTTGATCGTAATGATATTTTAATTTAGGCATAATAGGTTTTAAGAGCCAAAAAGAACTCAATACAATCTACAAATATACAAATTATCTAAATCATCAGCACTTCCCTTTATTTTCACCAATCCTATCAATCTAATGAACTATATTTGTGGAGCTTTTAAACATCGAAGCCGTTTATGAAATCCGCCGAAGTCAGAAAACAATTTCTACAATTTTTTGAGTCAAAAGCCCATACGATCGTACCCTCTGCTCCTATGGTCATTAAGGATGATCCCACTTTGATGTTTACCAATGCAGGGATGAATCAATTTAAACCTTATTTTTTGGGACATCAAAAACCCAAAAACAATAGGATAGCCGATACCCAAAAATGCCTAAGGGTTTCTGGAAAACACAACGACCTTGAGGAAGTTGGAATTGATACTTATCACCACACCTTTTTTGAAATGTTGGGAAACTGGAGCTTTGGTGATTATTTTAAAAAAGAAGCCATAGCTTGGGCATGGGAACTTTTGACCGAGGTTTATAAAATCGACCCAAAAATAATTTACGTCACCATATTTGAAGGGGATCCAGCCGAAAAGCTTACTAAAGACACTGAAGCTTTTGATTACTGGAATGCCATCGTTCCCGAGGAAAGGGTTTTGTTGGGCAATAAAAAAGACAACTTTTGGGAAATGGGCGATCAAGGACCCTGCGGTCCCTGCTCCGAAATCCACATCGATCTTAGAAGCGATGAGGAAAAAGCCAAAATACCCGGTGCCAATTTGGTCAACCAAGATCATCCACAAGTCATAGAAGTTTGGAATTTGGTATTTATAGAATTCAATCGTAAAGCCGATGGCAGCCTCGAGACTCTTCCCCAGAAACACGTTGATACAGGAATGGGCTTCGAAAGATTGTGTATGGTTTTGCAAGGCAAAACCTCCAATTACGATACCGATGTTTTTACTCCACTGATCAAAGAAATTGAAACCCTAACGGCCTCAAAATACGGGACAGAACTAAACACCGACAGAGCCATTAGGGTTATTGCTGATCACCTCAGAACCGTTTACCTCGCCATAGCCGATGGCCAGCTACCCTCCAATACTGGTGCTGGATATGTGATCAGAAGGATTCTCAGAAGAGCCATACGATATGGTTTTACCTTTCTCAACCAGAAGGAACCATTTATTCATCATTTGGTGGAAACCCTCAACAACCAACTCAAACCTATTTTTCCCGAACTGGACAAACAAAAAAGTATTTCTGCCAATGTGATTCGTGAGGAAGAAACTTCTTTTCTCAAAACTCTCGACCAGGGACTTACTCTCTTAGATACGGTTTTGGCGTCTTCCAAAGACAAGATTGTCAGCGGCTCCAAGGCCTTCGAACTCTACGATACTTTTGGTTTTCCCCTCGACCTGACTGCACTTATCGCAAGAGAGCGAGGCTATGAAGTAGATGAAAAAGGTTTTGACGCTCAGATGGCAAAACAAAAAGAACGATCAAGGGCTGCAGCTGTATCTGCCACAGACGATTGGCAAATACTGAAAGAAGACGACGAAGAAGAATTTGTAGGATATGATCTCTTGAGTACCAACGTTAGCATTACCAAATACCGAAAAGTAAATTCTAAAAAAGAAGGGGAATTTTTCCAATTGGTTTTTAATATCACCCCTTTCTACCCCGATAGTGGCGGACAAGTTGGGGATAAAGGATACCTCGAAGCTCCCAATGGGGCGCTGCACTATATTGTGGATACCAAAAAGGAAAACAACCTCATCCTCCATTACTCTAAAACCTTACCAGACGATCTCAATGTCAAATTCAATGCTGTAGTGGATCGAGGTCAGCGTTTTAAAACCGCTTGTAACCACAGTGCTACGCATCTGATGCATCAGGCGCTTCGATCTATTTTGGGAACACACGTCGAGCAAAAAGGGTCTATGGTACATTCGGGAATGTTCCGTTTTGACTTTTCCCACTTCGCCAAACTCAGTCCGGAGGAATTAATGGCTGTCGAGCAATTTGTCAATGCGAGAATCAAAGAGCAAATTCCATTAGAGGAAAACAGAAATGTTCCCTACGAACAAGCCCTCTCCTCTGGAGCTATGGCATTATTTGGCGAAAAATATGGGGATACTGTTAGAACCATTCGTTTTGGCCAATCCATTGAGCTCTGTGGGGGAACCCATGTAGAAAACACTTCCGATATTTGGCATTTTAAGATTACCACCGAAACGGCAGTAGCCGCAGGTATCAGAAGGATCGAAGCGATCACTGGGGAGGCCGCCCTCCAGTATTTTGAAGACCAAAACCAACTTCTGCAACAAGTCAATACTTTGCTAAAGAATCCTCAGGACTTGACCAAAGCAGTCACCCAATTACAAAACGAAAATACTGGTCTCAAAAAAGAACTCGCCGTACTCAGAAAAATAAAAATTCAAATTTTAGCAAAAGAAGCTCAAGCAGAAATTCAAGAACTCAATGGTATTGCCTTTTTGGCCAAATCCGTTGATCTGGATGCACAATCTATTAAAGACCTCGCTTTTGCTTTGGGAAAAGATCGTAATGACCTCTTTTTGGTAATAGGTTCTGCCAAAGGTGATAAGCCCATACTGAGCTGTTATGTCTCCAAAAAACTGGTAAGCGAAAAAGGTATGGACGCTGGCAAGGTGGTACGAGAACTGGGCCAATACATTCAAGGTGGAGGAGGGGGACAACCCTTTTTCGCTACTGCTGGAGGAAAAAACCCAGCAGGAATACCCCAAGCTATAAAAGCGGCAAAAGACCTAATTCCTTCTTAAAGGGCAGCTTCAGGAGGATAGTTTTTAAGGATTTCCGCAACAAAAATTCCGATCCGTTCATCTCGGTTTTTAGTGTATTCACTGATTCCACCTTTTCCTTTGCCTTGCCATACCAACTGTTTGGTTTTGGCATCAATCAAATCAATATATAACACCCCTTCGGTTCTGCTCGAAACAGTATTTTGGTTAGGTCCCCACATCCATGGATTCCATCCCCAGCCCCAAAAACCATTATTAATGTTGTTGACATATACCTTTTCTTTGGCGGTTGTATTGATACTTACCAATAGATCGGGCAGTTCCGATTTCAACATTGATTTTTGAGCCATTTGAATGTCGATAGCTTTTAAAATCCTCCGTTTGTCTAGGTCTGAAATTTCAACCTTATCGATTCCGGGTTTGAAATAAGCAAATGTCTTGTACTTTGAAAAATCAACTCCCGAATCATGGTCTGTAAAAACACTGATGGAACTGCATCCTAGGATGAGGATTGCCATCAATAATAGAAGAATATTTTTCATAAGGATATTTTTATATTATAGAAACAAAAACTATGCCGAAATTTTTAGCCCTTTTTGGGGTCAAAACCATAGGGGCAATGTCGGCAATTGGAACGACAACAGTAACCTCTCTTAAGGTGATACTTTTCAGTGAAGACTCGATATTCCTCTGGGGAAAGGTAAAAGTCTTCTTCTTCTAGGGGTAAATCATGTTCCATATCTCAATTCCAAAGGTAGCCATATTTCAAGTTTATCCTTTAATTTTGCTTTGATATGTCCTTATTTATAGATCAAAAATCAGTCAATCAATTCCTGACTTCCATAAACGGTATTGAAATCACCCTAAAGAGAGAGGACTTATTGCACCCTACTGTTCCTGGAAACAAATTCCGAAAATTAAAATACAACCTACGACAAGCCCAAGCCAAAGGATATCATACCCTATTGACTTTTGGTGGTCCTTTCTCCAATCATTTGGCAGCCACTGCCGCTGCCGCAAAGATCGAAGGTTTAAAATCCATCGGTATCGTCAGAGGGGAGGAAGCCCGAAAACTCAATCCCACCCTACAGTTTTGTAAAGACCAAGGGATGACCTTGCACTCTATTTCTCGGCTAGACTACCGACTCAAAAGTCAAGTACAGCTCATCGATCAACTTCAACATCAATTCGGGAACTTTTATCTTATTCCTGAGGGGGGAAGCAACGCTTTGGCCGTAAAAGGATGTAAGGAAATACTTACGGAAGACGATTCACACTTTGATTTGATTGCCTGCAGTGTGGGTACTGGGGGAACTTTGGCTGGCTTGATTGATAGTGCTCTGCCCCATCAAAAGGTAGTGGGTTTTTCGGCTTTGAGAAATCAGACTTTGGAAACAGAAATCAAAAAATGGACAGCAAATCAAAATTGGAGTCTCAATCACGATTACACCTTTGGGGGATATGCCAAAGTTTCCATCCCTTTGATTGAATTCATCAATACCTTTAATAAAAATTTTAAAACTCCATTGGATCCCGTTTATACAGGAAAGCTCCTTTTTGGTATTTTTGATCTTATAAAAAATAGACAATGGCATTCGGACAAAAAAATATTGATCATCCATACGGGAGGATTACAAGGCATCGAAGGCATGAACCAAAAACTAACACAAAAAAAATGGCCCAAAATCATTGTTTGACAACTACTTTGCTTCTATTGACACTATTGCTCAATAGTTGTGGCAGTGCCAAAAAGGTAAAAATTAACGCCCCTTCAACCATTACACCATCGACGGAAAACGTCAAGGCCAAGCTACCTGAAACCAAAATAAAATCCTTTGAAAACACTAGGAAATTATCAGTAGCCGAGCGGGTTGATCGTTATGTGAAAACCTATGCCGAAGTGGCGCAACAAGAGATGAAATCCTATGACATTCCTGCCAGTATTACCCTAGCCCAAGGCATACTCGAATCTGGAATGGGAGACAGCCGACTGGCCACTCAGGCCAACAATCACTTTGGGATCAAATGCCATAGAGAATGGCGCGGTGAGCGCATTTATCACGACGACGATGAAAAAGGAGAATGTTTTAGGGTATACAAAGACCCCCGCAAATCTTACAGGGATCATTCCCTATTTTTGACCACCCGTTCGCGCTACGATTTCCTTTTCGACTACAAAAAACACGATTACAAAGCCTGGGCCAAAGGTCTTAAAAAAGCCGGCTATGCCACCGACCCCAAATATCCCGATAAACTCATCAGTTTGATTGAGCGTTACCGATTGGATCGTTATGATCTCAAAAAAAAGAAGACGAATAAAGAAACGGAAAGCACCCCCGAAATTGCTCTCGAGAAAGTCCACCAAGTACAAAAAGGAGATACCCTCTATTCCATTTCCAAAAAATACCAAGTGGATTTAGAACTGATTGTACAAGAGAATAAAATCGAAAACAACACCATATTTTTGGGTCAAAACTTAATCATTCCCCAAGCAAAATAGTATGCAATATCAAAGAAGTAGTGCCCTATTTCAATCCGCTCAAAAAGTTATCCCCGGTGGGGTTAACTCCCCAGTTCGAGCTTTCCAAGCGGTGGGAGGAACTCCCATTTTTGTTCAAAAAGCCAAAGGGGCTTACCTCTTCGATGAGGATGGCAATACCTTGATCGATTATATCTCCAGTTGGGGTCCGATGATTTTGGGTCATGCTTTTGAACCTGTTATAGAAGCGGTAAAAGAAAGAGCCGATCGAGGTACTTCCTATGGTATGCCTACCGAACTGGAAACCCAAATCGCGGAATTGGCGGTGCAAATGGTACCCAACATTGATAAAATCAGAATGGTCAATTCTGGTACGGAAGCCTGTATGAGTGCTGTCCGATTGGCCAGAGGCTATACTGGGCGTGAAAAAATCATCAAATTTGCTGGTTGTTATCACGGTCATTCCGATGCCTTTTTGATTCAGGCAGGTAGTGGTGCCGTTACTTTTGGCGCACCCAATAGTCCAGGGGTCACCCAAGGGACAGCCAAGGATACCCTTTTGGCCCAATACAACGATTTAGAAAGTGTAGCCAACCACTTTGATCAGCATCCCGAACAAATCGCCGCCATCATCGTAGAACCCGTGGCGGGAAATATGGGCTGTATTCCCCCCAAAAGTGGTTTTATAGAGGGATTGCGAAAACTCTGTAATGACCATCAGACCCTTTTGATATTTGATGAGGTAATGACCGGTTTTCGTTTGGCTAAAGGCGGTGCACAAGAAACCCTAGGAGTGGCTGCGGATATTATGACTTATGGAAAAGTATTGGGCGGAGGACTGCCCGTTGGGGCTTTTGCCGCTAGGGCGGAAATAATGAGCCATTTGGCTCCCGAGGGGCCTGTTTATCAGGCGGGTACACTCAGCGGAAACCCGCTCGCCATGGCCGCCGGTTTTGCCATGCTCACCCACCTCAATGATCACCCCGAAATATTTGATAGTTTGGACAATAAAACCAAAAAATTAGAAGCAGGCATGGTGGAGGTGTTGAATCAAAAAGGAATTCCCTACCAGATCAATCGCTATGGCTCCATGTTGTCTTTGCATTTTACGGATCAACCAGTAGTGGACTTTGAATCGGCCGCTTTGGGCAATAATGATCACTTTAAAAACTACTTTCACGGCATGCTTGATCGAGGGGTCTATCTACCACCCTCTGCCTTTGAAAGTTATTTTTTGAATGATGCACTTTCGTTGGAAGACATTGAAAAAACAATTGATGCTTTCGCAAGTGTATTGGTAAAGTGGTAGGTTTTTTGCCTGAAGATTAACGGTCTCAACTAAGGTTTAGCTGTGGAGAAAATACGCTAGTATTTTAGACCATAACCAAAAACAGCAAAATTGCGTTGAATTTTCTCCTGTGAAAATACAGCCGCAATGAACCATACACATTGTTGGCAGTGGAGTTTTCTTAAAAGAGTTTTGTTTGATTCTCAACATTTGGATGAAAAGTTCCGATAATCATAAACGGATTGTGGGACACATGATGATGAACTTGAGAAGTTCCTAAAAACAAATACAAGTCTTTTGTCATTGCAAAATCATCAAAGTATTTTTTCCTTACATCATTAACTGCTTTTGATTCATCTCCCTCATATTTGGCTAATTGTCTCCAATACAAAGCACCAATCTCCCAATCCTCAATCATCATTCTGCTTTCCTTACCTTGATTATCTTCAAGAACATAAGTGAATTTATATGGTAATTTATCAACAACTTCAAAAGGATCTTCTGGATGTTCAAATAAATTACCTTGTTCTCTCTGAGCTTTTAGTTTTGCAATTTTCTTTCCATTTTTTTTCTTCTTGTCCGTCTTTGCGGCT
>ERZ887830.2017-NODE-2017-length-10774-cov-5.834593_pt1 | contig 10774 bp, 10 predicted proteins | sample MGYA00521101_ERZ887830 | MGnify/ENA primary metagenome ERZ887830 (study PRJEB32303, sample SAMEA104408592) | aquatic metagenome | biome: Marine water; feature: Pelagic; material: water | place: Baltic Sea | collected 2014-06-05T16:38:00 | depth 1,762 m ...
ACTACTTCAATAAACTGGTAAAGGATATGGAGAAGCAAGTAATTCGTGAAATTAACAATGGTTCCTGGCGATCCACTGACGATTATAACCGGATCATTAATCTCACCAATATCTACAAGATAATCAAGTCCTCCACCATCGAGAATGGTATCAAAAGAGCACTCTCTACTGGTGATTTTGGTGTAAAGCATTCCAATAGTAACAAGGTTGGTGTTGCCCAAGTATTGAACCGCTTGACATATATTAGTAGTTTAAGTCATGCGCGCAGAATATCCACACCCACTGACAAAAGTGGTAAATTAATTCCCCCTAGAAAATTACACAACACCAGTTTCGGGTTTCTTTGTCCGGCCGAAACGCCAGAGGGACAATCTGTAGGTATTGTAAAAAATCTGAGTTACCTATCTCATGTAAGTATCCACTCCGCATCTACTCCATTATATAGCTATGTCGAACCCCACATTGTAGATCTCGAAAACATGTCAATTAACGAAACATATAATAAGGTGAAGGTATTCGTTAATGGAACATGGTTAGGTATTGCAAAAGATCCTGTGAAGCTCTACATGATGTTAAAGGAAATGAAATATAAGGGGGTGATCAATATTTATACCTCGATCATATTTGACTTCAAGTTCAAGGAAATCCGCGTGTGTAACGATAGTGGTCGTCTCCTTCGACCTCTTTTGCGTGTGAAAAATAATAAACTTATTATGAACTGCGAAATTGTGAATAGGCTCAAGAAAAAGGAACTGACTTGGGACGATTTATTCACAAATTGTAAACTAGAAGATTCTTGTATAGAGTATGTAGATCCAGAAGAGCAGGCGTGGTCGATGATTGCTATTTCCCCAAAAAAACTCGGCGAGAAGATGTCAGGTGACCAGATCATTCACTACACACATTGCGAAATTCATCCCAGCACAATGTTTGGCGTGCTTGCTTCATGCATTCCCTTTCCTGACCACAATCAATCTCCCAGAAATTGCTACCAATGTGCACAAGGTAAACAAGCGATGGGTGTTTATACCACAAACTATACCCAGAGAATGGATAAGACTGCCTATGTATTGAACTATCCTACTCGTCCATTAGTAGATACCCGAATTATGAACATGATTGAGCTCAACAAAATTCCGTCAGGAGCCAATGTTATTGTTGCCATTATGACCCACACCGGTTATAACCAGGAAGATTCTATCTTGATAAATAAGGCATCCCTTGATCGCGGGTTGTTTGTGGCAACTATCTATCATACAGAGAAAGATGAGGACAAACAAAAGATCAATGGCGATGAGGAAATTCGATGCAAGCCGGATAAAACCAAGACAAAGGGGATGAAGTTCGGAAATTACGACAAGGTCAACCACAAAGGCGTTGTTCCGGAAAACACGCTGATTGAGAACCGCGACATAATCATCTCCAAGATGATCCCGATCAAAGAAAACAGAAACGATCATACAAAATTAATCAAGTATGAGGACCAAAGTCGCATCTATAGAACAGATGAAGAGACTTACATAGATAAAAATTATATTGATAGAAACGGAGACGGATATAATTTTGCAAAGGTGAGATTACGCACACTGAGGAAGCCAGTGATCGGTGACAAGTTTTCGTCGCGACACGGACAGAAGGGAACTATTGGTAATATTATTCCCGAAGAAAATATGCCATTTACCAAAGATGGAGTAAAACCGGATATTATCATTAACCCACATGCTATTCCGTCTCGCATGACCATCGGACATCTGAAGGAGACACTTTTAGGAAAGACGCTGTTATCACTTGGTTTGTTTGGAGACGGAACGGCGTTTGGTGATTTTCATATCAAGGATATCTCCAATGAGTTATTGAAGGTTGGCTACGAGGCAAATGGTAACGAGTTGATGTATAACGGACTTACAGGAGAACAATTTGAGGTAAGCACGTTTCTAGGCCCAGTCTTCTATCAGAGGCTAAAACATATGGTAAATGACAAAACACATAGTCGTTCGATTGGACCTATGGTAAACCTGACAAGACAGCCTGCAGAAGGAAGATCGCGTGACGGAGGATTGAGGTTTGGAGAAATGGAGCGAGACTGCATGATTTCACACGGCGCCGCAAGATTTACCAAAGAGCGATTATACGATGTTTCAGACAAATATCAAGTGTATGTCTGCAAGAAATGTGGGTTGACCGCATCCTACAACGACCAGCAACACATTCACTTGTGCAGAACATGTGACAACACTACGGACTTTGCCTTTGTCAAGATACCTTATGCTTGCAAGCTCATGATGCAAGAATTGACCACAATGAACGTATCGTCGCGCATTATTACTGAAAAATAAGCACTATATCGAGTGGATGGATAAAAATATGGAGTATTTACACTATATTTTTATTTAACTTCAGACAGACATCTGGGTGCCTGGTCCGTCAAGGTTTTTCGCAGGAACATAAATTGCAAACATGGGACAACTCTTGGAATTGCCGTTTTTACCGGACCTTGCAGGATTGCACGGCTCGCTCTTATTTTTGTACATAATCACATTTTTAGGCAAACTACTAATATTGGTATTGATCGTATTCTGGTTCAATCTAAGGTTATATGTGCTACTAGAAACAGCACCTTCTTTGGCAAACTGGGTATTGTTGGGCTTATAATATACCTGACCACAAGATGACGTTGGACAATAGCATTGCGGGACGAAATACGATTCTTGGGCCGATGCTCCAGAACCAGACTTCACTCTGACATAATTGAACGAGTTTTGTTTGAATGTCTTGCACCTATCTTCAAGCAACTGGATATGTGTAGTTTTGTAGTTCTTTTTCAAAAGTGTGGATGCTGGCATTGCTCGTCGCCTAGCCTTTCTCTCTTCGTTGCAGCAGAATGTTCTGGACTGGGAGGATGGCTCGGGATTTTCTGTTAAAAACGGGACATTCGGATAGTAATCTGCCGAAACACACACGCCTCCACAATTAGATGTTTCGGTTTCCAGTGTGTTTTCTTTGACGCTGTATCCACCAGGATTGGTTATCATTTGAGACACCAATGTTCCATTTGTCGATGATCTCACATCGCGGTTTAAATTTCTATCTAGTTCAATATATTCCTGGTTTGACGCTGTTGGTAGAATGTCTTTAACGCTCACTCTGGGAAGCGATCCCTTTCGGGAATGCTTTATTGGTCGCGGTTTTCCAAATGCCCCCTGAAACGTATTTCCGTAGTCCTTGTTGGTGAGGGGGCGCATAGAACCGGCAGTAATTCCCACCGGGGTTTTTGACAACCCGGTTCCCTTCCATGAAACATATTGATCTGGTGCTGAGCTTTTATGAGTGTATCCAGACGATGGATACGATCTCATACCTAACGGATAAACTGCAGAAGACATAGTATACTATTATGATAGAAAATAAAGTCTTGGTATATTTCATAATGCTTATTAACCTAATAATTGTGTTTTTCGTTGGACTGATCATATATCAATCCTGGTGCAAGGAACCTCTTTTAGAAGGACTTGAAGGACAGGCACTTTCAGACCATGACGAACTAGTGAGATTAAAAGCACTGATAGAGGCAGAATATAGACCATTGATAGTGAATAGTGAAGGAAAGCCTACCAACATACTCTCACGCATTGCTAAACTTGAAGGTGATGTTGAAATGCTAGGAAAACGTCTTCAAAGTAACACTACGGCACAAGCAGCAGACTTAAAAGAACCGAAGATAAATGGAGAATAAATATTGAGTTGGCGTATAGTCAACCATAAAATAAAATAAACTATAAGTATATAATATCTATATGTCATTTTTTAAACAAGCTCAAAGTAATGCAGGAAAATTATCAGACAAATTACTGGGTCCTCCTTACGATTACAAAGGGAAAGTCAAGGGACCAGGTAGTATGGGAATGAGTGACCAAGGGACACTAGAGGCGTTGGGCAACGACGTTAAAGGTTTAATTGGATACGCAGATATACTTGTCATGGGAGGCGGCAGAGCTTCTCGTGTAAAAGGACCTTTAGGTAACAAATTTTTTCTGAAGTCAGGAATGAAATGTAAGGATACAAAATCTGGAAAGGATGTTGACAGATATATCTATATAAATAATGTCCCTAGTCAGCCATTTGGAGGGCTCATTAAAGGAACCACTACTGGGGTCGATTCGTTAAATCCGTTTCGACTTATGGGTGCATTTAGTGCTGGCTCTGAGCCAAAATGTCGTCCCATAAGCCTGGAGGTAGTTGATAATAACAATTCTAGGCGAAGAGAAACACATTACATGACACTCAATGATATAAAATATCTGCGGCAGGGATTTAGTAATATGGACGAGGAAGAAGATCTCGAAGACACCTCCGACAATGCCCGGTTGCCCGAAGATCATTACATCCAAGCGTATTATGTATTTTTAGCTACATTCGGTGTTTACGTGATTTACAAAATGATGGGCAAAAAATAAGAATTTTTTGGGTAAAAAATGTGTAAAAAATGTGTAAAAATTGTTGTCGTCTTCACACATTTATTAATAATCCAGATAAAAAGGTTAAATAATCAGTTATGTATTCATGTATGCGAGCTATTAACTCCTTTCTTTTTGGAAAAATAAAATCCATTCTTCCTCGTATATCAGAGACAGAACTTATTGCACTCAGAAGTGGAACAACCAGTCTCGATAGACAGATCTTTCAGGGGAAGGTTACTTTGCCAAGAGTTCGTCATATAACGCATAAATTCCCCGAAGAAAATACAGAAAAATTGATTAAAAAGTACGGACAACAGCAACACATTTATCCATACTCTGCGTATGACTCTATGTTAAAAGATATTGGTCGGAACAAATTTTTTTCGTTCATTATCGATGAAAAATACGGAGGAACACGTCTGTCCGTCAGTGAAATGTCCTCTATTTTAACGAAAATATCGTCTGTGAACCCTGCACTGGGAGTGACAATCATGGTTCCTAACTCCCTTGGTCCCGCCGAGCTCCTTGCACATTATGGAACACAGGAGCAAAAAGACAAGTTTCTCCCAAAACTAGCATGTGGGGACTATATACCATGCTTCGGACTTACAGGCCCACACAACGGGTCTGATGCGACAGGCAGTATTGACGAGGGAAATGTTATCTTCGACAAAGAACAAAATAAACTAGTGGTAGAGACTACTATCGACAAACGATACATAACACTTGGTCCAGTAGCCAACTTGATCGGATTGGCCATACGTGTGAACGATCCGTCCGGGCTGTTGACTGCCGGAACACCGGGGGTCTCTGTCGCATTAATTGAAAACCATCATCCGGGACTTATCCAGGACACCCACCACAATCCATTGGATGTGGGGTTTCCCAACGGAACGTTGAAAGGAACCATCAGAATACCGGTGGAAAATGTTATTGGGGGAGAAAAGAACATTGGTGAGGGGTGGAAGATGTTAATGGAGTGTTTGGCCGCAGGTCGGGGAGTGTGTCTCCCTGCAACGGCGAAAGCATCGTCAAATATTGCGATGGTAGGAGTTTACAATTACGCAAAACACAGGAAACAATTCAAAATGCCACTTATCGCTATGGAGGGTGTGCAGCAGAAAATAGTTGACATGTTTTTTCACACATGGGTCATAAACACCAGTATTGAATTGACAAATAATATTCTTGATATGGGAGAAAAGCCTGCTGTATTGTCGGCCATTATGAAACAACAGACTACAGACCGAGCAAGAGAAGTTCTCAATCATGCGATGGATATCCATGCCGGGAGCGCGATCATCAAAGGAAACAACAACTTTTTGGAAAAGTTCTACAAGGCCGCTCCGGTCGGTATCACTGTGGAAGGTAGCAATACACTGACCAGAAACTTGATTATTTTTGGACAAGGTCTGAACAAAAGCCATCCTCATATTTCTCCTATTCTAGAATCTATTCTGGAAGAAAACGAAGAAAAATTTGGAAAAGAGTTCAGATCCATGTTATCCCACGTTGCTAAATGTTTCCAAAATGTCATTACAGAATCTATCTTGTGCAATTCAGAACTTGATCGCCAGACTGCCGAATTTGCTCACTTAGCGAATGTCATCGCGTTACACGGAGGAAAATTGAAGTCTAAACAAATGATGTCTGCGGATATGGCTGATATTTTATCTAATCTGTATCTCGCACATTCTGTTGTTTGGTTTCATAAACATCATAAGGTAAGCAAGGTAGCATCCGAATATTGTATAAATAGATTGTGTCAGGAAAATCGTCGTAGTATGAACAGAGTAATAGACAATCAACCAGGAATATTGAAAGTGCTCACGTTCTTTCTGAAAAAACAGGAAATCCCACATCTTTACCAAGATACAAGCAAAATAATCAACGAGCTCAAGATGAACCAATTTATTCATACATTTTTGACCAAAGATATACTTGTCAAATATACACCAGTTTATGATCTGTTATCTCTTGATAAATACAATAAAAACGAGGAAAAGGAATATGAAAAAAAATACAATAAGGTTATTCAGGTAGGCGAGACCCCTAATCCTCCACTAACACATAAAGCATAGTAACATGTTATAACTACATGCCACAATGGCGCCCGCCACCTCAAGCATATACATGATATATTTGTCGTATATAATGTCTGAATTACCATCAGACATCATATTGAAATTTACTATAGGTAATGGAAAATTCTATGTAGCGGCGTAGAATGTAATTTCTCAAAGTCGTAATCGACCTCTTTGATCAGGTTTTTCGCGATACATTCGCTGATTATTTCTTGATGGTTGTCCAGATTTGTGTCATCTATTACGAGATACGTGTATTGATTTGCAAATCTTCTACATTGTTCGATATCATTACGCAATACCTCTATTTCGTGACCGCCATCAACATGTATGACATCAAACTTTTGGGCAGTGTTGTATCCGGCAAGCGTATCCATTGTGTTCCCCCGGATCATTTTCAATTTCAATCGTCTGTTAAAAGACAGATAATTCGTGCAAGGATCAGTGTATTCGTGATTGAATAAATCAAACCCAACGATATCGACGTCGGGATTTGCGTGATAGAATAGTGCGCAAGAATGACATGCGTTCACTCCGATTTGCAATATGCGTTGCGATTTTTTACTCAGAGAAAATAGGTTGTTTCTTACTTTATCCACATCTTCATCACGTCTTATATTGGACATCATATCACCCAGATCCTCCTTATTTGTGTTGTTATATATACACCCCCCTTCTAGGAAAACGTTCGTGGAAATCACAATACAATTCAAATCGGTTAATATTTTACTTTTTACGAACTCATCGATGTTTATAATCATCGGGTGCGCTTGATATAATACGTATTTCTATGTTTTTTACCTATATAACGCATTATATACATACATTTGTATATGGCATTTTCAGTAATCAGTAATCATTTCAAAGGTGATATAAAGCATGTCCCCTGAAGTATATCATTGCTGTGTTTTCCAGCCCGTTCCCTTTTCGTTGTTTCAAGTTTTTTCCAGTTGGTCACGTCGGGCGTGTACCGAAGATTTGAATTATGGATAATTTCATAGCCATTCTTCCTGTAAAATGACTTTCTCTTCAGCCATTGTTTCTGGAATATGTCGTGCTTGTCGATAATATCGACCACCACAGGGGACCCATGTTTTACACGCAATATTCTACCGACCGACTGCTCAATATCAGTTTTGGGGGTAATCATGATAAGCGTCGTAAGCGTCTTTATATCCAATCCCTCCGCAGCCATTGCATATGTTCCTAAAATTACTTTTTTCTTCTCGCTTTCTTTCAAAGCTCCTTCTTTCATACCACCAACATAATACCCGATTGGTGCGATTTCCCTTGTCGTAATAGCATCATACAAGTACTTAAGAATGGACTTATACTGCCCTAGTATCATGATTTGTTGGTCCGGATTTTCCACCAACATGTCTTTCAGGACTTGCAGTATAAATTCGCTTCGGCGATTGTAGTTACACAGCTTGCTTATCATTGTACTGAATTGGGGATTTCCACGATAGTCATATACCATTTCATTAAACTCGTCGTCGTTCGTTTCAAATTCAAGCGCTCTCACCACGACCTTGTGGTCCTGACGCTGGGTTTCCTTGAAAACTACATCCCCCAAGAACATTTTAAAGACCTTCGTTGTTCCGTCCTTTCGTGTCATTGTGGCAGAGAGACCCAACATGTATTTTGTTACCAGTTTGAATAGTGTGTTTGAAAACACTTCACTGGAAATATGATGCACTTCATCTATAATGGTAAAGCCAAAACTCGAAAATACCCCTGCATCATAGTCTTTCATGCTTATGGATTGGATCATGCCCAGGACTATATCCTTGTTTTCAATGTCAATAGTAGGTCCTTGTATTTTACCAATACGCGCGTTGGGCAGAAATTGCTGAATGCGTTCAATCCACTGATTGAACAGAAACTCTTTGTGCACCAGAACGAGCGTTTTTTTTTTCAGTTTGGAAAGTATATACAGAGAAAGACTAGTTTTCCCGAAACCACATGGCAAGTCTAACAACCCGCACCCCCCGTCTGATTTTCCTACCATTTGTAGATAGCTGTTCACGGGCGTCACTTGGTTTTCCCTCAACTCTCCACTGAACGCCAAATCTACGTTATCTCCATCACCAATTTTAATTTCAGCTGGCTGTCCGAAATGCTTTTCACCAAAACATCGCGGGATATAGTATTTGTTTCCAGATTCACGATATACTTTAAACCCTGAAGACGAGTTCACCGGAGCACCTGGTGTATATGGACGAGCAAACAGCTCAGTTTTTATAAATTCAATTTGTTTAGCATCAAGATCCTTTTTCATGATAGTATAACCTTTTTGTCCAATATACGCATGCACGGGCAATGAACGCGTATCCATTTGAGGTTATCAACATAATATATTTATGTTGTTTATGAAATAAAATCTAACAATATGATATATGGCTCTCAAGATAACCAAGAAAATTCTTAAAATGAGTTCCCAGGAAGTTATTTTGGGAGTGGTGTTCGTTATCTATTTTATTTTAGGATACCCCGTGCCCGAACCACTCGCCGAAATGCTCGATAGCGGAGCTGGAAAATTTGTCGTGGTCGTGATCGCGATCATGCTATTTTTAGCTGTGAACCCTATCATCGGTGTTCTCGGCGTTCTCGTTGCGTTGGATCTACTTCGCAAATCTGGAGAGGCGACCGGAACTACTGCAATGGCAAAATACTCGCCATCCGAACAACAGAAAGCCCAGGACTTGAACAAATTCAACCAATTCCCTTATACTTTAGAACAGGAAATGGTCAGTATTCGAACTTTAAAGCAAGATGTATCACCAAGTCCGGCGGCATATAAACCTGTTCTTGAAAATGACCACAACGCATCCCCTGTTAATGCAATGGATGTTATATAAAGTCCTATAATAAATACCTTGGAAGTAACAAGTTATTTATCATCCGATATTTGCTTTCTTTCCGAATATTTCTGATGCCCCACCCGTTTTTACATCGGCATTGGTCGGTTTGAGATATTTCATCAACCCAAAAACAATGGCATATAGAAGTAAAATCCCAATAAACAAAAGGAACGCTTGAAACCACGGGTTTTTTATGATATCCGTATCAAATGAAAACCCAGCCTCTTCTGCATAATCTTCCATCTTAACAAATACATTATCGTCGGCCTGGCCTGTAGGTTCGCATACAATATATACATCATCGCCACTTCCGTTGGTTATTCCTTTGGCTCCTTCTTTATTATAGAACATTGTCCCGTCCTTTTGTGATACGAATGCCGGAGTGTTATCGTTGAGTTTTTTAATAAATGCAGAGGGACTTTTCTTAAAAGTCTTTCCATGGACCATTACCATGAATTTATATAAAACTGAATAATTCACACTCGCTCCTTTGTCAAAGATAACAAATGCCAACCCAGTATTGTTTATTTGGAAAGAAAAGAAGGGTTGTTTAGGCACAATAATGTTCAGGCTGTTATTCGTAAGATTTAATGTTGTTTTGCTACCAGGGTCCGGAGCTTGGCGCATTCCCGATACCAATATATCGGAAATTAACCCACCTGCATTATCTGGAGAGCCATAATCAATCGGCACAAACACCATAAGCGGCACTCCTTCAAGTCTAGGCTGATGAACAATTGTAATCATCCCCTTAGGATATACTCCTCTTATCTTGAAAAACGGCCATGGTGCCATGATAGATACAACGGATACATCGTAATGATTTCCATTGTAAATGACAGGTGCTAGTTTAGGTTTACTCTCAGCATACTCTATGAGAAATCCACCTCCTCCTAGGTTTCCCAATGGCAATGGACCACCTCTTGGATAGTCAAACCGATAATTGCATTTTAGATTGCAGTCCCCATCGATCATATTTTTAGCTATATTCAGTTTATCTGACATTCTAATATAGGTACATAAATAAATAAAAATATCGATTAATTTATATAGAAGATGAAACTATCAAAAGGAAAAATTACAAAATCGTTACATAACAAAAAGCAAACTATGAAACGGCGCAAAGGAGTGGTTGGTAGAAAAAACAATAGGACGAGAAGACGTAAGCTCAATCCCCTTAATTTTCATAAATCATCATTAAAGCGCAATGGCTTGCATATGGGTGGGGCGAAGGATAAAAAGAAGAAAAAGAAGAAAAAGAAGGATGGAAAGAAGCACCATCACCATAGCAAGGACAAGGACGGAACAAAGAAACACCATCACCATAGCAAGGACAAGGACGGAACAAAGAAACACCATCACCATAGCA
>ERZ887830.2018-NODE-2018-length-10773-cov-4.812465_pt1 | contig 10773 bp, 7 predicted proteins | sample MGYA00521101_ERZ887830 | MGnify/ENA primary metagenome ERZ887830 (study PRJEB32303, sample SAMEA104408592) | aquatic metagenome | biome: Marine water; feature: Pelagic; material: water | place: Baltic Sea | collected 2014-06-05T16:38:00 | depth 1,762 m ...
ATGCAGGACATTCCACTGGCGAAGCCCACTGCCGAAAAATCACCTGCAACTCATCTGCAGGCCGCCATTCTGATTGCAAGACTTGATCTGTCAGACCCCGCAACAGTTAAGCGTCTTGAGGCCGCGCTGAGGGTGAACTTGCAGCGATGGCCTGACAGCTCGGCTGCGGCATCCATTCGCAGCTGGCTGGGGAACATACTCAAATCACAGGCACGGTATCTTGAGGCCGCGAAAGTTCTATCCATTGTTAAGCTAGAAAGCATCGATAACGAACTTGCGCAAGCCATCGCCGATGCATGGATTTTGGTTTTGGAAAAGAGTGCTGTCGAAGCTGGTTGGGAAAAAGTCGGTGACAATGCGGTCCGAGATGAAACGGCGAGCTGGCAAGAAGCGACGACTGGGTTTCAAGCGGCGATGAGCAAACTTGGTAGCAATGACGTGATGCGTTCCCACTATCGCCTCATATCCGCCCTGCATCTGGATCAATCAGGAATTGGTGAGTTGAAATCCCGCGGGCCGGATACCCGGCCTGTGGATTCGTTCATTGACTCATTCATCGCTTTCCGACGGAGTGGGGAATCGCCAGCAGAATCACCACCCGCTGAATTGCTGGACCAAGTGGAGCGACGACTAATGCTGGATGCTCGCGATAATCCCGCGTTACGTCAGAAAGTAGTGAAAGCCCTCGCCAAGTGGCTGGGGGTTGCACCGGTGTCCATGAATTCAGCGCAACGCTGGTTGTGGCAGTCTGACTCTGCTAAAGCGACTGAGTTGCTTAAGGAGGTCATGGAAAACTCGAAGGATCCTAGAAAGGCAGTCCAGCAGGCTGCAGCCATGCTGGGATCAACAGATGATACAAAGGCACAACGGGCTGGAGTAGCGTTGTGGGACGAATTAGCAGCTGGCTTGCCGCAAGGTACACGTTCGTGGCACGAAGCAAAATTAGCAGCTGTTCGTTTGTTGCAACGAATTGGGGATCAGGAAGAAGCATATCGCCGTGCAAGGTTTGTCTTGCTTACACAAACGACGATGGATGAAGATCTTCGGCGGCAGTATCAATTGGTGAAAAAAAAGCCTTGATGTACTATCAGACAAACGAGTGGTTCAATGTCACGTGATTCAGATGGTTTGGATCAGGGATTGGTAGAAACACGGGGCAACCCCAATGCGATGGCGGATAGTTTTGTAAAGCGATTCGTGGTCCTGAAGCATGATGTTGGTCCACAGTTCGAGCGGACAACAGAGTCGCACCTGGATTGGATGTTTGAGGCTGGTGAGGCGTTATCAACGTGGTCGACTGATTTGAGAACCCAGTTCGAAAATTCTTTCGATACGGGCTGCTTCAAATTGGCTGATCACCGATTGGTCTATCTCGATCGGGAAGGTGATCTCGGTGGGGGCCGAGGTAGCGTGCTTAGAATTCTCGCGGGAGAATTCACTCAGGTAGCAAGTGTGTTGCCCGATGTGACCTTCAAAGCTGTGCTTCGTTGGCAGACGGATTCTGGTGTTCGATATGCGCGAATCGAAATCAGTCAACGACCCGCAGGCAAGGATTCCAAATCGGATCCTGTTTGTGCCTTACGGTTTTCGATAGGCTGATGGGTGACGAACTGATAAACGGGGCTTCGGGGTTCGTAACCATTTTGCGTTTTCGAGCCGGTATAGCCGGACAGAATAATGGCTCCCTCGATCATCCGGATTGATTCAATGATGACCGGACTGTGAGCGTACCCGAGATGTTCCTTCGGGATGTGGACAAGGGCCGTATGCCCAGATTCTGTGCGATCCCAGCGAATTTCAAGACCGCCCTTGGCAGCCTCTGCTCTGAGGCTGTCCATGAATTGGGTGATTGGCAGAGAAACAGCTCCGGCCTTCAGCTTACTGATATGGACAGCTAGCAGGTTGGGTTCCTCAGTGAGTTCCACATGCAGTTGGCAGGAAATGACCGTGTCGATTCGTGCATCCGTGTAGTGAGTTGCAGCCAATAGATGGTTCTGCAGAATGCTGATCCTCGGATCTTTTGCACCAGCAGTTTGTAGTTGTTTAAATTTCAACGGCAGTTGTTCGATCAGCCATGCATTGATGTCGCCTTCACTGAAGATCGCTTCCCAAGAGCCTATTTTGGCGACATCCTGTTCTAGCTTGGCAACATTGGCCTCGAGTTTCTGGCTGGCTGCTTCGGTGTCGGGTGGGCTTGTTTGTGTTGCCTGCACGTAGAAATCTGGTATTACTCTCGTCTGCTTTAGTACCCACCAACTGACGAGTGAAGCCAGCAAAAGGACCGCCAGAACAGTGATTCCAATTCGCTTGATCCATCGGACCATGGCTAATTCCGTATGTGGCGACAGGGTTTTCAGAAACGTAATGGCCGTGGGATCCAGTCACGGATCCGTTCAGCGATTCCCGGGGTCTCTTCCTTTTCCACTTCCGCTTCAGTTGTTATTGGCTCATCTTTTTGCAAAGGATCAAGTTTCAACAAGTGCTGAGCCCATCGATTTTGTAACAAACGCCCCGCAGGAGCGAGGTTGCTTTTTTGTAGACCTTGCACGGCTAGAAACGCTCCGCTCTGCAGTTTGTCTCTTTCACTGGCAGTGGGAAATTGATCGTGTAGCCTTATGTCATCTATCCAGACTCGCCCACTTGAAAGACTATCAATGGTGAGGCGAAGTGAGTGCATGTTGGCCGCATTAATGTTCAGCGCCTCCAGTCGTACTTCTCGGTTCCCCCATTGCCCATTTCTGCGGATTTCAAATTCATTGGAATAGCGGACAGGTGTTCCATTCTCGGTAGCTTCAAGAGAGACCCTCAATCGGTGAGTACCCGCATTTTCGCCCGCCTCGGCTCGACAGGCCAGTGAGACAGCGAGTCGCCCCGACGCTGGCGGAGTGATGGTCTCACTGACGAGCCACGTTCTTGCTGTTGTGTTTGCTTCCGTCGTTAGCAAAATCGAATGTTTACCTTCTAGGGGCTGCTTGTCATCGACACGGACGCATCCTGCAGGATGTTGCGCGTGTAACCAGCCGACCAGCCCTAAATTGCTGGAATTTTCGAAGCCTCCGTTATTTAGGGCGTCGTAAGATTCGAAATCGAACAGAATACCGATCCGCTGGGCCACTAATGTGACTTTTCGCTTGATGTCTGCCAGCGCGGTGGTTCCACCGCTGAGCCGGGTTTTACATGATGCAATTTCCATCTCGGTAGCTGGCCGGTTTGATTGAAGCAGAATCATTCGTCCTTCTGAGACTTGAATCCGCGCTCGAGTCTGGCTGAGTTGTTCGATTTTGCTGTCGTCTGGATTACGGCCAACAGATTTCCATTCGATCGGTTGACTGGTCTCGATGTCAATTTCATTTGCCCATGGCGTCAGGCAGAGACAGGCAAGGTACAGGAACCCATCGTGCTGTACACTTTTTACGCAAACCGTATTTTGGGCGCTGCTTTCCACCTTCACAGATCGTACCCCTGTTCGGGGAAAATTCTGAAGTGTGTGCAGCAGGATGTCGAGCTGTGGACGCAAAATGCGACCATTGAGTGGAAGTTTGATTACAAGATTGGCAGGATCGAGGCGATCGATGAGGTGACATGTATCTTCGAGAATCATGGGTTGATTCTGAACGAGAGGCGTGCCGGAGAGTTGCAGCTTTGTGTTGAAGAAAACTGTATCGGCTAGGTTGCCATCATCATTTTGTAGTGGAACACGCAGGGCCTTACGAACCAGCAGAGGCGGATCGGTATAACCATGCGAACGCCCAATGCTGATTGGGAATTCGGTTCCCGGCTTGAAGGCTTGGGTATCTGCATCGACAGACATCACTCGTGTCGAGTGATTATCGATCGAATCCATTTTTAGATTCAGTGCAGTCAGTGGCTCAATGCGTTGCAGGTCTCGGTAACTGCGGTTAGTCGCTTGCAATACCCAAGTTTCATAAGTGGCCCTACCCTCTCCTCGCGACCATGAACGCAATTGTTTGGGGTCGACGGTCACATTCAACGATTGCGCGAATGCAGCCAGAGTGCCGTTGTCATCGAAAATCTGGCGAAGTGGTTGCAGATGGCTTCCGGACCCGCAGTGGATCGTGATTCCGGCGAAATGATCTGGCTGACCACATTGAAATATCAAGTCTGCAATGAGTTCCCGCAAGCTGTCCTGCACAAGTGGATGCAGCAAGTTGTACTGAAACGGGCTGTTCTGCTGGTTTCGGGTTAGCAGCTCGATCTGAGCAGGTTGTTGCAATAGGGCTTGTTCCACTGGCAGGAGCGTGAAATCAGGATCAAGGCTGACATGAGCCTCAAGGCCTCGGTCCGCCAACAATCTGATGGTTGTGGCTAAGCGGTTGCTTTCGGAGTCTTGCGAGTCTGTTCTCGGCAACAGACTCCGTGTCTGGAAGAGCGTTTTTCCACCGGAGTTTGCGGGCAACATGATCCCGTTCATTCCATTGGCGCGAGCAAGATCGCAGACGCGATTCAATGCTACCCAAAGTCTTAAAGCTTTGACGCTCTTTGCATCAAAGTCATCCAAGGCGTGTCTCTCCAGCACATCTTTTGATAGGGAATCGACCCACTCAACGTTATCCAGATTTAGAATAGTATTTCGATGTTGGGTCGATGGCGTCAGTTCATCCGCGTCTTTGTGGGGAGGAACGAGATGCTGTGGCCCAGCTTGAACCTCGATGGATTCGAGCTGCAAGGTGTCGTCGCCGAGATTTGTCAGCCAGATCTGATCATCTTTGGTGGGGTAATGCACGAACGTGTATGTTCGCCACTGCTCTTCCAGATCAATGGTTTTTGTATCAGACAGAATGAACTTCGTAGCGGGCTGATCGCGATCGTGCAGTCCACCTGCTTCGATCTGAAGACGAACGTTCTGAGTCGCTGGCAATCGCAGTTTGACTTTGTGCGGTGTTCCGGGACTCAATACCGGCAGACTGGCCTGAAATAGATTTTTAGTCCGCAGTAGTGATACCGTTTCTTCGGAGTGCTGACCTTGTTCAAGTTTCGTCTCAGGTTCCGGCGAATTGATGCTGGGAATGAAGCGTGTCGTTGTTTTGGGTAACCATTGACCTACCGACCAATTAGATTCCGATGGCCTGAGGGTTCCCGCTATCTGCCATGTATTCGTTGGCGGTGTGAGAGTCGTTCCCGATTTGGGCACAACAAAGAATGGGCGACCAATTTTTAATAGAGACGATTCCCGCCGTCGCAATCGATCCCAAATACGATCGTCTTCTTTTGATAGACGACAGCGTATCTCGTAAACTCCCGCCGCTTCCGGGACCGTTTCGGAAATAAGAATCGCCTCACTATTACCAGCGGCATCGATGCTTATTGTCTTCCGGTGGCGTACAACCGTATTCTGAGTCGAGACCTGAATGATGGAGTAATGAAAGGTCAGCACTGAGGATGCTTGCCGTGCCATAGAGTTGACTGCGGCAGCTAATTCCAGTGTTGTTCCTGGTTCGTACACGGGAACGGCTTGTAGGCCGGTCAGTCGTAGTTCATCATCTTCGGCCCGCTGTAGTGACCAGCTTGCTTGTTGCCCGATTGCATTTAATGCGGTAACCGGTGTCTCGGATTTGGATGTTTCTTTTTTTATCAGTTCCGTGAGGCTTACTTCACGCACTGGTTGCAAACTTCGCATTCCTGCTGGATTGCGTGGTTCATCGAGAGCTTCAATGACGACTCGGGTGTTCGGAGTTCCCTGTACACGTAGCCGAAAGCGAGCAGATTTGACTTGAGCACGAGGCTGAAAATCTAGTTGAGTTGCGTTCTGGCTTAGGGTAAATGCCGCAACGGTATCGTCCGAGTCTGATTGATTTTCAAGCTCATGAATCATGCATTCACTGTTGCCTGATTCATCAACTAATCGAAGTCGAAAGTGACAGTACTGTGATTCCGCTGCTGCCCATTTAAAATCCAGAGTAACATCAAGAGTGCTATTCCGCGATGTTTGCAGGTTTATTGCAGGGTCACCTGAAACAACTTGACTAACTGCTAGCATCGAAACCAAAATGGTCAAGACTAAGAATCGCAGACCTGTGGGGGCGCGTTCCCACCGCATCACCATGTCTGATGACTTTGTGAGCAGACTTTCCGGGCAAAGACTTCCGTGTCTAGCCATCAAATGATTTCAAAGTGGTGAATGTTGGAGCAGATAAAACTGACAAGCATCCAGTGATGGCGCTCGATTTCATCCCAGACAGTAGCTAGACGGGCTTGATGAGGTAAAGGTGGATTTGCGATTCCTAGCTACGGTTTCACACGACGTTTCACATGGCCTGACTATCAGGTTCAGATTCAGGCTGCGGTTCAGATTCAGGCTGCGGTTCAGATTCAGGCTGCAGTTTAGATTCAGCGACTTCCCACGGATTAGTCCAGTTGCTCCAACTCGCCAGATATGAAGCGTAAGCTTCGCAAGAATCTGCGCGTTGTTCGATCCACTGTTTCGCCGCCTGGACCAGCTTTATTTCTTCGTGCAGCGTGATTCTTCCTGTCAAAACCTGCGTTCGAAGGAAGACAAAATAGGTGTCAAGAACATCACAACGGCAGTAGTCACTGATAGCCATTTTATGCCCTGCATCCCACTGTTCCTGAACTTTGTCGCCGGTGAGTCCCATCTTGCCCGGTTTTCCTAGCAATTGGGCGACAAGATTCAAGCCACCATTGCACCGCGCTGCACCATGATTGGTCAGTACATCCTGTAGGTCGAGATGAGCTGTTGAATTGAACCGGTTTCGGGGTGATTTGTAGCCATCAGATTTAAACCATGCCGGCAATGAGATGCCAAATCGGTATGCTGCAAGTTCCATCAACGGGATGTCAAAAGAACGTCCATTGAAGGTGACCCACTGGGGCGTTCGATAAACTTCCCATCCTCTCCAAAAATTTTCAGTGATCACATGAGGCCGAAATTCGGGTTCGTCAAGTGAAACGATATCGAGCAGTTCCAGGTTAGCCGCGACCTTTGCGATCACGACAGCGATTGGTATTTGGAAGGTGTGGGGTATGAAGGTCGTCCCGCGCTGTTCCATCAATTCATCTTGGTAGGTTGCGACTGCTTCACGATCACTCAGATTCTGGTCGGGATACCGTACTTTCGAAATGAGATCTCCATCAGCAATGCTCTCGACGTCAAATACGAGGTGTGCGACTTTCTCGCTCATCTTCTGCTTGCCCGTGATGTGTTAAAAATCGTTTCTAGTCCAGCGACACAATGTACAACTTATCGGGTCTGTGTTCTAACGGAGCCGATTCAAACGTTCTCTTTCCCCGTTTTCTGAAAATCATCATGACAGCTGCCAGTTCTGCTCGCGTACAGATCAACCGTGAAAGACTTCTTCAACGATTTTTGTCGTATGTGCAGGTCGGTACCGCTGCAAACCCAGCTAGTGATGAATATCCAAGTTCATCCGGCCAATGGGACTTGGGGAAGTTGCTGAAGAAAGAACTGCAGGAATTGACTGTCGAAGATGCTTGTCAGGATGAGCACGCCTTGGTTTGGGGGACCGTCCCAGCCAGCAATGGGGAACAAGGACCTACAGTTGCTCTAGTTGCCCATCTTGATACGTCCCCTGAAGCACCGGGTGATGATGTCAAGCCTCAGGTTATCCGATCATATTCCGGGGGCGACATCAGATTGGCTTCCGGGAGCATCATTGATGTAGCTTCATGCCCTGCCCTTGAGTCCATGCAGGAGATGACCTTGGTCACAACCGATGGGACTACCTTATTAGGTGGCGATGATAAGGCTGGTGTTGCAATCATCATGGAATTCGTGGCGACGTTGGTTGAGAATCCTCACCTGATGCATGGACCTGTCAAAGTTCTATTCACATGCGATGAAGAGATTGGCCGAGGTACCGATAAAATTGATCTGGAAAAACTAAACGCTACCGTCGCCTATACACTGGATGGCGGTGGCGCTGCAGTCATCGACGAAGAGACCTTTTCTGCAGATGCAGCAATCGTGCATTTTGTAGGGCACAACATTCACCCTTCCATTGCCAAGGATCGAATGGTGAATGCTGTCAGAGCGGCTGCCGATTTTGTGGCGAAGCTACCTAGAGAAACCTGTTCGCCTGAGACCACGGACGGACGAGAAGGGTTCATCCATCCGTACACGATAGAGGGTGGTGTTGGAGAAGCGACAGTAGAGCTGATTTTGCGGTCGTTTGAATCAGTTGATTTAAAAACCTATGCAGAGCAACTTCAGGCAGTCGCAGACGTAGTGGTGCAGTCGCTGCCGGGTTTGAAAGCGAACGTGAAAATCGTACGGCAGTATCGGAATCTGCGAGATGGTTTGGGTGACTTGCCCGAAGCTGTGACACTCGCAAAGCAGGCTTTTGACAATCTGGGTATCGAATACAAAAGTGAAAGTATTCGGGGTGGCACCGATGGCAGTCAACTAACTGAAAAAGGACTGCCGACACCAAATCTATCCAGCGGGCAGCACAACATACACGCCGTAACAGAGTTTGCCTGTTTGGACGAAATGGCTGCGGCGGTTGAGCATCTAGTCGAGCTGATGTCACTGTGGAGCCAATACAGGAGCTGATTTGAATCGACCCGACCGCGATGGTTCGCGTGCTTACAGCCTCATCCTTGACGGCGTGAAGTACGCCAAGATCATTCAGCCGGCGATGTCCAGCCGGCTGACGGTAAGTGCTTCTGAAGCTGCTGAAATGGTTGCCTCAACATCAGGTTGACCATGCTTGGCGGACCCCGTGTACACCAGCAGGTTGGCTGCCATTCGAGCGACACCTGCATGATGGGTATGCCCGCACAGAACGATCACTTTGCACTCGGGTCTCTGCCGACTGAATTCCATTAGCGTGTTGCCAACTTGGCCCGCTACAAAAAAAGGCGCCCAATTGTCGTCGGTGGTTTTGCCTTCGTACCAGCAAGCCTCTCGAAATGGAGGTGCATGAGTTAGCACAAGTACATGCCTGGCATCAGGAGGCAGTTCGACCAGTTTAGTCTGCAAGCGTTTTGCGGAGGCACCGCCGATGTGCTTAAGCTGTTGTTTCCAAGCGAATTCGCCCGCGGCTTTGAAGTCACCAATGCGTTCGAAGTCATTCAGGTGAATCGTCGATTCTTCGTAGTTACCGACTGTTCCATCGGCCCAACCATCTTCGCCCAAAAGATAAGTTCCTGTTGAAACTTGAAGAGCCGCAAGATCGGTCAGGTAATGCAATTGACCGGAATCGCGACATGCATGAATCACATCCTGCCGCGTGGCTTGGAAGGTGCTTTCATAGAAGTCATGATTGCCCAGTATAAAATAGACGGGCAAGTTGCTTTCGCTGGCGATGCGTTGCAATTGTCGAACAACATCATCACCCTCAGAGATATCGCCGGTAATCACCAAGCCGTCGGTATCCAGCGAAGAGATCTTCTGAATCCACTGCTCCCACGCTCGGGTGGGAACAGAATTCAGGTGCAGATCGGTTGTCCACGCGAGACGCACAACTTAAGCCGTCGTTGAGATACCGGCTGCCGCCGCCAATGCCTCTGCCTTGTCTGTCTGCTCCCAGGTGAAACCCTCACCTTCACGACCGAAGTGACCGCCAGCTGTTGTTTGGCGGAACACTGGGCGTCGCAGTTCGAGGTGCTCGATGATTCCTCGCGGTGTCAAAGGGAAATGTTCGCGAACGAGTTCACACAAACGGGCATCATCAATCTTGCCAGTTCCCTCGCTGTCGACATGGACACTGACTGGCTCAGTGACCCCGATGGCATAAGCGAGTTGAACTTCGCAGCGTTCGGCCAAGCCAGCTGCCACGATGTTCTTTGCAACATACCGGGCCATGTAAGCAGCAGAGCGATCAACTTTGGTTGAGTCCTTGCCACTGAAAGCACCACCGCCATGACGGCCCCATCCGCCGTATGTGTCGACAATGATTTTTCGACCCGTCAAGCCACAATCACCATGGGGGCCACCAACAACAAACTTGCCGGTTGGGTTGATGTGATAATTGATATCACCCTTGTCTAGTTCGGCAGGTAGCGAAGGCTTGATCACATGCTCGGTAATGAATTCCCTGATCTCTTCGTTGGACACATCAGGGCAGTGTTGTGCGCTGACAACGACTGTGTCGATCCGAACAGGAGTATTGCCCTCATATTCGACCGTGACCTGACTCTTGTTGTCAGGACGCAGCCAATTCACTTCTTTGTTGAATCGAGCATCGGTGATGCGATTGATGATCCGATGTGAAAGAGCGATCGGTAAAGGCATCAGCTCAGGAGTGTCTTTGCACGCATAGCCGAACATCAGCCCTTGATCGCCGGCTCCAATTTCTTTTCCGGCGGCATCGTCAGAATCAACCCCTTGAGCGATGTCAGGGCTTTGGGTGTCGAGCGAAACCATCACGGCACAGGTGTCACCGCAGATTCCCATTTGATCATCGGTATAACCCACTTCATTGATTACTTCACGCACAACATCGGAGTAGCTGACTCGAGCGTTGGTAGAAATTTCGCCAGCGATGATCGCCATACCAGTGGTGACCATCGTTTCGCATGCCACGCGACTGTTGGGGTCTTGTTCCAGCAGTGCGTCAAGAATCCCATCGGAAATACGGTCCGCCAGTTTGTCAGGATGGCCCATGCTGACGGATTCGCTAGTAAACAGATATCGAGCGTTGCTCACGACGGGATTCTCCAGGCTCTGCCACCACAGGGGTGGAATTGGTTTCCGAAATTTGTACAGCCATAAATTAGTTGGCAAATGCCCTTCTGAGAAGCGTCCTCAACGCCTTGTTTGTCCACATCCGC
>ERZ887830.2020-NODE-2020-length-10769-cov-11.621057_pt1 | contig 10769 bp, 12 predicted proteins | sample MGYA00521101_ERZ887830 | MGnify/ENA primary metagenome ERZ887830 (study PRJEB32303, sample SAMEA104408592) | aquatic metagenome | biome: Marine water; feature: Pelagic; material: water | place: Baltic Sea | collected 2014-06-05T16:38:00 | depth 1,762 m ...
GGCTTACTGCCGGTGGGGTCTGCCATCCCATCGATCAAGGTGACGCGAACACCGGATTCACAAAGAGCTTTTGCCGCACCCCAACCTGCCCAGCCGGCCCCGATAACCACCACGTGGGATTGCCCGCTGCCGGAACCAACTCGATCGGCCATGGAGCTGTGTTGCATCAACCCAAGCTAAGGACACTGATCAATGGTTTGATACTTAAAAGCAACCAGTTAGCAATCGCTTTGGGCGCCATGACCATCGCGAAGCAACGACGGTTCAGCCGCTTAATCAACCCGTACACAGCAATCATGGTTGCTCTGATGGTTGCCCCAGTAATGCCATCACCAGCCCATGCCCATCGCAAAGGGATCTATGCGAGCGAAGCGGAAGCGCTAACGCAAGCTGAAAAAATTGGTTGCACTGATGTTCATCAAAACAATGGACGATGGATGGCCTGTGCCGATGAACGGGAATTGCATCAGCAAATGAGACGTCAATGAGCGGCCGTTCCACCTCCATCCAACGCCGCGCTCGTCGAGTCCACCGATGGGTGGTGCCCATTGCAGCAGCTCCCTTGTTGATCACTGCTGCTACAGGTTCGCTCTATAGCCTTTTGCTTGAGCAAAACATCGATGCTTTCTGGTTGCTCAGGATTCATACCGGACAATTCGGATGGTTCGACCTTCAGCCCTTTTACCCAATCGTGCTTGGGATTCTCACAATCCTCGTAAGCATTTCTGGCATTGCAATGCTGTTCAGACAAACCAATTAATCCGGCAATCTTCTTCACCAAAGACACAAAACCAAAAAGGCAAGGCAAAGATGCACTCACCACTGATCTTCAAGATGACCTGCAAATAAAGCAGGAATCAGAGCCAACCATTCACCTCGCTTTCCAGACGACCAACCAAAGGACATCAGCATGGAAATATTGACCGCCCTGCGCCTGAACGAATGCAATTTTGAACAGTTTGGCACTGCGATTCTGCCAGTGGACGACATGACACCCCACAGCATTAGTGATGCCGAACTGATATTCAATGGGGCCAATCTGCGCTACTACGTGATGCGTCTTCGGCGTCGGCCAGCCATGCTCGGCAGCATGACGCGACATACCCAAGCCACCCAATGTTTGAGCTCTGCGGATGCACAACCATGGTGGTTAGCCGTGGCCTCGGCGAAGCTTGCATCTGAACAACTCGACCACATCACCGTGCAATTGGTGAATGTCCAACCCGGTGAAGCGGTGAAATTGCATCAAGGCACGTGGCACGCAGGCCCATTCTTTCTTACCCCAACCGCCCTATTTTTCAATCTTGAATTAAGCGACACCAACCTTACCGATCACAATTCTCAGCCCTTAAAAGCAAAACTCGCGCTAAACCTCATCAATAAATCAGCAGCTTGAACAGAAAAAATCAACAATTTTCAGTCCAATATTTTAGCTAGTCTGCAAATCATTCTCAAATTCAAGATATAAAGCACGAGCATCTTTTGCCCGCTGCTCATCAACCAAGAACTCGAGGCGGTCTTTCCACCAGAAACCAATTTGCTCATCACGTTCGGCTTCGGGAGCTTCACCAAAAGGAATCGTCATGTGTTTCTTTGAATTCTGTTAACGATAGAAAAAGTCGGTAGCCGCTGTGAGCAGCATCAGCATTCACGGGTCGTGATCACCTCATCAATCGACTGACTCAAGACCCGTTGAGATCCACATCGTCTTCGACGGCAAAGGCCTGCAAGGGATCTGGTGCACCGAGGGCAATCGCACGGGCACGTTTATAAAACATCGTCTCTGTTTGCCCTGTGGCTTCCAACTGCTCTGCAACACGTATCCAATTGTTGATTTCTGATTGGTGCATCTCAATCCAAGGAATTCAATGATTTAGATGAAACCAAAAACAAGTCAATCCATCGGTAACACAGACAACACTCCAGACAGAAAGTTAGCGATTCAAAAAATATTACGGCACAAAAGTTAGCCTTAAGACAAAGTCAGAACCAAGCAAAAACGCATGCAAGGATTGCCAGTAAAGTCATCTTTGATACGGTTGAGGCATTGATTCCATCAACTCAAGGTGAATTATCGAATTCTGTTGTTCCTGTTCATCGCAGCACCAGCATTCGGCAGTCCCTCTAGCGAAGAATTCGTCATTGGACCGATCAGACATCAGTCTCAGCCCTCTGTAAAGCTAAGCCAACCCAGTTCATTCCCAAAACCTAATCACCAAAAGTCTTACCTCCAAGAACAACAGCAGCCAGCCGCCAAACTCAAACAGCTCGGCGTTGGAGTTGCGAGCTGGTACGGACCTGGTTTTTATGGACGTCGAACCGCCAATGGCGAAACATTCCGGAAAGGAACGCTGACTGCTGCACACCGCACACTCCCTTTTGGAACGATGGTTCGCGTGACAAATTTGGAAAATGGCAGATCTGTCAATGTACGAATCAATGACAGAGGGCCATTTAAATATCACCGCGTGATTGATCTCGCCCATGGCGCAGCGAGTGCCTTAAAAATGATGCGAGCTGGTGAAATCAACGTCCGCCTTGAAGTGATTGATTGAGGAATTAAGAACCCAACAGGCGCCTTCGCACCAAAACATCCCAGAGCCCCGCAGGTACAAACGGTTGAAGGAGCACCGCTTCGGATTCGCTTCCGCACAAATAGCGGGATTTCGGCTGGTTGGTTTCAAGCGCCGTTGCGATGGTTCGTGCCACTAACTGGGGGTCCGATCCCTTTCGAAAGCTCTCCGTCCATCCGGCCGCCACCCGGCGCATCATCTCTCCCCAAATCGGATCCTTCCCCCCCTGATCCATCGATTCAGCCGACGCCTGTTCAAATCCGGTGCGGATTAAACCAGGCTCAACAATCACGACTTGAATTCCAAATTGATGCAGCTCTAAGCGCATGGCATCACTAATCGCTTCCACAGCGTGCTTACTGGCGCAATACCAACCGGCGCCAGGAGTCGCGAAGCGACCAGCGATAGACGACACGTTGACAACGCGGCCACGACGGCGATCACGCATGGCGGGCAAAAGCAGTTGAGTCAGCCCCATCAAGCCAAACACGTTCACCTCAAACATGGAACGGGCGCGATCCAACGCCATCGTTTCCATGGGCCCCACCTCTCCATAGCCAGCGTTATTAACCAAGGCATCCAGCTGTCCACCGGTCCTCTCGAGAACGTCTGCGGCGAGTTGTTCTCGAGATTCAGCGTCCGCAACATCCAGGGGAAGCACCACAGCTCCACGACTTTGCAGAGAGTCCATCGCCCCTTGACGCCGTGCTGCAGCAAACACATTCCAACCCTGATCCAACAGCAGATGCGCAGTGACAGAACCAATGCCGCTGGAGGCTCCAGTGATTAAGACAGTGCGGCGGGAATCTGCCATAACGACGCGTGTAGGAGATGCACTCTGGCGCGAGAAGAAGAGCGTCGACGGGTCGAACTTGATTTCGCAACGCCAACCCAAAGCTCGGGCACCTCAACGCTTCAAAGAAATACGGAATTACCAAGGTTTCAGCAACGGTGTCGACCAAGGAATCTCTTCAACAAAACTCAGATTCTTGTCGATATTGTTATTTAGATTGAACCCAGTAATGACGAGTCTTTAACTAATCGTGATAGCGGCAAGGACGTGCAAGCATGAAACATTCATACCTATTCAGTTGACGTCACAAACATTCATGATGTTATTGGCCAATTGAACACAATTACATCAATGATTTATTCAGATTCATAAAAATCAAATTCGGCCATTGTCCCGTCATCGGCAATGGAGAAAACGGCAAAAGCATCGGCAGCCATACCTTCAACCTCCATACCAGGAGATCCCATTGGCATCCCTGGAGCCGCAAGCCCCTTGATCTCAGGACGTTCCGCCAGCATCCTTTCGATCGAGGCCGCTGGCACGTGACCCTCCACCACATAACCGGCCAGGCTCGCAGTGTGGCAGGACGTCGAATCTGCGGGCAATCCCATGGCGTCTTTGATGGCATTCATGTCGTCAGCGACATGGTCTTGAACCGAAAAACCGGCCTCAGTCAGATGCGATTCCCATGCTCTACAACACTCGCAAGCGGCTGAACGAAACACCACAACCTCCTGGCCAGCAGTGGAAGCCATCGCCGCCAATGGAGATCCCAAAGCCACCATGAACAGGGGAATGCCCCACAACAAACATCGACGCAATCGTGTGAGAAAGCTGTTCAACAAGCCCAAATCAACCATGGCAAGCATTGCATCGGAGCACTGAATTGTTGAGCGACTGCAAGACCTGTCATTGGAGATTCTCACCACCCAAGGGTCTTGCATGGAAATTCCAGCTTTCCCCGTCTTCCAGCCAAAGCTCCCAAGCGCATTGTGAGCCATCTTTTAAAAACAACTTCCCACCAAACCCCGCCGGTGATGGTTGATATAAATCCTCGATCGCTAGAGCGATCGTTCCATCTCTCGTACAAAGGGCGTCAACTGTCTTTCCCAGACGAGAGGTGAGATCAGCCTTTAAATCATCCAGCGTCATTCGTTTTAAGGGATCGACATTCGACCCTTTCAATCAAGCTGTAATAAGCATGCCCCGATCACCTATCGATCGAACACATACACCCTGTTTCTTCCAGATTCTTTTTAACGACCCGGGAACTCACCCCGGCAGAATGCAGGGGTGATAACGGCTGTGATGCTGAAACGATTGCAAGCAGCGGTAATCAGCCTGATCGCGTCACTGATCATCCTCTGGGGAATCCAACCCGTAGAGGCTTGCGTTGAAGGTCTGGCCTGGGGCATGCCCCTCGACCAGGTTCACGCCCATCTCGGCGAAGTCCATCAAGCCAACACAACGCATCCAGATCGCTTCATCGCGCGAAACGTGATGCTGGATCGCCTCCCTGTCTCGCAAGTGACGTTTGATCTCACCCCAGAGGCTGGCCTCCAGTCGTTGGCCTATGAATTCGCCATCGACGACATGATCGAAGTGTTGGCAGGACTTCGTGCCCGCCATGGATCTCCGCTCAGCACCAGCTCAACCGATCCACAACAAAATGAACAAATTTGGGTTTGGAACACGGGAGAAGACCTGATCACCGCCGTTAAGCACGACGGCAAAATCCATCAACAATTTGTGATTGCTTACCGACCCAGCCGGCTTCGACCAGAAACGCTCTAAAGATCCAAACAGCTAACTGTTTTTTAATTCTTTTGGCCCGGAAACATCCGATCGAGCCTTTTTCGCATACGACGCATTTGGGTTCGTTGAATCTCATGACGCGTTGTCCGTGTAGCTCCGTACAACAGCACCGTGGCCGTTGATGCCAAGGCAACGCAGAAGAGCGTGATCGAAATGGGATCAAAATCGTCCATGCGATGCAGACTAAGAAGCGACCACAGATCCACCCGTACATTTTGGACTTAGCCCATCAGTCATGTACGCCATGCCAAATCGGTGCTCCCACACTCACCGCCTCGGAACTCGAGGCGGCACTGCCTGAACTCCCTGGTTGGTCGGTTATCGACAACCACCATCTCAGCCGAACGCTTCGCTTTAAAGACTTTCAAAGTGCACTCGATTGGGTGAATGCTGCAGGACAGATTTGCGAGCAGGAAGGGCACCACGCAGAATTCAGCCTCGGCTGGGGGCGTGCTGATGCCACGATTTACACCCACAAAGTGAATGGATTAACGCAAGCTGATTTGGTGCTCGCAGCAAAATTTGTGGGGATCACGCCCCCACAACTCTAAGCAAAACAACACCGACTTCCACCGCAATACTTCATGCAATCGTTGAGCTTTAACAGTGCTCGAAAACACCAACTGTCATTTCACTTACCTGGCTGAAGTGTTGACGGCCGTGAGCGATAAAAGCATCATCAGCCGCCCTTAAAGCTTCGTTGTCGTCGTGAAAACGACAGCGATACATCAAATGAATGATGCGATCAACATCGAGATTGCGATCAGCAACATCCTGCCAAAGCCGTTGCGTGAGCTCCTGGTCGGCCAGCTGGAATTGGGCCAGCACCAGATCGCGAGCGCAACTGAAATACTCGTCCCGGTTTGATGTCACCGGAGAGTTGTATCGGAGCAGGCTGCTTTGAAGGGTTTGCAGAAATGCCATACAACAAACATCGCTAACAACAGATTGCGCCACAACAGCCCGAGGGGCGCGCAGCCTTAATACCAAAACAATGATTCCATTACGCAGACACTCCATATCCGCCGCCACCAGGCGTCAACATCTGGATCGCCTCCCCAGCCTTGAGCTCCAGCTGAACCGAACCAGGCAATCGCTCTTCCGTTCCATCGGCACGGATCAACTGATTCTCGCCACACGCACCACTGGTTCCGCCTTCGAGTCCAAAGGGCGCCACTCGCCGTGACCCACTGATCAGGGACAAGCTCATCGGCTCGAGGAACCGGATGGTGCGCTCCAGTCCATCACCGCCACGCCAGCAGCCATCACCACCGCTACCCGATCGGATTCCAAAACGCTCCAAACGAACTGGGTAACGGGCTTCCAACACCTCAGGATCCGTCAGTCGGGAGTTCGTCATGTGCGCTTGCAAACCAATCGATCCCATAAATCCCTCACCAGCACCACCCCCACCAGCCACCGTTTCGTAGTACTGGCAATGGTCATTGCCAAAGCTGAGATTGTTCATCGTGCCTTGACCAGCAGCGAGCACGCCAAAAGCACCAAACAGCAAATTGCAAAGGGCTTGGGACACCTCCACGTTTCCAGCCACAACAGCGGCAGGAGCCTGCGGATTCAACATGCAACCCAGCGGAACCCGCAGCTCCAGCGGCGCAAAACAACCTTCGTTCAATGGAATGTCGTCGTCGAGAAGACAACGGATCACATACAACACAACCGCACGGGTTACCGAGAGCGGCGCGTTGAAATTGCCCTGCCGCTGCTGCGATGTTCCACGGAAATCCAGCACCAGCTTTTGTTGATCAGGGACGACGCCAATCCGCACCGCAAGGATGGCGCCATCGTCCAATTGCAACTGATGGCTCGTATCAACCAAACCAGAGATCAGACGCCGAACACAAGCCGCCGCATGCTGTTGCAACCCCTGCATTTGTTGCTGCACCAAAGCCTCCCCCTCCCGCTCGACCAACTGTTCAAGCCCTTCGATGCCCGCCTGGTTGGCAGCGACCTGGGCTTGCAAGTCGGCCAGTAATTCCTGGGGATTGCGTGGAGGTATCGCCATCTCTCGGAAGGATGCCTGCCAATTTGAGAGATGAATCGCACCGTCACGCACAAACAACAGGTTGCGCAGCAACAGACCCTCGTCATCAATGCTTGTGCTGAACGACGGCATGGAACCGGGGCTGATCCCGCCAACATCCGCATGGTGACCACGGCTGGCCACAAAGAAGCTGGGATTCAGACCACCACAAAACACCGGTGTGATCGCCGTGATGTCTGGGAGATGCGTACCACCATGGAAAGGGTCATTGCTCAGCAGCGTGTCGCCGGGTTGCAAAGGAGGCACCACACCAGCAGCCACCTGCTCGAGCAGATCACGGATGCTGTCTCCCATGGAACCGAGATGCACTGGAATATGCGGCGCATTGGCCACCAAACCACCATGGGAATCAAATAGTGCGCAAGAAAAATCGAGCCGTTCGCGGATATTGACCGAACGACTCGTTTGGCGAAGGCGCTCACCCATTTGCTCAGCGATCGCCATAAAGCGATGGCGAAACAGCTCGGCCAGCACTGGACCGGCCGGCTTCAGCGCTGGCTTCTCAGCCTCTGTAAAAAAAATGGACTCATGCTCTAACACCAAAGCGGCAGCACGATCCACCCGAGCAGTCCAACCGTCCTCCACCACGATGCAACCCGTCGCCTCTGCGATCAGAGCAGGCCCCTCGATGCAGCAGCCAACGGGCAACGTCTCCCGATCAAACAAGGCAACGCTCTGCCAGCCCATGTGGCGCAGATGCATTTGTATGCGCTGGGGCATCACATCCTGAGCCGATTGCTGGGCAGTGGTGGTGAACTCTGGTGGTTGAAACTGCTGCGGGGCAGCCACCTCCACATTGAGCATCTCAACCAACAACAACTGTTCAGAACGGATGCAGTAACCAAAGCGCTGCTGATGCCTCTCCTGGAATGCCGTCACCAACGCAGACGACTCCATCTCCTCGTTGAAAGGCAGCATCAGGGTCTGCTCGGCACCGGGATAGCGCAGCTCCAAAGACAGCCAAACCACCGCTTGAGCCTGGAAACCCTCCGATCCATCCCCCTGATCAGCCAACTCTTGCAGCGCTTGCTGCGTTAGCTCTTGAACTTGCTGCTGCAGCTCCGCAAGCAACTGATCGGAAAGCTCCGCTCCAAGATGAACCTGTAGCCGTCGACGTTGGCGGGCCTGCCCCATCCCATAGGCAGACAAGACGCCGGCCATGGGATGCAGCAACACCGAAGCCAAGCCGAGCTCTTCGGCAAGCCGGCAAGCATGCTGCCCGCCTGCGCCGCCATAGGCCACCAACACGCCACCGCGGATGTCTTGCCCTCGATGCAAGGACACACGACGAATCGCGGCTGCCATTCGCTCGATCGCGAGCTGCAAGGCACCTTCTGCCAGCTGCTCTAACCGTTGACCAAGGTCGGAGGCCAACGCCGCAAACTGTTGTTGCACCACCTCAAGATCTGGTGGTTGATCGCCCTGGGCACCAAACACGCAGGGGAAACGATGAAGCTGCAGCCTCCCCAACACCAGGTTGGCATCGGTAATGGTGAGCGGCCCACCCGCTCGATAACAGGCGGGTCCAGGCCGAGCGCCCGCCGAGCGCGGACCCACCCGCAAGCGATCGCCATCCCTCTGCAACACCGATCCCCCACCAGCAGCCACCGTTTCAATCGGTAAGCGCGGCGCCAGAAGTTGGAGGCCAGCGATATCCGTTTGCTCCTGCACAAGACGCAGGGCCGCATCCTCCGCAGCCGCAACACAAAACACATCGGTGGAGGTGCCACCCATATCGAACCCCAGCACAGGCACCCCCTCGAAGCCTGACGACCGCGCTGCTGCAATCGCTCCGACCATCCCAGCAGCGGGGCCGGAAAGAATGGTGTCTTTGGCCATCAGGCCCTCAACGGATTGCAGGGCTCCGCTCGAGGTCATCACCCGAAGGGGAGTCGATGCACCAAGAGCCCGCTGCACCTGCTGCAAATAACCGTGCAGCACCGGAGCAACAGCCGCCTCCACCAGCGCCGTCTGACCACGAGGGACGAGGCGTGGCTTGACACTCACCTGATGGGAACACACCACCCGGGGAAAACCCAAGACCTTCAATTCATCAGCACACTGCAGCTCGTGGGCGGGATTGCGATGGGCATGCAGCAACGCCACCACCACATCATCAAAACCACTGGCCCGAAGCGCAGCGAGACGCTTCCGCAAGTCGTCGTTCCAAAGGGGCGACTCCAACTCAGTGCCATGGGCATCCAAACGGCCCGGAACTTCAACCACTTCGCTCGCTAAAAATGGCCGCTCAGACTGGGCCAGAGCGAAGAGATCAGCGCGATGCTGATCACCGATGCGCAACAGATCAGCCAATCCGCTGTTAACGAGCAAGACAAGCGGTGCACCGCGATGCTCTAAGAGCGCATTTGTAGCAACGGTGGTCCCAAGCCGAACGCTATGAATCACTGATTGATCGATGGGCTCACCGGGGGAAATCGCCAACAACTCCCGAATCACCTGAACCGCAGGGTCTACCCCAACACCATCGGAGAGAACTTTTCGGATGTGCAGGGTCCCGGAGGGACCGCAGCCGATTAAATCGGTAAACGTGCCACCGCGATCCACCCAAAATTTCCAGGCTTGTTCAGACATCACGGATACCAAGACGAGTTGATACGGAGTGATCCGAACGATTCACGACGTGCCGCTAGAGCTCCAAGGTTATTCGGACGATTGGACCTGCACCATGAGGTCTGACATCTGGAAAACCTAGAACAACTGGCAATCAATCCAACAGAACAAGCATTATTAGTGAGGCGACATGGGAATACGATTGATCAATAAAGATGAGCCATATAGCGGAACAAGACAATGACTACAAGAATACTTTTAGCAGGAGCAGACCTAATTAGCGCCAACAGGAATCAAGCCTAGCAAACAAACAAGAGGGCGCCAAGTATAGACAGCCAACAATGTACACCTCAAACATATCGCATCACAAGCAATTGCTAAGACAAAATCTTGCGCTGATTTGCAATATCCAAAATTAAAATATAGCGAGATTTTAAAAAAAGACTGGCAAGACATAGGGACATTCAAAAAACCAGTACAAATGCATACTGGCGACGACACAGGATCACGAGATGGTCGAACAATTAGAACAAGACGAAGGGAAAGAACTCAAGCCATCAACCACTTAACACCCAAAAACAGTCATGTTTGACAACGAAAAGGGTCTAGCGGAACACAAGAGTGGCCTGGGCAGCAAAAGCTCCGCAGACATGGTGATGTGAGTTCACTGTTTTTGGCAGATAAAATAGTGACGCGGACTGATTTCTCAATTAATCTCCGACAAATTTAAATTTCTCTGGGCGGAGAACAAATGAAGCTTTTCCAACAAGTACTCGTAGCTCCTGCCGCCCTGGGCCTTCTGGCCCCTTTGGCTGTCGTCAACGGCCCAGCCGCTAATGCCGCCGAGCTCAACATCAACGGCGTTTCTGACTACGCGGCGCATTCGCTTGAAAACAGCCACGACCAAGTCACCAGCGTTACCCAATTCTCCGACGTTTACCCAACTGACTGGGCC
>ERZ887830.2021-NODE-2021-length-10768-cov-5.011948_pt1 | contig 10768 bp, 9 predicted proteins | sample MGYA00521101_ERZ887830 | MGnify/ENA primary metagenome ERZ887830 (study PRJEB32303, sample SAMEA104408592) | aquatic metagenome | biome: Marine water; feature: Pelagic; material: water | place: Baltic Sea | collected 2014-06-05T16:38:00 | depth 1,762 m ...
TGACTATCCAAAGCTGGCTCAGTTGTGGTGGCAGAACATCGGCGACGCTATGTCCGGTGCGAAGACCCCACAAGAAGCGCTGGACTCGCTTTGTGCTGATCAGGAACGTGTCCTGATCCGTCTGGAGCGCGCAGGCGTTCAGGGCGATCTTGGCCCGGTCATGAACGAAGAGCAAGATCCAGAGTACTGGTTGTCTCAGCCCGGTTCGCCCAATGCGAAACTGGCCAATGAGGACGAGACCCCAGTGACAATCGCTTATGACGAGCTGATCAAATCCTGGCAGTAAGCCTATCTTTCCGGGGCCAGTTCGCTGGCCCCGGATTTTTTTGTTCATTTATGACCCTTGTTCCTTTTGTGTTTTGGCCGCAGGACCGCATCGCGCATTTGACCTGCCGTCCTGCGACGGACTAGACACAGACGTCCCTCTCTCGTGACAAAGGCCAGCCTGATGCAGACCCCCACTATGCCGTTTTCTTTTTTCAGCCCCGAGGCCATTCATTTTGGGCGCGGCCAAAGCCAGCAGACGGCGGATCTGGCCAAAGTTTTTGGCACATCGGTTCTGGTGGTGCATGGCGCGACGGCCGCGCGGGCCGGGTGGCTGGTGGCGGCATGTGCGCAGGCCGGGCTGAAGACCACGACCCTTAGTTGCGCGCACGAGCCGAGCCTGCCCGATCTAGAGGTGGCGCTGGCTGACATCAAAGGCCGCGCGCCGGATGTGGTGATCGCGCTTGGCGGGGGGGCCGTCATCGACTTTGCCAAGGCGCTGGCCGCGCTGATCCGCTGTGACGGCCCACCGATTGAGTACCTTGAGGTCGTCGGCACGGGCCGCGCGCTGGACCACGCGCCTTTACAGATGATCGCCTTGCCCACCACCGCCGGAACCGGCGCAGAGGTGACCAAGAACGCGGTGATTTCCGTACCCGATCGCGGGCTGAAGGTCAGCCTGCGTGATCCGCGTATGATCCCCGATATCGCCATCATCGATCCTGCCCTGATGCAGGGCGCGCCCCAACGCATCGCGCTGGCGGCGGGGCTGGATGCGATAACGCAACTGATAGAGCCGTTTGTGTCGTCCAAGGCCAATCCGATGACGGATGCACTGTGCCAGCAGGGGCTGCGCGTTGGCATGGATGCGCTGCGCCGCGTGGTCGAGGCGGATGACCCGTTGGGCTGGGATGTCATGGCGCGGGTCAGCTTTTATGGCGGGCTGGCGCTGGCAAATGCCGGGCTTGGCGCGGTGCATGGATTGGCCGGGGTGATCGGCGGTACAACCAACGCGCCGCACGGCGAGATTTGCGGCGCGCTGCTGCCGGCGGTTCTGGCCTCGCATCAAAGCAAGCTGGCCGCCGACCGCGATAGCGACACCGCCCGGCGGGTGGAGTGGGTGGTTGACCTGTTGAATACGCATTTCGCGGGCGACATGCCCCGTGATGGCACTCTGGTGCAAAAGACCCAAGGTCTGCCGGGGCTGGTGCGCTGGTCAAGGCAGCACGGATTGCGCGGGCTGGGCGAGATGGGGCTGAAGCCTGCGCAGTACCCAGAGGTGGCGGCCGCCGGGATGAACGCCTCGTCGATGAAGGCAAACCCCTTTGTCCTGACACAACAAGAACTTATCGAGATCATGCAGGCCGCGGCATAAGGGGGCTGATTGCCCGGTTGTTCTGGCAGCGCTGGTAATTTGCGCTATTCGTCCCCGGTCTTCGCCGCTATAATGTTACATATCTCGCCAATAAGAAAGTTCCAAAGATGCAAATGCTCCGCCTTGATCATGTGAATGTCAGAACCGCAAACCTCGAAGCAATGGTGGAATTTTACGAGACCATCCTAGGCCTCAAACGCGGCGCGCGCCCCGATTTTCCCTTTCCCGGTGCGTGGATGTATATCGGGGACGAGCCGATCATTCACCTTGTGGGGGTGGCAAAAGAATGCGCCACAGTGGAACCCAAGCTGGAACATTTCGCGATCAAGGCCAGCGGGATGGGCGGTCTGATCGCCAAGCTCAAGGCCGCCGACATTCCTCATACGGTTGATCCGGTGCCCGGATTTCCGATCGTGCAGATCAACCTGCATGATGTGGATGGCAATCACATCCACATCGATTTTCATAACGAAGAGATCCCCGCTTAGGCCCAGTCTCAGGTCGCGGCAAACCCCGCGTCCAGCGCGGCCAACAGAACATCTGCATCCGCCTCGCTCAGCACCAGCGGCGGCGAGAGGATGAGGTTGGGGCCAGAGACCCGCACCATCGCGCCGTTCTGATAGGCGACCTCTTGCACGATGGCTGCGGTGGCCGCGTCGATGGGGGCCTTGGTCGCGCGGTCGTTGACCATTTCGAGGGCGGTCATCAACCCGTACCCGCCGCGCACATCGCCGATGATGTCATATTTCTCCATCAACGCCTTGCAGCCCTCATATAGCTGCGTCCCCCGCGCCGCGGCGTTCTCGATCACGTTCAGGCGTTTGGTCTCTGCCAGACAGGCCACCGCCGCTGCCGCCCCCACAGGATGCCCGGAATAGGTGTACCCATGCCCGATCTTGGCGGCGGGATTGTCCTCGAACGCCTCGATCATCTTGTCTCCCAGCATCACCGCGCCAAAGGGGAAATAGCCATTGGTGATCGCCTTGGCCGTGGCCATCATGTCGGGCTGGATGCCCCACAACCGCGCGCCAGACCACGCCCCCGTGCGCCCATAGGAGGTGATGACCTCGTCCGTGATCAGCAGGATTCCGTTGCGATCACAAATCTCGCGCAGCATCGGGGCGAATGTCTTGTGGGGCGGGATCACACCGCCTGCGCCCAAAATTGGCTCCATGATCATCGCGGCGATGGTGGATGCGCCCTGAAAGGCGATCTCATCCTCTAACGCCGCCGCACATAGCTGCGCCAGACGGGCCGGGTCGCTCTCGTTGAACGGATTGCGGTAGGTATAGGGGGCCGGGATGTGGAAACAGCCGGGCAACAGCGGTTCATAGGCTGTGCGGAAATTGGCGTTGCCGTTGACAGAAGCCCCGCCCATATGGGTGCCGTGATAGCCCTTTTTCAGGCTCAGGAACTTGACCCGACCGGGTTCGCCGCGCAGCTTGTGATACTGACGTGCAAGGCGCAGGGCGGTTTCAACGGAATCCGACCCCCCCGAGGTAAAGAACGCGCGGCTGAGGCCATCTGGGGCAAAGAACTCGGCCAATTCATAGGACAGTTCAATCGCCGCATCGTTGGTGGTGCCGCGAAAGGTCGAGTAATAGGGCAGCTTGTCCAACTGGGCGCTGATCGCGTCTTTGACCGGCTGGCAGGAATAGCCAAGGTTCACGTTCCACAAGCCGCCGACACCATCCACGACGCAATGCCCGTCGATATCCGTCACCCGCACGCCGCTGGCGGCGGTGATGATCTTGGGCGGGGTGTCTATGCTGTCCTGCGGCGAGGTCATCGGATGCCACATCAGGCGACCGTTGTTTTCCTTGAGGAAGTTTGAATCCTTCATGACGTGGGCTCCGATGCCGGGGAGAGGGCGCGGCCCCTTGGGGCGGTTGGGTCGGGAGTGGGCCGCGCGTTCACAGCTTTGCGCGATTTGTGACAGATGAAAATGAACAAGGCAACTTTGTTCCGGACGCGGGTTTGATAAGTCCGCCGCCTTGGTCGGACTTGAACCCGTGGTTCAGGGCCTGCCCTGTTAAGCGGGCGCATGGTGGCCACTGCGCGGTGGTCTGTTGGCAGGACGCCGCAGAAGTAAGCACTCAGACCACTGCCGATGCCGAAACGCCGGGGCGGATCAAAACGAGGCTTGCCAAGGGATCGCAGGTACGTTTGGGTTGGGCATCACCTTTGCCCGACCCTTTTTCCTGTCTGCAAGATCGGGGGCCAGTCCATGTCACGCGTCAAGACTCTGCAATCCTTGTTCAAACGCTACCGCCGCCCCGGAGACATTGTGTTCGCGTGGTTTTTCCTGATTGTCACGCTGGTCTTGCTTAGCCAGATCCTTGACCAGACCGCCTATAAAAAGGGCGCAAAGCTGTTTGCCCAGCCGCGCTTTTGGCCTGCGGTCTCGCTGGGCGGGATGGTGGCGTTTGCGTTGTTTCACCTGCTGGGCTCGGCCCTGTCCGAACGCATCGCGGGGCGCTGGCGCGAGGTTCTGCTGTGGCTGGCCTCGTTTGAATATGCGGGCTGGTTCATCGCCTATGCGCTGGCGGTGCCCTATGCGGGCTATCTGCCGACAACGGTGGTATTTGCGCTGCTTTTGTCCCTGCGGGTGGGCTATCGCAGCGCGCTGGCGCTTGGCTCTGCGGCGGCCAGCGCCCTTGTGATCGTGGTGTTGTTCAAGACCTTGCTGGGGGTGAACCTGCCATCGGGGCAGATTTACGAGGTCCTGCCCGACGGGCTGCGCCAGATCATGCTGACCTATTTTTGACCCTAATTTCTGGCCCCAACTTTTGGCCCCAGTTTCTGATCGGAGCGCACCATGGAAGACCTGATTGCCGGAGCCGTGATGCTGGCGCGCTGGGACGTGGCGCTGGCGCTGCTGGTTGGCTCGATTGGCGGGGTGATCATCGGTGCGATCCCCGGTGTTGGCCCGGCGGTGGCGATTGCGATCCTGCTGCCCGCCACATTTTCGATGGATCCCATCGTCGGGCTGACCATGCTGCTGGGGATCTACGGCTCGTCCATGTATGGCGGCGCGATCCCTGCCGTGCTGATCAATACGCCCGGCACCGCCGTCAACGCGCTGACCTCGTATGACGGCTATCCCATGACCCAGCGCGGCGAGGCGCATCGCGCGGTGTCACTGGCCTATAGTGCGTCCTTCTGGGGCGGCATCTTTGGCATCATCTGCCTGATCCTGCTGTCCCCCGTGCTGGCCCTGATCGCGCCGATGTTTGGCAGCCGAGAGATCTTTCTGGCGGCCCTTCTGGGCATCCTTCTGGTGATCCTCGCCCATCGCGGCCAGATCTTCGCCGCCGGGATGTTGGCGATGTTCGGGATCTTCCTGCAAACCATCGGGCTGGACGCGGTGACCTATACGCAGCGCTATACCTTTGGCCTGTCCTTCCTGACCTCTGGCATCAATCTGATCGTGGTGGTTCTGGGGCTGTTCGCGCTGTCACAGGCGTTTTTCCTGCTGACTGCGCCCGACACCAGTCCCGACGCCAAGCCTGTGACTGGCAAGATGAGCGCCGGGATCAAGGAACTCTTGCAACACAAGCGCGTGGCGACGGTGGCGTCCAGTTTCGGCGTCATCCTTGGCATGATCCCCGGCACTGGAGAGTTCACAGCCCAGTTCATGAGCTACACCTACGCCCAGAAGACCTCTAAAACGCCAGAAATGTTCGGCAAAGGCGCGCCCGAAGGCCTGATCGCCTCTGAGGCCGCCAACAACGCCGTGCCCGCCGCCGCAATGATCCCGCTGCTTGCGCTTGGCATTCCCGGAGAGGCGCTGACCGCGATGATGCTGTCGGTGTTTTATGTCCATAACGTCATTCCGGGGCCGCAATTGTTCCAGAACAATATCGACCTTGTGTACGGCCTCTATATCGCGCTGATCTTGTTGAACATCATTGTGATGGTCTTTCTGCTGTTCTCGACGAACCTGCTGACCAGAATCATCCGCATTCCGACCCGCTTCCTTGGTGTCATGATCCTGCTCTTGTCTTTTGTCGGCGTCTATTCCCTGCGGAACTCGCTGACCGACTGCATGATTGCGGCGGTCTTTGGCGTCTTTGGCCTGATCCTGAAACGGCTGAACCTGCCGATTGTGCCGATCATCCTCGGCATGGTTCTTGGCGGGATCATGGAGGTCAAGCTGCGCTCTGCCTTGCCCCGGCTCAAGACGCCGCTGGATATGATCGACCGTCCGATTGCCTTTATCATCTTTGTCATCATCCTGCTGGTTATCGCGTTTCACATCCGCACTCTGGTCAAGGAATATTGCGCGCATCAACCCGACGAAGACCACGATCTGCACGACACGCAGGCGCGCTGACGAAAGAGACGCCATGACGGATAAAACCATTCTGGTGATCGGCACCTATGACACCAAGGACGACGAGCTAAGCTATCTGGCGGGTGTGATCCGCGCGCAGGGCGGCAAGGTGGTCACGATGGATGTCTCTGTTCTGGGCGACCCGTCTGGTGCGACTGATTATTCCAAACATGACGTCGCGCGCGAGGCTGGCAGTTCCATCGCCGCCGCTATTGCCGAAAACAGCGAAAATGCGGCGATGCAGATCATGGCCGCAGGGGCTGCCTTGCTGACCTCGCGGCTTTATTCTGGCAGAGCCTTTGACGGGGTGATCGTGCTGGGCGGCTCCATGGGTACCGATCTGGCGCTGGACGTTTGTGCCGCGCTGCCGCTGGGTGTGCCGAAATACATTGTCTCGACCATCGCCTTTTCCCCCCTGATCCCGGCGGCACAGCTGGCCGCGGACACGCAGATGATCCTCTGGGCGGGCGGGCTATACGGTCTGAATTCCGTCTGCAAAGCCTCGCTGAGCCAAGCGGCGGGGGCGGTTCTGGGCGCGGCACGTGCCGTCGAGCCGCCGGACCGGACCAAACCGCTGATCGGCATGACCTCGCTGGGGACTTCTGCGCTGTCCTATATGGTGGCGCTCAAACCCGCGCTGGAACAGCGCGGGTTTGAGGTGGCGGTGTTTCACGCCACAGGCATGGGGGGGCGGGCGTTCGAAAGCCTTGCCGGGCAGGGGGCCTTTGCCTGTGTCTTTGACTTTTGCACGCAGGAACTGGGCAATCATACCCATGGATCGACTATTTCCGCCGGGGCGGATCGCCTGACAAACGCGGGTCTGAAGGCAACGCCGCAACTGGTCGCGCCGGGCTGTTACGATCTGGTCGATATCGTCGGCTGGCAGGGCGTGCCCGACAAATGGGCCAGTCACCCGATGCACGCCCATAACCGCCTGATCACCTCGATCGTCCTGAACACCGACGAACGCCGCGCCGTTGCCCGCGCGCACTGTCGCCAACTGGCCAGCGCCAAAGCCCCGGTGGCCGTGCTGTTGCCGCACCATGGCTGCGGTGAATGGGACCGCGAAGGGGCCGACCTGCACGACAAGACCGGGCTGGCCGCCTTTTTGGCAGAACTGGCGGCGGGTTTGTCCAGCACGCACACCAACACTAGCACCAGCACCGGCACCAACACCGTGCAGGCCTATCACATCGACGGTCACATCAACGACGCCATCTTTGCGCAGACTGCCCTTGGGATTTTCGACCGATGGTGCGCCGAGGGTGTGGTCCGTGCCTGACGTGACGGCGGGAACCGGCTTTAGCGCCGTTGCGCAGAGCTGCGCTAATCCTGCTATTTCAGAGTGCGCCGGATTAGCCTATGACAGTCTCCAGATGAAATGTGCACCAAGGATCTTCTGACATGGACTGTCCCCCCCAGACCAACCAATTGGCCCGGAAACTGAGTGTCTATGTTACGCTGAGCCAGGCAGAGCAAGAGGTGCTTGACAGCTTTCATACGCGGCGACGCCGCTTTGTGACGGGGCGGGATCTGGTGCATCAGGGCCAATCGGATCAATCGGCCTATATCCTGCTGTCCGGCTGGGCGTGTTCCTACAAGCTGCTGCCAGATGGCCAGCGCCAGATCGTCGATTTCCAGATCCCCGGCGATTTTCTGGGCCTGCGCAGCATTTTGCTGCGCGTGTCCGATCACAGCATAGAGCCGGTCACCGATATCGAAGTCACAGAGGTGCATCAGTCCGACCTGCTGGAGGGGTTTTCGAAAACCCCGCGTCTGGCCACGGCGATGCTTTGGGCGGCGTCGCGGGACGAGGCCATGGTGGTCGAGCATCTGGTCGACATCGGGCGTCGTGACGCGGCAGAGCGGATGGCGCATTTTCTGCTGGAACTCGGCGCAAGGCTGGCCCTTGTCGGGATGGGCAGCAAAGAGAGCTATGCCTGCCCGCTGACCCAATATCTTTTGGCCGATGCGCTTGGGCTAAGTGCTGTGCATGTCAACCGGGTCCTGCGTCTGCTGCGCGAGGGCGGGATGGTGACCTTTCGCGATGGCTATGTCCGCTTTGACGACTATGACCGGATGGCCGAGTTTGCAGAGTTCGATCTCAGCTATATGGATCAGGACGAACCCATGTTGATGTAGGGACGTGCCAGGCATGTGTACGGTCAGGTTTGAAGGCAGGTTTAAGGTCAGGCTCTGTGGTCCTTGATCGCTGGATCGCTCGCCCGTGCTGCGGGTATTGGCCGTGGGTGCGATCAGACCAAGGGCGTCTGTTGGTGGGCAAGTCGCCGCCAGCTGTCGTCGTCTTTCACATAGGTTGAGGTGCACAGCGCCTCATATAGCGGTGCATCGCCGCGCTCGGCAGAGACGTGGTAGGCGAGGGTGGCGATGTTGTCCTGCACAGAAATAAACTGCTCGCTCATCCCCACGGACCGCCAGCGTTGCGCCACTTCTGCCTCGCGCCAAAGCGCATCGCCCTGCAAAATCCCGGTCGGGTAGGGAAAGACGAACACCGCGTCTTTTGCCGTCATCTGGCGTGCGCTCTCCGCGCCTTGTGTCCAGAACCGCTCTTCGAGGTCCCATAGCAGGGTTTCAGGTGTCATTCGTGGCCCCTTTCAAGAGCAATGTTTCACAGCCGGGCAAAACCCGCGCGTCTTGACCGCCTTTTGCCGGCATCAGCATCCAACCGAACACCAGCACCGTCGCGATGATCCGCCAGATCGGCGCGCCAAGGGCTGGCGGTCCTGCCCGTGATACAGCCCACGCCTTGTGCGCCTCACAGCGGGGGCGTCGCGCGGTGGTGAATGAACAACTGGGCCAAAGCGCAAGAGGCCAGCCGCGCGGTCGTGCTGTCGGCGCGGCTGGTGAGGATGATGGGCACGCGCGCACCCAGCACGATCCCCGCCGCATCCGCCCCGGCCAGATAGATCAACTGCTTGGCAATCATATTGCCCGCCTCCAGATCGGGGGCCACAAGGATATCGGCCACGCCCGCCACATCCGACACGATCCCCTTGGCGGCCACCGCCGCCGGAGAGATCGCATTGTCAAAGGCAAGCGGGCCGTCCAGCAGCCCGCCCGTGATCTGCCCCCGGTCGGCCATCTTGCACAGCGCGGCGGCGTCCAGCGTCGAGGCCATCCGAGGGTTCACCGTTTCGACCGCAGACAGGATCGCGACCTTGGGCTGTGCAATCCCCAGCGCATGGGCCAGATGGATGGCGTTCTGGACAATGTCGCGCTTGATCCCCAGATCCGGCGCAATGTTGATGGCCGCATCCGTGATCATCAGCGGCCTCGGATAGGTCGGCACGTCCAGCACATAGACATGGCTCATCCGTCGTTCCGTGCGCAGGCCGAGGGCGGCGTCGATGACGGCCTCCATCAGTTCGTCGGTGTGCAGCGAGCCTTTCATCAGGGCGGCCACCTTGCCCTGCCGCACCAGCGTGACGGCCATGGCGGCGGCGGCGTGGCTGTGGGGGGCGTCGATGATCTCGACATCCTCAAGGCTGCGTCCGGCGTCCTGCGCGGCCGCCTCGATCCTGCGGCGTGGACCGACCAGAACGGGCAGGATCATCCCCTGATGGGCGGCGTCCAGCGCGCCGGTCAGAGACAGCGCATCGCAGGGGTGGACAACAGCGGTGCGCACCGGGTCCAGCGCCTGCGTCGCGGCAATCAGCCGGGCGTATTGCGCGCCCTGCGGGTGAAGATGCACCTCTGGCAGGACCGCGCGCGGGCGGCGCAGTTTGTCACGCGGCGCAATGACCCGCGCCACGCCCTCGATCACTGTCTTGCCCTGCTGGTTGACGCAGGTACACGCCAGCAGCAGGCGGCCATGGTCCTGTTTTTCGGTCACTTCTACCCGCACCGTGATTGTATCACCCAGCCCGACCGGGGTCTCGAACCTCAGGCTTTGGTCGACAAAGACCGTGCCCGGCCCCGGCAGTTCCGTGCCCAGCACCGCCGAGATCAGCGCGCCGCCCCACATGCCATGGGTGATGATGCCCTGAAACATGTCGGTTCGGGCATACTCCGCATCCACATGTGCCGGGTTCACATCGCCCGACATAACCGCAAACACCTCGATATCCTTTGGCCGCAGGGTGCGGGTAAGGTCGGCGAAATCGCCCACCGCGATTTCATCATAGGTCTTGTTTTCGATATATTGCATCGTATCGGCAGGGACGGTGGCTGGTGTGTCGGGGTCCGTGTGGGCGGCGGGGTCAGTGTTGGCGGCGGGATCAGGCCGGGACATGCAAGCCTCCGTTTTGTTGGGCGGTGTCATCAGAGAGGCCATGCGTGTGATCGCTTGCCCGCCTGAGCGTAGTCTCGCCAACATCGCGGGGCGAGACAAGGCCTTTCTGGCGGGCGCGGGCCGTATGCTCAAGGGCGCGCGTCCTGCTGGAAATCCGCGCGGCTCTGACGTTCATCACGCTCACTTTTGCATCACATACGTACCGGGCGCGTCGCCGATCGCTTTGTATTTGCCGATTTTGCGCCCAGTGGCGGCGGCGCGACGGGCGTGCCGGATCGCTTGCCCAGCCATTTGACAAACGCGTTCCACCACGAGCCTTCGCTTTGCGCGTGCGCGGCCAGCCATTCGTCCGGGTCCTGATAGGCTGCCTGCGCCTTGGTCTGGCCAATGCGGAAATGCCGCCCCGCATGACCGGGTTCTGACACGATACCCGCATTATGCCCGCCGCTGGTCAGCACAAAGGTCACATCCGTATCGGTCAGAATATGCAGTTTGTAGGGTGGTGTCTCGAAACTGGTAGAAATTCTCTGGCGGCGTCTCC
>ERZ887830.2029-NODE-2029-length-10742-cov-55.057359_pt1 | contig 10742 bp, 16 predicted proteins | sample MGYA00521101_ERZ887830 | MGnify/ENA primary metagenome ERZ887830 (study PRJEB32303, sample SAMEA104408592) | aquatic metagenome | biome: Marine water; feature: Pelagic; material: water | place: Baltic Sea | collected 2014-06-05T16:38:00 | depth 1,762 m ...
CCAGACCGTTTCTTGAGCCAGACCGCCTATGACCAAGCCGCCTTCAACGCGTCTGAAGCCACTCGGCAGCATCACAAGCGTGATAAGTGAGGATCAAATCGGCACCTGCACGCTTGAAGCTCAGCAAGGTCTCGAGGACCACCGCACGTTCATCAATCCATCCACGTTCGGCAGCCGCCTTCACCATGGAGTATTCGCCACTGACGTTATAAGCAGCGATCGGAAGCTCTGATTCATCACGCAGGCGGCAGATGATGTCCAAATAAGCCAACCCTGGCTTCACCATCATGATGTCGGAACCTTCTTGTTCATCAAGCTGGGCCTCCGTGATGGCCTCACGAGCATTGGCCGGATCCATCTGATAGGTGTCTTTGTTTTTAGGGATCACCTTCTCAGTAGTTGCTCGTGGAGCGGAATCGAGCGCCTCGCGAAACGGGCCGTAATAAGCAGAGGAATACTTTGCGGTGTAACTGATGATTCCAACGTGCTCGAAACCGGCGTCATCTAGGGCTTCACGAATGGCGCCAACACGGCCATCCATCATGTCGCTCGGTCCAATGAGATCAGCCCCGGCCTCCGCCTGCATCACGGCCTGCTTGCACAACTGCTCAATGGTTTCGTCGTTCAACACGATGCCTTCTTGGCTCACAATCCCGTCGTGGCCATCACAGGAGTAAGGGTCGAGGGCAACGTCGGTCATGATCGCCATATCGGGAACATCCCTCTTGAGCTGACGAATCGCCCTGGGGATCAAACCGTTGGCATTGAAACTTTCTGAACCGTCTTCAGTTTTCAGGCCTTCAGCCACCTTGGGGAAAAGCACCACGCAGCGAATCCCTAGATTCCAGGCACGCTGAACCTCAGCACTCAAGCGATCGAGACTCCAGCGATTTGCACCTGGCATGGCACCGATCGGCTCAACCTCAGCGCCTTCGTGCACAAACAGCGGATAAATGAAATCAGCTGGAAGCAATTGGTTTTCGCGCACCATGGCCCTTAGGGCAGGCGTGCGACGCAAACGGCGGGGGCGATAGGTGATCTCCATTAATAAGGTCTGACAACAGATGCTGAAATCGTAAATCCCGCCTCAAAGGCTGGCGTTCTGGATCCATTGTTGGCGTGGATCTCCGTCTCGGCTGGTCTGAAGCTGTTCAAGCAGCTCACGCTGTTCGTCTGACCACTGCTTGGGCCATTGAAGATCCAGGGTGAGTAAGAGATCTCCACGGCCTGACTTTCCTGGCCAGCCTTTTCCTCGTAAGCGAAGGCTCTTCCCTGGAGCTGTACCAGCGGGAATGTTGACGTCTGCCTCACCATCGGGCGTCATGACCTTGACCATGCCACCAAGAGCAAGTTCGTCGAAGGCAACGGGCAATTCAGCTCGCAACTGATCACCCTCCAGGGTCCAGATCGGATGCGATTGAACCTCAATCACAAGATAAAGATCACCTCGACGACCCGTACCCGGTTGAACATTTCCCTTGCCTTTAAGCCGAAGCTTCGAACCACTTTTCACGCCAGGGGGGATCCGAACTTGAACCCGCTCATCGTTGACAGACAAGGTGCGCTCTCCGCCTCGAAACGCTTCCGAGAACGTCACTTTGACCGAAGCTTCTGCATCAAGATTGATTGGTGCTCTCGATCCACCGCGAGGAAAACCGCCACCGGGAAAGCCACCTCCTGCAAATCCTCCGCCATATCCGGCAGGACCAGAGCCACCTCCAGCCCCACCACCGAAGCGGCCCAGGAGGTCATTGATGAAATCATCAAAGTTCCCGTAGCGGCCAAAGTCAACATCAACTCCTGCAGGGCCTGAGCCACCACCGGGCATGCCTGCCTGGTTCCAATACTGGCCAAATTGTTCATAGCGACGGCGCTTCTCAGGATCGGAAAGCACCTCATAGGCTTCACTGACCTCTTTAAAGCGCGCTTCTGCGTCCTGATCGTCCGGATTCACATCGGGGTGATACTGACGAGCCAATTTGCGAAAAGCACGCTTCACCGTGTCGGCGTCAGCACTGCGTTCCACACCCAGCACTTTGAAGTAATCGCGGTAGCCACTGCCGGCCATGGAATTCATCAACCCGTAGGGCTGCGCATCAGATCCAAAGAACAGTTTCGTCCGTGGATGCGGACCGGAGCAATGGCGGGATGCCCGAACGGCAGAGCGTTCTTAGATTTAGAAGATGGTTGAAATCAACAAATTGTTGCCCGTATTGGCATCTCTGGCGGCTTTCGCGCTGCCATTTCCAGTGGCCGCATCACCCAATGCGACAGACCTGGCAGACCACCTCAAGACAAGCAAGGCGCTGTACTACGGCTCTTGGCGCTGTCCTGCCTGCATCACGCAAACCAGATTGTTTGGCGATGCAGCCAACAAACTTCCTTACGTGGAATGCGCGAAACCCAAGGAACTTCCAATTCAAGCGGCCGCCTGTAAAACAGCCGAGATTCGCGCATATCCCACCTGGATTCTTGAGAACGGGGAGCGCAGAGAAGGAGTTCAAACCCTCGAGCAACTCAAGGTGTGGACATCCATGCCAGCCCGTCCTTAATCCATGGCGCTTCCAAAACTGGCCTTAGTTCACGGCTTCAGCTGGAGGCACTGGAGAGGAGATTTACTGGGCGGCCTCACGGCAGCCGTAGTGGCCCTACCCCTAGCCCTTGCATTCGGAAACGCAGCACTAGGACCAGGCGGAGCCATTTACGGGCTGTACGGAGCAATCATTACGGGCTTTCTAGCCGCTCTTTTTGGCGGTACCCCTGCGCAAGTCACAGGGCCTACTGGACCGATGAGCGTCACCGTTGCCGGTGTGATTGGCACACTCGCAGCCGTTGGAATCTCTCGAGAGCTTGGGAGCAATGAGCTACTCCCACTTGTCATGGGAGCCGTCTTAATCGGCGGCCTCATTCAGATCCTGATGGGGGTTCTGCGCCTCGGTCGCTACATCACTCTGGTTCCTTACTCCGTGGTGTCGGGGTTCATGTCTGGCATTGGGGTAATTATTCTTTGCCTGCAAATTGGGCCCTTATTAGGAATCAAAACCCAGGGAGGAGTAATCACTTCGCTCGGAACAGTCTTTGGTCAATTTAATCCCAATACAGCTGCATTACTGGTAGGCGCATTGACGCTAGCAGTAGTGTTTTTAACCCCCAAGAGAATCAGCACCTGGGTTCCATCACCACTGATTGCATTGGTAGTGATTACACCTCTTTCCATGCTGCTGTTTCAAGACGGGATCCCCCGAATTGGAACCATTCCAGAAGGCGGATTGAATTTCAGCCTGCCGAATCTCAAAGATCACTTCCCCGTCTTATTACGCGCTGGTCTTGTGCTCGCGGTACTCGGTGCCATTGACTCGTTGCTCACATCATTAGTGGCCGACAACATCAGCCAAACTCGTCACCACTCCAATCGAGAGCTGATCGGACAAGGAATTGCCAACAGCGTTGCTGGACTGTTCAACGGCCTACCTGGGGCCGGAGCAACGATGCGAACGGTAATAAACATCAAGTCAGGAGGACGAACTCCACTCTCAGGGATGGCACATTCAGTCTTTTTACTGGTGCTGCTGCTAGGCGCTGGGCCACTAGCCGAAAGCATTCCAGAGTCATTGCTAGCTGGGATATTAATTAAAGTAGGGCTGGATATTATCGACTGGGGATTCCTATTAAGAGCACACCGTCTATCCATCAAAACGGCACTTGTGATGTGGGGTGTTTTACTGATGACCGTGTTCTGGGATCTCATCGGTGCAGTCCTCGTTGGCATGTTCGTTGCCAACCTTTTGACCATTGAATCGATCACAACGCATCAGTTGGAAAGCATGAGTTCAGAAGACAGTTCTCAGCTCGATCAAGAAGAGAAACATCTACTCGATCGTTGCGGAGATGCACTGATGCTGTTTCGCTTGGAGGGACCACTGAGCTTTGGAGCCGCAAAAGGGATTAGCGAGCGCATGACCCAAATCAGGCAATACAAAATACTTTTACTTGATGTAACAGACGTTCCACATCTTGGAATCACTGCCACATTGGCGATCGAAAGAATGGTGGAGGAAGCAGAGCACCACGAACGTCAAGTCCTGATCGCGGGCGCCAATACAAAGGTCAAAGCGCGTCTGGAACAATTCCGTATCCAGGAACTCACTGGAAGCAGAAGAGAAGCTTTGACCTATGCAGCTCAAGAACTAGATCCGCACTAAAGGCATCAAAACAGCAGCAGATGGAAGTATTTATACTCAACAATCAGGCGCTGTAGCTTTGAGCACGCGGCAGATAGGGATTCTCGACAAAATGTTTAGACGAATAAAGATTCCATGGAAATCCTCACAGCTCTTGCCATTGCGCCATTTTTAGCTGCTCTCGTCCTCGGCGCTAGAGAAGCCGAGCTCGAAGAGCAAAACAACCGATAAACGCAGAGAGCGATCGGTTGTGCAAAACCATTTGACCATCTCGCATACTGATATCCCTTAGACATCCAACACCTAAGAAACCACCAGCAAAGCCAATAAACATCAACCTTAAAGCTAAGGTACAACTTTATTATTCATACCTTTCTTTTCAACGTAGTTAGACAAACTAAAGAGTGAAAAGTATCGGCCAAGTTAACAGGCAACAATGAAGACAAATATCGAAAGTCTAAGCAATTTCTAAACAAAAAAAGTCAGAAGAAGATTTGTCCTGAAAGCCAATGGCCGTAGGGTCTCGATGATGCCTCAGCGAATGCCAAGAACATCGTGGCACCAATACCGAGGAGGGTAATGGAAATGCCACCGGTGATGGCAATATCGTAAACAGCACGGGTCGCAGAAGGGCTTCGGTCAGAAAGTGAAGAACGATGAGCCATTGACCAGAACGACAAGCTACAAATCAGTTATGAAGCACCCAAGTCAATAAAACAGGCTTCATTGATGAAGCTCATCAATTCGTTTCATGGCGCAACATGCATTTGCAAATTGCTGAGAACGAAGCTGTCCAATAAAAAGCAACGATCTGCGAAACCTCTACTCAACGACGACCAAACAAACTCAAGGGTTCTTGGCCATCCATCAAAAAATGTTGGTTCCAACCTTGAAGCAAAATTTCCATCATCTTCCAGGACTATCTTGGCTTCCTTTATCGAACCGGAGGGTAACAGCGCTGCCACCCGGCCTCGCGCATGGTGTCCCAGGTATCGACGGCCTGATGACGAAGCATCCGACGGCGTGAAAGGGGAACTGGTGGATAGGGCGGTTTCCATTGAAACGTCCTTAAAGCAATCAATTCGCCATCAGCAGAGTTGCCAGCAGACTGAAAATGCACCAGCTGCTGTTGAAGCTCGTTGGAGAGCCAACCCTCACCACCAGGAATGTCTGGCAAACGCTTGGAATCGGGGCGAAGACGTGGCATCCATTAATTATGACAGCCTTAACGGAAATCGGCAGAATTAATAATCATCAAAAGATATACGTACTGATTCAGGAGCAAATGAACCACATCCATTGACGCCATTACAAAACCAAAGCATTCCGAATGGGGAACCTCCCTATCGAATCACAACAGGAGTGCCTACCTCAACCTGATTAAAAACCTCAATGACGTCACTATTCAGCATTCTGATACAACCCAAACTGGCAGCCGCACGAAGATGAACCCACCTTGGCCATGCCGTTCCGTGAACGGCATAAACTTTTCCATCCGTAGCAGACTTTAAGTAAGGCATAAATCGAACACCAACTGGGTCATTTGGTCCAGCAGGGAAGACTTTATGATGAGACTTTGAATAGTAAGTAGGGTCTTTTACTTTTTTGAGAATGCTAAAGACACCTGGAATCGTTGGTGACTCAGGCGCCCCAATCGCAATCGGATATCTTTTAACCACATTTCCTGAGTCCTTAAGCCAAAGGTAGCGTTCTTTGAGGCTCACCTCAATTTCGATCTCAGCTTTAGCCTCAGGCGCAGCAGAACTAACCAAGGCAATGCAGCCAACCGACATGGCCAAAAACACATTCAAAAGAGGCTTTGGCAGACGCATTGAGTCAATAGGAGGGTTTTGAGAACTCTACATCCATTAACAACCCAAAGAAGCAACAATCAAACGAAGGAAAGTTGAAAGACAAGAGTCAAGAATCAACCATTTGATCGCCTTCTTCAAGACGCTTAGACTCCTCATATTCTTTGATAATTCTTTTATAGATACTTGCTAACACCTGACCATCAGCATTTCGCAAAACCACAGCGTCGATCCCAACAGAGCTTTTAGACAAATCCACTTCATCCTCATGCTTAATCTTGTCTTGGGAGATTGCAAATTCAATTGCTGGCTTAAATGAGAATGAATTAGACATCAACCCTGTGCATCTTCATCCAAGCTGACAGGCAGACCCAACACTGGCAGCAAATACAGTTTTACTTAAGACAACAAAGGACAATCCCGACAAGTGAGCCAACCAGCGATCGAACAAAGATGGCCACTGATGGCCGCAGCAATTTGTTGAAATAATGACCTTAAGGAATGCCCTTGGAACAGCTCCTACCGGTTGTATGACAAGCATCGCAGGGGCTGCATCAAAGATGGGCAGATATGCCTATCGCCGAAGGGATACTCGGCTCATTAGAACAATTAGGTGATATTTCCACGCAATGAAGCTCGATAGTGCAAACGCCCATCCAATGGGAAGCCTGATCCATGACGGAACACATACACCCTTCCACGCCTTGGCCTGCCCGCTGAATCCACGCATGGTCCGAATCGGCAAAAAGAGATAAGCGGCCAAGAACACGAAAACGGGCTAATGCCTTAAGAACAACCAAAGGGTTTGTCGTAGAAGCCCTTTGGTTGTGACAGATCACAGCTTCGAGCGCAAAGAAGTAGAGCTTCCTTCAAGGCTCAGACATCTACGCAATCGCCAAACCGATCAAACAATAAAAAACCCCACTGAAAGCGGGGTGAATTTTAAAGATCGGAGCAAAATCAGCTTCCAACCGAAGCAAGCTTCGTTGGGGAAAGATGCGCAGAGGTGTAATCAATGCCCTCTGAATGAGCAGCAAAACAGCGCTGAGCATCGTGTAGGCGTTGTGCCTTCAGCTCTTTCTCTTTGATCAGGAGGAGGGTGTTCATGGGAACGACCGACAGCGTCTCAAACCCCGTTGCTTGTTTGAGATCGAACTGCGTCCCCTATGGGGGGACCAACGTCCTTTGAATATAAGGTGGAAAACGCAAATCTGAAAGCCATGGACCGAACATTCGATGGTGTAACAACCGCTCCTTGGTCACTCCACTGCGTTCGAAACCCCAAAAGATCATCACAGCGAGCTCTTAGCGGATCAAAAGCAGCGATCCATGGTCCGTGGGGAGCACACAACATTTGTAGACCGTGGGCTGAGCCCTGAGATACTTGGTACTGAAGTCGGGAAAACCTTTAGTGGCAGGAAAATCTGGCTTCACTCAAAGCGAATTTGAAGAAATCAAGCGCCTGTACGTTGAAGAAGGAAGAACCTTTTCTCAAATCGCCAAAGTCATCGGGAAAGGAAGCGAAAATTCAGTTCGGAATTGCTTAGTTAAAGCACGGGTCAATCGAGCTTCACTTGGAGAAAGGAAACTCGAAAGATTCAAATCAGGACAGAAATATGGAAGGATCACCCTACTCACAAGACTCGTCAAATCAAAAAAGCTTCGATACCACGTCGTTTGTGATTGCGGCTATGAATTCGACATAGATCCATATTTTCTAACACTTCCCGATGATCACAAAAACAGCATTTCCCAATGTCAAAAGTGCAGGCCTCAAAAGTAGAAGTTTCTAGTTCAAAACAAGCTCTATAACGCAGACAGATTACACTTAGATTGAAACTTAAACGACAAAACAATCACCCCAAACCGCTCTTGCTTTGCTTCTTTTAAATCCAGAGCAAACTTTTGCCCACAGCCATATTCACCTTGAAGGTTTAACGCCAATACTCCTTCTATACCGATGCATCACATCAAATGAAGACGGAACGTAGCCCGGTCAACATGGCGGATATTCGCCTGAATCGTTGTCCAGCCCAGACGCTTATGTGCTGTGTATCGATGGCAACCATTGAATCCATACAACTTACCCTCAAACTCAATGAGATCAACAGGCTCCAGAAGCCCAATCTCACTGATACTTTTCATCAGATCAACGACTTTGCCTTCATCGATCAAGCTCTCATGAGGACGATTAATGGCCTCAATCGGCACTGGAACGCACCTTTTCATCAATCGGCCTTTTGTTGGAATGAAGTGATGTCGCCATCTCTAACAACCGTCACCGCCAAGAGCAAACGGATGCAAAGAGGTTGCGGGCCTGTTTCAGCCACTGCTGCAGAAGGCTGCGCTGTTGAGGCCCCCTTGGCCGTTGCAAAACGGTGGACTGCAGTACTGGGCCTGCAGATTCGAAACCATCAAAGGCTGCCAGGGCTTCCGTAGCCCCTTCCAGATCATGTTGAAGAACGCGCTGATTCACCTGAGGGCTGAAGTGCGATTGCGAGCGGTTGCGTACGGAAGACATTCGCTGCTCCTGAACTGTCTCCGTTCTGCCTGAACGGCAATGAAAAGACAAGTCAATTGAGATGCTTCTTTAAATCCAATTCACTATCTCGATGCCCACAAGATCTCAGGTACCCTCCTGAAATGCCTAACAGAATCACTCTATCGGCAAGCACAGAGTGATTGTAACAACAGCAACCAACGAAGCCAAAATGCATGTGCTCTAATGATCGAAATAGTGTCAACCATGGAAACCACGATCTGGACTTTCAATCTGAACGTTCCCTTTGCAACATGGGCTGCTATATATGACAGCGAAGACGTCGCAAAGATGCACGAGGCAGTTGGTATAAAATCAATCTTTCGTGGAATTAGCAAAGACGATCCATCCAAGATCTGTGCAATCCAACAAGCCCCCATTGGTGTGGCTCAGAAGATCTTTGAGGACAACAAAGAGATGATTCGCAGCTCAGGGCACATTATTGAAAGTACAGTGATCAGAGCTTATTCAGACCATTAATTTGTTAGTGCTTGACACACCATCAGCCCACCCAAACAGAGTATGCCTGATGGTTTAGGAGCTAAGAGTGAGCGTTTCGCCCTTGTGGACGGCTGTAAGGATAGGCCTCTTGAGATGCACAGACTTTGGAGCCCTGTGACCATTGCGGAACTCACCTAGTGCTTGCAAAGCGCGATGGCATCGAAACCAGAAATGAAGGCAAAGTACCCCTATCTGTAGAGAGCGTCTTCCTTGGACCACTTGGAGGCGAGGGTGTGTTCCTCAGCGTGATTTTGGGTCATCACCACACCAATCCACAATGCACCCACTGAATCCAAACCAATGGAACAGCCCAACCAATCAGCAGGACACCTACCCGTCATGGCTGCTGCTTTTTTGGCTCTGGTTCTTGCTCTAGTTGGTGTTTTTTTAGGGCAAAGAGCGTGGAGCCATCAGACGACGCTGACTAAAAACTTTGAGGCGTGCATGGAAGCCGCTCCCTTTAAGCACGCCTTGAACACAGCCAAGACGGAGGCGTCGGTAACACCAGAAGAACTACCTAAACACTTTGAGACGTTTGATCAGATCTTTAGAGAAACAGGGCTCCCACCCATTTGGAATGGTGAAACTTTGGTGCCTTGGACGATCTACCACAAAGAATCAATTCTTGTCGCGAAGCAATGCCACGAATCACTTGAAATCAAGCAACCGCAGAAAGAATTGAGGGGCACATACTCCAAACCTGTTTGGGATCCCAACTCAGAAATCTGGCAAAAGGAATTGAACAACCTTGCTCAATACCAACCCGATGATTAATGACAATGAGCAAGACCTCTTAAGCCCTGAATGACCATTCATTGACAGCGCGAAGATGAGCCGTCTACAAACTGTGCCTTGGCTCTGAAGCCAGACGCACACCATATATAGGCGCGCATCTAGCCAGTCGAGGGGGCCCCGGAGATGATTCAATCCGGCTGTATTGCTCAGGCCATTTTAGCGAACAGTTTTTTGTGATGGTCAACAACGTCTTGGCAACCGATGACAGGTGTGAAGTCCATCTCAATGCCGAATTGAGCGCGCCAAGGAGCAAAGTGCTCAAAAATCTGTGCGTCACTTTCGGCTTTAAACAAACACGTCACACGACCAGCTCCTGGTGCATGGACGCGAAACAGCATTTCAAAGCCAGGAAAGGTATCTGCCTTTGCCATTTCACCTGAATCCCACAACTCACAAAAACTCTTGTAAGCAGCGAGCTGCCCTTCAATATCAGGAAAGATACAATCCGCGAGATACATCTGCATGGCGTGTCAAAGACAAGTTCAATCTTTTGATAGCAAGTGCAACTTAAAAATACTGCCTAAGTCACCACTTACTGACTGATGAACCCGTTAGCACTAGACGTCACGAGGTGTATCTCATATGACAAATCAATCAAAATCATGGGAGTCAGCACGAAACTTGATCACTCAACACGAACCATATTTGGCATTCCCTCCACACTGGCAAAGGTGACCAGGCTTATTGCTGGTTCAGTTCCTGTGTTGATGACGTAATGCGGTTCACCTGGGTGGCCTTCAAGAAAGCCTTCTCCTGCAGCAATAATGTCAGTCACCTCAGCACCATCGACGATCCTCACATTGCTGAGTTTTCCCTGCTCAACCATCACCACAACAGGTGATGGATGGATATGCAAAGGGATCTTGGCCCCAACAGGAACAGTGATCCGATAAACCCGCATCTCTGGGGTTCCCT
>ERZ887830.2032-NODE-2032-length-10736-cov-5.020316_pt1 | contig 10736 bp, 7 predicted proteins | sample MGYA00521101_ERZ887830 | MGnify/ENA primary metagenome ERZ887830 (study PRJEB32303, sample SAMEA104408592) | aquatic metagenome | biome: Marine water; feature: Pelagic; material: water | place: Baltic Sea | collected 2014-06-05T16:38:00 | depth 1,762 m ...
GTCACAGCCGCGTCGCACCCTGCCAAACCGCAGGATTGCCGCGCTGAGCCTTGATTTGGTGGATGCGACCCCTGCGCAGACGGTCGCGGCGCTGCTGGCCCCCGGTCGCCGCCGCGCGTTCTTTATGAATGCCCATTGCTGCAACCTGCGTCGCCGCGATCCGGCCTATGCGCGCGCCGTGTCTGGCGCCGACATGCTGCTGCCGGACGGGATCGGGGTCGAACTGGCCGCGAAAATGAGCGGGGCCCCCCTGACCGCCAACCTCAACGGCACCGATCTTGTGCCCGCTCTGTTGAAAGAGGCGGCCGCGCGAGGCAAGTCGGTCTATCTGTTGGGCGGGACATCCGGCACTGCCGAGGCCGCCGCCCTGAAACTGCTGACGCTTTATCCGGACCTGCGCATTGCGGGTACGCGCGATGGGTTTGGCGGGGCGGCGGACACCGAGGCGCTGATCGCGGATATCAACGGCAGTGGGGCAGATATCCTGCTGGTGGCCTTGGGTGTGCCGATGCAAGAACTATGGCTTGATGCCCATGCCCACCGGATCAATGCCCCGCTAAGCCTTGCGGTCGGGGCCTTGTTCGACTTTCTGGCAGGCCGGGTGGTGCGTGCGCCGAAACTTGTGCGCCGCGCCAAGATGGAATGGGTCTGGCGGCTGGCACAGGAACCGCCCCGACTTGCCAAACGCTATCTGGCGGGGAACGTTTCTTTTCTTGCCCATGCCGCTGTGACCCTGATGCGCCGCAAATCCTTTGCTGATGTCCAAAGACGCTTTCTGGATGTGACGATTTCGGCGGCGGCCCTATTGGCCTTGTCGCCTGTGCTGGCGCTTGCCGCTTTGGCCATCAAGGCCGACAGCCGGGGTCCGGTTCTGTTTCGCCAGACCCGCGTTGGGCGCAATGGCAAGGTCTTTACCATGTTCAAGCTGCGCTCCATGACCCGCGATGCAGAGGCGCGGCGCGACGAGTTGTTTGCCACATCGGACCGCGACGGGATCTGTTTCAAATCGCGCGCCGACCCCCGTGTCACCCGCGTGGGCCGTTTCATCCGGCGCGCGTCTATTGACGAATTGCCGCAGTTTCTGAACGTGCTGCGCGGCGACATGGCGCTGGTCGGGCCGCGCCCCGCGCTGCCCTGCGAGGTCGAGGCCTATTCCGCCCGTGCGCGGCGCAGGCTGGCGGTCAAGCCGGGCATAACCGGCCTGTGGCAAGTGTCGGGCCGCGCCACGATCGGCTTTGACCAGATGGTCGAAATGGACCTGTCCTATGCCGCCTCGCGGACCCTGCTGGTCGATCTGTCGCTGATGCTGCGCACCTTTCGGGCCGTCTTTGGTGGCCGGGGCGCATACTAAACCTTCCCCTTTATTTCACTCTCTCGCCTAAGGAACCTTATGATGTCCCACATTCGCAAAGCCGTTTTTCCCGTCGCCGGGATGGGAACCCGCTTTTTGCCTGCCACCAAATCCATCCCAAAAGAGATGCTGCCGCTGGTGGATCGCCCCCTGATCCAATACGCCGTTGACGAGGCGCGCGCGGCCGGGATTGAAGAGTTCATCTTTGTCACCGCCGCAGGCAAGGGCGCGTTAGAGGATTACTTTGACACCGCCGCCGCGCTGGAACAGCGCCTTGAGGCCAAGGGCAACACGACCGCTCTGGCCGCGCTGAAGCGCACGCATATGCCCGAGGGCGCGCTTAGTTTTGTGCGGCAGGCCAATCCGCTGGGTCTGGGTCATGCGGTGCGCCTTGCTCAGCGGCTCATCGGTGACGAAGCATTCGCCGTGCTGCTGCCGGATGATGTGATCCAGGGGCGGCCCGGTGCGCTGGCCCAGATGGTCGAGGCCCATGCCGCCAACCGCGGTCATATGGTGGCCACGATGGAGGTGGCGCGCGCGCAGACCGGATCCTACGGCATTCTGGATGTGTCACGCGAAGAGGGCCGCCTTGCCCGCGCCCGTGGCATGGTGGAAAAGCCCCGCCCGGAAAATGCGCCCTCTCGCAGTGCCGTCATCGGGCGTTATATCCTTGAGCCGTCGATCTTTGATCGTCTGGCCAACCTCGGGCCCGGTGCCGGAGGAGAGTTGCAACTGACCGACGCCATCAACGCCGATCTTGCCGCCGTCGGTGTGAACGGGTATCGTTTTGAGGGCGAGCGGTTTGATTGCGGCTCTGTGCAGGGGTTCGTGCAGGCCACAGCCGCCTTTGCATTGGATCGCCCCGACCTGAGCGCCGACCTTGGCAGCTTTCTTGCCGCGCGCATGACCCCCTCGCGACAGGCGGCCTGATCGCAGACCCTATCCTTTGGGGTAGGGTGCTATCCGTCTGACCCTTTGGGGCGCGAGGCCATTCATGGCATTGCAGTGGCGGCCCCGAAAGGAAAATACAGTATGAAACGTCGCCCTGTCATTGCCTTCTTTGTGAAAACAATCTTTGCCTCGCTTGCCGTTGCGGGCCTGACCGCGGTCCCCCTTGCCGCACAGGATCTGGCGACGCCCGAGGGCGCGGTCATCCTGACCGTCTCTGGCAATGTAAAAGTCACAAATGCAAACGACACGGCCCAGTTCGATCTGGCCATGCTAGAGGCCATGGGCGGGCGCATGGTGGAAACCTCGACGATCTGGACCAAGGGTGTGCTCAGCTTTGAGGGGGTGGCGCTGGACGTGTTTGTCGAACGCCTTGGGATCACGGGCAAGACCCTGCGCGCCACTGCGGTCAACGAGTATTCCGTGACGATCCCCCTCAGCGATGCGGTCGAGGGCGGCCCGATGATTGCCTATCGCCTGAACGGCGAAGAGATGTCATTGCGCAACAAAGGCCCGCTTTGGATCGTGTATCCCTTCGACAGCGATGCGGATTTTCGCACCGAGGTGGTCTATTCCCGCAGTATCTGGCAACTCGACCGGATCGAAGCCATGGACTAAACCGGACGTCGAACAGGCGTGGTCCCCAAAGGGCCGGTCATTGCGTGGCAATCAAAACGAGGGCGGGTGATGGCGGAAAAGACGCGAATGCTGGGTCGGGCCCGCCCTGTGGTGCTGCTTTTTCTGGCTGCTGCGGGCGTGGCGGCCCTGATTTACCTTATGGTGAATGTGGCCCGCGACCTGCGATTGCTGAACTCGGCCAGATCCGACAATGTCCAATGGACCCTCTCGCAGGCCGAGGTCGAGTTTCTGGAATATCACCTGCATCTGGCGGCCCGGCCCATGCAGAGCGATGCGGACGTGGCTTTGCTGCGGCGCAAGTTTGATATCTTTTACAGTCGGATCACCACGCTTCAGCAGTCGTCAATCTATGCCGAACTGCGGGATGTGCCTGATTTCTCTCGTAATCTCAGGATTGTGCGCACCTATCTTGACCGCTCTGTCGAGATCATAGATGCAGACAATGCGACCTTGATCGGCGACCTGACAAAGCTGCGGGACCGGGCAGAGGACGTGCGCGCCAACGTCAGATCCCTCGCCAATTCCGGATTGAATTATTTTGCCCAAGAATCCGACCAGCGCCGTCTGAATGTGGCGCTGACCCTGTCGCAACTGGCGGTGGGGGTCTCTGTGCTGGTACTGGCTCTGCTGGCCTTTACGCTGTATTACAACCGTTTGAGCCGACAGAATATCCGCCGCCGCCGCGAGACGATTGAAACCAGCGAGCGGATGAAAATCGTCACCTCGACCGCTCTTGACGCGGTGATCGTGACCGACGCCTTTGGCACAATCCTTGAATTCAACGCCGCCGCAGAGCAGATTTTCGGACATCCCTCGACCCACGCCATCGGTCAGGAGTTGGGAAAGCTGATCGTCCCTGACAAACATATCGCCGCGCATCAGGCGGGGATGAAGCGGATGCGCGAGGGCGGCGAAAAGCGGGTGGTCGGCAAGGGCCGGATCCAATTGGACGCGCGGCGCGCCGACGGCCAGATTTTCCCGGTGGAATTTGCCATTCAGCAGGCAGAGACTCAGGACGGGGCAATCTTTGTGTCCTTCCTGCGCGACATTTCCCATCGTGTGCGGGCAGAGCAGCAACTGGTCGAAGCCCGTGACAGGGCGCTGGCGGGCGAAAAGGCCAAGACCGATTTTCTGGCCACCATGAGCCACGAGATCCGCACCCCCCTGAACGGGTTGCTGGGCAATCTGACCCTGTTGCAAGACACAAGGCTGAACGCCAGACAGGGCCGCTATATCAAGAACATGAACACGTCCGGCAAGCTATTGATGAGCCATATTTCCGATGTGCTCGACATCACCAAATACGACGCGGGCAAGTTGCAACTGTGCCCTGTCGCGATGAACATCAGCACCCTGTTGCAGGATATCGTCGACAACCAAAGCGGCGCGGCGATGGCCCATGACACGACAATTGAATGGGGCTGGGTCGGCCCGGCGACCGACTGGATTCGTGCCGATCGCAATCGGCTGCAACATATTCTGATGAATGTGATCGGAAACGCGGTGAAATTCACCCGCCATGGCAAGATTTCCATCCTCGCCGAGATCACCGGATCGCCCGCCGCAGGCTCTGACCTGTGCATCCGCATTCAGGACACCGGGATCGGGATGAGTGCAGAGCTTCAGACCCAGATCTTTGACGATTTCATGACCGGCGACAGCTCTTATGATCGCGATGTGGGGGGGACCGGGCTTGGCCTTGGGATTGCGCAAAGGTTCGTCAAGGCGCTTGGCGGGACGATCAAGGTGGACAGCACAGAGGGGCAGGGCAGCACCTTTGCCATCCGGTTCCCGATCACCCCGATTGCCGCGCCGGATGAGGCAAAAAGAGCGCCCGAGGCCCAGACACCCTCGCGGCCCAGTTCGGTCTTGCTGGTCGAGGACAATGAGATCAATCGCGAGGTGGCGCGCGAGATGCTGTGGGGGGCCGGGCACAGCGTGACAGAGGCGCATAACGGGCGCGATGCCATCGAAATGATCAAGACCGGGCAGTTTGATCTGGTCCTGATGGATATCAGTATGCCGATCATGGACGGCAGCGAGGCGACCCGCGCCATTCGCGCCAGTTCTGACGACTGGGCACGGGTGCCGATTATCGGGCTGACCGCCAATGCCATGGCCGATGAACAAGAGGCATTTCTGCGCGACGGGATGAACGATATCCTGACAAAGCCGCTGTCGCGCGAGGATCTGATCCGGGTGATCGCAGAGCATGTGTCGCATCGGTCCGCACCGGTTATTGACGCGCCAAAAACCCCTGCGCCGGGGGCGGCGTCTACGGTTGCCTTGGCCTATCTCGACGAATTGCGCGACACCTTTGGGGTGGAAAAGCTGCAAGGGCTGCTGGATCGCTTTATCGGCGAGGTTGACGAGTTGCTGACCTTTCTGGACGATCAGGGGGTCAAGGATCTGCCTGAAACCGCCGAGCGCGCCCACAAGATCGCTGGCAGTGCGGCGACCTTGGGGGCGGTCGCCTTGCGGGGTGTTTTGGTCGATCTGGAAAACGCGGCTAAAACGGGCGACGGGGTCAGCGCACAGCGCCACATCGACGCTTTGCCAGCGGTTTGGCGTGCGACACGCGACCTGATCAAGGGCGAACGCAGGGTGGGTCCGCGCGACGACTGATGCAGCGGTGCGGTGCCAAGGGTGTCAAAGGTGTCAGGAGGCAGAGGTCAAGGGCCACGGGCAGGCGTCCGGGTTCAGAAGTTCAGGATTCCCAGAACCCGCCCAATCTCGCTGACATTGGTGATCGTGCTGTCATAGCAGGCAATGGAATCACCGGGCAGCAAAAAAGGGTCGTAATCGTCGCGGTCCGCGCGCCGCAACAGGTTCTCGATGTCGCGTTCGATGACGACTGACACCTTGGTGACCGGATTGCGCGAAAACAACACGGAAGAGCGGTTTGCACTGGTCGCCCGCGCGCCACCCACACAATTGGTGTTGATGACAGCCTGCAAATAGCGTGTGCCATAGGGGATCTCGCGCACATCCCGCCCGACCGCAGAGGGCGCGTTGCCGGTGGCCGGCTGTGTCAGGTTGGACAGGAACAAAGAGATCCCCGGCGGGCTGATCGGGCTGGGCCGCATCAGGTCTTCCTGAAAGCAATTGCGGCTGGGCACAAAGACTTCGTCGCCCGTGAGCAGCATGATATCGACGGCATTCTGACCCTCGAACACGCCGCGCATATCCAGCGTGTAGAGAGTGCCAAACCGGCGCACCTCGACAGACGAGATATCCGCATCCGGTCGCACGCCCCCGGCCGCGCGCAGCGCCGCCGACAGGTTGCGCCCCTCGGTCGAGGCCCCCAGCGCGCCCTGACGGCGAGTGTCGACCTGATCCCCCGGAACGCCACCGATCTCGACCGCGCGCGGCTCGAACACCGCGCCGGAGACGCCGACGGTGACAGAGGCGAAATCGGCAACGCGCACCGAAATCCGGGGCCGTTCGGAAAAGAAATCCTTGGCGATCAGTTGTGCCGCGATCTCGTCTTCGATCTGCTGTGTCAGACGTCCCTGCGCCTTGATCGGGGATAGAAACGGCAGTTTGATCGTCCCGTCCCGAGATACCACATAGTCGCCGTTAAACGTCTTGTCCCCGCCGACGCGGATATCCACAAGGTCGTTGCGTGTCAGCCGCTCGCCGCGCAAGGACACCGCCGCCAGCGCCGCGCCCTTGCCACCCGTCCCGCCCCGATAGGGCAGGCATTTCTGTGCGTTCAGACTGGCAGAGCGCAGGTAATCGGCCGCGTTGCGCGACACGTCCGGTGCGCGGTATTGCGCCTGATACCCGTCGCCGATGGCCACGGGTTCCAGATTGTCCGGCGTATCAAGGGCGGAACAATTTCCCAGCGTCAGCACCGTGATGAATGCTACTGCGTATGTGCTTGGCTGCGCCATGACTGCTTTCGCTAAGTGGCCTGCGGTTCAGGCCTCTATAGGCAGTTCCAATTCTTGGGTCGAGGGGGAGATGGGCCCATCGGCCCTATCCGATGGGATATGATGCAGGACGGTTGCGCCGCTGCCCCCTCCGGTGGCGTGCGAGACCGGGGCGGGTGTTGCGTTTACAAGGTGTTTACCACAATCAACCGGACCCGCCCAAATGATCCTCCGCTTCAAACCACCGCAGATCGTGCAGAACCTCCTTGCCTATGGCGCCTCAGAAGTTGCGGCCAAAGCCTCTCGGCTTTTGGTGGTTGTTGCGGTGGCCCGCACGCTGGATCTGGAACAGATCGGCATGGCCGCCGCCGCATTGGCCGCCGCCGATATCCTCAAATCGCTGACCGAGAATGGCGTGGGCCAGCGCATTATCGCCGCGCCAGAGGCAGAACTGCCGCAAACCTGCGCCACCGCGCATCGGATTTTCTGGATCTGGTGTATCGGCCTGTTCGTGGCGCAATCCGCGATTGGTGTGGCGCTATACCTTAGCGGCGGCAGCCTCGTGCTGTTGACGCTGATCCTGCTGCTGGCTGGAGAATACCTGTTCATGCCCGCAGGCCTTGTGCAGACCGCCCTTGCCATGCGCGCCGGAAAACTGCGCCAGACGGCGGCCATTTCCGGGGCGCAGATCGTGGCGGCCAACCTGATGTCAGCCGTGCTTGCGCTGCTTTGGCCCTCGGCGCTGGCGCTGATCCTGCCCCGGCTGCTGACCGCGCCGTTCTGGCTGATCGCCATGCGCCGCCTGCACCCCTGGACGCTTGATCTGTCCGACGGGCGCGCGCCGCTGCGCCCGTTCCTGTCCTTCGGATGGGCGGTTTTGGGTGTTGAACTGGTCAAGGCGCTGCGTCTGCAGGCGGACAAGCTGATCATCGGCACATTGCTGGGGGCAGAGGCGCTGGGGCCGTATTTCATGGCCTTTAATGCGGGGCTGGGCTTGGCGACCTCGTTTTCGACCGCGTTTTCCACCGTTCTGTTTCCCCATCTGTGCGCCAGCGACAACAAGGATGTGGCCCTGCGTCAGGGATATTTTCTGGCGATGGTTCTGATCTCCCCGGTGGTTTTGTTGCAGGCGGTTTTGGTGCCTTACTACGTGCCGGTGCTGTTCGGGGCGGGCTGGTCGGGGATCGAAGATATCGTGTCCATCCTGTGCCTTGTGGCCATTCCGACGACGCTTTGGTCGGCCACCGCAGGCTGGTTGCGCGCCACGGGCCGCGCACAGCAAGAGTTCTGGGTGACTGCCGTGATGACCGCCGCGCTGATGCTCAACACTGTTTTACTCGCACCCCATGGCCTTGCGTCCATTGCGCTTGGCTATGCTCTTGTCGCCAGCGTCGTGATGGTCGCCGCCTCGTTGCCCGCCTTGATCGCCGCATTTCGTTCACCCTTTGCCGAGGTTTGATCCATGCCGAAATTCTCTATAATTCTGCCGTGTTACAATGCCGAGGCCACAATCGGTGACACGCTTGCGAGCCTGCAGGCCCAAAGCGTCACCGAGTGGGAGGCGATCTGCGTCGACGACGGATCCAGCGATGCCACCTGCGCCAAGATCCAGAGGGCGGCGCGAACTGATCCGCGTATCCGTCTTGTGCGCAACAGCGGCAAAGGCCCAAGCCGGGCGCGCAATTGTGGCGCAACTGAATACGCAAGCGCGGATCTGCTGGCCTTTTGTGACGCCGATGACCTGTGGCACCTGCAAAAGCTGGCCGATCTGGCGCAGGCGTTCACGGATCCCGCGATTGACGGGGCCTATGGGCAGATCGCCTTTTTCCGTGACAGCCCCAAGGATGCCTCTGTGTTTTCCAGCGTGCCGAGGTCTGATCTGAGCGTTGACATGCTGCTGGGCGAGAACCCGGTTTGCACCATGTCAAATATGGCGATCCGGCGGGATGCGTTTCTGCGCAGCGGTGGATTTGACGAGACGATGGTGCATAACGAAGACCTTGAATGGCTGATCCGCGTGGTTGGACGCACAGACACCAAGGCGCGCGCGCGCACAGACACCAAGGGGCGCGCGCGCATTGTGGGCTTGCCCGCCTTGCACACCTATTACCGCAGCAGCCATGGCGGATTGTCCACCGACCTTGAGGCCATGCTGAACGGGCGTGCGCGTGCGCTGGAAACCGCCCGTGCCCTTGGCGTCACGGCCTCTGGCAGCAGTCACGCTGTGCACCACCGCTATCTGGCGCGCCGCGCCTTGCGTCTAGACCTTGGGCGTGTGGCTGCGCTGCGCCATGCGATCACCGGCCTTGTCCACAGCCCGCGTGGCTTTTTCTCTCCGTTTCGCCGGGGCGCCTTGACCCTTGCCTGCGCCGCTGGCGCGACCGTTCTGCCGCGCGCCCTGCGCCGTTCCCTGTTTTCCTGACCTGCGAAAGACCCAAGCCATGACCTTTGCCTCGATCATCGTCCCCGCCTTCAACGTCCAGTCCACCCTGAACGCGACGCTGACCGCGTTGCTGGACCAGACCTATGCCGACTACGAAATTATCATCGTCGATGACGGCTCTACCGACACCACGGCCCGTCTTGCCGATGCGGCCGCGCGCCACGACAGGGTGCGGGTGATCCATCAGGCCAACCGGGGGCTGGCCGGCGCGCGCAACAGCGGCATCGCGGCGGCGCGGGGCGAGGTGATCGGGTTTTGTGATGCGGATGACCTGTGGATGCCGGAAAAGCTGGCCCGCCACGTCGCCCATCTGGACGCCAATCCCGCTGTCGGCATCAGCTATTCCGGCTCTGCGCTGATCGACGACGCGGGGCGGCTGACGGGCCTGAGCCAGCGGCCAAGGCTGCAAGAGGTGGATCAAAGCACGATTTTCAAGCGTAACCCCATCGGCAATGGCTCTGCGCTTGTCGTGCGCCGCGCGGTGCTGGACGAGATCGCCTATCAGCCCCGCCGATCCCCGACGCGGCTGTGGTATTTCGACGAGACCTTTCGCCAGTCCGAGGACATTGAATGCTGGCTGCGCATCGCTTTGACGACCGACTGGGGCTTTGAGGGCATCGAGGGGCTGCTGACCCATTACCGCGTCAGTGCCGGTGGTCTTTCTGCCGCCACCGACCGCCAACTTGCCGCGTGGGAGCGGATGGTGACAAAGCTGACCCCGTTGAACCCCGCGTTCTTCGCGGTCAATACGCCCGCCGCGCGCGCCTATCAGCTGCGCTATCTCAGCCGCCGGGCGATCAGTGACCTTGATGGACCTCGCGCCTTTGCCCTGTGTCGGGCCTCGCTGGCCTGTTCTTGGTTGCCGCTGCTGGAAGAGACGCGAAAGTCCTGTGTGACGCTCGCAGCCGCTTTCGCGCTGAACCTGATCGGGGCCAATCGGCTTGTGCGTCTTGTGTCGTCCGTTGCGCGTCGCCGTTCGCGCGCTGGTCTTGCCGGGGCGGAGCAATGATGCGCGCGCGCGTTGTCCATCTTTGTGATGACACCACGGCAGGGGGCGTCATGCGCGTGTTGGATCATATCGTGACAAACCCGGCGATGGCGGTTGAGGCGGACCATATCCTGCACACTGTGGATCGCAACAGCCTGTCTCTGGGGGCGATAGAGGCGGATGTCATCGTCTCTCATCTCGCCATCAGTTGGCGCGGCCTGCCCATGTTGGCCATATTGCGCGCGCAGCATCCGCGCATCCCGCTTGTGCATGTGGAACATAGCTATACCCAAGGGTTCGTCGTCGAAAATGTGCGCAATCCCCGTCGCTTTGCCTGCCTTCTGCGCCTTGCCTACCGTCTGTTCGACAGGGTTGTCGCCGTCAGCCATGCGCAAGGCCGGTGGCTTTGTGACAGCGGTGCGGTGCCTGCGGTCAAATGTGTCGTGATCCAGTCCTGCGTCGATCTTGCAGAGTTTCGCGCCATTGCGCCAA
>ERZ887830.2033-NODE-2033-length-10735-cov-14.418727_pt1 | contig 10735 bp, 8 predicted proteins | sample MGYA00521101_ERZ887830 | MGnify/ENA primary metagenome ERZ887830 (study PRJEB32303, sample SAMEA104408592) | aquatic metagenome | biome: Marine water; feature: Pelagic; material: water | place: Baltic Sea | collected 2014-06-05T16:38:00 | depth 1,762 m ...
CAGAGCTGCAGCTTGACAAGTTGATCCTGAAGGAAAGCTTGGATTACTTAAAGCCAAAGGCCTGACGGTTGATGGGTTGCGTCAGGCCTAGCGGCGATACTCCAGCTTACAATTTCTGGACACAAAAAAACCGCCATCCAAGAGGATAGCGGTATTTGTTGGGTCTTAATGGTTGCGGGGGCAGGATTTACTCAAGACCCTAAAATTAGTTCATGGGTGTGAGGTCGTTGCGGGGACACGCAGCCGCCGCCTGACCTCGCAACGGGATTACTTTAGACATTCCTTATTTCAGGATGGGTTTATTAAAAGGGGGAAGTGGTATCTCTTAAATGTGATTAGTATTTTAATTTCTTGGATACCACTGATGAATGTTTGAAAGTGTATCAATCAGGCCAAGGCGCGGATGATACCCTCGGTCAAAGCTCTCATAAGTGTCAAGAATGAAACCTATGTCCGTGTGCTGCGCTGAAAGCTGTGCAACTTTACTAATTAACCCTGCAATTTGTTCTCTATTGATATTTTCGTCAGCCGGGTTGGCAAGAGCAAATTTAACATTAATCGCTAATTTGAATTTAGCTGAAAAATGACCACGCCACTGATTTATAATCGTATTAATCTCTGCTGGTTCAGCATCCTCTGAGAAAGGACATTGTACCACTAAAGCCACTTCATGGTGCCTCCAGCTAGCGTTAAGCGCAGCCGCAATTTCTGGCATTTTATGCGGCATAGCTCCGGTTGTGACAGTGTGCGCAAACGGCTTTGATTTGTCAGTCTGATCAGCTGAGGTGGTTATCTGACTCATCCAAATCGGACAGCCCACACCCGATAGTTGCGAGATATTGGCGGTGGCAACATTTAAACTGACTATTTCAATAGCATGAATAAGCGCCTGATGCTGGTTAAGTAGTGCAATGAATTCGAGCGCAACATTTTGCTGAGCATCTAAGACTTTGGTTTCTTCACAAAACACTATAAATTTTATTCCGAAGCGGTTTAAGAGACCCATGCGCTGAGAGCCCTCAAGACTAGCGAGATCAGATAACGGAACCCGGAGCACTTTAATTCCCAGCTGAACTGCACGAAGAATTGGGTAATCATTGCGCGCCAGTTTGCGGCTGAATTCCTCCATTGGGCCATTTGCTGGCAGCGCAGTCGCCTGATACCAGTGGTGGCGCAAGGAAGGAATCAGCTGAGGAATTTGCAAATAGGTATCGGTATGATTGGGCGTTCGTTCACCATCTAATGTAATGCCTTTGCCTCCCGTTGGAATCCATTCAAACCAATGGTTTTCGTGATCTAGATGAAACAGCGTCACACCAAATTTAGCGGCATCATCACGACCAAATTCATCTGCGGGGGGGCCTCTGAACAAAGTTGAAAAATCCTGTCTGCTGAAACTTGTGGCAGGCAGACAATAGAGGCGTACACCTCTATACTGGTTCAGAAAAAAATGATGCACATGCCCCGAAATTATTGCTTCAACACCCGTATCAACGGCCAGATCTAGTAATCTCTGGCGGCCCGGGTTGGCATAGTTATCATAATGGTCAGCCTCATCATGATGGCAGATAAAAGGTGGGTAATGCGAAAACAGAAAAATCCGTTTTCCTTTGGCTTTGTTTAATGTCTCTATTAGCCAATCATTTTGAGCTGTCTCTTCATTGGTGTTGCTGTTCACCAGCGAAGAGTTCATTACAACGAACAATATACCCTTATGTTCATAGGAATAATTCCCTTTACCAAAGGCCTTTTCATAGGTTGCAAGACTGTTAGCATCAGCAGCGCCGGCCGGTGAAACCGCTGAAACCTTGTCACCAGAATCATGATTACCCGGCACAAAATAAAGGTCTGGCTTAAGGGGTGAAAAAATACGGTGCGCCTCTTCAGCTGCCGGTGAATAGGCATCCATATGCGGTAGCGGATGCACCATATCTCCCAGGTGAACAGCAAAATCATAGTCTTGCGCTTGCAACAAACTTACCGCATAGCGTGCTCTATCATTGGCCTTGTCATTAACCGGATAAGGTGATGACTGGTCTCCAAGCGGGGCACGAATATGCGTGTCAGTGAGCACAGCAAATTTAAAAAAAGACTTGGTCCGAGCCATAAAAAACTCCAAATTAAGCTTCAAGTGGGACTTGAAGAATCGTTTCCTTGGTTATGACACCGCCCCTATCGCCAATGGTAACTTTGCCATATCGCTGCGCAAATGACGCTGGCAACGGTCGGTCCTCTGGCAGAGCCAGCCAAAGCCTTAGAAGATGGCGTCGTTCCGTTGCATTAGGCCAGTCAACAAAGCCTGTGCGGTCATGTAGAAGGCTGTGATTATAGACGAATTGCATATCACCTGGTTTTAGCCGCATCTTTAGATGTATCGAAGGATCATTGACAATTGCATCAAGCATATTCAGCGCCTCTAGTTGAGTCGAACTTAGCTTTGGTGCAGTTTCAAAACGCTGCGCTGAGTTGATGTAATTACGCTGGTAAATACAGGTTAGAAAGCCGTCACTCCAATTGTAAACTGGAATGGTAAAAAACGGTTCTTGCCCGGGAGGCACCTCCCCGCGGCGGTCGGTTGCCACTACCTCGAATAATGCTGCAGCAAGGTCAGGACGTTGCCGGGAAATTTCGTTAAAAGCGGTGACACTTGAGGCTAGCATAGAATCACCACCCTCCATCGCTTCGGTCAGGCACAATAAACCGACCACATCGCAGCTATCAGTGTGAAAAGATTGCCGCGCCGTAGTTTGATAGATCCGGCTTTTAGGATCACTCACATCCGCCCCAATATCGCGTACATGGCCCAGCAAATGTCCTGCCGCGTTTTGGGACCTGGCACTACCAAGATAGCTGCCAATGCCACAAAAAATAGTCGCGCAGGTTTGGGCTGAATAATCAGCAGTAGGCAGACCGCGGATTAGCTTAAAGCCAATTCCGTTGCGTAACTCATACTGCATACTAGCTAGAAATTCATTGAAGCTAGGCAGTTTAAAATCGGCTGGAGTGATGTTTCCAAGCGGCTTGCCCGAGGAGATGAATTTTCCTGCTGCAGTGGATAGCTCATCAATATCTTTTGGGCTTAAATCATAAATCCATAGATGCGGATTCGTCGCCATATCTTCACCGCACCACGCGGCTGGAATATCAATTTTTTTAGGGATATTCATGATATTATTCCTAACCGTTAAGTGGCACGCTAGTGCCGCGACGCACAAGAATGAAAATTGCTAAAATTGTTAAGCCCCAGAAAATCCAACAGATTGGGCTTGAAAAGAAGATTGTCCAGCTGCCACGGGACATCAGTAATGATTGCCGGAAATTATCTTCCAGCATCGGCCCTAAAATAAACGCTATTAGGAATGGAGCAGCAGGAATTTTTAACTTCAACATAATGAAGCCAACCAGCCCCATGACAAACATCACCCCAACATCAAAGACCGTATTATTTACTGCATAAGCGCCAAAAACACAGAGGACTAAGACGATGGGAAATAGAATACGTTGCGGTATATCAGCAATGCGGCTGATTATCTGGATCGAAAACTTACCGACCACGAACAAAAATATTGAACTCATCATGATGCCAATGAACAGTGCATAGATCAGCGATAGATTATCCTGAAATAATAACGGCCCCGGACGCAGCCCATGGATCATAAAGGCGCCAAGAATAATGGCTGTGGTAACATCACCGGGAATACCAAGTGCCAGTAGCGGGATTAGGGTGGCTCCGGCAGTGCCGTTATTGCCACTTTCGGCAGCTGCTACGCCTTCGATTTCACCCTTGCCAAAATTAGCCGCATTTTTAGAAGTGCGCCGGGCTTCGGAATAGCTTAAAAATGCCGCTGGAGCCCCACCAATACCAGGAATTGCGCCCAAAATAACGCCAATGAAACTACCCCGTAGAATGGTTGGTAAGGTACGCTTAATGTCTACCAGACTAGCACCAATTCCGGCCAACGGGTTATGTTCACGCTGAACCTCCACCCGGCCAAAAAAGGCAATGATTTCGGGCAAGGCAAACAGACCAATTAGAACCGGAATAAAATTAAGCCCACTCATCAATTCGACCTCACCGAAGATCAACCGGTTAGTTCCATAGACAAGATCAAGTCCGACAACTGCCAACATCAATCCAAAGGCGGCCGAACCCAAGCCCTTGAGTAGCTGGTCACCCGATACGCTAGCGATAATGGTCAATGAGAAGAGAATTAGAGTGAACACTTCGGGAGAGCCAAAAGCAAGCGCTAAGCTTGCCAACAACCCGGCGCATAGAATCAGCGAAAGGTTCGAGATAAAATCAGCAATACAGGATGCATAAAGCGCAATATCAAGCGCCCGTCTTGCCTCTCCTCGCCGCGCCAACGGATAGCCATCAAGCACCGTACATGAAGCCGCTGGCGTTCCCGGCGCATTAATAAGAATTGCAGTTATCGAGCCACCATAAATGCCGCCTTTGTAAACGCCAAGAAGCAGCAGTATTCCGCTTACTGGATGCAAAGTGAATGTGAACGGAAGGGTCAGCGCAACCGCCATCGGCGTAGTCATACCGGGCACCGCTCCAACAAAGGTTCCAATGGTCACACCAAGCCCCAATAGCATCAGGTTTTGCCAGGTGGCAAAGAGGTGGAACCCTTCTAGGATTGTTTCAATCATAGCTCAAAGACCTGCCAATAATGGCGCTAGGATTCCCGCTGGAATAGGAACATTCGCTATTTTATAAAAGAACAGATGCAACATGATCGGCAAGCCAAGACAGACCGGCGCAATCACTGTGACTCGGCGTTCACCAGCCAGCAAAAGACTTGCTGTTAGAATTACCGTGCCGCTTGCTACAAACCCCAAAAAGTCAAGCGTTGTCGCGTAGATTGCAAGAATCAAGAGAAAACTCAGAACCCGAACTTTGCCATTTGGATGCTGCGGCTCGAGCGTCTCTGGTTCCGTTTTGCGCCAGCTTTTTACCATGATAGCAGCACCGATGATTGATAAAGCAACCGCAACAATCTTTGGGTAGTAAAGCGGAGACAATGCTGCATAGCGGATCTTTTTTGGCGAATCAATGCCGTATGGAATCAGTACAAAAAACAGCAGCAACCCAACAATAAGCATCATCATACCAGCCAACAGGCTTTTATTCATGACGCATCCCTTTGCAGCGATTGAAGAACTTCTAAGTTGAGATCATCAGAAAAAAGAAACGCATTCAAGGCAAATATTCCTGAAGCATCTGCGCTACGGGTTTCGCAAACACGCAAGCGCGAGGGGGCGAATGAGGGATTGATCTCAGCAAGGCCGTCGCGAATACCTTCGATATAATTTTTCTGCCGACCAACTTCACCAGCAATGAAAACTTGATCCGGCATCAACATAGCAGTGGCAATATCAATACCGTGTGCAAAATGTCTGCCAACATCATAAAATGCCTTTCGCACAATCTTGTCTCCAGCCGCAAGTGCCGAAAACACAGTTGCCATATTTTCACTAGCACGGGAAAAATCAAGCATCTTATCAGGCGCTATATTATACAGTTTTCGAATAACTCCAGCGCCACCACCGGTTTGCTCAAGACACCCTCTGCGCCCACAACTACACAAACTTCGAACCCCGGGGATAGCTATGTGCGATATTTGAATACTCGGCGTATGGTTGCTGCGGCCAGCATGGCTGTTGGCATTGCCGAAATCATGATAGGCCGCTCCAAGCCCAAACCCAGAATTAATTAGCAAATATTTTTGACTGGGCTTTACCATGAATAAGTTCTCAATTTCGACTTGCAATAATGCGCGGGCCCGTGAAACCGTCCTGATTGGCATCCCTAATTGAGGTTGGAGAAATTCTTCAATTGAGGTCTTATGCCAACCTAAAACAGCCGAAGTCACCTCTTTAGCGGTTAAACTAATGCCACCATCAGGAACCCCAAAAACAACGCCAGCCCCAAGAATTAGCTGTTTGTTTATATCAAACTCATCGATCAGCCAGTGTGCAATTTGCGCTATTTTAGCCAATGCTGCTCTTGGATCAGACAGCTGTAAATTATAAATCTCCTTTGCCGCAACAATAGTTCCTACAGCATTCATTATCACAACTGATTTGCGGTTGGCAGCGATGGTTATACCCACAACATAGGCACCATCAGGATTAAGCCTAACTAGCGAGCGCCGCCGCCCCAATTGACCTTTGACAGGCTCTTCGCTCTCTTCAATAACCAAGCCGGCCTGCAGCAATTCACGGATATTACGTGAAAGCCCAGCCCCAGTCAGCCCTGAGTGCGCGCACAAATCCTGACGTGACACTGTGGGAAATTGGCGCAGATACAAAAGGATGTTGCTGATATTTTCCCTGCGTATATCAGCAACTGGTCGCCGGTCTGTAGAAAATTTTTGTTGCATTGTTTAATCACGCGCTTTTAATTACATTATGTAAATAACTATTGAAAAGCTTTATAGCGCATGTCAATACTGAATAGTACGACTGCGCAAAACTACTAATCTAAATAGTAAACCAAGGGGTAGGAAATGAGAAAATTTTTACGTAATCTAGCGCTATCAATCGCCAGTTTGAGTTCGATAGCCTTGTCAATCGGCGCGCAAGCTGCCGATTATCCAACAAGACCGATTACTATTGTAGTGCCTTATGGGCCCGGGGGAGCTTCTGATTTGTCGGCACGCCTAATAGCGGCGTCTTCACCTGCTTTTCTTGGCCAACCTGTGATGGCGGTCAATAAGACTGGTGCGGCTGGGGTTGTTGGGTCCAACTTTGTGAAAAATGCCAAGCCCGATGGTTACACTTTATTGTCTGCCCGAGTTGGTAGCCAGATGGGTGTGCCGGCAATGAATAAAACCATTCCATATAAATGGGACGATTTTACCATATTGGGTTTGATTGAGGTTAACCCGTTCGTGTTGGTTGTTAGTCCAAAAAGTGGAATCAGGACTTTCGCAGATTTTGAAGAAAAAATCAAAAAAGGTGAGGAAATGTCTTACAGTAGTGCTGGTGTTGGCACATTACTTCACACCGGTGTTGCGGTAATGGCCGATGCCATGAATGCCGATTTTGAAAAGCTAATTCATGTTCCGTTCAAGGGTGGCGGCAAGGCAGCGGCTGCGGTGATCTCTGGCCAAGTTGATTTCTCCTTCCAGAACCTATCTGCCGTTTCCGGAAAAATTGATGCCGGCCAGTTAATTCCTCTGGTCGTCACCACACCGGAGCGTCAGAAAATCATAGCAAATGTGCCAACAGCGCAGGAAGTTGGATATTCAAACATTGAAATGGTTATTGGCTGGTCAGCCATTTATGGACCTCCTGGAATGCCTGCCGATGTTATTGCAAAATGGACCGACACTCTGCAAAAGCTGAAAGCTGACAATGGCTGGAATAAAATGACTAAAGGCCTTGGAAACATTGTTGATGTGCGCTCACCTGCAGACACCAAAGCCTATGTTAAAGCTCAGTATGATGCCTATGACGAGGCGTTAAAAAAAATGGGCCTTCGTATTGAATAAGTGAAATAAAATAGGTTAAAGACTAGATGAAAATCTGGTCTTTAACCCCTGATCATCTTATATTCTAGATCATTATAATTTACATGAATGAGGGCTTTTGAAGCCTGGTGTTTTAGGTGAGTGACATGCGCCCAAATTTTCTTTTTATAATGGCGGATCAAATGGCTGCACCTGCGCTTTCGCCTTATGGTGACAAGATTGTCAAAGCACCGACTATTGATCGTCTTGCGGCTGAAGGCACGGTTTTTGAAAACGCTTATTGCAACCTGCCAATGTGCGGCCCTTCACGCGCGTCTTTGCACGCTGGCCGTATGCCGTTTTCTATCAGGATGTATGATAATGCGTCAGAATTTATGGCGTCGATCCCCACCTTTGCACATTATCTGCGCGACCTTGACTATCAGGTAGAACTGGCTGGCAAGATGCATTTTGTTGGTCCTGATCAGCTGCATGGCTATCACAAACGCCATACAACCGAGATATATCCAGCGAATTTTGCTTGGACTGTAGACTGGTCAAAGGGCCGCGAATACCGGCCAACCAACCTTACAATGGCGCCTATTATTGAAAGCGGTTCATGTGTCCGCACCCTTCAAATGGATTATGACGATGAGGTTGCCTATCATGGGGTACAGGCTATTTATGACCTAGCGCGGCGGCAAACCAAAGATCCTTGGATGCTTACAGTTTCGTTCACCCATCCGCATTCACCCTTTGTTATAGCAGATGAGTTTTGGAATCTTTATAATCACGATGATATTCCGCTGCCCAAAGTTGCACCGTTAGGCCTTGATGCAATGGATCATCTCAGTCGCAACCTTCACTATTGCCAGGCACGCGATCATTTTACCGTAACCGATGAGCATAGTCGTACCGCCAAACATGCCTATTACGGGATGATCTCTTACATTGATAGCAAAGTAGCAGCACTACAAACAGCTCTGAAGCGCTCAGGAATGGCTGAAGAAACGATCATAGTTTTTACCGCGGATCATGGGGAGATGATGGGTGAACGAGGGATGTGGTACAAACAGCATTTCTTTGAATGGGCAGCGCATATCCCTTTAATCATGCATGCACCGACGCGCTGGAAACCCAGCCGGGTAAGCAAGAATTGTTCGCTTATTGATATTATGCCAACACTGCTGGACCTTGCGAACGACAAACCCTTCACCGATTATGTTAGCCCAATTGATGGAACCTCACTGGCACCTGCCCTCATGGGTGATACTAGCAACATGAACGATCTGGTGATTTCTGAATTTGCCGCTGACGGGTCAACAGGCCCTAGCCGAATGGTAAAGCGTGGCAGCCTAAAATATATGGATCTCGAAGGCGTCGATACAGTCCTTTATGATTTGGCTAAAGACCCGAATGAGCTAAACAACCTTATAAATTGTCCTGATTACCAAGCGGCGGCGGCAGAATTGAAGCAGCTTTGTGAGGCCGATTGGGATCGGGCCGAAATGTATAAAACTATCGCTGCTGATCAAAAGCAGCGGCTAAAGGTGCATCATTCGACCAATGGTGAACCAAGCTATGTCAATATTGTGCGGAGCGATGATGCCAATCGGTATATTCGTAACGCCGGTGCAGCCGATACAAAGGCGAGGGCAAGGCTACCTTATGTGCCACCGGCTCAGCCAGATACTTAAACTTGCTATCCAACAGTTACGAAGAAGCTGCTATCTCTTGCATAATGACGGCTAAGGAGAAAGTTACTGGCAACGCCAAGACCATGGATATTTCTGCTTCTGCTCGATCTCTAAACCATCCCAACGAATGAGGGCTACAGTGCCAATTATTGAACATTGCAACTAAAACGAAAACGGGTATGTAAATCCAAAGTGAAGAATTTTCATTTCCCTGATTTTAATTCCATTTACCAAATAAAACCATGGTCTAACGGCTTTGCCAACCCATCAAAGAACCGCGGACCGAGATCCACAGCCCCAGCTAATATAGCCCCCACCCCCAATAATAAAGTCCGAATCTGACAGAGAAACGCCCACAATAACCCCGTTGCGAGGTCCAGCGGCGGCGGAGCGCGGTCCTTGGACCTGGATTCTGAGTTCAGGCAAGGGTGCAGGTAAGGTTTTGATAGTCAACCATATGTGATGATATGATAAGCTATTGATATAGCTAGAAACAGTTACTGAATGGCGCTACGGATAGGCATCAAACTTCTTCCCAAGAGCGATGCATAGTCGTTTTGTTGGCGCGCCGCGACACACCCAACTCAGCATCAGCAGCTTAATTTCCAATTGATTGAGCTTCTAATTACCCTTGAGGGTATCAAGGCGGTTATCACGGCCGCAACCAAACCGGTAATATGTATATCTGAACGACTGCTTTTTATAGTAATCTTGATGTTCATTCCGGACAGGGTAGAAGACGCTCTCGGGCTCAATTGGTACAACAGAGTTTTTTGGTGCTAAACGCTCTGCTATCAGGCGCTCAGAGTTACTCTTATAATAGATAGCGGGGCTGTAGGAGCGGCCACGATCACAAAACTGGCCTTCACTATCTTCATAATCAATCGTAGCATAAACATGCCTGACTAGTTCTTCATATGAAATGATTTTGGGGTCGTAGACAACCTGCGCAGCTTCCCGGTGATCACCCCATTTACCGGCTTCATAACGAGGACTAGGACTGGTGCCGCCTGTAAAGCCGCTAATTACTTCGCTTACGCCATCAAGCTTTTCTGTGTCTGCTTCAGTGCACCAAAAACAGCCCCCCGAATACGTAAAGGTTTCAGCGGTTGCAGCAGTTGACCCCATGCTGGAAAATAAAAAAAGAGCTGCAGCGGCAAAGATGATGTTTTTCATGTCCGTGTTATCTCATTTGTTGAGCGTTCAGATATCTGTTAGCGATTTAATGCCATAAACTAGCATAAGACAATTATGGGCACACGATACATAATATTGTGTCAGTGGGGCTTACTTATGAGCGCACCAACCGCGGCCCACGCGTCTTATGCTGAACATCAGTTACAGGTGTCATATCTAGGTCAGTGCGTTGTGACGTCTGTGACGCTCCAATTAGCTTTTCTTAATCAGGGATAGTTTCAGCTTTGAGAGCTATGCTGTTTTTTATCTTTCTTCTTTTATTAACAGAATTCGGTTAACCTTTGCACATGTAACGTCGATTAGGAGGCTCAGAAGTGGAAAAAAGGCCCGTTAACCAGCTCATATTAATGACCGACGAACACACGCGGAAGGTTCTTGGTT
>ERZ887830.2053-NODE-2053-length-10651-cov-4.716214_pt1 | contig 10651 bp, 10 predicted proteins | sample MGYA00521101_ERZ887830 | MGnify/ENA primary metagenome ERZ887830 (study PRJEB32303, sample SAMEA104408592) | aquatic metagenome | biome: Marine water; feature: Pelagic; material: water | place: Baltic Sea | collected 2014-06-05T16:38:00 | depth 1,762 m ...
GGATCAGACTGGTCGGACCATTCTGCAAATCGGGCATCGACGCCTTGTAGGCCTCGTCCACCGCAAAGTCTTCGGGATAGAGCGCTGACAAGACGGGATATTCCGCCTCACATTCTGCCTCGGGCACACCCGTCAATAGCCGTTGCAAACCGGGGTCGAGCGCATCAACCTCGGACGGGGCGACAGCCAAAGCCCACCGCCGCAAGACCGCAAGGGCCGCGCGGGCCGTTTCTTGATCTGGTGGTGTCTGGTCGAGCGGTAAATGGACGTTCATAGCGCGCTTCTCTCATCCTGTCGCGGGCCTTACAAGTAGGACTGTCCCGCGTGTCTTTCCATCGTTTTCACGAATTTGTTTCGTGCCTTACCTCTTATTCAATCGGGTCCACCTCGCCCAAACCCAAGCAAAATGGGGGTTTCCGCCATTCTTCAAAGCTTTGGATGCGCAATCCGATCACAGACATACTTGACCAGTTCATAGTATCGATCAATATGTTTTCAACTTTTACGGGAATTTTACATTTTTAAGTTGTTAACAAATAATTAACTATTTGGGAGAGGCGCAATCCATCTACGCAGTGAGAATGTCTTTTTCTGAGCAAAACCCGCAAGACGTGCTCTATCCTGACCACGTCTTGCCTCCGCACCAACTGCATCTTGAGTGCAGCCCTAAAGTCCATCTTTGTAAAACAGACAAGCGGTCCTGGACCAGATCACACGGTTCTGTGGGCCTTCACGGCAGAAAAATGCCTGTGCGTGAGAAAAATGACTGTGCCGGGGCTGCGATTTAGCCACAAAAGGCTGCGCGCGGGCAGGCCATGACCCAACACCGCGCGCAGAATCAGGTTAAACCGCGTCAAGAGCCCTCTGCAGATCGCCCAAAAGATCGCGGTGATCTTCGATCCCGACAGAGATCCGGATCAACCCGGGCGTGATGCCAAGCTCCGTACGTTGCTCTTCGCTCAACCGTTGATGCGTGGTGGTGGCCGGATGGGTCACGATGCTTTTGGCGTCGCCCAGATTATTGGAGATCGTGAAAATTTCCAGCGCATTAAGCAACCGGAACGCCGCATCCTTGCCGCCTTTCACATCGATCGACAACATCGTGCCGCCCGCCTCCATGCTGTCCTTGGCCAAGGCGTATTGGGGATGCGAGGGCAGATGCGGAAAGATCACCTTGTTCAGCTTGTCATGCCCATCCAACGCACTGGCCAGCGCCTTCGCCGAGTGCGTCATCGCCCGCACCCGCAAATCCAGTGTCTCTAGCCCCTTGAGCATGACCCAGGCGGTAAACGGACTCATCGCGCCGCCCGTGTGTTTCAGGTAAGGTTCCAGCGTCTTGCGGATGTACTCGCGACTGCCCAACACAACACCGCCAAGGCAGCGCCCCTGCCCGTCAATGTGCTTGGTGGTCGAGTAAATCACCACATCCGCGCCCAGTTCAAACGCGCGGGAATAGATCGGCGTGGCAAAGACATTGTCAACCACGACCATTGCGCCAACGGCATGAGCCAGTTCTGAAACTGATTTAAGATCAATGAGTTCCAGCGTCGGGTTGGACAGGGTTTCCAGAAACACCAGCTTGGTCTCCGGGCGGATCGCGGCCTTCCATGCGGTCAGATCGGTGCCATCGACAAAATCCACGTCGACACCAAAACGTGTCAGGATTTCCTCGACGATATACAGGCACGAGCCAAACAAGGCCCGCGCGCTGACAATATGATCGCCCGCCCGCAGCATCGACATCAGCGCCGCATTGACCGCTGCCATCCCGCTGGCGGTGGCAAACCCATCCTCGGCCCCCTCAAGCGAGGCGATGCGATCCTCGAACATGCGCACCGTGGGGTTGCCATAGCGCGCATAGATGAACTCATCCTCGCCCGTCTTGATAAAGCGCGCCTCGGCCGCCTCGGCCGTCTCATAAACAAAGCCCTGCGTCAGAAAAATCGCCTCTGACACTTCGCCATATTGGCTACGGCGAATGCCGTCATGCACAAGTTTCGTACGGGTGTTCCAATTGTCCGTCATGATGCGCCTCCTTTAGCGCAAATATTAACCCCTGCAGCACATCCTAGAGCATCGGGGGTTCTGACGAACCTCGACCTCTTTAGCAGCATATTTAACGTGGCCCGCAATCCGGTGTACAAATCGCCACCCCGCTGAAATAGCCCCTTCGCAAAGGCAGGTCAACAGCAGGACGGTCCTGTAACCGCATCTTTACAATTGCGGAGTAGTGTTCACCCATCGCGGCACTACCAGATGTTGTGAGGGCTTGCATGGCATACCAAAGCGACCGATCCAAACCCCTTTTCCGCCCCCTCGCCCTGTCTTGGATCGGGCTAGCGGTCTTTGGCCAACGCATCCTCGGCCGGATCTGGCATCACCCACAGGCGATCTGGAACAAACTTAATGCCCCCGAGACCCTGCCCCAAGACATGCTGAGCGCAGAATGCACGGTGGTGCTCTGCTTCAAACTTTCGGTACGGATCAACATTTACACCGGGGGCGACCGGGATATGACCTTTTCGGCGCGCTGCCACCGCTCTAGCCGGACCAGCCGAAATCCTTTCAAACGATTAGTCTGGCGTGTTATCACCGCCATAATCGACATCCTCTGCGGTGTCCTGCGCGGCGAGGCCTACCACTGCGAAACCGCCTGGAAAAATCACATCGCCCGATAATCCTGTGCCCCCGCGGGTCGGATGGCTCAGGCGATCCCGCCAACCGCCTCAGGGCCTCACTCTTCTGTCTGTTCCAACCCGTGCGTCTGAAACAGCTTTGACTGCGCCATAAAGAAAACAAAGACCCCGATCGTCAGACCAAAGGTCTTGAAATTCACCCAGATATCCGTGGGCATCATCCGCCAGATCACCTCGTTCAGCAGAGCAAGTCCGACGAAAAACAGGGTCACGCGCTTGGTCAGGATCATCCAGCCCTCGTGTGTCATCGGCAAGGCCTCGCCCATCACCGATTTCAGGTAACTGTCGCCGCGCCACAGGCCAAAGCCAAGGATCGCGGCAAACAGGGCGTAGATGATCGTCGGTTTCATCTTGAAAAACCGCTCGTCATTGAGCCAGATCGTCAGCCCGCCAAAGACCACGACCAGCACCAGCGTCATGATCTGCATTTTGCTGAGCGTGCCGGTCAGGCGCCACAATAGCAGCGTCGACGCCACCAAAATTGGAATGAAACAGGCGGTGGCCACGATGAATCCTGTGTATTCGGTGCCACCAATCACGAACGCCTTATCCCGCAACCAGATGTAGGCGGCGAAAAAGGCGATGACCGGCCCCAGCTCCAGCCCCATCTTCAGCCCCTGCGAAATCTGTTTTTCAGCCATCAACGCGCTCCTCATTACATCCAAATTCAAGTATGACCGCGTCTCGCACAATCAACCCCGTCACAGCCGTTCTTGGCGGCCTCACCCGATGCGGCGCCCCATTCCCCTGCGAAAGTCAAACCCGAAGGACTGGTAAAGCTTTTCTGCGCCGGGATCCGCGATCAGGCTGATGAAACAGCCTTTCGGCAAATTGACCTCGGCCCAGCCCATCAATTCGGTCATGATCGCGCGCCCCAAGCCTTGACGCTGAAATTCAGGATGCACCGCAATATCCGTGACCTGCGCGAAACACCCGCCATCCCCGATCAACCGCCCCATGCCGATCAAACGGCCCGTCTCTGTACGCAGCCACGCACCATGCATCGTCGCGCCAAGCCCGATGGTGGCCGCCTCGACCGAATACCCGGTCAGCCCAGCCGCGCTGCGCAGGGCAATATATTCCTCTACCGTTGCCGGGCTGTCGGACAGTCGGCTCATGAGTCCAGATCCAGTCCTGTCAGGGCGCGGGCAAAGTCCTCTGGGTCAAATGCGGCGAGGTCATCGATCTGTTCGCCGACGCCAATCGCATGGATCGGCAGGCCGAATTTGTCCGCGAGCGCCACCAGAACGCCGCCCTTGGCGGTGCCGTCAAGTTTTGTCATCACAAGACCCGACACATCAGCGAGTTTCTGGAAGGTTTCGACCTGCGACAACGCATTCTGGCCCGTGGTCGCATCCAGAACCAGCAACGTATTATGGGGCGCGGTGGGGTCTTTTTTACGGATCACACGCACGATCTTGGCCAGTTCCTCCATCAGATCCGCGCGGTTTTGCAAGCGTCCTGCAGTGTCGATCAACAGCAGATCCGCGCCGTCCTGTTCGGCCTTGGTCATGGCGTCAAAGGCAAGGCTGGCGGGGTCCGATCCTTCGGGTGCGGTCAGAACGGGCACGCCAGCGCGCTCTCCCCAGACCTGAAGCTGCTCGACAGCGGCGGCGCGAAAGGTGTCGCCCGCCGCAATCACCACATTCTTGCCCGCCGCGCGAAACTGGCTGGCAAGCTTGCCGATGGTCGTGGTCTTGCCCGACCCGTTCACGCCAACCACCAGCACCACCTGCGGGGTCTTGGCATAGATCGGCAGCGGCTTTGCCACTGGGTCCATGATCCGGTTGATCTCGTCGGCCAGCAAGCGCCTGATCTCATCGGCGGACAGCTTTCGCCCCATGCGTCCCTCGGCCATATTCGCCGTCACGCGCAGTGCCGTGTCGACGCCCATATCCGCCGAGATCAGCAGCTCTTCGAGGCTTTCCAGCATATCGTCATCCAGCACGCGCCGGGTGACGGTGCGCGCCTCTTTGCGTCCCAAAAGACGCCCAAAGAGGCCGGTGCGGGCCGTCGTCGGGGCGTTCGTTTGCGGCGGGGCGTCTTGCGGAAAGTCGATCGGTTGCGGTCTGGCAGGGGGCGTCAGGATCTCTGGCGGTGTGGGGGGCGTCGTGGGGGGCAGCCCAGGCGCAGGGGTGTCAGTCGGCGTTGGCAGTTCGACCGGTGTTTCGGGCGCTGTCGGCTCTGGCGTGTCGGGCATTTCGGTGGGAGCCGGGGGCCGGGACGGTGTTGGATCGGGCGTCGGGGCCGGGTTTGGTGTATCCGGCTCTGACTCGCCGCCGTCGCTGACGATTGCCGCTAACCCATCCTCGATCTTGGAGGAGGATTTAAACAGACGGTCTTTGAGTTTGTTGAAAAATGCCACGCCTGTTTCCCCTGCCCTGTCGCCTCTGAATTCTTTGTCCCGAGGTAATCCCTTCTGCACCGATTGAAAAGAGGTCTGCAAATCGCCCTGAATTCGTCCGAATTGCAAATTACCCTACTTTATTGTGCAATACCCAATATCGGAGCAGCAGGTGACCCGCACCGCCCTTGCCTTTTCTGTCACAAGTCTCGCCCCCGTGCCCTTGCTGGGGCTGGCGGTGGCCTTTGGCGGTGGCTGGGGATGGATCGCCTTGTTATATCTGACGCTTTTCGCCTTCGCGATGGATTATTTCCTGCCCAAACTGATGGAAAATGCGACGGGGGCGGATGAGTTTCCCGCCTCTGATGCGCTGTCGGTCTTGATTGCGCTGGCCCATTTCGTGACGTTGACCTTTGTGATTGCCAGCTTTGGACGTGACATGTCCCTGTCAGAGGCCGTGGCGCTGTACCTTGCGGCGGGGCTGTTCTTTGGCCAGATCAGCAATGCCAACGCGCATGAATTGATCCACCGAGACGCCCCGCTGCTGCGGTTTCTGGGCAAGGCGACCTTTATTTCACTTTTGTTCGGACATCACGCCTCTGCGCATCGGCTGGTGCATCATCGCTACTGTGCCAGTGATCGCGACCCCAATTCCGCTCGTTTGGGCGAAAGCTATTACCGCTTTGCCCTGCGCGCGTGGATCGGATCGTTTCGGGCAGGCCTGCGCGAAGAGAGCAAGCTGCGCGCGAACCGAGGGTCTGGCGTGCATCCTTATGCGATTTACACAGGCGGCGCTTTGGTCTGCCTGGTCAGCGCCTATCTGCTGGGCGGTCTGCGCGGGGCTTTGGTCTATCTTTGCCTGTGTGGATACGCGCAGTCGCAATTGTTGATGTCCGATTATGTCCAGCACTACGGATTGCGCCGTCGCGCGCTGGATACCGGGCGGCTGGAACCCGTGGGCCCGCATCATTCGTGGAATGCACCGCACATGTTCTCGGCGCGCATGGTTTTCAACGCCCCCATTCATTCTGATCACCACACCCATCCGACGCGACCCTTTCCCGCGTTGATCCTGCCCAGTCACGACATGGCCCCTACCCTGCCCCAAAGCCTGCCTGCGATGAGCGTTCTTGCGCTGTTCCCGCCACTTTGGCGTCGCGTGATGGACCATCGCGCACGAAACTGGCAAGTGCGGGGCGCAGGTTAACGCCGATGTGACGGCTGCGCTGTAAAACCCCTCTGGTTTGGTGCGATGGTTTCTGGCAGACTTGGCCCATGACCAGATTTCATTTTGCCCTTCTCGCCATGATCGCCCTGCCCGCCAACGCGAGCGAGCCGATGACCGCCGCCGAGTTCGAGGACTATGTCACGGGCCAAACCCTGACCTATTCGGATGGTGGCGTGACCTATGGGATCGAGGAATACCTGTCCAATCGCCGGGTGCGTTGGTCTTACCTCAACGACGAATGCCACGATGGCTATTGGTACGAAGCGGGTGCCGAGATCTGCTTCGTGTACGAACATAATCCGGGCGAGGCGCAGTGCTGGATCTTTTCCAAGGATCAGGGTCGGCTAAGCGCCAAGTTCATGGGCGCTGAGGACGGTCGCGAGTTGTACGAGGCCCAGCGCAGTACGGAACCAATGATCTGTCTGGGGCCTGACGTGGGCGTTTAAGCCTCTCATCCGCCCCTGCTTGTTGCCACCACCTATAGTCTTTCGCCTGCCGTTTTACCCCTAGAACAAACTTCCTTGCTCTGGTGGTTTTGGTTTTGTCTTGCGCGCTGGTTTTGCGGCGGACCCATTGATCCTGACCCGCCCATCGGCAAACTGGATCTCCAGATCGTTGGTTTTCGCGGCTGCCTTTTTCGTCGTAATCACCGCATCGCCATCGCGCACAACGGCATAGCCGCGCGCCAAGGTCTGCTCGTATCCCAAGGACAAGCGCAGCCGTTCCAGTGCCTCCAACCGCTCTGCCCAGCCCTCGATCTGCGCCTCGGCGGCCCCGGTAAAGCGCGCGCAGAGCCGATCAAAAGCGTCCGATTTGCGCGCCAGATCCCGGTTCAGCGCCTCGGTGCGCAGACGTGCGCCCAGCCGTTCCAATTCGCGCCCCTTGTCGCGCTTGACCCGCAGCGCACCGGGCGACAGACGCTCTGCCAATCGCATCATGTTCCCGCGCCGATCACGTAGCGCGCGCAACAGGGTCGCCGGGCGCAATTGCCCCGCCTTTTCGGACAGTTGCACCCGCTTGCGCTGTTCAACAGCCTTTAACGCGCGCGGCAGGCGGTCGCCCCACAGATCCAGCCGCTGACTGGCCGAGGCCACCAGCGTCTCTGGCCGGGGCAAGGCCCGCGACAGATCGGCAAGCCGTTGGCGGCGTTGTCCCAGACCCTGCGTCAGCGAGCGGGTCAGCCGCGCATCCTGTCCGTCCAGCCATGCCATCAGTTCTAACCGCACCGGCACCGCCAGTTCCGCCGCCGCCGTCGGTGTCGGCGCGCGCCGGTCGGAAACAAAATCGATCAGCGTTGTATCCGTCTCGTGCCCCACCGCAGAAATCAAAGGGATGTCAGAGGCCGCAGCGGCACGCGCCACGCTTTCCTCGTTAAACCCCCAGAGATCCTCGATAGACCCACCCCCGCGCGCGACGATAATGAGATCAGGCCGCGGCAAGGCCCCGCCAGCGGTGAAACTGTTGAACCCCTCGATAGCGCGCACCACCTCTGGCGCGCATTTGGCCCCCTGCACAGCCACCGGCCAAATCAGCACCTTGCGCGGAAAACGATCCCGCAGACGGTGCAGAATATCGCGGATCACAGCGCCCGAGGGCGAGGTGATCACCCCGATCACATCTGGCAGAAACGGCAGCGCACGCTTGCGGTCCGGCGCAAAAAGACCCTCTGATTCCAGCAGTTTCTTGCGCTTTTCCAACATCGCCATCAGCGCGCCCATACCCGCCGGGCGAATGTCTTCGATGATGATCTGGTATTTCGACTGGCCGCCAAACGTGGTCAGCCTGCCAGTCGCGATGACCTCTAACCCCTCTTCGGGTTGCGTTTCCAACCGGACCGCCGCGCCTTTCCAGATGATCCCGGAAATCACGTTCTTGTCGTCTTTAAGATCCAGATAGATATGCCCCGAGCGTGGCCGTGAGACCCGGCCAATCTCGCCGCGCACCCGCACATGGGCAAACTCGCCCTCGATCACACGCTTGATCGCCCCGCTTAGCTCGGAAACAGAGAATTCCGGCGCATTGCCGCCCTCGACAGGGCCTTCGTCGTCATCCTCAAAGAGATCGCTCATCGCACGCACCTTGTCTTGCCTTGATGTGCAGCTTAGAACGCCGCAAACCTGAGGGGAAGAGCGGCATGAACATCCTTATTCTGGGCAGTGGCGGGCGTGAACATGCGCTGGCCTGGGCTGTCAAACAGAACCCGAAATGCGACAGGCTGATTGTGGCACCGGGCAACGCGGGTATCGCAAGCGTGGCAGAATGCGCCGATCTCGAGGCCAGTGACGGGACCGAGGTGGTTGATTTCGTGGTTGAAAACAGTATCGATTTCGTGATCGTCGGACCAGAAGCGCCCTTGGTGGCAGGCGTCGCGGATCGCCTGCGCGACGCTGGGATCCTGTGCTTTGGCCCCTCTGCGGCAGCAGCACAACTGGAAGGCTCCAAAGGCTTTACCAAAGAAATCTGCGATGCCTGCGGCGCACCGACTGCGGCTTGGTCACGGTTTTCCGAGGCCGCCAGCGCCCGGGCTTACGTGCAGGCACAGGGCGCGCCGATTGTGGTCAAGGCGGATGGTTTGGCCGCTGGCAAGGGCGTGATCGTCGCGATGGAACTGGCAGAGGCGCTGGCCGCGGTGGATGACATCTTTGACGGGGCCTTCGGCGCGGCAGGCGCCGAGGTGGTGATCGAAGAGTTCATGGAGGGCGAAGAGGCGTCGTTCTTTGTGCTTTGTGACGGCACCGACGTGCTGCCCATTGGCACCGCTCAAGACCACAAACGCGTGGGCGAAGGCGACACGGGGCCAAATACCGGCGGCATGGGGGCCTATTCGCCCGCACCCGTGCTTGAGGGCGCGGTGGCAACCCGTGCGCTGGAGGAGATCATCAAACCGAGCATGGCCGAAATGGCCCGGCGAGGAACACCGTTTCAGGGCATCCTCTTTGCCGGATTAATGATCAAGGACGGCGCGCCGCGTCTGGTCGAATATAATGTCCGCTTTGGCGATCCCGAATGTCAGGTGCTGATGATGCGCCTTGGCGCACAGGCGCTGGACCTGTTGCTGGCCTGCGCCGAAGGAAGACTGGCCGAAGCCCAGGTGAACTGGGCAGAAGATCACGCGCTTTGCGTTGTGATGGCCGCACAGGGCTATCCGGGGTCTTATGAGAAGGGCACAAAAATTGGTGGGCTCGAGGCGCTGGTCGAGGACAGCCGCCATATGGTTTTTCATGCGGGCACCGCATGGACGGAAGGCGACGTTGTGGCAACAGGCGGGCGTGTGCTGGGCGTCACGGCACGGGGCGACGATCTGGCAGAAGCGCAAAAGTCAGCTTATGAAACCGTCGCGCAGATCAACTGGCCGGGTGGCTTTTTCCGGCGGGATATCGGCTGGCGGGCGCTTTCGGATCGCTGAAGCGATCTGACCGCTTGGGGGCGCTGCCCCCAAACCCCCGGAGTATTTTGGCCAAGATGAAAGCCCTAACGACACCTCAAGGCTGATTTCAGCGAGTCCGGGTTCAAAAATGGCGCGATTTTCCGGGTCTTCAGGTCGCTGCCGATCATACGCGTCGCCATCACGGTCTGCCAGCTGGCATCTGCGGTAATGATCTCTGGCCCTGCGCCACACTCGCGAATACCGCCAGAGATGAAATCTTCACCGATCTTGTGATTGGTCAAACCCTCAAGGCTGGCGATTTCCGTCAGAGAGCGGTTCGAATAGCGCCACACCCGAAGGGTTTTTGCCAGATGGGGCCGGTCGATATAGGCCAGCTCCATCAACCCATCCCCGTCCAGATCTGCCGCGCCCAAAGGAGCAAGCCAGCGATAGCGCGTCCCGATAAAGGGTGTTGCGGTCACCAATCCGTCGCCGTCATAGATCGCCAATCTGGCACCCAGCCGCGCGTCGCTTTCGATCACGACCACTTCGGACGCACCGTCAAAATCCAGATCAATCAGACGGGGCGCGATGTCTTCGAACACACGGGACTCGGGCAGGCGAATGACCACCTCTTTTATCCGAAGATTGGCACAGGCCGCACAGGTATCAACCTGCAGCAAAAGCGCGCCCCACTCAGCCGCATCCCCAAGAACCGCGTGATTGTACCGATCTGTTGGCTCTTGGTACTGCGCGGCGAGCACGACATTCAGAGGGGCCGCCCACACAGGCGCACCCGTAAACCCTGTCAACAAACACAGCGCCAGGAACGCGCGGCGGGCGGACGCGGTCGACAGGCAAGACGCCAGACGCCGCGCCCCGGCCCCTGCCTCCGCCTCCGCCACAGCCGTCATCAGATCTGCTTTTCAGGCATATGCACCACAAGACCGTCCAGCGCGTCGCTGACCTTGATCTGACAGGTCAGGCGAGAGCGTTCCGGGTTTGGCTCATACGCA
>ERZ887830.2059-NODE-2059-length-10634-cov-7.113243_pt1 | contig 10634 bp, 12 predicted proteins | sample MGYA00521101_ERZ887830 | MGnify/ENA primary metagenome ERZ887830 (study PRJEB32303, sample SAMEA104408592) | aquatic metagenome | biome: Marine water; feature: Pelagic; material: water | place: Baltic Sea | collected 2014-06-05T16:38:00 | depth 1,762 m ...
AGCAGAAGTGCCACCAACTACTTTTTGGGATGCCGTTTCACATGCTGCTAGTAAAGACACAGCTCCTATTAAAGCGATAAAATTCTTTTTCATTACAAACTCCTAAAACTTAACAATACAATTAATCTAATCTTGATTTTATAAAACCTTTAAAAATACTTTTTTTGTTATAATTGAAATAGGTATACAATTCAACTTATATTAAAATATTTTAATTGTTCAATAATGGCGACCAAGCAGGATCAGAACCATCGCTAGGTGTTAGAATTCTTTCCTCTCTAAATCCTGTTATATCAACTTTATAAAGGTTTACATTAGAACTCTTATCATTATCAACTGGAGCATCTTGCTTAAAATACATTAAAACTCTTCCATTTGGAGCCCAAGTAGGACCTTCCACTAAGTATCCTTCTGCTAGAAGTCTCTCTCCTGATCCATCTGGAGCCATGACTCCTATATAAAATTTATTTTTAAACATTTTTGTAAATGCTATCAATTCTCCTTTTGGAGCCCAAACAGGCGTTGCATATCTTCCTTCACCATAAGATATTCTTTTTACTTTTGCTCCATTTTTGTCCATAATATATAATTGTTGAGTCCCCCCCCTGTCTGAATTAAAAACAATTTTACTACTATCAGGAGAATAACTTGGAGATGTATCTATAGATGAACTATTAGTTAATCTTCTAACTTCTTGAGTATTTAAGTTCATTTCATAAATATCAGTAACTCCTCTTTCAGCTAAACTCATAATTATTTTGTCTCCAGATGGAGAAAACCTTGGTGCAAATGTCATTCCTGGGAAAGAACCTAAAAGTTCTTGTTGTCCTGTTTCCAAATTAAAAATATATACCCTAGGCTCATTCTTGTAATATGCTAAATATGTTATTTCTTGTGATGTAGGTGAAAATCTCGGTGTTAAAACTAAAAAGCTTCCATCAGTTAAATACTGATGATTTTCTCCATCTTGATCCATTATTGCAAGTCTTTTAATCCGTTTGTTTTGCAAGCCAGATTCAGCTACATAAACTATTCTAGTATCAAAATAACCAGTATCACCAGATAAACGTTGAAAAATTTCGTCAGAAATTATATGAGCAACTCTTCTCCAAGAATTACTATCTACACTCAATCTTAAACCAACTAAGTCAGTTTCTGCAATCACATCCCATAATCGAAATTCTATTTCCATTTGGTTTTCATTTATAGCTTTAGCTGAACCACTAATTAAAGCTTTAATTCCAAGGGGAGTCCAATCAGAAAAATCAGGTCTAACTGATGGACTTGTTGGCGGAGCGATGAAAGCAGCACTCTCTACTGCTTTAAATTGTCCTGATCTTACTAGGTTATTTGTTATCACGTCTGAAATTTGTCTTCCTATTTCACTAGATTTAGCATCTAAACCTGTAAAATTAGCAATAGCTATTGGCAGAGGCTCAACTTGACCAGAATTAATCTTTATCCTTAAATCTTCAGCAAAAATTTCAGAATTACACAAAGAAATTAAAAGCATAAAAAAACTTAAAATTTTGAATTTCGATATTTTGTTCAAATTAAACCTCATGACAAATAATTATTTTATTAAAAATTCATAATTATTAAATAATTTTTATGAGGCAAGAATATGGCGACATTAAAAATTAATAGCTGGTAATAAAAGAAGGATCAAAATCAAAATAAAAACTCTTGAAACGTTCCGCTTTATTCTTGGGTATAGGCAATGGAGAGCAATCTAAAACAGCTCTTCTGGCTGAATCAGCGGTAGCTCTATAAAAAGTATCTTTCCCGTATAAAGATTTGTCTACTATTTCAACACTATTAACTGTGCCATCTATATTAGCACTAATTTTTAAATCTATAATTTTTTCAAGTTCACTCGCACTATAAGAAGGGTTCCAGCATTTACTAATATGATTCTTAATTTTATCCACATCAGTTTGAGTGAGTTTATTTGTTTTTATTTTCTGAACTTTTTTACTAGAGTTTCCTACTATTTTCCTAATATTGTTTAATACATCTTTATTATTATTTTTACGATTTTCTTTTTTATCACTTTCCATTATTGGTGAGGGTTTTGTTAGGGTTTTAAGAATACCTTTAGCAAGTTGTGATTTTTGTATTTTCTTAATTTTGTCTGGCTTTGAAATCACTTTAGGTGTCTCAACTTTATTAGTTTTTTTAATTTTTAATGTAGGCTTTTGCTTAATTAATTTTGCTATTTTTTTAAGCTCTTTTATTTTTTCTTTTTCTTTATTTTTTTTATTAATCATCTTTTTATCAGGCAAAGGGGGAGGTGGTGAAGGTTTTTTTTTAATTATAGAATTTTTAACGATTTTTTTTTCTATTTTTTTAACTGCTTTTTCCTTTTTAGTTCCTAATTTTAAAGAGGTTTTGGAAGATACTGGAGTTTCTTCAACAATATCAATCGGTTGCTCTATAATTTGGTGATTTCTTATACTTGGCAAACCATAATAAGCTAATAATATAAAAAAACCATGTAATGCTAATGAAAAAAAAGATGACCTATACATAATCTCAACTCTCTTTAAGCTTAGCTACAAGTGCAACCTTCTTAAAACCTGATTTTTTAATTTTAGCTATTGTATCTAATACGATGCCATAAGGAACATCTTTATCACCCCTTACATAAACGCGTAAGTTCTTATTGCCAGACGATATGGCTTGGAGACGAGGCAACAATTGAAGGCTATCAATAATTCTTTCTTGAATGTATAAGTCACCATTTTGTTTAATACTAATAACAATAGGATCACCTTTTGAATTTAATTGGGAAGCTTTAGTTTTAGGAAGATCAACAGAAACACCAACTGTTAATAGTGGAGCCGTAATCATAAATACAATCAATAAAACAAGCATTACATCAACAAATGGAGTCACATTAATCTGACTCATAGATTTCTTTTGTTTTCTTGATCTTCTTAAAGCAAAATTATTATACATTTAATCTTCTTCTATTTTACGAAGCAAAACTGAAGAGAACTCTATTGAAAAATACTCTAATTTGTTAGAAAATTTATCTAAGTCATTTGAAAATTTATTGAATGCCGCTACCGCTGGAATAGCTGCCAATAGCCCCAACGCTGTTGCAAATAAAGCCTCTGCGATGCCAGGGGCAACAACAGCTAAACTTGTATTATTACTTAAAGCTATAGATTGAAATGCATTTACTATTCCCCATACCGTCCCTAACAAGCCTATAAAAGGAGCTACAGAACCAATAGAAGCAAGAAATGTCATTCCATTTTCTAACCTATCAATTTCTTTGCTAATGCAAACGAACATAGAATTATTAATTCTTTGCAAAATATCATTTGACTTATTTGGAGACAATACTCGTTTTGAATTAATTCCTTTAAATTCTTCTATACCTGAAATGAATACTTTAGCCTGAGCATAGTTTGAGTTTTCAACAGAGTAATTATACAATTTTTCTAAGTCCACTTCAGATAAAGAAAAATCACCAAATATTGAAGAAAATTTTTTCTCTTTTCTTATAGTATTTGATTTATTAATAATAATAGCCCAACACCATATTGAAGCAAAAATAAGGAGAAACATTACGCCTTTTACCAAAGGGTCTGCTTGAAAAAACAATCCTAAAATTGACAAATCTTGTCCACTTGAAATTATTTCAGTTTTCACTTCTGGGGTCATTATTTAAAACCTTTACTTGAATTATAATTAAGCTTTTAATTATTTATTCTTTAAAAAAACTATTATTTAAAATTAATTTTATTCGCCTTACTTTAAAATCACTATCAATTGCAACAATCTTGATAACTCCTAGAACAAGAAATTCATAACTTTTTTTATAATCCAAATATCTATAAACCTTTTGCTCAAGAGTTATACTCGAGTTTTTGGCATATTTAAGGCGACTTTCTATTAATAGAGTATCATTAAGTTGAGCTGCTTTATGCCAATCTATCTGAGCTTTTCTAGCAACTAAAATAACATCTTTATTTTTTTTTAATTCAAATTGATTAATATTAATCACTTTTAAAAGAGATGACCTAGCTCTTTCAAAAAATTTAAGGTAATTTGCATGATATACTATGTTCCCGGCATCGGTGTCCTCATAAAAAACTCTTAATCCATAATAATGTTTTTTATTTAAAATAAACCCATCTAAATTATCGAAAATATTACTTGAAGGTAAATCTAAGTTAGATTGCATATCTATTCCATTAACATAAAAATATTATTATTTTTGATTATTCATCATATCTGATTGTTCTTGAGCATGATTGGGAGGGATTAACCCTAGGTGTCTCCAGCCTGCAGCAGAGACAAACCTACCTCTTGATGATCTTTGAATTAAACCACGTTGTAATAAATAAGGCTCTATTACTTCTTCAATCATATCTTTTTGTTCTGATAGGACTGCAGAAAGTGTATCCAGACCTACAGGTCCACCTTGATATTTTTCAACAATTACATTCAAGTATTTTCTATCAACCGCGTCCAAACCAGATTTGTCTACATCTAATTGAGACAATGCTTTATCAGCAAAGTTTGCATCAATTACTTTATTTTCAGAAACTGAAAGAATGTCTCTAACCCTTCTTAATAACCTTCCTGCTACTCTAGGGGTTCCTCTTGATCGTTTTGCAATTTCATATGCACCGTCTTTTTCTAAATGTAACTTTAGTTTTTCAGCTAATTTTAATAAAATATTAATTAAATCAGAAGCATTATAAAATTCCATTCTTATTTGAATTCCAAATCTGTCTCTTAATGGGGTTGTTAATAATCCAGATCTAGTTGTGGCGCCGACTAGTGTAAAAGGTGGTAAATCAATTTTTATGGATCTAGCAGAAGGCCCTTCACCAATCATTAGATCTAACTGAAAATCCTCCATAGCAGGGTATAATATCTCTTCAATAGTAGGAGAAAGTCTATGTATTTCATCAATAAACAAAACATCTCTTGGCTGTAAATTTGTTAATAACGCAGCTAAATCTCCAGCTTTATTTATAATAGGGCCTGATGTAGACCTAAACCCCACGCCTAATTCGAACGATATAATTTGAGCAAGTGTTGTTTTACCTAAACCAGGTGGACCAAATAATAAAACATGGTCCATAGCCTCATTTCGAGAACTAGCGGCAGTAATAAAAGTAGATAAATTTGTTTGAACTTGGGGCTGCCCTATAAATTCTTTTAAATTTTTAGGCCTTAAACTTAAATCAAAATTATCTTTCTGTTCAATTATATCTGTATTAACTAATCTATCATTAGTATCCATTTGATCATTCACAACCATCACCTTGATAATTCTTTAAGTGCAATAGGCACAATATTATTAACAGTAAATAATTTATTATTCTTATTATTACTAAACTCATTTTTTATTCTCATTACTACTGAAAATACTTCACTTCTTCCATAACCTAAATTAATTAATGCAGATATTGTGTCTTCAAAAACCTCAGACAAGTCACCGTTATAATCTTTTTCTTCTTCAAAACCAAACTTCTTTGTTTCTATATTATCAAGTTTTTGATCTATTTCTTTAATAGAGTTATTAAAATTAAGCGTTGATACTTTTTCTAATAATTCTGAGGCTATCCTGGCAGCAACCTTTGGACCTATTCCATCTGCTCTAGACAGCATAGTTTTATCACCTGATAAAATAGCTAAAATAATTTCGTCAATTGATAAAGTTGATAAAACAGACAATGATGCTTTTGGACCAACTCCTTGAACTGACTGTAATAATCTAAATAATAATTGCTCAGAAGAATGAATAAAACCATACATGACAATTTTATCATCTTTAATTTGCAAGTCAGTAAAAAGGGATAAATTTGAACCTAAATTACCTAAAGAAGAGATTAATTTAGAGGAAACGCTTAATAAATAACCTATCCCATTCACTTCTATAATAATATCAGATTTACCTATTGATGCTAAAACACCTTTTAAAGAAGCTATCATTAATATCCTTAATTTTTATAATTACATTATTATTTTATATTTTGCTCTTTTAATAAAGCTTTAGCTATAGCTATATCTAAACTTTTATTTTTTTTAACGTTATTAGAGATTATATTATTTTCACCAATATGCTGAGCTGATATTGCTATTGCTAAAGCATCAGAACTATCTTCATTTTTAGGAGTTATATTTAATAGCCTTACAACCATTGATTTAATTTGTTCTTTAGATGCAGATCCTGAACCAGTAACAGTTTTTTTTACAAGACGAGGAGGCAACTCTTTTGTTTGCAATCCTGCTTCAGCTAAAACCATCAAAGCAACTCCTCTTGCCATTCCAAGTTTTAAACTTGAGCCAATCCCGGCGCCAACAAAAATTTGTTCTAAAGCTGATATAGAAGGTTTATATTGAAGTATTAAGTCAGTTAGAGCCTGTTTAATAAAAAACAATCTATTCCCATCTGCCAATGAAACCGGTGCAGATATACTTCCATCAGCTACATAAATTAACTTATTGTTAACTATATCTATTATACCCCAACCTGTATGCCTTAATCCTGGATCGACACCTATGATACGCAAAAACTTAACCTTATTAAATTATAATCTCTTTTAAAATATCTTCACTAATATCAAAATTACCATAAACATTTTGTACATCTTCACAATTATCAAGAGTATCAATTAATTTCATAAGTGATGAAGCTCTTTTTTCTTCATTAACAACAATATAATTTTCTGGTTGCCATATTAACTCTGCTTGCTCAGAGGGACCAAGTAAGTCTTCTAATTTTTCTCTAACGGCATTAAAGTCATTTATAGATGTAATTATTTCATGATTCAACTCATCTGATCTAACGTCATTAGCACCAACCTCAATTGCAATTTCAAATATTTCATCATCACTTTTTACAATCTTAGGATAAATGATTTGGCCAATATTATTAAACATAAATGATACAGAACCAGTTTCACCCAAGTTCCCTCCAAATTTAGTAAATGATGAGCGCACTTCTGAGGCGGTTCTATTACGATTATCTGTAACAGCATCAACTATTAGAGCGATACCTCCAGGAGCATAACCTTCATATCTAATCTCTTCTAAGTTTGGACTTTCACCTGATTCAGCTTTTTTTAAAACTCTTTCAATATTATCTTTCGGCATATTTACGGCTCTACATGCAGACAAAGCAGATCTAAGTCTTGGATTGCTATTAGGATCAGTACCTCCTCTAACAGCTACTTGAAGTTCTTTTGTAAGCCTAGAAAATTTCTTTGCTCTCCTTGCATCCTGAGCCCCTTTTCTGTGCATAATATTTTTGAATTTTGAATGTCCTGCCATTTTTATTAAAATCCTAAATTTAAGTTGTTTATTTAATCAATTTAAAATGGTTTCTTTCAATTTTCCACCTAATCTTAATGGATGGATTGAACTGCTTAACCCATTTTCATTACTTTCTATAATAACGCCACATAAGGTTGGTTCACCAGTAGAGACCTCAAGTCTTGGGTTTTTTTTATTTGGATAAATAAACCTTGTCATTGCTTCTTTTTTATTCATTCCAATAACAGAATCATAATCGCCACTCATGCCTACATCAGTAATATAAGCCGTTCCATTTTCTAATACACGATGATCAGCAGTAGGAACATGAGTATGGGTGCCAACCACGGCAGAAACCTTTCCATCTAAAGCAAAGCCTATAGCCATCTTTTCTGAAGATGCTTCTCCATGGACGTCGACAATTGAGAAATCAACATTAGAATTTAATTTAAATTTTTCTACTATCTTAGGAAGGGCTTCAAAAACAGGATCAGTTGGTCCCATAAATAAATTTGTCATTATATTTGCAACACCTATTCTGCCAGCAGGTATCTCAATAATAGTCATACCTAAGCCTGGAGTTCCTTCTATCATATTGAGAGGACGTAATAACTTATCACTCTCACTTATATAAGAAATTATTTCTCTTTTATCCCAAATATGATTTCCAGTAGTTAAGACGTCAGCTCCAGCTTTAAGGAAATCTTCACAAATTGATGGAGTAACACCAAAGCCTCCTGCGGAATTCTCTACATTAACTATTATAGCATCTAATTTAAGTTCAGATTTTAACTCTATAATTTTTTTTTGAACATAATTCCTTGCATGTCTGCCAACAATATCCCCTATAAATAAAACTTTCATATGTATCTTCTTTTCTAATTCTAATTAACTTTTATTTACCCTTGATAACAATTCCTTCTCAGTTATTATATAGTCCAACTGTTCATCATGGCTTTCATAAGGGATACTTTTAGTTTCTTGACCACTATATGCAAGTCCAATTGTAATAAAGTCTTTTTTTTCTGTATTAGAATAAACTCTTAGCTTATTAATTGCCTTATCATAATAACCACCACCATATCCAATTCTATATAAGTTTTTGTCAAAAGCTAACATTGGAACTATCAAAACTTGAGGTAAAATTGAAATGCTGTTTTCAAAAGGTTCTAAATTACCAAGCTTTCCTTTTTTTAAATCTTGTTTGAGATCCCATTCTTTAAAAATTAAATTCTTTGTTTGATTGCATATAATTGGCAATGCTAATTTAAAATTATATAAATTAAAATATTGGATAAAACTAAAGGGAGAAATTTCATCAAACATAGGATAATATAAAGCAACACTTTTAATATTTGGTTTTTGAGATAGAATTTTATCTAAACAATAAGTTATATGAATATTTGATAGGCAATTTTTACCCAAAATTAATTTTATTTTAGCTCTATTTTTTTTAGCTTTAAAACGTAGTTTGTTTTTCATTAAAATTACTATAAAATTTGTAGTTACGGAAGCCAAAAAATCGTCGGATATATTATTCTTTGTTGCCTGTTGAACAGGTGGGCGCCATATATTTTGACCAAAATCAAAAAAGTGACGGCTCCCGAAGAATACTTATGGCCCCAAGAATTAAAATTCCTAACAAATTGCCCAGCTTCCGTTCAAACATATTATTTTTTTTTAAACAAGTTTGCAACATTATTCATTCTTGCAGTAATTTTTTCAATCCAATTTACAAGTTCAATCAGCTGTTCTGAATTTAAATTGACATTAGGCTCAGAGGCTTTAATTTCCATAACATCGTTTTTTTCAATTAATTTATCTGCTAGCAACAAACATGTCATTGCCAATAACCTTGATTCACCAACACTTTCTGATACAGCAGATAATTCTTTAATAACTTTATTCACCTGTTCTGAGGATTTTATTACCCTTTGTTCTTCACCTAACTCACATAAAACTGGATAATTTTTTCCATTTAATTCTATATTTAAAGTTGTTTTGTTAGACATTATTAACCTATAATTAAAAAATTATTAAATTGTGTTTTTTAATTTTAATTTTAAATCTTCTAAATACGTTTGAGATTCGTTAAATTTCTTATTAGCTTCAATCAAATCTTGTTTTATGGCATTGAGTTTTTGTTTATTAGTAATGCTTTCAGCAATATTTTTTTCTAGTAACTTTAGAGTATCTTCAAATTTATTCTGTATAATTTTTAATTTTTCCATACTAATTTCTTGATTATTTTCAAGTTCCATTTGATCAGATTCCTCTTCAAATTACTTATTAAATTAAATAATTAACTTAGGCTAGGGTAATTATAAAACTATAAATTTAATTGAATTTAAAAATATTTAAATCTATAAATACAAAATAAGTTAATTTATTAATCACAAACAGGACTGAATATAGCAGGAATTACTATGAAAATCACAGACAAAGTTAAAAATATATTAAATCAATATGAAAGCGATAATCCTGGAGTAAAAACTAACTTAGCTAGAATTTTAATGTCAGGTGAACTAAGTGGAACTGGAAAATTAGTAATTCTTCCTGTTGATCAAGGTTTTGAACATGGCCCGGCTCGCTCTTTTGCAAAAAATCCAGAAGGTTACGACCCTCATTATCATTTTAAGTTAGCAATCAATGCTGGTTTGTCAGCTTTTGCAGCGCCATTAGGGATGCTGGAGGCAGGTGCTGACACTTTTGCTGGTCAGGTTCCTTTAATTATGAAAACAAATAGTGGCAACTCATTATCAAGAGAAAAAGATGCCCCTTCTCAAGCAATTACAGGCTCTGTGCAAGAAGCTATTAGACTAGGATGTTCAGCTATTGGATTTACAATATACCCTGGCTCAGATGAAGCATTAGATATGATTTCTGACGTTCAAGAAATGGCAAGAGAAGCAAAGGATGCAGGTCTTGCAGTTGTAATTTGGAGCTACCCTAGAGGGGGCAACATTAGTAAAGAAGGTGAAACTGCAATTGATATAGTAGCTTATGCAGCTCATATTGCCGCGTTGATCGGTGCTCATATAATTAAAGTTAAACCACCTACATCTCACCTAGAACTTGAAGATGCTAAAAAAATTTACATTTCAGAAAAAATTCCAGTTGATACCCTTCCTGATAGAATCAAACATGTAGTTCAGTCTTGTTTCCAAGGTAAAAGGCTCGTTGTTTTTTCAGGAGGAAATGCAAAGGATAAAGAAGGTCTAATTAACGAAATAAAAGATTTATACAATGGTGGAGCTAGTGGATCTATAATTGGAAGAAACTCTTTTCAAAGGCCTGAAAAAGAAGCCTTAAATTTACTTAATGAAGTTACTAACATATATAAAGGGAAG
>ERZ887830.2061-NODE-2061-length-10628-cov-15.453325_pt1 | contig 10628 bp, 8 predicted proteins | sample MGYA00521101_ERZ887830 | MGnify/ENA primary metagenome ERZ887830 (study PRJEB32303, sample SAMEA104408592) | aquatic metagenome | biome: Marine water; feature: Pelagic; material: water | place: Baltic Sea | collected 2014-06-05T16:38:00 | depth 1,762 m ...
CCAAATGCGTGTGAAGCCTCTATTTGCCCTTTAGGTATTGCCTTTACAGCACCTCGTAAAACTTCAGTGGAGTATGCGGCGCAAATAATACCTACACAAAATGCACCTACTAGAAATGCATTTATTTCTATATATCCATCGTAACCAAAAATACTTGCTACATACATAATTGCAGCACTGCTTCCAAAAAAAAATAAATAGATAATTAAAAGTTCAGGAATTCCTCTTACTATTGTTGTAAAAAAATTTGCAAACGTTTTTAAAATCCAGCTTTGAGATAACTTCATTAAAACAAAAGGAATAGCTAAAACTAAACCAAATGCCATAGCACATAAACTTACAGCAAGAGTCATAAAGCATGCACGAAGCATTTCATCACCCCAACCTGTGTCTCCAAAAGATAATAATTCCATAAAGGATAAATTAGAATGGGTGGCGACTATGCGCCACCCGAATTAAAATTAATTACATAGAAATGTCTCTACCAAACCATTTTTTGGCTATAGTAGAAATCGTTCCATCGGCTAGTGCTGCTTTAATTGCAGTGTTGAACATTTCTCTTAGATCTCCATCTTCTTTTCTAAAAGCACCTCCAACTCCATCACCAAATGGTCCTCCACCCATAGAAGGGGATATTGATGTTAGATTATTGCCTTCTTTCTTAGACATGTAGTCATCAAAAGCTCCACAATCTGCAAGACCTACTTCAATTCTTCCAGCACCTAAATCAAGATTAAGGTCATCTTGAGTAGAGTAAGTACTTAACTGAGCGCTACTTGCATATTGCTCAATAAAGTTCTGATGAATGGTTCCGCCTTGAACACCAACTTTTTTACCTTTAAGTAATGCCACAACTGATCCCACTACTTTTGAGGTAGCGGCATCTGAGTTATTTAAGTTGATACTCTCTAAGTCAGATTGATAAGCTGCCAAAGCAGAGTCTTTACTTACTACCAAACAAGCACCATCTGTCATGTAACCGATAGAGAAATCAACTTTTTCCATTCTCTCTTCTGTAATAGACATACCAGCAATAATTACATCATATTTTCCATTAAGAAGAGCTGGAATAATTCCGTCCCAATCTTGAGTTACAAAAGAACATTTTACACCCATTCTATAACAAAGTTCCGTTGCCATATCGATTTCTGCACCTTCTAATTCACCAGCAGCATTTGTGCCATTCCATGGTGGGTAAGCTCCTTCTGTTCCAATTCGAACTTCTCCCCCATCCCATTTAGCAAATAAAGATAAAGGTACGAAGAATAAAGAAGCAATAATTACATAAATTTTTTTCAATTTTTTTCTCCTTAATTAATTAATTATTGGATTTAATATAAACTATAAAATTAACTTTTTAATATAATTATTCTTAAATGGTCTTGATGAGTTCAGCTGTAATGATAGCTCCAGGCTGAATATCTATATTTTTATACTTAATAATGCCTTTTACTTTGGCTGAAGAACGGATGTAGAGATCACCAGCTTTAATTTCACCCTCTACTTCTCCTTCAATACTCAAATGCTCAGCTGAAACTTCTCCTTTAAGTTCTCCACTTTTGGAAATACATAGAGAGTCTGATGATATCAATCCAGAATATTGACCAGAAATATTTGTATCTTTTGAGTTATCAATTTTACCCTCAAGATTTACACTTTCACCAACAACAACTGTGCCTTGATCATTAGAGGATAAGGTCTAGATTTGATTTAATATTTTCATCCATAAGATCCTACATTCTTATATATAAGATCTTATTGCCTAACTTGCTTAGTATGAGGTAATTTAAATTTGTATAAACCCAAAATAGGTTTATCATTTTTCTTAGGATAGCGAATATTGGGTTAAGCGATTTGGAGATAAGTACATTACAGATAGTTGTTTTTATTGGGACGTTTTTATTGATGGTGTCTGTAGGCATTGCAGCCAGCTATAAAGATTTAGTAGATAACATATTTATGATTGATAGAGCTTTGGCTGTATCTATGATTTTACAATTACTAATAGTTCCCATTGTTTTTTTTATCTTTTTAAACTTTATATTTGATCTAGAGAGTAATATTAAAATATTTTTAATGATCTTAGCTTTATCTCCTGGGGCAGTTATATCAACTGCTTTTGTATCTCTGTGTAAAGGCAATGTTTTTCTTTCAATTAAAATGAGTGCAATTGTGACACTGATTTCAATTTTTTCTCTTCCATGGATTTTAAGCATTTATGTATCTCAGTTTCCTATAAATAACTCTGATGCATCCATTAATATTAATTTAATCACGATCCAAATTTTGGTATTAGTAGTACTCCCTTTTTTTTTAGGTAGTTTTATTAACCGTAATAACTTTATACAAAATAATTTTTTAAGGAGCGTAAAATATTTTACTAAAGGGTGTTTAATATTTGTTGTTATATTGGGATTAAATTATTTTAATCTCAAAGACCTAGCAATTTATCTATCAATTATACCGTATATGCTGCTGTTGATATTTTTTTTAGTCATCAGCGCCTACATTATTTGCAAGTTATCTTCAATTGAATCAAAAGATAAAATAACAATTGTTTTGGAAACTTTTATGCAAAATCTTGCGGTTGTTTTGATAGTCGTTATGACAGTGTTTTCAGAAGTTGAAAAGTTTTTGCCTTATATGATTATTTGGCTTTTTTTGCAAAATTTAGTTGGCTACATAATCTACTTTATGAGAAAGCAATTTAGTTAATGTACCAAGAAAAAAAATTTTCACATCTCGCTTATCATTATATCAATTTTATTTTGGGTCTATACTCACGAATTAATCGAGATATCAAAATTTCTTTTGATGAAATGATGATTATATATGTTGTAGCGCATCAATGGTTATATAATATGCATCAAAGTGATTTAAAAAGTTTTGAAGAAATCAAAAAAGCAGTTAAGAAAGATCTTGATATTTATAACTTAAAGGACACTAAATTAAACATTTTAAGTATTTCTAATGCTTTATCCCAACCCAAGGAAACAACTAGAAGAAGGGTACAAAAGCTAATTGATTACAAATTACTGGATAAAAATGACGATGGTGGGATTATTCTTGGAGAAAACTATAATCAAATTATTAATGCAAATGCAAAAAAAACAACACAAGAGTTAGCAAAGTTTTTTAGAGTCATGAAAAAAACATGGTCTGATGATGAATTAAATGATATCGCCTCTGGAAAACTTGATTTTTAAAAATTTAGAATATCTTTTTTAATTCTAAAATAATCCGATTCAGAAATACACTGACTTAAGTTTAAAAATAAACATTTTTTATTTTTAATACCTGAATAATATTTTCTAAATGTTGAGTAAGGTGTTTGGGATAAAGAACTTGTTATTAATAGACACTCCCATACAAATGATTGCTTTTCTTGTTTAATTTTTTTTTCTGTCATTCCTTGTATATCAAGGCATTCAAATAATTTTATAGATGTCATAATAAAATAACTTATTAAAGCTTCTTCTTCGTTATTCACAGGAAATAACATCTGCGTTTTTTGATCTTTATTGGCTAATGTATTTAAATAATTACATTCTTTGGCAATTGTTGAAAATTCATCTAGTAAGCTATCTACTGATATTAAAGATTTTTGATCAAGCATTCCAAGTGCTAGTCCTTTTGTTTTGTTCTGAGGATTTTTAAAATCTTTATTTTTTTTCAATTTTTCTTTAATACGTATGCAATATTTCTCAATCTGCTGTAAGCTCGTTGAAAGAGAGGTAAGTGTGTCTTTATTAAATTGTTGTTTATTAACTAAAAAATAAAAACAATCTAACGCTTCAAGCTCATTTGCATATTTTTGGAATTCTAAACTTTTAAAAGAGCTAACAATATTTTTTAAATAATGAATAAAAATATGATTCTCATTAATTCTTTTTATTTCATTAAGTTTTACAAATTCTTTATATTCATTTTCTTTTGAATGTACTTGAAGTCTGTCATGAAGATCATGGTTAGGGTTCGAATTATCTGTTAAATGATTGAAAGATTTATGTATTTTTGATCTTTCTAAATGCTTTGATTTGAGAACACTGCTAGGAAAATTGATATCAGTATTTCTCTTTAATTTTTTATTCTCTAAGTTACTGACAGGTAGGATGATCATTATATTACTCTTAACTATAATACCCCAATAAGCATAGGTTTTTACAAAACAATGACCCGAAATGGGTCATCTAAAAGTCACTTTCTCTGATGATTATGGCACTGATGTAACTATAAAATCTCTCCATTGTACTAAATTTTTCTGTATTTAATTTAACGATACCTGGTGTTTTCACATCGAGATGGTAGTGGGATTGAATCGGTATTAATGTAATTTTATAAAAAGCGTTTTCTGGCCTTAGAGAATTATTTGAGCTCATAGTTCTGACCGCAATAGGACCATCATGTTTTGACGTCAATATCGCAAAAGAAGATAAATCTTCTTGGGGAGTGTTGCTTATGGAAATAACACGTAATGGAATTTTACTTTCATTAGAAATACTACTAATAAAATAAGCATCTTCTTTATCATTAAATAAATCTAATTGTTTTTCAGAGATAAACGCATGAATAATATGGTTGGACTTATCGACTAAATTTACTAACGGACTAAGTTTATTAACCCACTGGCCCATATAAAGATCGGGCATTTGAATTACCTCGGAATTGAATGGTGCTTTTACTATAAGAGATTGTTTTTTCTTTAATAGATCCTTCCGTCCATTTTCTAATTTTATTAATTCACTTTTAAGCGTTAAGGAACTTTTTAGATATTCTTCAGATCCGATTGAACTATCAAGCTTGTAGTTAATTAATTGAATTTGATTTTGGTATTGATTAATTTGAAAATTTAGTTTTTCGGATTCGAGTTTCATTATAATCTCATTTTTTTTTAATTTTTGTCCTAGTTGTATTTTAATGTCGATGATTTTTGAGTCTTCTGACGGGTATAGAGTTGTAAAATTTTCTGAGCTGTAAATGGCTGGTAGTGTTATGTTAGATTGCCATGGATAAAAAAAAGTTAAAAAGAGAATTATAATAATAAAAATAGTTCTAAAAGTTTTTAATGAAAAAGTTATTTGAGATTTCATTTTATACCATGTGAGAATTTCTTTAAAAATTGGAAGACCAATAAACCAAATAATTTCAACTGCAAATAAAAATATACCTAAAACTTTAAACGCATAGTTGTAGATTAAAAATGCTAAACCAATAAATAAAGTAAATCTATAAAGCCAAGTAAACCAAGCATAAATAATGAAAATATTTATTCTAGAGTTTTCTAAAAGCTCTGGCGGAGCATCCTTAAAATCAAACAAAAATCTTCTAAGCTTCCATTTTGCTAATGCGAAAGATCTTGGCTGTAAATTGTCTGCTTTAAGCCAATCAGATAAAACATAGTATCCATCAAATTTCATAAAGGGACTGATATTTATAGCTAAAGAGGCAATCCACCCAGTTGTGGCTATAAAAAAAGCAATGCTTTTCATCGTTCCATCAGGCAATATTGCCCAAATAAATGTTGATAACAATGCTAAATGAAGCTCAACTGATACCCCTGATAAATCTATTTTTAATCTATCTTTTTGATTTCTGAGTCTCCATGCGTTGGTTGTATCAGTATATAAAAAAGGAAAAAATACGAGCATTGCCAAACCCATAGACGGAACATTACAACCAAAATGCTTTGCCGTATAAGCATGTCCTAATTCATGTAAGGCTTTTATGAAAAACAAAGCTAAGGCATAAAAAATAAATCCATCCCAAGTGAAGAAGTAGAGAAAAGTTTTTAAAAAATACTCCCATTGTTGAACGACAAGATAAAGTCCGATAGCACCTAAAATATAAATTGTATACCTGGTTAGCTTTGAACTAAACAGCCTTGCAAGCGGCAATGTTTGTTTTAACCATTTGTCAGGTTTAACAAGTGGAATTCTAAAAAAAAGATAATTGTGTATTAGGCGTATTAGCCAATTTTTTTCCTGAGACTCTTTTTCTTTAACTAATAATCCAACATCATGTCTAGTGCTATGGATTATAAGACTATTTATTTTTAGAAAATTAATAAAATCCTCAGTATCCTGTTTTTTTATACTCAGGCCTTTGTTTTGGATTTTTTTTATAAATTGATCAATGTCAATTCCACCGCTCCAATTACTAATTAATTGAAAAGCTGTTCTTCCTATAGAAAAATATTTATTTCTTAATACATCATAGAGCAACCATGTTGGTGAGCCGTGCTCGGAAGAAGAGCCTGGGAGTAATTGTAAATCTTGCCTTAGAAAAGGAACTATCATGCTGCTACAGTCCTATGAACTGCCTTACTGTTGTTATGGGTTTTCTAAATAAATAGAAAAATAACTTAACATCTTCACCATATATTTTTGCTGAACCTCTTAGTCCAATTCTCGGTAACTTTTTATCATCAATAAATGCTAAAACTTTAAATGCTAAAATATCTTCAGATGTTTTTTCAGGTTCATAAAGAAATCTCTCAACTTTTCCTTCAATTGCATTCATTGGATCAATATCAAGAAAAACTTTAACTCTAGCTCCTTCTTTAATAGTAATAGAGTCTTTCACAGGCATCATAATTTTAACTTGAATTTGGGTAGGGTCTGCCAAAGTAAAAATTTTTTGACCTACTGAAAATGGCTGTCCTAGAATAGCTGATTTTTCACCGACTATTGCAATTCCAGAAGTAGGGGCTTGAATAATTGCCTGATCTAATAAAGCTTTTTGATAATTAACTTCTTGTTCCTGATATTGGACCTGGGCTTCTAGTTCCTTGATTTTAGCTTTTTCTTGAGAGCTAGAGAATGATGATTGCTTAACTCTCAAAAGTTCAGTTTGTGCAATATTAAGGCTAGCTAGAGAAAGTTGGTATTGGCTATTTAATTCTGCTGTTTCAAATATTACTAATTCGTCGTTCTTGTTTACCTGATCATTATTATCTACTTTTACATCTTTAACGACTCCATCAATTGTGGAAGTTATGAAGAAAGCTTTTTTTGGTATAATTTCTGCCGTACCTAGAGTAGACATAGAAACATTTAAAAACATGGATCCAATAACTGCTGCTGATAAAAAAAACTGGAACCAACTAGATATAAAAAACTTTAAGAACGAGGATAATTTATTTTTATTTAAAAAATAACTCAAGGCATGTCCAACGGTTTGTGAGATATGCTTAAGTAGTTCGGTCTCATCTTCAGTCCACTCTGTATGTTTTGTGAGAATTAAAATTCCTTGTTTATCGTTATGAACTGAAGCGCATGGAACCCAAACTAAATTTGAAGGTAGATATCCTTCGCCTTTTTCGTTTGAAATATCCTCTTGATTTTTTTGAACGATAAATGAATGAACTTCCCCAAAATTTTCACTCATTTTTTCTTTGCCAATTTTTTCAATAGTGTTGACTATAATTGAAGTCCTATCAACAACGGCTATATCTGATACTGCAGCAACTGTAATTTTTTTCTTTTTTGGCCAATAGCAAAAGAAAGCGTGAACAAAAGGAATAACATTTCTTAGTTCATTAGTTAAAGTATATTGGAGTTCAACAAGACTTTTTGTATCTCTAATTTGTTTTTCAAAAGATATGAGTCTAGCTATTTTTGCTAGCTGGTCTTCGCTCAAAAGGCAACTCGACCGCTCATACCTGGTAAAAGCGATTCGTTATTATTGTCAATTGTAGCCCTCAGCTGAATAGTCTGACTAACTGGATCAACATTGGCACCAATGCCACTAACTGTTGCTTTGAACTCTTCATTAATTTCTTCAATAAAAACTATTACTGGATAGCCAACCTTTAGCCAAGACACCCATTCACTTGATACAACCATTTCTAATTCTAAAATATCTGTTTTCAGAATTCTCAGTAATTCTTGTTGGGGCTGAACAGTTTCATAAGGATTAGTAAAAAGTTCAATAACTGCTCCATCAAAGGGGGCATAAATTTTACATCTCTCAAGATTTAATTTTGCAATAAGATGTTCGGAAACTGCCTTTTCATGCTCTGACTTAGAGAGCTCTAGTTCGTATTTTCCAATAGATCTCATTTGGAGCATTTGTTGATCACTTTTATATTTAATTAAAGCGCTGTTCATATTTGCTGCTACTACGTCTTCTTGAGCTTCGTATAATCTGCAGTCAAAATTAATCAAAAGATCTCCATTTTTAAAGGATTGTGTTTCTTCAATTAAAACTTCTGCCACTCTAGCTGCCAACTCACTTGAGATAATAGCTTCTTGAGACGCAACAACTAAGGCTCTCGATTCCTTAATTTCATTTGCATATCCCATACATGGGATAAGAAGAGAAAGTATGAAAAATTGTTTAAGCATTTATTCTATCAATAAGTTTCGAGCCATAGTTTTCATATTTATTATACTCAGAAAATAATTGATCTGATAGAGGAGAGATGCTCTGAATACTCTCTTGATCTTGGGGAATTAATGAGCTTAATTCATCATTAGAAGTAAAGTCTAGTTCAACATCCAAGACTCTCGTTTCTCCATCATCATCTTCAGCTAGAACTTTGAAAGATATTTTTTCAATTCCAGAAGGAGGATTGGCTTCAATTAATCCAGAAATTGGGTTAATAGAAATCCATTGTGGGAGAGGAATTCCATTTGCGAAAGAAGCACTATATTGCTTAACGGTGTCTCGACTATCATCTATGATATCTATCTTATAACCCGTAGTCGTATTTTCCATATTTGATATTTTAAATGTTGCTTGTGGCTCAAAGCCTTCTTGGAAAAATACATCGGGCGTTCTCATAGAGTCGTTTAGTGGCGTATTAAGATTTGAAGTTAAGGTTTGATCAATTTCATTATCAGTTTTTCTTTGAAGGTTAACTTGACCTTGATTATCAACTTCAACAAGAGTTTTTAGTGTAGCGCTTCTATCAAAAAATTTATCTAAATCTTTTTGTAAAAAAGGATCTGCTTCAATTTTTGCTTTATCTAAAACAACATTAATATTTCTCGCAGTATTGTCTGTTTCTATTGCAATAATTTTAATTTCAATAGCTTCTATTCCTTCTGGAAACTGTGTCAGTGTTTGACCATTATTGGGGTCGACTTTAATCCAATCTGGTAAAGCAGATCCATCTTTCATGACACCTGTATATTGTTTAACATTTTGCTTGTAGTCATCAGCAATACTGAATCCAACTGTAACTCCCTCTTGATTTGGGACTAATTTTGTATTCATAACTTCAGCACCAACATCAACTACTTTAAGCCCACCAGAGAAACTCAAATCTCTTACAATTTCTGGGGCTGAATAATTTGAACTGAAATTTTGAACTCTAGCCTCAGCTCTTAAATTTAATTTTTCAATATTATTAGCTTTAATTTTTACTTTTTTAAATTCACCTGTCTTTTTATTAACTTTAACGTTGTCCTCTATTTCTGGAATTGGTTTTCTAACATGAATAGTTACAGTAGTTTGAGTAGATAAATTTCCACCATCTGTACCCGTAATAGTAAAAGTATAGGTGCCATATTCATCGACACCAAAGGTACCAGTAATCAGGCCCGTGTCTTCATCTATACTCAGTTGTGATGGAAGGCCTGTTGTAGAATATAATAACTGTCCATAACCGTTATCGGATGGATCTGGGTCATTGAAGAATGTTGTGGTATCAAGTTTGATTTTTTGAGTTTCTAAAACAGACACAACTCCAATTGGCGTTACCGTTGGTGGGTTGTTGATACCTGTTACAGTAAATGAAATTTGTGCGGTATCTGTATCCACTCCATCGGTTAGAGTGTAAGTGAATTTGTCAACTTCAGAACTACCTGGGGCTATTTCTTTAGCAGCATCAGTATTAGCAACATAAGTATAGCTACCATTAGCATTTACAGTAAGAGTACCATAAGTACCTACTAGTGCTGTACCAACTGTTCCCGTAGTTCCAGTACCGCTTTCACTCCCCGTTCTAATTCCTGAAATTGTTAAACTTGAAGTTGCAGTATCTGCATCAGTATCATTAGCAGCGATTAGATCAGAGTCTCCATCACTTACTGTTAAAGTATTTCCCTCAATTACAGAACCTGTATCATCAGCTGCAATTGGGTTATTTTTTGGATCTGTTCCGGTAACAGTAATGACTAATGTGGCTGTGTCCGTACTTGTTCCATCACTCACGGTATAATTAAAAGAGTCTGTAGCACTTACTCCTGCACCTAACTCATCAGAGGCTTGTTGGTCAGCAACATATGTGTAACTACCATCCGCGTTAACAGTTAACGTACCATAGGTTCCAACTAGTCCTGAACCAATGGTTCCTTCCGTTCCACTGCCCTCAGTGGCCCCTGTTCGAATATTAGTAATTGTGGAAGAAGAACTAGCATCTGAGTCTGTGTCATCGCCATCTAATTCCTGATCATCACCTACTGATCTTGAAATTGTTGCATCTTCCGTAACAGCATCTGTATCATTGACCGCAACTACTGGATCATTGATACCAGTTACAGTAAAGACTAGTGTCGCGGTGTCTGTTTGAGATCCACTAGTCACAGTATAATTAAAAGAGTCCGTTACTGTATCCCCCGCATCAAGTGCATCAGCAGCTGCTTGATCAGCAACATATGTGTAACTTCCATCTGCATTTAAAG
>ERZ887830.2069-NODE-2069-length-10591-cov-5.442293_pt1 | contig 10591 bp, 15 predicted proteins | sample MGYA00521101_ERZ887830 | MGnify/ENA primary metagenome ERZ887830 (study PRJEB32303, sample SAMEA104408592) | aquatic metagenome | biome: Marine water; feature: Pelagic; material: water | place: Baltic Sea | collected 2014-06-05T16:38:00 | depth 1,762 m ...
TCACCCGGAGATTACGCCGCCTTCAAATTTCCACCACCTTCGCGACACGACCGTTTGTAGACCGACTGCCATGGGGCGACATGGTCGTCCTCTGTGCCTACGGCAAAGATCGGCACAGAGATATCAGAGACGGCGATGGATTTATTGCCCACATCATAACGCCCCTCGGCCAGATCATTGTTCAGGATCAGCTTGCGCAGGTATTCGGAATGCATCCGAGCGGGCATACGGGTGCCGTCGCCGTTCCACGCCATCAGATCAAAGGGCACAGGACGTTCGCCCAACAGATAGCTGCGGATCGCAGGGGCCCAGATCAGATCACGGGCGCGCAGCATCGCAAAGGCCCCCGCCATCTGATCGGAAGAAAGATAGCCCTTTTCGGCCATCATGTCTTCGATCAGGGTGACTTCGCTGTCGTTGATGAACAGGCGCAACTGCCCCGCGCGGGTGAAATCGACCTGCGCGGCCAGCATGGTCACAGAGGCAAGACGCGCGTCCCCGTCGCGCCCCATGGCCGCTGCCGCAATCGCCAACAGCGTGCCACCAAGGCAATAGCCAACCGCGTGAAGCTGCGGCGCAGAGGTGATCGCAAGGGTGGCCTCTATCGCCGCCATCACCCCAAGCACGCGGTAATCCTCCATGCTGAGGGTGCAGTCGCTGGCGTCGGGGTTTTTCCACGACACAATGAACACGGTATAGCCCTGTGCCACCAGAAACCGCACCATGGAATTCTGTTCCGAGAGGTCGAGGATGTAATACTTCATAATCCACGCAGGCACGATCAGGATCGGGTCCGGGTGCACGGTGTCTGTGGTGGGGCTGTACTGGATCAACTCGATCAGGTCGTTGCGAAACACCACTTTTCCGGGGGTCGTGGCCAGATTGCGCCCAACCTCAAAGGGTTGATCCGCTGCGGGCTGCACCAAGGAAGGCTGAACTGCGCCGGTCTGCCTGGCGAAATCCTCTGCCAGATTTTTGGCCCCCTGCACCAGATTTTGACCGTGGCTGGTTATGGTGGCAGAGATCACATCCGGATTGCTTGGCGCAAAATTGCTGGGCGAGGCGGCGTCCGTCATCAGGCCCGTCACAAAGGCCATCAGGTTTTCATGGGCGGGTGTCACACCATGCACACCCGTCATCGCGTCCTGCCACCATTGCCACGTCTGTTGCTGCGCTGTCGCCAGAACGTTGAACGGGTAGGCGCGCCAGGCGTCACTGGCAAAGCGGGGGTCGGTGCTGGGATTGGGGCTGGGATTGGGGCTGGCATCAGGTGCGGGCAGGCCAAGGCTGACCGCCGCAAGCGTCTGGAGGTTTCTCAGCGCCTGTTCAAACAGGTGCAATTGCTTGCCCGGAGAGGCGGATATATGCGTGGCCCAATCCATCCATGCCTCTGCCAACACAGAAGGAGACAGCCCCGCCGTCGCCTTTGCAAGGCTGGCGTGTGCCACATGGTCCAGCGTGTCGTAGAGCGAGGCGGGCTGTAACAAGCCCAAGGGTTTTACTGGATCTGCGCCCTCTGAATAGTCAATCGGCAGGGGGGTGGTCGCTGGAGTGGGGGATCTGGTCTCTTTTGGGTCCAACATGACATCTCCTTGGCGGGATGGTGGGAAAGGCGCATCGCAGATATCGAGTCTAGCGTCTTTGCTGCGGCGCAGCATTGATCTGGGTTAGCCAGAGTGCTGCGTTTCAGGGTTCTGATTGCCGCCCAAATTCCCTCTGCCCCAATTACCTCTGCCCAAATTACCTCTGACCTGATCCCGCCCCGGCCTGCGTCCCTGTGCCAAGCTCGATGATCTCTGCCGTAATCGCCTCTTGGCGCACCCGGCGCAGGGTCGCCTGAAACGTCTCTAATTCCTGCGCAATCTGCGAGCCTGCTGCCGACATGGCCTGCATTCTGGCCTCGTTTTCTGCGGCAAAAGCGTGCAGCGCGGCCTTGCAGACCTGCGCGTTCAAATAATCCTGTCCCAGCGCGGCGATCAAAGTGTCGTCCGCCAGTTGTGTCAGGGGGCGGTCCATTGCCCCGGCGGGGCGATCCCCCAGATCCAGCGGAAACAGGCGATGGCGCACAACAGAGGCGTGGCCCGTGTGCCAGCCCGTATAGAGCACGTCCAGAGCGTCGATATGCCCCGCTGCCACGGCGGCATAAATCGCGTGGGTGATCTGATCTGCCAGCTTGGGCAGGCCGTGCGTGTGCGATGGCATTGGCGCGCTCCACTGTGGGGACAGGCCCCGCGCCGTCGCAATAGACAGACCGCGCGTGCCGATCAGGAACAGCCTTGCCGGATCGGGTTCCGTGTCGAGGCTGTCGAAACTGTCGAGCATCCGTTCGCTGAAGGCCCCGGCAAAGCCCTGTTCGGCGCAAAAGACCAGCAGGCCGGGTTTGTGGTTGCTGCGGTCGCTGGGGCCGTTCCGGGCAAAGCGCGCGGGATCCTTGGGAAGGATCAGCGCCATGGCACGGGCAATGGTCGCTGCATAGCTGTCGACGGCCCCGAGCTGGGTGCGGGCCATATGGGCGCGCGCGGCGGCCATTCCCTTCATCGCATTCACCACCGCACCCAGATCGCGCAGGCCCTCGATCCGTGCACTGATATCGGCCAGCCGTTCGGTCATGAGATGCCTTGCGTGTTTTTTACTGGGCCCGTGTCTTTTACGGCCTCTTTTAATAGGCCTGTTTCCGGGATCACCTGTGCGCGACTCGCCGAATCCGACGTCGAAACCGTCCCCAGAACCGTCCCCGCAAGCGTGGTCAGCGCCGTCATCAGATTGCTTTGTGTCGCCTCATCCAGCCCTTTGTCTCTGGCCAGCGCGCGCTGCATCTCGGGGGGGAAGTCATCCAGAACGCCGGGCAAGCCTGCGCGGAATTTTTCGATGGCCCGTCGCGGCAGTTTGTCCAGCACGCCGGATTGCACGGCGCGCATCAGCGCGACCTCATCCATCAGCCGATAGGGCATGTGTTGCGACTGGCGTAGCGCCTCGCGGATGCACCCGCCTCGGGTCAGTTGTTCGCGCACACGCCCATCCGGCATCCCGCCAAAGCGGGTAAAGACCTCTAGTTCCAGAAACTGCGCATAGTCCAGCCGCAAGGATCCGGCGGCGGCGCGCAGGCTAGGGGCCTGCGTCTTGCCGCCGACGCGACTGACGCTGCGGCCCACATCGACGGCAGGTTTCTGGCCCTGATGGAACAGCGCCGCGTCCAGCACGATCTGCCCGTCCGTGATCGAGATCAGATTGGTTGGGATATACGCCGACAGGTTGCCCGCCACGGTCTCGGCAATGGGCAGCGCGGTCAAAGACCCGCCCCCCCGCGCTTGTGACAGTTTGGCGGCGCGTTCCAGCGGGCGTGCATGGATATAGAACACATCGCCCGGATAGGCTTCGCGCCCCGGCGATTGATGGGTCAGCAGAGCAATCTCGCGGTGCGTTGCGGCATGTTTGGACAGGTCGTCAATCACGATCAGCGCGTGCTGGCCCTTGTCGCGGAAATATTCCGCCATGGTTATCCCCGCATAGGGCGCGATCCACTGCAAGCCGGGTGCCTCTGACGATCCGGCAACAACGACGATACAGCGTGCAAAATTGCCCTGCGCCTGCAGCGCGTCAATGGCGCGGCGCACGCTGGAGGTTTTCTGGCCTACTGCCACATAGACACAGATCATATCGCTGTCGCGCTGGGCAATGATCGCATCCACACCCAGCGTCGTCTTGCCCGTCGAATGATCGCCAAGGATCAACTCTCGCTGGCCGCGCCCCAGCGCAAAGAGCGTATCCACGACGGTGATCCCGGTCTGAACCGGCTCGCTGACCAGATCGCGCTCTATGATAGAGGGGGCTGCGCGTTCAATGGGCAGATGTGCTTGTGCGCTCACCAGTCCCTTATCATCCATCGGGCGGCCCAGCGGATCGATGATCCGCCCCAGCAGGGCCTCGCCCACCGGGACATTGACCACTTCGCCGGTGCCAAAGACCGCATCGCCCGCCTCGATCATAGTGGCCCCGTCCAGCAGGACACAGCCGATCCGATCCGGGTCCAGCACGCGGGCAAAGCCGACCTGACACCCTCAAAGCGCAGCACTTCGTCCAGCCGCACATCGGGCAGACCAGAGATCATCGCGACCCCGTCACCGATCTCTTCGACCCGGCACCGGCTTTGGCCGCGCGCACGGAATGTGGCAGAGTGCAGCGCCGCGCGTGTGGTCTCGACCCAGGAGCTGGCCTGGCCGCATGAGCTGGTCTCTTTGTCCGTGTCACGCGGCATGATGCACCGCGTTGCGCAGTTGGGTCAGATCGGCGCGCCAGCTGTTGTGCAGAACGAAATGCGGGCTGCGCAGGTCCAGCCCGCCAATCAGGTCAGGATCGACGCTAAAGCGCAGTGTGGGTTCGCCGCCAAGCGCACCCGTCAGCGCGCTTCGGATGGCCTCTTGCCGGGGGCGGACCTCGGTCGGGGTCAGGATTTCTATCCCACCGGGATCGTCAAGCAATGCGGTGCGGGTTGTGGCGGGCAGGTTTGTGATGGCCTCGACCAGATGGGCCAGAAATTCGGCTTGCACGGCTGGGCCGTTCAGACGCGCCAAAAGGTGGGCCGTGATTTCCAGCGCCAGATCAGTGGCTTGGCTGGCATTGGCCTTGTGCGCGCGCTTTTTGTCCTGCGCGATGTTGGCGCGGGCGCTCTCCAGCATGGCGTCGGCCTTGCGCTGTGCATCGGCCAGCACGGCCTTGGCGGCGGCCTCTGCGTCGGCCTTGGCCGCCTCCAGCAGGTCGGCGCGCTGTGCGGCGATGTCGGCTTGCGTCCGTGTTGCCTCTGCCAGCGCGGACTCGGCCCTGACCTGCGTGGCCTCTGCCGCCTCGATCACCGCATTTGCCACCTCTTGCCGGTTGGCGATGGCCGCCGCAATGGGCCGCCAAAAGACACGCGACAAAAGCCAGATCAGGATCAGGACGTTGACGGCTTGCAGCCCGATCCCCCAAAAGTCGAGTGTCATCGGCTCAGGCCAGCAACGGGTTGGCGAACAGCAAAAGCAGCGCAATCACAAGACAATAGATCGCCGTGGTCTCGATCATTGCCAGACCGACGAACAGCGTGCGCGAAATCGTATTGGCCGCCTCGGGCTGGCGCGCAATGGCATCCATCGCGGCGGCCACGGCCCGACCCTCTGCAAGGGCAGGGCCGATCGCGCCAAAGGACACGGCAAAGGCCGCGCAGAAGATGCTGGTAATAGCGAGATAATCCATCAGGGATCCTTTTTTATTGGGGAAGAGAGGGGTTCCTTGGTCTCGAACTGGCCGTCCTCAACCGTCGAGGTGATAAAGACCATCGCCAGAATCGCGAAAATATAGGCCTGTACCAGCCCGGTCAGCAGATCCAGCGCCATCAGCGGGATTGGGACCAGCAGACCCGCCAGCGAGGCGACAATGCCGATCACGAAGACGCCGCTCATGACATTGCCAAACAGGCGCACGAACATGGAAAACACCCGCGTCAGGCTTTGCAGGATGTTGAGCGGGATCATCACCGGATTGGGGGCGGCAAAGGATCGAAGGTATCCGCCAACCCCGTCGCCCCGCACGCCAAACCAGATCACCGACAGAAACACCAGCAGCGCAAGAGCGGCGTCGGTTTCCCGTTGCGCAGTTGGCGGCTCGATGCCGGGGACCAGCGACGACCAGTTGGCCACAAGGATAAACAGGAACAGCGTGCCGATAAAGGCCCGGTATGGCGCGGGTCTTGCGCCACTGGTCTGGACGATCTGGCTGTCCAGCGTGGCCACCACCAGTTCCAGCGCGGCCTGCCATCGGCTGGGCCGCAGGGCAAGCTGGCGGGTCAACAAAAAGCTACCGACCCCCAGCAGGGCCATGATCGCCCATGTGGTCACAACCGCCTGAGTGATCGGAATTGGCCCGATCTGCGCCAAAACGACAGAGGACAGGGGCGAGTCCATCAGCCGGCCCTGCGCATCTGGGCAAGCAGCAGCGCCTTGGCGACCAATACGCCCGCCAATGCCGTGATAAGGGCCAGTCCGCCCGCAAGCACAGCCAGATAAAAGCCTGCCGCCAAAAAGGCGAGCCGCCCAAGGGTCAGGGCCAGACCCAACAAAGGCTGGCCTCCTGCAACGATCAGATTGGCGGTCTGTCGTAAGGCCAGAAAATACGCAAACCCCAGCGCCAGACCACCCAGAAAGCAGGCAGCAAGGGTCACGGACAGGGGGAGGGTGCTAACGTCGATCATCGTGCGTTCATCCATTTCCACGCCGTCCAGCCGCCAAGGCAGAGGCCGACCATCATCAGGGGCGCGCTCCAGAAAATGTCGCTGCCATGGCGCGCATCAAGCCAGCGACCCAAAAACAGCCCCACCAGCGTCGGGGTCACAAAGATCCATCCAAGAACGCCGATCTGCGCCAGTCGACCGCCCACAGACATATCGCCCTCGCGCAGCCATTGCGCGTGTCGGTCCCGGCGCAAACGGGCCTGCGCGACCAGTGGGTCGTCTTGCTGCGCGTCTTCTGGTGGTGGACCTGCTGCTGGTGCGTCCTCGGGGGGTGGGCCAGCTTTTGGCAAGACTGTTTCCGGATCGGTCAATGGAACTCTCCTGCATTTGCGCCTGCGCCAAGGCGGCTGACAATGCGGCGGATCGCGTTGAATTGCAGCCGCATGGCCTCTGTGTGCTGGGTGCGTTCGGTGTCGTCGTCAGAGCGGAACCGGGCCAGAACCACGGCATCCAGCGTGGCCAGATCCTTACCCGGCACGGCCTCGCGGGTCGCAATGTCGATCTGCCCAATAGGGTCGATGGTCATCACACCGCCGCGCAGGGCGCAGAACCGCTCTGCGTCAGTCACGCGCCAACTGACGATTGAGACCGTTAAGGCGGTCACAAAAGGGGCATGGCCGGACAGGACACCGAACCCGCCGCTGGCGTCCTCGGCCTGCAAGGCCAGAATGTCCTCGTCTACGACGACCGACAGAGGGGTTATGATCCGCAGCCTCACAAGAGCCTCACGACGGGGTATGAGCGCTGCGAGGTTTCGTCGAAAACTCAGTGTCAGCCAGTGATTTCGTGTCAGCCTGTGATTTTGCGGCGGTCTCTTTGTGTCGTGCATCCTCAAAGGTTGCGATCATATAGAGAGAGCTTTCCGCCCAATCGTCGGCGTCCCCGTTCAGAATGGCGCGGCATCCTGCAAGGGTCTGGGCCAGCGGCACAGAGGCGCCGGGCAGGCCGGTAAAGGCCTCTGTGACCATGAAGGGCTGGGTCAGGAACCGCTGCAGGCGTCGGGCCCGTTTGACGACCAGTCGATCTGCGGTGCCCAGTTCTTCGACCCCCAGCAGCGAGATGATATCGCTTAACTCGCGAAAGCGGGCCAGCGTCTGACGCACGGCCTCGGCGGTCAGGTAATGGTCCTCTCCGACCACCAGAGGGTCCAGTAGCATCGATGACGAGGCGAGCGGATCGATGGCGGGATAGAACCCCTCTGCTGCCTGCGCGCGTGACAGGACGATCACGCAATCCATATGGCTGGAAATCGTCGTCACGGCCGGGTCGGTGAAATCATCGGCGGGCACATAGGCCGCCTGAATGGCCGTCACCGCAGAGCCCGCAACAGAGGCGATGCGTTCCTGCAACCCGGCAACCTCTGTCGCAAGGGTCGGCTGATACCCGACCCGCGAGGGCATCCGTCCCAGCAGGCTGGACACTTCGGCCCCTGCCTGTACGAAACGAAATACGTTATCCATTAGTAACAAGACGTTCGTGTGGTTTTGATCGCGAAAATATTCCGAGATCGCCAGTGCGGTCAGGGGCGTGCGCCAGCGTGCGCCGGGGGGTTCGTTCATCTGGCCGTAGACCAACACTGTGCGCTCCAGAACATCCGAGTCGCGCATTTCGGTTAGCAGTTCGTGGCCCTCGCGTGATCGCTCGCCAACCCCGGCAAAGACCGAAATGCCATCGTATTTCTCGACCATGGCGCGGATCAGTTCCATCACCAGCACCGTCTTGCCCACGCCCGCACCGCCAAACATCGCGGCTTTGCCGCCCTGCGCCATGGGGGTCAGCAGGTCGATCACCTTGATCCCGGTTTCGAAGACCTCTGTGGTGCGGGTCTGATCCTTGAGCGGGGGCGGATTCGCGTGGATGGACCGGCGCGGACTGCCGTTTGGCAGGGGCGGGCCGTCGTCTTTGGGGTGGCCGACCGCATCCAGCAGCCGACCAAGGATCTCGGGGCCGACGGGCACCGTGATCGCACCGTTACTCGCGCGCACCGGACCCCCCCGCGCCAGCCCAGCGGTGGATTGAAAAGCGACGGCGCGCAGGTGGGTCAGGTCCAGATGGCTGTGGACTTCGAGGATCAGAGGGGTCGGTCGATCCCAATCGACGAACAAAGCGGTATTGATGGGGGGCAGATGGGCAGTCTCAAAAACCACATCCACCACCGCGCCCCGGACTGCATGAACGCGGCCCATATTAATTTGGCCCGCATTAATCCGGCCCGCATCAGCATCCCCCGCAGGCGGGTCTGATGTCTCGACGCTCTGGGTCGGGCCTTTCATGAAACAGCGGTCTTTCTGGCGGCTTTTTGTGCGGATCTCGGTGTGTCGCGTTGATCTTAGGGGGTGGCGCGGGCGGGCGCGCTGATCGGTGTTAGCCTCGGCGGAACTGCAAGCGCGCCGATCCCGTGCACGCCGGTCCTGACGGGCACAAAGACCTGAAAGGCCTCAGTGCCCGTGATCGGTGTGGATCGTGTGCCCGATGTCCTGCGGGGCATGACAGGCATGACGGTGACACTCCAGCTCCAGAGTGGTGTGGCGGATCGCGAACGCCTTTTGCAGGGCGGCTTTAAGGGTGGATTTTACGTGATCCGCCTCGCCCCAAAGACCGTCTTTCAGGACGATATGTGCCTCAAGTGCGGTCTCATGCTCTTGCATCTGCCACAGGTGCAGGTGGTGGACACCCGCAACACCCTTGACCGCACGCATGGTGTCCAGGACGGCCTGCGTGTCCAGATCCTGCGGGCTGCCAAGCATCAGGATGCGCACCGCGCCCCCGATTTCGCCACTCGAATGCCACAGGATATACCCCGCAATCAGCAGCGTCATCAGCGGATCGATCAACCGCCAGTCAAAGAGGATAATCACCGTGCCTGCGACAATAACGGCCACCGACCCCAGCGCATCGGCCACATTATGCAAAAACGCCGCGCGGATATTCATGCTGTCCTTTGACATCGCATAGGTCAGCACTGCGGTGAGCGCATCCACGCCAAGGGCAAAGAACGCGATAAAGATAACAGACCAGCCATCCACGCTGGTGGGGGCAAAGAGGCGCACAATGGCCTCATAGGCCAGATACAGACCCAGCAGGATCAGGGTGGTATAATTGATCAGCGCCGCCACGATCTCTGCGCGCCGATAGCCAAAGGTCATGGACGCGTCTGCGGGGCGTTGCGCGATCCGGCGCGCCACAAAGGCCAGTAGAAGCGTCAGCGCATCGGACAAATTGTGGATCGCATCGGCAATCAGCGCGAGACTGCCAGAGAACAATCCTCCGACGATCTGCACAACCGTCAGCATCAGATTGATCACGACAGCCCAGACGAGCCGGGTGTTACCGGCTTTGGGGTCGATATGGTGATGATGTCCGCTCAGTCTGTGATCCTGCGCTTGTCAGAGGTATCCGGGGGGGCGCAGAGGGGCGGGGCGCGCAACCTCAGGCCTACGGCCTCGCCGCCTGACCAGTGTTTCAGCGCAAAGTGCCCCCCCCTTAGACCGGCACGTTGTCAAACAGGTCCTGATCAGGATCCGACTGCGTGCGATCTGGCGTGGCCTCTGTCGCCTCTTCCGGGTCGCTCATCTTGTGGACACCAGAGTCCGATTCTGTCTCTGTCTCAGATTTTGGCGCGGCGTCGTCCTTTGAGGGAATCGGGCTGTGTTTGGGGTTCTTCGCGGTCATGGCAGTCTCGCGTCCTTTTCGTAAAGTTGCGTTCGACATCCTTTTCGCAAATGCCACCACAGACGCTAAGCCCTGTAAAGCCCTGCGCACTAACTCAGGTTAGGCGCGGCGGGTCTTTGCCACAATCCGGCGCAGCTGACGCAGATCATTTGGGCCGCTTCAGGAAGGCGTCAGGTTGGCGGGGCATGACCTGTACTGGATGGCCACAGCCCGGAGTAGACCTGATGAAGAAGATCCTGAGATTGATTACCGTTCTGGCCGGACTTTCTGCCAGTGTCGCCTTGGCGGATGACGACGACTGTTTTGTGCCAATGGCCGACTGGCAACCGCGCGCGGCGGTGATACAGCTTGTGGCCGATCAGGATTGGTCGTTGCAACGGATCAAGATCGATGACGGGTGTTACAAGGTCTATGGGCGTGACGCCACGGGCCGACCGATCGAGGTCAAACTTCATCCCGAAACCCTGCAAGTGATTGAGTTTGAATACGAAGATGACGATGATGACGATGATAAAAATGACGACGACAGGGACAAACGGCGCAAGGGCAAGTCTGATGACTGATCATCTGTCGCAAAGGACGCGGCCCGGATAGGCCGATTTCCCATGAACGCCCCCGGCGCTGACCGTGCATAGGTCGCTGTTTGGTCCCACCCTG
>ERZ887830.2072-NODE-2072-length-10575-cov-9.654468_pt1 | contig 10575 bp, 7 predicted proteins | sample MGYA00521101_ERZ887830 | MGnify/ENA primary metagenome ERZ887830 (study PRJEB32303, sample SAMEA104408592) | aquatic metagenome | biome: Marine water; feature: Pelagic; material: water | place: Baltic Sea | collected 2014-06-05T16:38:00 | depth 1,762 m ...
TTTGATAAGCACTGATTTTATCATGACTATATGATCCTTTCCAAAACCTTCTTCTGGAAAGCCTTACATACCAATTACTTAAATATAACTGTACGAAGTTTGAAATTGCTCTTGCAGCTTTTGTTGGCTCGTAATTATCGTAATGATCGTCAACTTCAGCTATCAAAGAATTTAACTCAGATAATATCCATTTATCAAGTTCAGGCCTGTCGTTTATATTAATTTCATTTTCCTTGTAACTGAAATTATCAATATTTGCGTATAAAGCAAAAAAGGAATAAACATTATAAAGAGTTCCAAAGAACTTGCGTTTACTCTCTTCAATTCCGTCTAAATCAAATTTTAAATTATCCCAAGGATTAGCATTACTAATCATATACCACCTTGTTGCATCTGGTCCAAACTCAGAAATAGTTTTAAATGGATCAACAGCATTTCCGAGCCTTTTTGACATTTTTTGACCATTTTTGTCAAGGACAAGGCCATTAGAAATCACATTTTTATATGCTATAGATTTAAAAACTGTTGTAGCAATAGCGTGAAGAGTGTAAAACCATCCTCTTGTTTGATCAACTCCTTCAGCAATATAATCAGCAGGAAAAGCTTCATTATTATCAATTTTGCTTTTGTTTTCAAAAGGATAATGCCATTGTGCGTAAGGCATAGATCCAGAATCAAACCACACGTCAATTAAATCAGGCTCGCGATACATTTTTTCGCCTTTAAGAGAACAAAGAATGATTTGGTCAACTACATTTTTATGTAAATCAATCTTATCATAATTATCATCACTCATGTCATGAATATCGAAGTTTTTAAATGGATCATTTTTCATAAAACCCTTGGAAATAGATTTTTTAATTTCCGTTTTTAGATCTTTCATTGAACCAATAACTAAAATTTCTTTAGAGTCACTTGTTCTCCATATAGGTAATGGAATCCCCCAATATCTAGACCTTGATAAATTCCAATCATTTGCGTTTGCAAGCCAGTTTCCAAATCTGCCTTCACCTGTAGATTTAGGCTTCCAGTTTATGGATTTATTAAGCTCAACCAAATCCTCTTTTTTGTCTGTTACTTTTATAAACCAAGAGTCTAAAGGGTAGTATAATATTGGCTTGTCAGTTCTCCAACAGTTAGGATAACTGTGAACATATTTTTCAACTTTGAAAGCTTTATTTTCCTCTTTTAATTTAATAGCGATTTCAACATCTACAGATTTTTGTGGAACTTCATTCTCCTTATAATATTCATTTTTAACAAACTTACCCCCCAAAAAACCAAGTTCTTTTCTAAATCTTCCTTGTAAATCAACCAAAGGCACAGGCTGTTGATTTTCATCAAGAATTAATAATGCTGGGATTTCAGGAGAAGCCATTTTAGCAACTTTTGCATCATCTGCACCAAAGGTAGGAGCAGTATGGACTATTCCAGTACCATCTTCTGTTGTTACAAAGTCACCCTGAATAATTCTAAAAGCATTTTCAGGATTTTTGTATGGTAAAGGAGCATCCTCCCATAGCTGAGAATATTTTATACCGACTAACTCGCTTCCATTTATGGACTCGTTAATTAAAAAAGGAATTTTCTTATCGATTTTTGAATCGTATTTAAGTTCGCTTTTGGAACTAACCTTTATATAATTTCCAATGAAAACTTTAGCAACAAGGTCACTAGCTAAAACAACATTTGTAAATTCATGAGTATATTGATTGAAAGTAGACACTACACTATATTTAATTTTTCCACCAACAGTTAGAGCGGTGTTTGAAGGAAGTGTCCAAGGAGTAGTTGTCCATGCTAAAAAATATAAAACTTCATAGCTTGATAGTGATGCAGGAAGAGAATTATTTATAGCTTTAAATTGAGCTGTAACTGTTGTGTCACTTACATCTTGATAAGTACCAGGTTGATTAAGCTCATGTGAACTCAAACCTGTCCCTGCTTTTGGCGAGTATGGTTGTATTGTATAACCTTTATAAATTAAATTTTTATCAAATAGTTCTTTTAAAAGCCACCAAACTGATTCAATGTATTTAGACTTATAAGTAACATAAGGATTACTCATGTCTACCCAGTAACCCATTTTTTTTGTTAAATCGTTCCAAACATCAGTATACTTCATAACGGCTTTTTTACAAGCTTTATTATAATCTTCAACTGAAATTTTAGTCCCTATGTCTTCTTTTGTAATCCCTAAATCTTTTTCAACACTGAGTTCTATAGGAAGTCCATGTGTATCCCATCCAGCCTTTCTGTCAACCTGAAATCCTTTTAAAGTTTTGTATCTACAAAAAATATCTTTGATACTTCTAGCCATAACATGATGGATCCCTGGCATACCATTAGCAGATGGGGGCCCCTCGTAAAAAATAAATTTAGAAGCATTTTTTCTTAAACTAATACTTTTTTCAAAAGAGCGATTTTTCTCCCAATCCGCTAGAACCTCATTAGCAACTTGAGATAAATTTAAACCATTATATTCTTTAAATGCCATTGTGAATAAATCGAAATTTACTAAAAGCGAAAGTAACTATTTTAGATGAAATTTGAAGAACTTAAAACTTATAACTTAAAACTAAATTTAAGTTTCTGCCTGGAGCGGATATTCCTGATGCAAATTCTCTAAAATGAATGTCAAAAACATTGTCTAAAACAAGTAGTGTTTTAAATTTATTTGAAAACTCATATGAAGAAGAAAGTTTAACTACACTCCATGAAGGCATCCCGTTGAAAGAAAAATCAATACCATCAAAAATTACAGGAGTTTCTTCCAGTCCGTCCTCTCCACCAATACTGTATTTATCAGGATTTTTGGAACTAGAAAACCTATAAGAAAGCTCAAAGTCACTTGATTTGCCAACAATATATCTTAGAGTTAAATGTCCAAATAATGGAGAAATCGATGGCAGTGGGTGGTGACTATCAACACTACCTCCGTGAGTATAAGTTAAATTAGCTTTAAAAGCCCACGCATTCGGTGAACTTAGCCTTAAGTCCAATGTTGCTCCGTATATAAATGCATTTCCTTTATTTACATTAGCCATTGTGATTACCTCTTCTGAATTAAATAGTATGGTAGATGTATCAATTGTAGACTTATCATCACTTATTTCGAAATAATCTCTAGAAATATGTTTAGAAATGTGCGTGTAATATGCGTTTAGAGAAAATATATTTTGTTTATTTAGAGATGATTTAGAAAGCCCTATTTCACTGTTGTAGGCGTATTCTGGCTTTAATTTAGAGTTTGGAACTGAAAGCACACCTTTTTGTTCTCGAATTTTTCCAATATCATCTATGTTTGGAGATCTGAAACCACTAGAAAAATTAGCACTTATTTTCCAGTTATTTTCTGTTCTAAGCACATAACCAAGACTACTTGTAATTGACGAGTTTTGAGAATTAACATCAGAAATGTTAGCATTAATTATGTTTTTATCATTCCACATTGCACTTAATCTAGTGTTAGTAAACCTCATTCCAAAATTAACATTCGATTTTTTTGAAATATCTTTTCTGTATTCATAATAGACAGCAGCCGTTGAATAATGACCTTCATCGCTTGGATATCTTGTTGGAATGTTATGATACTGGTCAGATTCAGTTAATTTAGAATTTGTTGACGCGTAATTTTGTAAATAAGCCTTGGAACTTACATCGTTAAAAGTATATTCAATGCCATAAGCCAACGAGGAATTATTGGAGAACCTTTTAAAATAATCGTTATTTATAGAAAAAACATTTAAATTTTCTATTTGATTAGTTTTAGAAAGATCTTGAAACTTTCTAGAATGCCTTGATTCACCAATTTTCTGAAAAGCAATTAGTAATTTACTTTTATCACTTAATTTCTTAGTTTTTGAAAAATTAAAATGAGTTGAAATCATTGTTCTTTTCTGAGGCCCATAGTACCATTCAGAGTATTTGTAATCTCCGTTTTTAATTTCGTTTAGTTTATCAAATCTATTTATATTGGAAGACTTAGAATGTTGGAAGTTTACGATCATGTTTGAGGACTCCGAAAGCAAAATATTAAATTTTTGCATAAAGTCAAATTGACTGTAGGCGGTATTTAATTGGGTATTGGGATTATCATTATTTATTTCAGAACTATTAAGTAATTTAGAATCTAAATAATGATTGTCTAATCCCCAGTCATCAAAACCATGTTTTCGATTATTTCCCATTACAATATCTCCAAATTTTGAAAAAGAAAAATTTGTATAACTAGCCCATTTATTTGTACTATGCTCAAAATCTAAGTTTTGTACAATGTTATTAAGTCTTGAATTATAAGAAGAAACACCACGAGATAACCATTTATTTGAATTATTTATTTTGGGTGTTTTGGTATAATAATGTACTACACCTCCTAAGGCATCAGACCCATAACCAACAGATGATGGACCATAAATAACTTCTGTTCTTTCAAGGCTATTCGGATTTATTGTAATAGAGTTTTGTAAATGACCAGATCTGTAAATTGCATTATTCATTCTCACTCCATCAATAACAAGTAGAACTCGATTTGCTTCAAACCCCCTAATTACTGGACTTCCACCACCACCTTGAGACTTTTGTACCCTAACTCCACTTGCGTAATTTAATAAATCAGCAGCAGTTTGAGGCAAGTCTAATTTCAAATCTTTCTTGGTTATTAAAGATACTTGCTTAGAAATTTTTTCTTTACTTTCTTTACTTCTAGCAACTGAAAGAATTACTTCTGATAAGGCCTGTGTGTTAGGTTCTAGAAAAATAATAGTGTTATTTGTTATTGAATTGTTTATTAATTCAATCGAATTATAAGATACATGCCCAATCAACAAGGTATCTCTTTTGTCAAATTGTTCAAGATCTACAATACCTTTATTGTTAGAAATAATTGATTTAAAGCTTTGTTTGCCAAAAACGGTAACATCTGAAACAGGGATATTATTTGTATTGTCAATTAGGATTATTTTTTGAGAATAACCAGTTTTATAGAAAAGTAGAAGACAAATTAAACAAAAGCATCTAGCCAAATAGCTCATAAAGAATATTTAGTGAGTTAGGCCTTTTAAAATCAGGCAAATGTATTTGCATATATTTAATTAAAAATTCAATTAATTTCTTTCTCTTGTGTGAAGTATTAACTTCCTCAATTGAATTATCAAATTCTGTGCCTAAAAAACTTTTAAAATGCGAAATAATTTCGCCATTAAAACAATATTCACTTCCATCGTATTTACAAAAAACTCCTTCAATCATATTAAAACCACCAAGGTTTTGATTGGATAAATCTGGTGAAATACCCATAAAAGACAATAACTTTACTAAGAAATGAATATGAAAATTACTAAATCTACTAGATTGATCTAGCCACACTATTGATTGTTTTAAAAAATTAAATAGTGCTAAGTTTTTTTCTTCTTCTTTGATACTTTTAGAAAGAATTTCTGATAAAAACATTACTATGGAGTTTTTAATTATATTTAAATGAATTGTTTTATAAGGATTTATGATTTTTACTGCTCTTAAACCTTCCAAACCTCCATTGTTCTTGTGATTTGCATCTATTTCTAACTGAGTTAGGGGTTGAAAAAAACCAATATTAATTTTTTTTTTTTTAGAAGTGCGAATGCCCTTAAGCAAATAAGATTTTAATCCGTTGGATTTTGTAAAGCATTTAACAATTATGCTAGTTTCAGAATACTTAATATAGTTTAACGAAATAGCTTCGGTTGATACATGCATTTTTAAACTACTCCTTGGGCTAACATTGCATCAGCAACCTTAATAAATCCTGCTATATTTGCCCCTTTTTCGTAGTTCACATAATTTTTTTCTTGACCATGAATTAAGCAAGAGTTATGTATGTCTTTCATAATTTCTTTTAATTTTGAATCAACTTCTTCTCTCGACCAACTGTATCTTAGGGAGTTTTGTGCCATTTCTAAGCCAGAGACAGCAACTCCTCCAGCATTTGAAGCTTTTCCAGGTGCATATAAAATTTTATTAAGCTTAAATATTTTTATCGCATTAGGTTCGCAAGGCATATTAGCACCTTCACTAACACATATACATCCGTTTTTTACTAAATTTTTTGCGTCATCTTCATTAAGTTCATTTTGAGTTGCACAAGGCAGAGCAATATCACATTTTATTTCCCAAGGAGTTTTATTTTTGAAAAAAACAGCATTAGGGTACTTTTTAATATATTCATTAATTCTTCCTCTCTTTATATTTTTAAGATCCATAATAAAATTTAGTTTTTCAGTGTCTATTCCATCACTATCATAAATTGTTCCTGAGGAATCAGACATAGAAATTACTTTAGCGGAAAGCTGAATACATTTTTCTGCAGCATATTGAGCAACGTTTCCAGATCCAGAGATAATTACAGTTTTTCCTTTTATGGAATTAGAAACATGATTTAACATGTTTTCTGCAAAATATACAGTTCCATAGCCTGTTGCCTCAGGTCTTATTAAAGAGCCACCCCATGAAAGTCCTTTACCAGTTAAAACTCCTGTAAATTCTTTTTTCAATTTTTTATATTGACCAAACATATATCCTATTTCTCTTCCGCCAACCCCTATGTCACCCGCAGGAACGTCTGTATTTGGACCTATGTACCTGTATAGTTCTGTCATGAAACTTTGACAAAACCGCATCACTTCTCCATCACTTTTACCCTTTGGATCAAAATCGGAACCCCCTTTTCCTGCACCCATTGGAAGAGTGGTAAGACTATTTTTAAATACCTGCTCAAGTGCTAAAAACTTTAGAATACTAAGATTAACGGTAGGATGAAACCTTAGTCCTCCCTTGTAAGGACCAATAGCTGAATTCATCTGAACCCTATAACCTCTATTTACTTGAATTTCTCCGTTATCATCAACCCAATTAACCCTAAACATTAAAACTCTTTCAGGTTCAACCATTCTCATTAAAATGTTTTTACCATGATAAATGTCTTTTGAAACTATATAAGGCAGAACGTTTTCAGCTATTTCCTTTACAGCTTGCATAAATTCAGGTTCATGAGAATTTTTTTTATCAATTTCAGAAATAAAATTTTCTATAATCTTTTTCATATTAAAAAGAATTTATTACTCTAAGTTAATCAAATAATAATTGTTTAAATTAACCTATAGCTTGTTTCAAATCTTCAATTAAGTCTTCTACATCTTCAATCCCTACACTAAGCCTGATTAATGAATCAACTACTCCTGACTTTTCTCTTTCTTTTTTAGGTATTGAAGCGTGAGTCATTGAAGCTGGGTGACCAGCTAAACTTTCTACTCCTCCTAAAGACTCTGCTAATGTGAAAACCTTTAAAGATTCAACTATTTTAAGTGATTTACTCATGCTATTTCCTTTGGTAGTAAAGGAAATCATTGCTCCGTAATCATTCATTTGTTTTTTAGCAATATTGTGATTTGGATGCTCCTCAAATCCAGGCCAGTATACCGATTCAATTTCTGGGTGACTATTTAAGTAATTTGCAATTTTTTTAGCATTTTCACAATGTCTTTGCATTCTAACGTGCAATGTTTTGATTCCTCTAAGCGTTAAGAAACTGTCCATAGGCCCACATATTGCTCCACTTGCATTTTGAATGAAATATAATTTTTCTGAAAGCTTTTGGTCATTTACAATTAGCGCTCCTAAAACCACATCGCTATGACCTGCTAAATATTTTGTTGCGGAGTGCATAACAATGTCAGCTCCTAACATAAGAGGTTGCTGTAAAAAAGGTGTTGCAAAGGTATTATCAACCGCTAAAATAAGCTTGAATTTTTTTGAAATATTGCTCAATCCTTTAATATCCACAATATTCATCATAGGATTAGTAGGTGTTTCAACCCAGATCATTTTTGTGTTTTTGTTCACTAGATTCTCAATTTTAGACAAATCGTGCATTTCGGTAAAATGGAAAACAAGCCCATACTTTTCAAAAATTTTAGTAAAAAGCCTGTAAGAACCACCATACAAGTCGTTAGTTGATATTACCTCGTCACCAGGATTTAATAATTTAAGCACCGCATCAATTGCAGCTAGCCCAGACCCAAACGCAAGACCAAATTTCCCTCCTTCTATACTTGAAAATGAGCTTTCCAAGGCACTTCTAGTTGGGTTATGTGTTCTGCTGTATTCATACCCTTTGTGATCTCCTGGAGTTTTTTGAGAATATGTTGAAGTTTGATAAATTGGAGGCATAACTGCACCATATCCTTTTTCTTCGATTTGACCTCCGTGAATAGTTTTTGTATTAAACTTCATTTTAAGTAAATTAGATTTTCAAATATATATCTTCTAAGCTCAAACTGAAATTTTTTAAATGAATAAATTATACTATTTATCCTCTTGTTCAACTTGTAAAAGAATAATTAATCAATGGTCTTTAACTAAGGCTATTGATTTAATTGATGTTAAAAAAACGCCTTTAGACGAAAAGAATTTAAAAGAACTTTATAAAATCACTAATAGTTACGAAACTTTGTTTAATAAAAGAGCCCAGATGTTAAAAAAATTAAATCTAAAAATTAACCTTTTAGATGAAAATGATTTTAAAAGATTACTGCTTAGTCATTACAGCTTTTTAAAAAGACCTGTATTACTATTTAATAGAAAAATTTTCGTTGGAAATTCTAAAAAAAATGTTGAGGAAGCAGAGTTTGAACTTATTAAAAAGTAGTTTAATCTATTTTTTAAAAAAATAAAAAACAGATTTTGTATTTTTAAAAAAAGTTTAGGCATGAATATTTTTAAATCAATTACTTTAGTTTTTGTTTTCCTTTTAATTTCTGGTTGTGGTGATTCAAAAAAACCTGAAGAAAAATCGATTTATAAAAGAGTTAAAACAGAAAAAAAACAAATTAAACAAGTAAATGCCGAAACTCCAATTGATCTTAATAATAAAGGTATTGGTCCAATAAAAAATTATAATTTTAGTTCTGAGGTAAATTTAGAATTAGCGAATGAAGGCAAACAAGTCTTTAATTCAAAATGTACAGCATGCCACAATATAAATAGAAGATTAATCGGCCCCGCTATGTCAGGAATTTATGAAAGAAGAAGTGTTGAGTGGGTTTTAAACATAATGCTTAACCCTGACCAAATGTTAAAAGAGGACCCTACAGCAATAGCTCTTCTAAAAGAATACAATAATATTATAATGTTAAATCAGAACCTTTCTGAAAAAGAGGCTAAAAGTTTAGCAGAATATTTTAGAACTCTTTAGTATGAACTCAAAACTATTTTATTTCTTTCTTTTAGGTATTTCATTTGCCCATTGTCAAAGTAAACTTACCGAAGTATGGGAGCCAGTTCCAGAAAAAATAGAAGCATATAATTTCTCACAACCACCAAGTGATGCTATTATTTTATTTGACGGAACAGATTTTTCGAACTGGGTCACATGGGGAAATAAAGAGCCTAAGTGGATAATTAATAAAGATGGCTCAATGACTGTTGTAAACGGCAAGGGTTCAATTCAAACAAAAGAATCGTTCGGATCTGTTCAATTACATATTGAATGGAAAACAGGCACAGATGATTTAGACAAACATAAAAACCAAAGTAGATCTAATAGTGGAGTTTTTTTTCAAAAAAACTATGAGATTCAAATTTTAGACAGTTATAAAAACCCTACTTATGTTAATGGTCAGTCAGGATCTGTTTACAAGCAGTACATTCCGTTAAAAAATTCAAGCAAAAAGCCAGGGGATTGGCAATCTTACGATATAATATTTACCGCCCCCATATTTAAAAATAAAAAATTAGAAAAACCAGGTTATTTCACTGTTTTTCACAATGGAGTTTTAATTCAAAATCATGTTGAAATTAAAGGTACTACAACAAATGTTGGAAAACCAAAATATTCAGCTCACAGCAATGCCCCAATAATGTTACAAGATCATTGTTGTATTCCATTAAGTTTTAGAAATATATGGTTAAGGAAATTAGACTAAGCCTCACTTTTTTGTAAATTTGTCGACATGCTACAATCAATGACTGGTTTTGGGAATGCCTCTTCAGATTCAGAATTTGGAAAGATATCAATAGATGTCAAATCTTTAAACAGTAAAACTCTAGATCTAAATTATAGTCTAAATCCAATATTTAGAAATATTGAGAGTGATATAAGGTCAATATTGACAACTGGACTGAAAAGAGGCAAAATTGATTTTAAAATTAATTTTAAAATTTCAGAAAACAGTTTTACATCCAATTTAAACCACGATGTTATTAAATCTTACATTACAGATTTGAAAAAGTTGTCATCTGGAATTGACTCCGAATTTCTTAAAATTGCAGTTACACTTCCTAATTCAATTGAAAATAATAGAAGTGATCTTGATCAAAAATTATTAGAAAACATTAAAGAATTGTTTAATAAGGCAATTGAAAAAGTAATTGACTTTAGAGTTCAAGAAGGAAAATCTATGGAATTAGATTTAGTAGGTAATTTGGATATTATACAAAAAAAACTTTTTGATATAGAAAAATTGGCTCCTGAAAGGATGTTATCCATAAAAAAAAGATTAAATAAAAAATTAGAATCTCTAAAAATAGAAGTTGACCAAA
>ERZ887830.2073-NODE-2073-length-10575-cov-6.003232_pt1 | contig 10575 bp, 9 predicted proteins | sample MGYA00521101_ERZ887830 | MGnify/ENA primary metagenome ERZ887830 (study PRJEB32303, sample SAMEA104408592) | aquatic metagenome | biome: Marine water; feature: Pelagic; material: water | place: Baltic Sea | collected 2014-06-05T16:38:00 | depth 1,762 m ...
ACCAGGGTAACCAGGGTAACCAGGGCGGTACGACAAATGATATAATAGATGTAGAAGTTTTAGACACAAGTAGTGGATCAGGATCTGGAGTTGGTAGTGGCGGTTTGACCGAGAGTCAATTAGATAAAAATTTAGCAAACCAAGCTGGTAAGGGTGGTGTTAGTGCTGGCAGTGGAGCTGGTGCTGGAACTGCTGATGAAACCGGCGGTGCAGCTGGAGATGGTACCTCACCAGAATCTTCTGGAGGAGCGAACGATATTTCTAATGACGGAGCACCTTGTAACTAAACCTAGAATATGGAGTTAGATAATCATTTATTAGCGGTTGTAGAACCGGCTATTTTACCAACAGAAATAAAAATTGATAGCGTAGGAGAAGATGGAGGTGGTAATAAGCAGACCAAAGTCATCGGTACTCTAAAACCATTCATTCTGGTAAACTCATATCAGTTTGGACCTGGAGATATAATGGCATTCAAGTTAGACTGTAGTGGTATTGCACCAAAATGTTCAGTGACTGTAATGGATAATAAGAATGCTTTCCAAGTAGAGTCATATCCAAGAGATGGTGATTTCTTTACTATCTTGCTTAATTCAAAACACCAAGAGACTTTTAAGTCGATTCACATGGATTTTGATATTATTGAGATAGAGACTTCTCCGGAAGTAGAAGGAGCAAATCCTACAATTACATTAGAGGGCATCGCAAAGATACCTAGACTTTATGCTGAAGATTGTCAAAACTTAGATGCTGATAATTCATTAAATCATTTAGAGCTAATAGCAAGAGATTTAGAATTAGGTTTAGCTACAAACGTAGAAGCTCCAAATGATAATCAATCTAGACTACAGGCTTATATTACTTATGCAGATTTCATAAAAGAAATTGTAGAGGATAGTTATATCTCTGATGATGCTTTCACAAAATACTATATAGATCAATATTATTATTTGACTTATGTAAATATTAATAAGATATTCAACGCTCCTAACCCTAAGCTGGATGAAGTAATGTCTGTTCTTGCTTCTTTTGCTTCATCAATGTCTGAAGGTCACAATCAAGCCGAGGACGGCGAAGAAAATAAAGGTGACCAGATTGAAGTACCTTTAATGTTAACTAACCATAAAGATACAAATGGGTTATCCTGTTATGTTGACAGATATGAATTGATAAACAACTCATCTCAAGTTAGTCTTGCAGCAGGGTATGCCAGAAACATTCAGGTGTATGATAATAATTCAGAACCAGGAGAACGTCTACAAGAATTTAAAGTTGAAGCTTTAGTAACTGAAGATCTTCCTGATATTGAAGCTCCGTTAAAAGGTAATGAGAAAGATAATCGCTATGAGACTCAAGTAAAACATAAATACATGGGTAGACAAAATGCAGGCGAGGACGGTTTAGGAAATACACATCCTAATGCAGCTTTTTCTAAGTTACATAATAAACAGAATCAAATGGAAACAGAAAAGATGAAAGTTAGAATGACTTTATCTTCATTTAATCCATCGATCTATAAATTTCAAAAGATACCTGTGATAATGTATCATTATGATGGTGTCAGAGGTGAAGCATCAAAACAAGGTGATTTTAAAAGAGAAGAAGCAGGATTTACAGATCAGCCATTTGATGCTGGAAAAGCAGATAGCGCAAATGATGCTCAACAGGTGATGGACAGGTTTTTGAGTGGGCATTACATCATAGAAAATATCGATTACATTATTGATGAGCCAGAAGGTGGTTTAAAACAAGTGGTTACACTTATTAGAAGAGAGTGGCCTACAAGAATAAAGAATTTAGAAGATTAAAAAAGAGAGATAGATAATACATGGCAGACTTTAAAACACAGCAAGATTTTAGAAAAGGTTCGTTGCTTCGTAAGATAAACGAAGATCCAACGTATCTAAGCTTCTTTTTAGTATTTGATACAGTGAACAAAGAAGAGTCGCCTCTATTTGCAGGTCCTGCTAAAGAATATTTATTAAACGTATTAAATACTAGGTATTCTCAAAAACACGCTGATGCTTTAGATAACTTTAAAAAAGTTTTACTAAAGATTAATAAAGAATTGCCTTGGTTTTGGCAGAATTTAGGTGGTCTTGAGCAAGCTTTTCAATATGAAAACTTATCAGAGCCTTGGTGGGGTGCAAAAAAACCTAAACTAGAACTTGAATGTCTAGAGGAGAATGTTGAATTAACAGCAATTGGTCTAATGGACTTATATAAAAGAGCTTGTTATGACTTTGTAAGATGGGTAGAAGTTATTCCACCAAACTTAAGACATTTTCAAATGCAAGTATGGGTTAGTGAAGTTAGAAGATTTCAACAAGATACCGGAGAAAAGGATTTAGGTTTCTTTGATAATCCTGATAATTCTGGTAATGGCGGTAATGTTAAAAAGATAAACCAAGATTTAAGCTTAACTGCAAAACCTTTTATACAACTTAATTTTTCACATTGTGAATTTGATATTGATAGCATTTCAGATATGTTTGCAGATATTAGTAAAAATCCAGAATTAAAAAAGCCTAAGATTGGAATTAAATGGGGATCTGTAGCACAAATTAATCAGAAGTTAGGATCTAATCTAGTTACTGAAGTAAATGACAGTCCGTTAACACAAGCGGCTCAGGGTGACTATAACCCATTCGATCCTACAGCGGATAGAAGAACTGTTGATGATACAGCAAGAGGTGGATTCGCATTACCTGGAGATCCTACTTTTAAATCAGTACTTAAAGATAATACTTTAGGTAAGATAGGGGATGCAATTGACAATGCTGTTAGTGGTATTGAAGGTAGAGTTGACAGCGCTGTAAATTCTTTAACATTACAAAACAATTCAGATATTGGTAATGTACATGGCGGAACAACAGGTTTAGCTTCAACATTAATTGATAGAGCTACAGACTCTGTTATGAGTAGTTTATTATTAGGTAATGTACATGGTCTTTCAGGAGGTACATTATTAGACGCAGTCCAATCCGGATCTATAAATGCTATTGCAAATCAACTAGGTGGATTATTTGGTGGTAGAGGTAACGCTGGAGGCGGTGGTGGTATAAATGAAAATATTCATCCTGCAGCAATAGACTCAACGGCAGATGGTTTCTTAAATCAAAGAATACATCCGGAAGGCGTAGACTCAACTCCTGATGGAAACTTAAACGAAAACGCACATGAATAATAGTGAATTATTTAGAGACAATTTACGAGATGCACATTGGCTTGGAGAGGTCGTCGATATAGAAGATCCTCTTCTTCAAGGTAGGGCAAGGGTAAAAGTATATGGTAAGTTTGATAAATTACCAAACGAGGCTATTCCATGGGCAACTCCACAAAACAGAGAGGCTCCTGGTATGCATATTGTACCTAGAGTAGGTGATATTGTTGCAATTAGATTTGACAACGGAAATATCTACCATCCAGAATACTGGTTTCAAGTAGATCAAAACGCAGAGCTTAAGGCAGATATTTTAGAATCATCAGGAGAACCACATAACGTAATTAGTTTGGTTTACGATGCAGAACGTAATGTAAGAATTTACCACTCACCAGAAGATGGCTTAGTAATTACTAGAGGTGAAGGTGCTAAAGAAAGACCTATGATGCAAATCGACGAAGAGGGTTTCATTAAGATCTCAACAGACGCTAAAATCTTTATGGACTGTGGAGATATATTTGTATCTAACGAAGGTGAACCTGGAGCAGATGAAACTGAACCAGCAGTAAGAGGTCAATCTCTACAAGATTGGTTACAGGCTCTTTTAGATGACTATAATGCACATATACATCCAACTGGCGTTGGACCATCAGGTCCACCAATGCCACCTACTCCTGCAACAGTAGCAAAATTATCCAGTACTCATATTAACTATCAACAAAGAAACAAGTAACCATGCCAGCGAATTGGGGAGCATTTATTCCAGCATTAGCGAATACGCTACAAAGCCAGCAGTTTACTAAACCGGGTGGAGCAGCAATTTCTTATGAACCTCCAAAAGTTGGAGCTGAAGTTTCTTTAGGTAAACCATCAGGCCCACAAAAATCAATTTTAAGTGGAGGACTTACTGAGGTTGGGAATCCTGCAAATGCGGCCCTAGCAACTAATCCTGCAAGTATGGTTAATGCAAATGATATTAATCCACTTTCTGGTAGATATGACTTTGGTAAACAAGTTGCTCAACATTATTTAGATGCTGTAAAAAATATGGCACAAACACATGTTGGAGAATTCCATATTAATAACGGAGCTGCTGAGACACTTTTAAAAGAGGGGTATGGTATTGCATTCGAAAGACTTTTAAGAGAGGGAGATATACCTCTACAAGACCAATACGATGAGGATGGTAATCTAATTGAGATGGGCAAAGAGTCACATCCTGCCTATGCTGATTTCTGTCCTGAAGTTGAAGAACCAGATGCAGAAGCTTTAGCTAAACTTGAGGCTGAAAATAATAAAGCCTTTAATGCGTTTGCAAGTGGTGAAAATATTCAGAACTATAACTTATATAAATTTAAGTTCTATCAATTTCCTTGTCTAATAGGCACGGAGTCTCAGCAACAATTAGAAGTTATCTTTGCTACTAGGATTTTAATGGGATATGATTTTATGACTAATGGTAATGCTAGATGGGATTACTTTGTATGGGCATGTCACTTAGGTAAAGCGAATTATAGTACGAATAATAGTAGTTTTAGTAATTCTCAATATAAAAATATTAGTAGTAGAACTAAAAATGATATTGAGGCTGCAGGTTATGACTGGAAAGAGTTAGCAGATAATGTTTCTTTTTTAGTAAAGACCGCTATTTTAAATATACATCCAGAAAGAGATACTGATGGATATGCAACTGGGAATAATTCTGTAATAAAGAAAAGAATTAAGAGGTCTCCAGAAAAAGAAATAGAATACCCTACGTTAAAAGATGAGTCTGGTAAAGATATTACACCAGAGTTTTGTCCTATTAATCAATATAAAATACAGGTTGCCTATGACTTTGAGGAAGATAGTCAAAGACCTAAAATATTAACATCTAACGTAATAGCAACATTTACATATTATCCTAATAAAAGATCTGGAGGTCAGCCCTATGTAACTAATAATACGAAAGTTTTATTTGGTAATACAACAAATAGCGTTAAGTACGAAAAGTCTACAACATGGGTTAGGAATACTTATGAAAGGGGTGAATGGAAGAATAAATGGAGAAAGTGTCCACCTGAGGGTAAATTAAAAGCTGCGGCCAGAGCTACTGATGATCTTAAGTTTATGGGTAAATCAAAACCTGGTTATGCATTCTTAGCATTAGGTTGGAATGGCGATAATTGGAATGGCGATGCAGCAGGAACTCAATATAAATTTGAGTACCATAGAGCATATTGTGCGATAAAAGCTGCTGAAAACTGCGAAGAGCCAATGACTGGAGTTGGACATCCATGGGATCCAAGTGGTTCAACGCCTGGAGGTAAGTCTTATAGTGGAGATCCTTATATGATGATGGCAAGAGTTACAATAGCATACTGGTATGCTTGTATTGTTAAACCGTTTAAGCCAACCCCATCTGCACCACCGGCATTAATTCCAGCACCACTAACAGGAATTTATATTCCAATTTATTATGGAAGTGCAAATCGTTTAGCAAATAATTTAAGAAGAGCCTGGAATACAGGTAAGTCTTTTGCAACACCTGGAACTCAAGCGCCAGCATCTAATGCTACAGCAACAGCAGTTGCAGGAGCTTATGCCCTGCATCTACTAGAATTTAAACTACTTTATCTTGGTGGTATTCCAACTCCTGCTGGACCAGTTCCAATGGTAGGTTTTGTACCGATTGTATTTTAACCCCAATCCTTTTCGTATGTATACCAATGGTCTGCGGACGCACAGTCCCTAAGAGCATCTAATACCATATAAACCTTTTCTTCCATAGTTAACATCGGTAGAATGGCTCCTACGTGCATCTCTAGTAACTCACTGTTTGGCATATACTCTGCGGTATGTCTTGCAATTCCGGTAATAAGTCTATATGTATTATCTTCTACATTTGAAAACCTAATACCAGCATGATAGCCTAGTGAGTCATTTCTACCAGTTTCTTTACTATGTTCAATCATTTTATCCCAAAGTTTATCGCCGAGTAAATCTCTAACGTCTTGGCAAATTTCTTGAATAGCATCTTTGTGTTTAAGAACAGCCTGATAGCCATGGCCACCAACACCGTTACATTCCACATCTTTATAGTTAAATTGTTTTTTCATATTCTTATCTTTCTAAAATTACAAATGAACCAAAGGCTTTATCAAAAGTTTTTAGTAAGTGCTCGTAGTCGCCTTCCATCATTTCATTAATAATACTTGCACCTGCATCTTTCCAACCCAGCTGTTTAGCAAACTTTTTAGCGTATGCCATTAATGCGTATGCATTTCCATCAGGACCTGTAAGATCTATAATAATAGGGCCAGTATGTTTTTGCTTTTCTCTAATCATATTGTTTGTTTTTAATTACAGTACTAATATACGAAAAATAATTGACATAAAAAAATTAAATGGTACTTATTTTGTAAGAAAAGCCAACTCTTTTGTACCCCTTTGTGAAGATGATATATAAAAAGTATCAACCACCTAAAAAGAATATTTTAGTGGATATATAATATGATACTAAGATAGTATAAAACTTTTTAAATAAAAATAAATGTCAGGAAAAAGAAAGAGAATCAGTAACGATTCAACTACAACCAACCCAACTACAACAATTATAGTCGAAGAAAAGACTAAAAACCCACAAGAAGAAACTAACATTACTAAAACTCCAGAAGTTAGTGAAGAGCTTGGAAACGATCACTCAGAATTTTATGACGAATCCGGAGAATTCCTCTGGGACAAATACGAAGGCACATGCCCTACTCGTTATAGAAAACCAAACCCACATATTAAAACAAATAACGGAGATAAGGTATTTTCAAGAGAATCTTATGCTCAAGAGTTATATGATAAGATGGAACAATATGGCACTGATGTTCTGCCTATTGTAAACCCTGGTGAAATTCATGATGGAACTATTTATGCAATTGACCAAACTTATATAACTGTTGATATAGGTTATAGAGAATTAGTATACGTAAAGTTTGGTAAAGAATCTGATGAGGTTAAAGCATCTTCAGTAGGCGATAAGACTGCAGTTTTAATTACCGAAACTAAAGGTACTTTAACTGGAACTATTACAGGTGGTGTAAGACATAAAACATTTACAGATCTTAGAGACTCAATTGATGAAGGTAGAACTGCTTGGATTGGCCATGTAAAGAATATGATTGATAAAGGTGGATATGTTGTTACAGTACAAGGTATCAACTGTTTTATGCCATGTTCTTTAGCAGGTATTAATAAATTATCTGACTTTAGTTCTATTGTTGATGAAGAGATTTATGTGGTACCAGTTAGTTTTTCTGCGGATAGAGGTACAATTGTAGTTTCACATAGAAAATATTTACAAGCACTTATTCCAACTGCAATAGAAAATTTAAAACAATCTATTGACACAGAAAAAGAAGGTACTGTAACAGGTACTGCTAAATACGGTGTATTTGTAGAATTTGATCAATGCCTAACTGGTATGATTCATAATAATGACCTAGATGAAGATACATTAACTAGGTTTAAAACTAGAGAGATTAAGCCTGGAGATCCTATTAAATTTAAAGTAAAAGATATAATCAGCAATAATAAGATTACTCTAACACAAAAAGATGTGGTTGATGTTAACCCTTGGATAAACATTAGTAATATATACCAAATACCATCTGTAGTAGAAGCTGTTGTTAGGTCTAAAAAAGACTATGGTTTATTCATTAATATAGAAGATGGTGTAACTGGATTGCTACATGTTAGCGAGATAGGTGAGGAAACCATGTCTGTATTTAATCCTGGTGATAAAATTACTGTTCAAATTACTAGAATTGATGAGGGGACTATGAAGGTATTTTTGAAGATGCCCCAATAACTATCTTAGAAGAGGTTGATATATATTGAAAGTAATATTATACTCTCAATATGCAAAAACTAAATAAAGACTCTAGAAGAATTTCGATACTGAACGGAAGTCAGATCGGTATTGAGTTTGAATTCTACTCTAATCTAGAAACTAAAGCGACCGTAGACTCTTTATCTAAGATGCTAAATCGTAAAATTAGATTAGAAGATAAGGCGCATTCAGATTTTCAGCCTAGTAAAGAAGTTTTTAAACTAGAACCAGATATGTCTGGTGGTAAAGGTCTTATGGAGCTTGTTACTGGCGCTATGGCATATAGGGATGCTAGAGTAGTTATCATTAAAATGTTATCGTGGATTAAAGAGAATGGTTATACAACTGATCGTGCTTCTATACACCTTAACATGTCTTTCAATCCTGATTCTTTAGAAGATCCTATGATGGTTTCTAGAATGAATATTTTAAAGTTTATTTTAGAATTTGATGAAAAGAGAGTTTACAAGTACTTCCCTAGTAGAGAGAATTCAACTTATGCAAAATCTATTAAGTGGGTTATGCCTAAACATGAATCTTTCTACTACAATGAGAATCTAATCAGTTCAGATAACTTTACTTTTGCTAATACTAAATACTATGGTATTAACTTTGAGAAAGCACAAAAGAACTATTTAGAGTTTAGATATATTGGTGGTAAAGATTATGAAAATAGACAAGATGATATTCTACATTTAGCAGAAATGTTTATTATGTCTATTTGGAAATCTTGTTTTAATCCTATGTTTACTCCTGAGAATAAAATAGAGATGAAAAGGATTTTACAGAAGAATGCACCTCTTTCAGAAATGCTAAAAGATTATTCTGCCGTAAATAAATATTGGCCTAAGATACATATACTAGTAGATTTGCAAGATAATCCACAGGTAATTGAAGTTCAATGGAACAGATTTAAGAAAAAAGTTCTAGAGCTTTTATCAAATGGAAGCATGGAAGAAGGTACAGTTAATTATGATTCTGACTATGGGGCAGTCCAAGTTAAGGATGGTAAGTTTAAAACTGCATATTTATTAGACGGCTTTGAATTTGTAAACTGTGAATTATCAGGTAATATTGAAAACAGTGAAATGTACGAATGTAAAATTAAAGGTGCTCAAGTATTAAAATCAAGTCTATACCAAGGCACAGAGGTTTGGGATTCTAAAGTAGAGTCTAGTTTTGTACATGGAAGTTGTACTTTAAATAACTGTTTTGTTTTTGGCAGGGATGGTATTTTTAAAGGTAAAATGAATGCAGGTATTTTTAGAGAAGGTGGGGTTGGACCTCATGCTAGATTCTCTGATGAGACTGAAGTCATTGTAAGTAAAAAAATTAAAGCATAAAAATGAGCGAAATTAGAAGCGGCAATCTCAACGATTTAAGTACACCAAGAGACTTTGGTGCTAACTGCTTAAACGAATTTTTAACAGAACTTGGAGATGATTTAACAGGAGCATGTATGGTGCCGGTTAATCTACCTCAAAGAGAGATTGTTAATATTATTAAAAGAGCTAAGAAGTGGTTCTATAAACAATATGAAGACTCGGTAAAAGAAAACTACTACCATGTTCCCAAGGAAGTATTTGAATCTACTTATTTTAAAAATAATAGATGTTTAAACTTACCTGGAGCAAGTGCTGACGGAGGAGGTAATGTATACTCTGTATTTGGAGTATTTGATTTAGCTTCTGGCTTTAACGGAACTGGCCAAGGTATGGATGTAAGATTCTCAGGTGGTGGAGACTTCGGTTTAGAAAAAATGCTATTTAGAGGAATGTACGACGGTTCAGGTCCTGCGGAAGCAGCAGAAGAATTACAATATTATGTACTAAATGCTTCTATGGCTGATCTGTCTAGGCAGATCTTAGAAAATCCTATATCTTTTAACTATACCAGACTAAATGGTGAGTTAAAGATTCTAGGTGATACTCCAAAGGGAGATATGATACTACATGTTTATGAAACTATATCTGATTGCGCACTTTATAGCGATGAGATTTTCTTTAGATATGTAAGTGCTAAAGTAAAGCAATCATTGGGTGCTAAATTAGGTATCTTTAAATTTGCTTTACCAGGTAATGTAGAATTTGATTACGATGCTATTAAAGACATGGGCGACACCGAAATAGAGTCAATAATAGAGGAAATTAAGGGCGACGAAGGCGTGGACTGGATGTTCCACTCATAATAAGCCGAATACATATATAAATGGAATTTTATATTAAATACATTGGTGACCCCAACTATAACGCGACACAGTTACAGAATAACGGTGAGATTGAGCAATTAATTACTCAAATCGAAACTATTTTGTTTACTAGAAAAACAGAGGTTTTAGGATCTGCTGGATTTGGTTGTAATCTAGAAGATATGGTTTATTCATTGAATCAAAATGAGTATAATATTAAACAAATGATTACAAATCAGATTAATCGATATTGTCCATTAGCTTCTAAATACAATGTAGCTACTGATGTAAAATTCTTTAAAGGTGAAGTAAGAGATATTGCTTATATTGACATTACAATTGATAGTAAATATTTAGTGCAAA
>ERZ887830.2081-NODE-2081-length-10554-cov-11.626631_pt1 | contig 10554 bp, 8 predicted proteins | sample MGYA00521101_ERZ887830 | MGnify/ENA primary metagenome ERZ887830 (study PRJEB32303, sample SAMEA104408592) | aquatic metagenome | biome: Marine water; feature: Pelagic; material: water | place: Baltic Sea | collected 2014-06-05T16:38:00 | depth 1,762 m ...
GCCCCTAAAAAGGTAGTTAAAAAGAAAGCAGTGAAAAAGACTGTGAATAAAGCAGCGCCGAAGAAAAAAGCGGCGAAAAAGAAAGTTGTTAAAAAAGCTGCCCCTAAAAAGGCAGTTAAAAAAGCAGCGCCAAAGAAAAAAGCCGTTAAAAAGAAGGCTGTTAAGAAAAAAGCTAAGAAGAAGTAATTCGGATGCTTTTGCCTAGATCATTAGGCTAGGCTTGCTTTTGCTTAGGCAGAGGTTTTGATTCTGCGCTCTCGATACGTTGCACTCGTGCAATCGTATCGAGAGCGCATTTTTTATATATTCTCATGACTAACCAAGCAAAACTATCCACATGGGCCAGCAACATCGCTCCGTCGCCGACGCTGGCTGTCGATTCAAAAGCTAAAGAGCTCAAAGCAGCAGGCGAAGATGTCTGCGGTTTTGGTGCTGGTGAACCGGATTTTGATACTCCGGAATTTATCAAGGAGGCGTGCATCCAGGCGATTCGCGACGGCAAGACTAAATATGCGCCTGCGCCTGGTATTCCAGCGCTTCGCGATGCACTTGCAGAGAATTATCGTAATAATAACGGCGTAGATGGTGTCGAAGCTGCACAGGTTGTCGTCAGCCCCGGTGGTAAATACTCCTGCTATCTAGCGATTTTGGCGGTCATCAGCCCGGGGGATGAAGTGATCATTCCTGCGCCTTATTGGGTGAGCTATCCTGAAATGGTCAAGTTAGCTGGTGGTGTGCCCAAGTCTGTGTTCGCGGGGCAGGAGAGTGGCTTTAAGATAACTCCTGAGCAACTTCGTGAGTCAATTACTCCGAAGACCCGCCTGGTGATTATTAACAGCCCGTCGAATCCGACAGGTGCGATTTATTCGCCAGCTGAACTGCAGGCATTGGTAGAGGTTTGCCTGGAAGCTGGCGTCTACATTATGTCCGATGAAATTTACGAGCACCTGCTCTATGATGGTGTCGAACATGTCAGCCCTGCTTCGTTTTCGAAGGAGGCTGCCGATGCGGTGATTACAGTGGCAGGGTTCAGTAAGACATTTTCTATGACTGGATGGCGATTGGGAACGTTGATGGCACCGTTGCCGATTGCGAAAGCAGTTGCTAATCTGCAAAGCCAGACAAGTTCGAATGCGACCACATTTGCTCAGTTTGGGGCGCTTGCTGCGATGCAGAACTGGGATCAATCGATGGCGGCAGTGAGTGGTATGCTAGAGGTCTTTGATCGTCGCCGTCTTCGCTTATTGGAGGGCCTGACTGCGATTCCAGGAGTTGAGTGCGCACGGGCACAAGGAGCCTTCTATTTATTTCCTAAGATTGCTTCGTTTGGAATGGCAGGTAATGACTTTGCCGCGAAGCTTCTGGAAGAAGAAAAAGTTGCAGTGGTGCCAGGTGGTGCCTTTGGTGCCGAAGGCTACATGCGCTTGAGTTATGCGACTTCAGACGACGTGATTGAGAAGGGGCTTAAGCGCCTCACGAGTTTCTGTGCGGCTCTTTAATCATTATGGAATTTTCTAATTATGAGCGATAAAGCTAAAATCATTTACACGATCACTGACGAAGCACCGGCACTAGCGACGCATTCGCTACTGCCTATTATTGAGGCTTACACCAGCGCTGCTGGTGTCGCTGTTGAGACGCGCGATATTTCTCTTTCGGGTCGTATTCTAGCGAATTTCCCAGAAGCGTTGACTGAGGCGCAGCGCATTGGTGATGCGCTTGCTGAGCTCGGTGATCTCGCCAAGACGCCTGAAGCAAATATCATTAAGCTGCCTAATATTTCAGCATCGGTGCCACAGATGAATGCTGCGATTGCCGAGCTTCAGGCACAAGGATACGCGCTGCCAAATTATCCAGAAGTGGCAACGACGGAGGAGGAGCAGCGCGTACAGGCGATCTATGATAAGATCAAGGGTAGTGCGGTGAACCCAGTACTGCGTGAGGGTAACTCTGATCGCCGTGCCGCAGGTGCTGTTAAGCAATTCGCGAAAGATAATCCACATCGCATGGGTGCATGGAGTGCGGATTCCAAGTCGCTCGTATCTAGTATGACCGCGGGCGATTTCTTTGGTAATGAATCCTCAGTCACCATTCCTGCAGCGACGACTGCCAAGATTGAGTTGATTACAGATGATGGGAGTGTGACGATCCTGAAAGACGGCCTTACGCTGCAAGCAGGTGAAGTGCTTGACGCTACTTTTATGAGCGCAGCCGCGCTACGAGAGTTCCTTGCCGCGGAGATTGCGAGTTCAAATGCGGCTGGTATCCTGTTTTCATTACACATGAAGGCCACTATGATGAAGGTCTCGGACCCGATTATCTTTGGCCATGCGGTAACTGTCTTCTTTAAGGATGTTTTTGAAAAACACGCTGTATTGATCGATCAGCTCGGTGTGGATGTGAAGAATGGATTTGGTGATTTGTATGCGAAAATCGAGTCACTGCCTGCGGCTACGAAAGCTGAAATCGAAGCGGATATCGCAGCGGTTTATGCATCTGCTCCGGACATGGCGATGGTTGATTCAGACAAAGGGATTACCAATCTCCATGTGCCAAGTGATGTGATTATTGATGCATCAATGCCAGCTGCGATACGTGCGTCTGGTCAGATGTGGAATAAGGATGGTGCTCAGCAAGACACCAACTTTGTTATTCCTGATCGCTGCTATGCAGGCGTTTATGCGGCGACCGTTGATTTTTGTAAAACAAACGGCGCGTTTGATCCTCGCACCATGGGTACTGTGCCAAATGTTGGGCTGATGGCTCAGAAGGCCGAAGAGTATGGCTCTCATGATAAGACGTTTGAAATTCCTGCATCTGGCACCGTTCGTATCAGTGACGCTTCGGGTAAGGTTTTGCATGAACATGCAGTTGAGCAGGGCGATATCTGGCGCGCATGTCAGGTAAAAGATGCACCGATTCGTGATTGGGTGAAACTCGCTGTAGCTCGCGCACGTGCAACTAATACACCAGCAATTTTCTGGCTCAATGCGGAGCGTGCGCATGACGCGCAGTTGGTCGAGAAGGTCAATACTTACCTCAAAGATCACGCTACTGAGGGTCTGGATATTCGTATTCTTGCACCAGTTGAAGCGACTGAGTTGACCTTACAGCGAGCGAAGGACGGGAAAGATACTATCTCTGTAACAGGCAATGTCTTACGTGACTATCTTACAGATTTATTTCCGATCCTTGAGCTTGGCACAAGTGCAAAGATGCTATCGATCGTGCCGTTGATGAATGGTGGCGGTTTGTTTGAGACGGGTGCAGGTGGTTCTGCGCCGAAGCACGTGCAGCAGTTTGAGAAGGAAAATCATTTACGCTGGGATTCACTTGGTGAATTCCTAGCACTTGGAGTTTCGCTCGAGCACCTTGCAGCTGTTTTCAACAATGATAAAGCACAGATACTCGCTGATACTCTAGAAGTGGCGAACACTCAGTTTCTCAAACAAAACAAGTCGCCTTCACGTAAGGTCAACGAACTCGATAACCGCGGTAGTCACTTCTACCTAGCATTATATTGGGCGCAGGCTCTTGCTGCTCAGAGCAAGGATACCGATCTAAAAGTGCGCTTTGCGCCGCTTGCAGCAGCCTTGACTGCGAACGAATCAAAAATTGTCGATGAATTGAACGCTGCACAAGGCGTTGCAATGGATATCGGGGGATACTTCCGTCCAAATCTGGCAAAAGCTCAAGCTGCTATGCGTCCGAGCGCGACACTGAATGCAGCGCTTGCTGCCTTGTAAACTCGCTGCGATATCTTGAAAATTCAAAAACCCTCGTCCGTCGGACGAGGGTTTTTTGCTGTTTAGCGTTCGTTTCGGATTTTTTTCAAATATTTGAATTTAATTTTGAACGCTATGCCGACTGACACGTCTATGTCTGTATATAAACTTAGTATGTAGTTACTTTGTTTGTTGTTTGTTTAAGAAACGTCGTCCGATTACGGACGGCGTTTTTTTTGTGGATCCATTACTGTATGACCAATGCGGCAGCGCCGATGATCGCAGCGTCTCCTATTGGGAGCGTGGATTCAATGATCTGAATCTTGTTTTTGAGTGGTGGAATCAGGTGTTGTTCAAACGACTTGCGTACGGGGTCTAGTAGAATTGGGCCGGCTTTGACCGGGCCACCAAAAAGGAAAAAGGCTGCCGGACTGGTAACAACAGCGGTCGAGGCAAGCGCTTCTCCTAACAGACGCCCAGTAAAGTCCATTGTGGCTTTGGCTACAGTGTCGCCTTGTTGCGCGGCTTCGGCCACATGCTTGGAGGTCAATTCGCCGATATTGAGATGGTCGAGTACAGTCGGGCCGCCAAGGTGGGAGAGTGTTTCGAAGAAGCTGCGGCGTATACCCGTGGCAGAGCAGTAGCTTTCGAGGCTGCCGCGTCGCCCGAAGCCGCAGTAGCGCCCATCAGGAATCACGCTGAGGTGACCCACTTCGCCTGCAAATCCATGGTGTCCATATACGAGCTGATTATTGACGAATACACCACTGCCCAGACCAGTGCCTAAAGTGATCATGATAAAGTCTGAGTAATCCTTGGCGGCGCCGAAGGTCTTTTCGCCGATTGCTGCGGCATTGGCGTCATTGGTCAGATCGATCACTGGTAGATCGAGTCGCGCGTTCATTAGATCAATAATAGGTGTGTCACCCTTAAAGTTGAGATTGGGTGGTTGCTCAATACAACCTGTGCAGTGGTTGCCATTGGGTGCACCGATCCCCAGGCCTAGCCATTCAATGGCTGTGTTCGCGTGATTGCTCGCCGTTGCTGCCATGACTTCACGCACTGCTTCGGCAAGACGATCTGCGAACAGTGCTGCCTGTTTATAGTCACTGGTAGGGAAGGATTCTTTGCAGAGCACTACGCCGTCTGCTGAAACTGTACCAACACAGGTATTTGTCCCCCCGATATCGATGCCGAGTGAAATTTTCATGAATTATTGTGTATGACGAATATGACCAATCGATTGATTTGACTGCTTAGTTTGTAGAGGACCTTCACAAAGAGAGGATTGAGCGGGATTGGAAGAAGAAAATGGGTTTATGTCGGCTGAGACTGATTGATTATCGATTAAAATCATCGGTATTGATTGTGCACAGCGAGAATCGGGTTTGTTTTTGTCGATCTTTTCGTTCAATTAATAACAGATGAAAGTGCCCCGCGGTTTATTGATAGTCTGTGCCTGCATCCTCCTTGGAGGATGGATCGGGCTTTGGCTGTCTGGGTGGCAAGCAATGGATGTTTCAGACAGCATGGTGGCGACTCGTTCACCTGAGCAGGCAGACAGCTATTTTCATGCGGTGGTGGACTCGGTCTCGACCTCATGGTCAGTGGCTTTTCCAAAGGGTGCGATTGAGGACGAGCTGGTCCTGTATTTCACTAATCCAAAGGAGTACCAGAATTATTTGAAAATGCTGGCACAAGCAGGACTCTCTTCATTGGGGCAAATCGATGAGTTAATGGTGGTTCGTATTGGCAAACAGGCAATGGTAGGGCCGAAACCAAGTACATTTGGCGGCGAGAGTGGCTTTTCATACCGTGTCCAGCGACCGCTGCCGCCAGTAGACGTTGCGCCCGAATTATATGCGCAGCTCTACGCTTATGGAGAGTCGGCGCGCGCCATCATAGGGAATTCATTCGAAGGCGATGGTTCGGGCGTGCTAGTCGGAATCCTAGACTCCGGAATCACGTCGCACTCACAGTTTGGCGATGTCTATATTGCACATATTGATCTGGCCGGCGGCGGAGTCGATGGCCTTGGCGCGGAACATGGTACTGCAGTTGCTTCAATCATTGCCGGGGCAGAGGGGATCGCGCCGAGTGCGGAATTGCTTGTGGTGCGAGTCTTGGATGATCAGGGCTTGGGCAATAGTTTTCATGTCGCGGCGGGGATTGTGCAAGCAACAGACCTTGGAGTCGATGTTCTGAATATGAGCCTTGGCGTATACCAAGATACGCAGTTGCTGCGTGAAGCGATTCGTTATGCGCATTCGAAGGGCGTCATCCTAGTCGCTGCCGCGGGTAATGATGGGTACCCGCAGATGCCTTATCCGGCTGCGTATCCGCAAGTCCTATCAGTGACTGCTGTGGATGCGGTTGGGCGTCAGGCTTTGTTCCCAAATCAATCGGAGAAGATCGATTTTGCTGCTCCGGGGGTGGGTGTGCTGACGGCTAAGCAAGACACGGGCACCATGTTGTTTTCCGGAACCTCGGCAGCGGCTCCGTTTGTGTCAGGTAGTTTAGCTGCATTACTTTCCTCTGAGACGCCACGCACGCATCAAGAGGTGGTCGATGTAATGCGCAAGTATTTGGATGAGGCAGGTGCTCCAGGGCCCGATCCTGTCTATGGAGCAGGCATCGTAAATTGGGATCGTTTACGTGAGCGGAATACGACCACGGTACGTGATGTCGCAGTGGCCGAGATTTATTTGCAGCCTAATGCCCAGCCGGGCACCACGATGCCAATCGAAGTGATTGTGCAAAACCGTGGTACCAGTTGGCTAACAAGTGCGGCACTGTCAGTAGTTGTGGGTGAATCCGATCCGGTTGACTTTACGATTGGTACACTCGGCCCCGGGCAAATCACGACTCGCAAGGTGTTCGCTCAAGTACCATCGATCAGTTCTGGAGCCCCACTCAATATTGCGGCTCAGGTACTGACAGATGAGCCGCTGGACGATGTGCGCTTTGAGAATAATACAAAGGTGGTTTTGTTTAAGCCAGTACTGCGTTAAGGGGATCGATGACTACTACTTGATATGCTAACCAATCTAAATGATTTAGTGCGTATTCGCGAGTATGGCGAGCGTGGCTATTTATTGGAGCAGTTAAGTGATGAGGCACGAATTGCGATCGAACGTGCGACGACGCTGCAGCCGCCAGAGGCTTTTGCTGAGTGCGTGCTGGGCGCTAAAAATGTGTTACTGTTATTTCATCGTTCTGTGACTCCAATACTCGTTGAAAATTGGCTGCGTAGTCTGACTGCTGAGTGGCAAGGCGAGCAGCAGGAACAGCTCTGCATTGAAGTCCCTGTTGTATATGATGGTGCCGATTTAGAAGAGGTGTCCGCACGCACAGGACTGTCGGTTGATAGGGTGATAGAATTACATACAGCACCTCTGTATCGTGTGCGTATGATTGGATTTACGCCAGGATTCCCTTATCTGGATGGTTTAGATCAACGCCTACATTTGGACCGTAAGTCAGCGCCTCTAAGTCGGATTGAACCTGGAACCGTTGCAATTGGCGGTAGCCATGCTGGGATCTATTCAGTCGCAAGCCCCGGCGGCTGGTATCGACTCGGCCGTACAGAGCTGTCCTTATTTCAACCAGAACAAGCGTGTAGCAGTGTGACTCCATTCAGGTCTATTTTTTCATTTGCTGCGGGCGATTCGGTTAAATTTATCGCACTTTAAAATGGCTACGATTGAAATTCTTGCGACTGGTATGGGACTCTCGATCCAAGATCAAGGTCGATCGGGCTGGCGCCGATATGGTGTACCCCCGGGCGGTGCAATGGATCGATATGCGGCGCAGACCGCCAATCGATTGCTAGGTAATAGTAAGGACGCTCCTGTGTTGGAAATACTGATGCAAGGTGCGCAACTTCGAGTACTTGAGGATACGTGGGTGGCACTTACAGGGGCTGATCTGGGGAGTTCGATTCGGTCATGGACGGCTTGCCGCGTTCAGGCAGGAACCATACTTACGTTTCCTGTGAATCGCTCAGGACTGTGGGCTTATTTAGCGGTACTTGGTGGTATTGAATCCGAGCATTGGTTTGGTAGTGCTTCGGTGGATTCGCGTAATGGGCTGGGGCGTCGTTTAGAGTGTGGTGACTACTTGTTTGCAGTGGCAAGTGGTACTGAGATTCCCTATTCAGGAATAGGTCGGCGAGTACTTCGCTCGGATTTGCAGCCAGAGATGGCAAATGCAAACGAATTTGAATTGTTGCCCGGGCCACAATTCGAACAGTTCACAGAGGCGGCGCGAGCAGAGCTGGTAGGTTCTCAATGGACGGTAGCGGCGCAGTCTGATCGTACGGGGTATCGACTAAGTGGACCAGTTTTGGAAGTACCTGATTCGATCCTTAGTGAACCGGTGCTGCCGGGGAGTTTGCAAATCCCGGGCAACGGTCAGCCAATTATTACAATGATCGATGGCCCGACAGTGGGTGGTTATGCTAAGATCGCCATCTTGCAAGAAGCAGATCTCGATCACATGGCTCAATGCCGTCCAGGTACAGAGTTGAAATTTCGATGGAAGATATAATTATCAATTGTGATCTCGGTGAAAATGAGAGTGCCGAACGTAGCGAACGCTTGATGGCATTGGTGGGGGCGGCGAATATTTGTTGTGGGGTGCATGCGGGCAGCGCGGCAAAGACACGTGCGACGCTGGCCCTGGCTAAGCGTTACGGTGTGCAAGTCGGAGCGCATCCTGGATTAGCTGCCGCTGGTGGGCGAGGCGCAGATCTACCGAGTGCAGTGGCTTTTGCTGAATTGTTGGAGACGCAAGTCGGCGGTTTTCTACAACTTGCCAAGGAAGAGGGAGTTCGAGTGCGCTATGTGAAGTTGCATGGCAGCCTGTATCATGCAGTTGAAAAGGAGCCCATGCTGGCGGCGAAGATGATCGAATATATTCAGTCATTGGATGTTGAGCTGGGTCTATTTTCTTTAGCGGGTGGTGTAGTTGCCATGGATGCTCGTGCGTCTGGTTTGAAGGTATGGGAAGAGTTGTTTGCAGATCGGGGTTATCTTGCCGACGGCAAATTGATACCACGAGGATCTCTCGGGGCATTGATTGAGGAAGTAGATGTCGCTGCTGCTCGTCTGGTCGAATGGCGTGCTTCTGGGAAAATGGCGACTACGGGAGCCCCCATTGTGTTGGATGGTCAGACAGTTTGTGTGCATTCCGATTCGCCGAATTCGCTCGAGTTACTTGAGGAGCTGCGCAAGCGCTTGTCGTCAGCATCCAAGTGAAGTCTTATAATCATTTTATCGCCGAATATCAATGTTGACTGAACAGCTAGATCGAGCGTCTTACGGTCGAGGCGCCTAGCGAATGATCACTCTGGCTTATCTTCTGGCGATTTTGTTAGTTCGGCAGATGGAGCAGTGAAGCTTAATATTATGTATGCGAAAACGCCGATCACTATACCGCAGTCGGCGACATTAAACGCAGGATAGCGCCCAGTCGGCAGTACCCAAGGAATCGTGAAAGATAAATGAAAATCGAGAAAGTCGATCACGTGACCATGCACCAAGCGGTCGACTAAGTTACCTAACACTCCACCAATAAGAAGCCCGAAGGCATATTGCATGGGTGTGCGGTACAGCTCGAGGCTGTGGCGGAATTTGTATATGACCGTAAGTGCGACTAAGGCAAACACTGCGAGGATCTCGCCGTGGCCCGATAGCATGCCCCATGCTGCACCCTCGTTACCAATATGCACAATATAGAAGAAATCTTTGATAACTTCGATCACATCGGTGTCGTGTGGATAGAAATAACTATCCAAGGACATATTGTTAAATACCCAAATCTTGGTTAGCTGATCCATCGCAAAAACAATGAGGGCAGTAATCAATAACCGCTTGTAGGTAGTGTTTGGCTTAATTGGATTCAACGTAAGAGAAGGGTCTATGTGAGCACCATCGGGGCGGCAATAGGCACGTACGCTAAAAAAGTAATAGCGACGGCCTTTTATTAGGGACTTGTCTGAAGCGACTGCTTATTCGTCGTCGTCAGACACAATCTTAGGTGCATCAGCACTATCTGCAAAGAGTCCGCCTGCAGTACGATCAACTTTACGGCGTTGGTTCTTTTCGAACTCTGATTGACCTTCGACAGAATAGCGGGCGAAGGGCACTGCAGTCAGGCGCTCTTTGCCGATTTGTTCGCCTGTCACTTCACAGACGCCATAAGAGCCGTCCTTGATGCGGAGAATGGCTTCTTCGACTTCATTGAGAGCGTCTTGTTCGTTGGAGACGAGGCTGAGTGCGAAATCGCGGTCAAATGCATCCGTGCCAGCATCTGCTTCGAGCTTGTGGTCGCCTTCATCTTTCGAGTGGTGCTGAAGCGTATCGGATGTGTGAAGATCGAGTTCAGCACTAACGTGAGCACGCAGATCAAGCAATAACTTGTAATACTTTTTCCACTTTTTCGGAATAGATGCTTCTTCTAGAGAAGTGACTTTTTTCTTTTCCGCTGGATTGAAGCCCAAAATGTCTGCTAGAGAAGCGGCCCCCAGCACGCGCTTTTCAACGGGCTCATCGTTGACTATAACTTTCTTTTTCACAGGGGCTTCAGCCTTTTTTTTCACCGGCGCTTTTTTAACGACCTCTTTCTTTTCACTCTTACGGGTAGCAACGAGTGCTTCGACGTCGTCGAGAGAGAATACGATGGGAGTCGCCTTTTTATCCGCAGCACTGCCTTCGCGCGCAACGGCAGCCTTCTGGACCGATGGCTTCTTTGGCGCAGCTTTTTTAATGGCTACTTTTTTAGCTACGGTCTTTTTCGCCGCTGTTTTTTTGGCAGCTGTCTTTTTAGC
>ERZ887830.2085-NODE-2085-length-10538-cov-11.099494_pt1 | contig 10538 bp, 10 predicted proteins | sample MGYA00521101_ERZ887830 | MGnify/ENA primary metagenome ERZ887830 (study PRJEB32303, sample SAMEA104408592) | aquatic metagenome | biome: Marine water; feature: Pelagic; material: water | place: Baltic Sea | collected 2014-06-05T16:38:00 | depth 1,762 m ...
ATTTGAAAGGATGCTCAGAAAAGGAGTGTTTGCACCTATGTCAAGCCTTGGTGATATGCTTTTTTATTAATCTGAGTAAGTCCGGAGTGGGATTGAGTTTGCTCGGTACCGTACATGTGTGGCACTCAGATTATTGGCGGTCCCGGACTTAATTACATTTTTTTAAATTTAAAAGTATTTATTTACCTATCATTAAATGGTTAGGTAATTTTATGAATATACTACATCGTCTTCTTCTTTTATCTATACTTTGTGTTGATTTGTCTGCTGAGCCGCCGAGACTGGTATTGCAGATCACCGTCGACCAGTTGCGCGGTGATCAGTTAACGCGGTTTTCCGATCGATTGTCGGATGGTGGCTTTCGTTATTTTCTAGATGAGGGAACAGTGTATGCGAATGCGCATCACTCGCATGCGAATACAGAGACAATTGTTGGCCATGCGACTCTGGCAACTGGTGCGACGCCCGCAGTGCATGGCATGGTCGGCAATCTTTGGTTTGACCGTCAGTCGGGGCAGATCACCTATAATATTGAAGACCCCGATTATTCGCTGCTGACTGTGGGGGCAGATGTGGATGACGAGAATGAAATTGATCCAACTCAAAAAGCAGCCAACACCGATGGACGATCACCCAGAGCCCTGCTATGTTCAACATTTGCAGACGAATTGGCGATTCGCTCTGCAGGGCAGGCAAAAGTGTTCGGCGTTTCCGTTAAAGACCGGGGTGCGGTGTCCATGGCAGGTCATGCTGGCAAGGCATTCTGGTTCTCCAAACAGGCAGGCGAGTTTGTGACGAGTACTTATTATTATGAGAGCTACCCAGCTTGGGTTACTGAGTGGAATGCATCGAAACCACTCAAGCGCTACAGCGGAGCTGCGTGGAAATTATTGCACGATCCTGAAAGCTATGTCTTTCGAGATATGGATGACCAACCATGGGAAACCGCACTACCTGGATTCGGCCGAACCTTTCCACATGCATATGGAGCTTCGGATAATAAGGGATTTACGACCTATCTTACATTGAGTCCAGCCGCTGATGAGATCACGCTCGACTTTGCGAAAACTCTGATTGCAAACGAAGCACTCGGCCAAGATGAGGTGACTGATTATTTGTCTATCAGTTTTTCATCGACGGACTATGTAGGACATATTTTCGGCCCCTCCAGTTTAGAGGCAGAGGATAACTTACTTCGCTTGGACCGAACTATTGAGGTCTTGCTTGGATATGTAGACAGCCAAGTTGGGCTAGAGCATACTCTAATCGTACTATCATCTGACCACGGTGGTCCAGAGGCGCCAGGCGCACTGCAGGCATATGGGTTCAATGTGAATTACGTAGAGCCCGATAATTGGGATAAGGCGCCGGCATTCCAGCGCTTGAAGACTCGTTTCGGTATTGGTGAAGAACTGATAGAAACCTATTCACATCCTTATGTATATTTGAATCAATCTGCTCTTCAAGAACAAGGACTAGATCAGGCTGAAGTAGAGCAAGCCGTGGCGGAAGAGTTAACACGGTTCCCTGGAGTCGCACTGGCAGTATCCAGTCAGGCATTGGCGAGCGGTCAATTCCCAGATAACCCTCTGCACCGTGCGGTAATGAATAACTTCCATTTAAAGCGCTCTGGTGATGTCTATGTGGTGTTTGAACCGCAATGGTTCATTGCAGATTTTGGCGGCTTACATGTTGCTTGTACGCATGGCTCTCCATGGCGCTACGACAGCTATGTGCCATTAATTTTTGCAGGAGTAGGGGTACAATCGCAGGTGATTTATCGACCAGTTCAAACAGTCGATGTAGCGGCGACTTTGGCCGCTTATATGAATTTGCAGCCACCTTCTGGATGCTCGGGTGAGGTGCTGGTCGAAGTGTTGCATGCAAAGTAGTATGTGGCTCAGCCGAATCAACCAAACCATCGTAGGAATGTTTGAATGATCATCGCATTGGCGATGTCGACGAAAAATCCGCACACTAACGGCACTATAATGAATGCCTTATGAGCGGCTCCATAGCGCTTTGAAACTGCAGCCATATTTGCCATTGCTGTCGGCGTCGAGCCAAGTGAAATACCTCCAAATCCTGAGCAGATGACAGCGGCTTCATAATCCCGCCCCATTAATCGAAAGATGACAAACAGCGCAAAGCAGAATGCCAGAACAAACTGTACGGTTAAGATGCCCAGAATTGGTCCAGCCAGATCAATGAGCGTCCACAGTTGCAGGCTCATCAACGACATTGCCAAAAACATACCAAGTGCGACGTCAGATATTAGTGCCAATGAAGGTGTCTCTGCGACCCACTTTATGCGGGGAAATAATCTTGGGATTGTATTTGTAATAATGATACCTCCAAATAGGCAACACACGAATAAGGGTAAATCGAGTCGCAGGCTGCTGAGTGCTTCCTGAATGATTTTACCAAGTGTCAGGCAGACATTTAAGATGAACCATGAGCGCAAAATGGTATGCATATCAATACGTGTGTTCTCTTCGCCATGTATCATTCCCACATCAGGTTGCGTAATTTTAGTGGGTTCGAGTTTATGGCGCTTAATCAGAATGTTGGCAATCGGACCGCCCATTAACGAAGCGAGTACCAAGCCAAATGTTGCACAGGCGATCCCTATTTCACCTGCATTTGCGATTCCATAGGTTTGTTGGTAGACGGGTGTCCAGGCAATGGCAGTACCATGTCCTCCAATTAATGAAGTCGTGCCTCCGAGGATGCCAATCACTGGATCGAGTCCAAATGCTTTGGCGACACTTAATCCAGCGATATTTTGCAGAAACATATATGCAATTGTCGCTACCAGCAAGATAATGAGAGGCAATCCGCCAGAGATCAAAGAGCGTATGTCTGAGTTGAGGCCAATACTTGCGAAAAAGTAGACAAGTAGGACATCGCGTGCCGCTAGGTCAAAAGATAGTTCGATGCCAGTAATCAGATATAATCCAAAGGTGAATAGGCAAATGAGTAACCCACTGCTCACTGGTTCTGGGATATTTAATTGCCTTAAGATCGAAAATTTCTGCGTCAGTAATTTCCCGATGTAAAGTACCAGAATTCCTAGGTTAAATGTCGTTAGTAGGTCGATTTGCATAGTCTTGAAATTATTTATAGAACTAGATCTTTCTGGCTAGAATGGATCACTAAAAATGTTGCTGAGTCTTGTTTAAATGCAGATTAAGAGTTGCTTTTAAGGCAGCATAAATGTCGTTGATGATGCGTTATAGTTTTAAATTAGTGATTAACTTAGATTCTTGAAGTACTCTCTTATCCTTAGCGATGCATGTCGTGCATAAATCATTAATGAAGTCATTTTGACGGGTTATTCATTATTTTTTCATGCAAATTATTTGAAGGAATTGGCCTTAGTATTTGTGGTATTTTTAGATTAGTAATATCTTATACTTTTAAAAACGTTAGTTTTGTATTGCTTTATTTACGTTAGCCTAGTCTTTTTTCGTTTCGTACTAATTAAATTTAGAAAAGTAAAATCTTATACAATTATGAAAAAAAACCTCTTCACCCTTATGGTGGGAATCACTTCAGTGATTTCGGTCCATGCGGCCGACAAACCAAATATTTTAGTTATCTGGGGCGACGATGTTGGCCAAACTAATATCAGTGCATATAGCCGTGGCATGATGGGCTTTCATACCCCCAATATTGATCGAATTGCCGACGAGGGTATTTTGTTTACAGACTACTATGGTGAGCAATCTTGCACTGCTGGTCGCTCATCTTTTATTATGGGTCAGAGTGTTTATCGAACCGGTCTGTCCAAAGTCGGGCTTCCTGGGGCAGCCCAAGGCATGAATGAACTAGATCCGACGATTGCCGTTTTACTCAAGGATCAAGGCTATGCGACTGGTCAATTTGGAAAGAACCATCTCGGTGACCGTGACGAGCATTTGCCGACTAACCATGGTTTTGATGAGTTCTACGGTAACTTATATCATTTGAATGCTGAAGAAGAGCCAGAGAATGAGGACTACCCTAAAGATCCTGAATTCCGTAAGAAATTTGGGCCTCGTGGTGTGATTCACTCCTTTGCTGATGGCAGAATTGAAGATACTGGACCACTTACTAAAAAACGTATGGAGACTGTCGATGATGATACAGTTGCTCGTGCGATTGATTTCATCCGTCGTCAAGATGCCGCTGACATTCCATGGTTTGTTTGGTGGAGTGGTACGCGTATGCACTTTCGTACACACGTGAGTGAGGAGAAAATGGCGCAGATCAAAGCACACAATCCGTTGGCTGACGAATACACCTGTGGAATGATCGAGCATGATATGCACATCGGAGAATTTCTCGCAGTGATTGATGAGCTGGGTATCTCGGACAATACTATTATACACTACTCGACCGACAATGGTCCGCATTACAATACATGGCCTGATGCAGCTTCGACTCCATTTCGGGGAGAGAAGAACACCAATTGGGAGGGTGGATGGCGGGTTCCTTGTGTGGTTCGCTGGCCCGGAGTTGTACAGCCAGGCTCTGTTAGTAATGGTGTGGTGCATCACATGGACTGGTTGCCAACATTCATTGCCGCGGCTGGTGATGCTGATATTAAGGAAGACTTGCTGGATGGTTATACTTCAAGCGCCCTTGGCCGTGACTATAAAGTTCATCTTGATGGTTACAATTTGATGGATCACTTGAAAGACCCCCAAGGTGTCGATAGTCCTCGTAAGGAAATTTTCTACTTCTCGGATGATGGTGATTTGACTGCCTTGCGCTATAGCCAATGGAAGTTGATCTTCATGGAGCAAAAGAAAGAGGGTACACTTCGTGTTTGGATGGACCCGTTCGTGCCGTTGCGTATTCCATTGATTTTCAACATTCGTCGTGATCCTTACGAACGGGCTGAGGTAACTTCCAATACCTACTACGATTGGTTAATTGACCGTGCGTATCTCTTAGTGCCCGCACAGGGCTATGTCGGTGAGTTCTTGCAGACATTTAAAGAATATCCACCACGTCAGAAGGCTGCCACGTTCTCGCTCGACCAAGTCATTGAGCAGATGCTTAATCAGCCTGTAAGTAACTAAAGATAGGTTACGTTGAATTTTCAGTCGCGCAGGGTGTTTTGCACACTGCGCGGCTTTTTTCGCGACAAAGGCGTGAAATCCGATTTAATCGGTCACTATGTTTACAGGAATTGTAGAAGAAACAGGGGCAGTGGTGTCCTTTGAAGAACAGGAAAATTCATGGCGCTTGGTGTTAGCGGCAGAAGTCGTGACACAGGGTTTACAGTTGGGCGATAGCGTCGCCGTCAATGGTTGTTGCCTCACCGCGGTTGCTTTCGATCAGTCACGTATTGAGTTTGATTTACTCGGCGAGACCAAGCGGTTGACCTCGATCGATGGGCTTGGGCCGGGTGGCAAAGTGAACCTAGAGCGGGCGTTACTACCGAGCACCCGTATGGGTGGGCACTTTGTATCAGGGCATGTCGACGGCACCGCAGTGATTGAAGCGATTGAGCCGCGTGGTAAAGATTTCTATTTCCGTATTCAACCAGACGCCGATAAGCTCAAGTATATCGTCAGTAAAGGCTGCATTACGGTAGACGGTATTTCGCTGACTGTATCAGAAGTCGACGCTACCGGTTTTGCGATTTGGCTGATTCCACATACCATGAAAGTCACGAACCTACATACCAAAAAAGTCGGCGACCTAGTGAATCTAGAATACGACTTGATTGCCAAATACGTTGAGAAGCTGTTTGCGCCAGAGCACTAGGTGTTACTTCGAGTGGCCTCAGGGAATTCGTTAGGAGCAGTGATTTGCATACTGCGAAAAATTAACCCCGCTGCTGCTGCGGCGACGATTTGCACGATGCTGTAAAGCGCGAATGCATGCCATGGAATGAAGCCATTGATGCAGAGCGCTAGTGTGACCGCGGGATTAAAAGCGGCAAACGAGATTGGCCCGACTGCATAAGCACCCGCAGCGACGATGGCTCCAATCGCGAGTCCATAAAATCCATTGCCGACGGTACCTTTAGCAATCGCGACATTAAGAATCACCCACATTAGAGCGAAGGTAAATGCCAACTCTGCTACGATGACGCGAGTGGTATTGATTTCAATGGCGGTGACTTCTGCAAGCCCTGTTGGGTTGAGCACCGAGATCGTTAACGCAGCACTCACAGCTCCCAATAGAATGACCACTACAAACGGTAAAAAGGCTTTTGCGCTATGTGTTCCTGCACAGAGATAAGTGACTGTTGTCGCAGGATTAAAATGGGCTTTTGATAAGTGGCCACATGAGTAGACCAGCGCGGCCAAACCGACGCCAACTGCGAGTGGTGTAAGCTCTGCAGAACCAGGTGGTGTGATGCACATACCGATGATTAGGTAGAGGAAGTAAGTGCCAATAAACTCGGCGATTAGTTTGTTTTTCATGGTATCGGGTCGTGGGATACGAGTCGGGGAATACGAGATGGGTGTTTTTCTTTTGGACCTCGTACCCTCATCTGAGATCATGCATCTCCATGGGCTTCCCGGTAGCCAAATGCGTAGGCTTCAAATACGAGTTTAATCTCGTCGCGGATACGGCGAAAGGCGTCGATTTCAGATTCACCTTCGCGTTGAGCGTGTGGGGGATCTTCGAAGCCCCAGTGGTAGCGATTTACCATGCCAGGAAAAGTAGGGCAGACTTGATCGGCATTGCCGCAGACAGTAATCACGGTGGTAATACCCGCATCGAGATATTGATCTAAATGATCAGAGGTGTGACCTTTGGTGCCGATACCGAGTTCTTCAATCGCCTCTAGCGCTAGGGGGTGTACTTCGCCCTTTGGCTTGGAGCCAGCGCTGAATACTTCAAAAAGGTCGCCAGCAGCAGCGCGTAAAATGGCTTCGGCCATGTGACTTCGGCAAGAGTTGCCAGTGCAGAGAATGAGTACTTTTGGTTTGGACATAGAGTTGTTCGGTGAAGGTTGTTTGTTGCTGGGAAGGACGAGCTCCGCCTCGTGTGCGAATGATTTGTGAGTTTTGGTGGACGAGGCGCAGCTCGTCCCTTGCAGATTTGATTAAAGATAGTTCGCCAATAGGTTGAGCAGATAGCCCGTAAAAATAATCGCCAGAGTCGTGATGCCAAAATAGATCCCAATCAATTTGAGGTGCATTGTACGACGCAGCATGATCGCTTCGGGTAGACTGAGCGCAGCCATGGCCATCATGAATGCTAATGCAGTGCCAAGAGGAATGCCTTTTTGAAACAGTACGACGGCGATGGGTACGATCGCAGCACAGCTGCCATACATCGGTACTCCAAGCACTGTTGCGATTGGTACGGAGAAGATGCCTGTAGCTGCGATTAGTGAGTGGATCGTATCCTGTGGCACATAGTTGTGAATGAACGCGCCGATACCGACGCCAACGAACACCCAAAGCCAAATCTGCTTAATGACGCTCACGGCTTCGTCGAGTCCATAGCGCAGTCGGGTTTTGATTGTGTGCTGAACCTCTGAATCGTCTGCGCGTGCGCTCTTAATGATGTCTTGCTCTAGGTAGTTGCTGAGACCCATTTTGCCCAGAATTGCTCCGCCGACAGTACCGATGAGTAAACCACTGCAGACATAGGCGATAGTTATGGGCATTCCAAATTCGCCTGCCATCAAGATAACCAAATATTCATTGATAATAGGAGAGGTGATTAAGAATGAGAAGGTGACGCCCAGAGGCACACCCGCCTTCAGCAAGCTGATGAATATCGGAATCGAGGAGCAGGAGCAAAAGGGAGTGATTGCACCGAAGAGTGCGGCGACAAAGTTACCGACGATGCCACCCTGGCTCATCCAGGCCTTTAAGCGTTGTTGCGGAAGCCAGGTGCGGATGAAGCCGATCACAAAAATCATCACTGCCAGCAACAGAAAGATTTTGATCGTATCGTATAGGAAGAAGTGTAGCGCGCCGCCAAACCGTGTGCTCAGGTCCATGCCGAGTCCGCCTTCGAGTACGCGTGAGACCAGTTGTGCGAGTAAGTCTGCTGGCTCTTCGACTGTTTGATCTGATGCTAACAACATTTGCCACCCTTGCTGTCATTATCAGAGCAGCAACTACTTTTCGCCTTTTCGTCTGCTTTTGCTTTCATGCTGGAGTCTAGCTTAGTAAATAGCCGCGTAAAAAAACCGGACTTCGCTTCTGGCTGAGTCGTCTCTGGTTTGAGTGGATTGGTGTTGGTATTTTGTTCGCTCATAAGTGTTTGTAAGGAGTTGAATTAAGATATGCTCGAGTTTCGGTTAGCAGCATGGTTGCGGGGCGCAGACGGCTGTCGGGCAGTCTGGGCTGTCTTGTGTGATTTGCTGGATTAGCTGTTTGCGGGCTAAGAGGTCACATTGCAGTTGGTTGCATTCCGAGCAGTCGGCTTGTAGGAGATAATCTAGGTTGACGCGTAACAGTCCGTGGACTGGCTGTGCCAAGCTGTAGACCATCCAGGTGCCTTCGCGGTGCGATTCGAGCAGACCAATTTGCTTCATGATCGCAAGCTGTTTGGAGGCCTTGACTTGAGGAATATCTATGATCGTTTGCAAGTGACATACGCAGAGTGAACCCCCATCGAGTAGATTTAAGATCCGCAGTCGTTGCGGATCAGCGATACATTTATAGATCTCTGATGCTTCCATTAGAGTTATGATATACCTATTTTAGTATATACTGTCAATGGTATGTTTATATGGGAGTTGGCCCGCCTAAACATGGTCGAGGAATCAAAAGCATTGCCAGCTCGCGACGGCTCTTTTTGGTTAGAGTGTACCTCTTACTAAATATGCTGCTACCACTACTGATTTTTTCTGCGCTGCTGCTTGCGCTCGCGTATCGTTTTTATGGTGATTTCTTGGATACGCGCTGCGGGATCGATCCTGGACGAGAGACACCGGCTTGTGAAGTCAATGACGGCGTGGACTATGTGCCGACGCGTGCTTCGGTGCTTTTTGGGCATCACTTTTCGTCGATCGCGGGCGCGGGGCCGATTGTAGGTCCAATTATTGCGGCATCGGTGTTTGGTTGGTTGCCGACGTGGATTTGGATCATTGTGGGCTGCATCTTTGTTGGTGGGGTGCATGATTTTGGGAGTACGCTGATATCCTTGCGTAGCGGCGGACGCTCGATTACTTCGACTTCCCGAAAGTTGGTGGGTGAAACAACAGGGAAGTTATTTTTGATTTTTGTACTTCTAGCGTTGGTGTACGTAATTGTGGTGTTTTTGGATATTACGGTGGCGGGCTTTATGGCGCAGCCAGCTGTAACGACGGCTTCCGGCTGGTTTATCTTAGTGGCTCTAGTATTTGGCGTGGTGGTGAAGCGTACTCGCTTATCTTATAAAATCGTTATCCCGACCTTCGTGTTACTGACATACTTTGGTCTTTGGTTGGGGGTAAAGTTTCCTGCGCCTGCTATGAGTAAGGAGTTCTGGATGGGCGCCTTGGTATTGTATTGTTATGTGGCGGCGATTTTACCGGTCAGTACTTTGATGCAGCCTCGGGATTTCCTGAGTGCCACCTTTCTGTATGCCATTATGGCGATGGGAATGTTGGGGCTGTGTGTCCATGGGGGAGGCTTTGAGTTGCCGATGGTAACCAGCTTTGAGCCGAAGGACCTACACTACATGGTGCCCTTTCTGTTTATTACTGTGGCTTGTGGTGCGTGTAGTGGGTTTCACAGCATTGTAAGCAGTGGTACGACTTCGAAACAAATTCAGACCGAGCGTGATGTACGCAAAGTGTCGTACGGGGCAATGTTGGTCGAAGGCCTGTTAGCGGTGTTTGCACTCGCTTGTATTGGTGTGGTTGGCTCGTTTGAGGGCACCCCGCTAAATGCATTTTCTGGCGGTGCGGCAGTGTTTTTTGGTGCGTTGGGCGTGCCGCTCGAGCTGGGTGCGACCTTTGCGACTTTGGCAGTCAGTACTTTCCTGCTGACCACTTTAGATACGTGCACTCGGTTAACTCGTTTCTTGGTCGAAGAGTTGTTTGATTGGCGCGGTGCGAGCAGTCGCTACCTGGGCACATTTCTAGTGTTACTGTTACCTGCAGTGTGCGCCTTTGGCACGTTCACCGGTCCAGATGGCACGGTCATACCTGTGTGGAAAGCAATTTGGCCGCTGTTTGGTGCGACCAATCAATTATTAGCGGCTTTGGCGTTGATTACGTTTGTGGTTTTTTTGAAGCATCGTCGAATCGCTTTTGCCTTTGCGTTGGTACCTGCAATTGCCATGAGTATCATGCCGGTTATGGCGTTGGTGATGATGGTCATTCAACACGGACCGTTGAGCCTCTTAGGGGGGATCGCCCTGTGCATGGTACTACTGGGAGTTTACGTTACGTTGAAGTCGTTGAAGTTTGTTTGTACGCCTGCGGTGGCAGTGGGTGCTAAGCTTGCGGGATGAGTGATGTGATACAGGTATTCCTGCCTGTTTTTGGGGGGAGAACAGACAGGAATGTCTGTATCACATTTCTACGCTATAGTAGTTCGGCGATGGAGCCGAAGTCCGGGTCGTAAAGGCGCTTATAGGTA
>ERZ887830.2086-NODE-2086-length-10530-cov-5.737279_pt1 | contig 10530 bp, 8 predicted proteins | sample MGYA00521101_ERZ887830 | MGnify/ENA primary metagenome ERZ887830 (study PRJEB32303, sample SAMEA104408592) | aquatic metagenome | biome: Marine water; feature: Pelagic; material: water | place: Baltic Sea | collected 2014-06-05T16:38:00 | depth 1,762 m ...
GATGATGATGATGATGATGATGATGATGATGATGATGATGATGATGATGATGTTAACACTAAATCTGGTTATTGATAGATATATGGACTAAACATGTCTTGAGTTAGAAATGTGTAAATTTGATATTATGTGTATTTTTTTCACATCACATTCGTAAAAATTGATTTTATACATAATACACATAATGACACATACTCAATATTATGGTTAAGAATACTAATGGCGGATCTCGCGCTAAAGCAGTCGCACGCAAACATACCCGATTACATGACCATCGCATCATTCTTCCTTCAAATCCTTTAGAAATTATCGTTTGTGTTACCAAAATGTTTGGCAATGGCATGTGCCAGGTCGTCGATGACTTAAACAATACATACATTGCTCATATTCGTAATAAATTCAGAGGCAAACAAAAAAGGCATAATATGATTAGCGTCTCAACTATTGTAATGGTTGGGTTACGTGAATGGGAAAAGCCATATAAAAATTGTGATATTATGGAAATATATTCAGAGGATACCGTATCTCAAATAAAACAAAACCCATCTATTTCCATATCAAATGTATTATCAATGCGTCATACTGGAGCAAGTAAAGATAGTGAATTAGTTGAAGATGTCGAATTTATGAATGAAGAAATGAATGAAGATGAAGAACCTATTGATTGTGTTCAAAATAAAACTGTATTAAATTGCTACGATAGTGAATTAGGAGAGATCGATATAGACGATGTATAAAGTTAGAGTGAATCTCTTATACAAAATGTGTATACTGTTTTTTTCGTATTCAATCTAATAGCACGCATCTTATCTTATTGTAGGTAGTATATTCGTCCTGTATGTAATACATATTTACATACACATTGTCATATTTATTCTTTGTTTTATTGCTACGACTTTGTTGAAATAACGTTAATTCCGGGATAAATATCTGATATACATATTCTGTATTTACGGATTCTTTGTCGATTATAATCCCAGAAAAATCCTTATTTAAATCAACCTCACCTGTATGAATTTTTGTCAAAATTGCCATTTGATTTTGCAGTTTTTTTATTTTCTTAAATTGTGCGTTCATTTCAGTTATACTTTCTTCTCTATTGGTTACAAATAATTCTGCATTTTTTGTCAATTCTGTCACGTATAATTTTTGAGAATGATATTGATTCAATATGTCTACAATCCTACGTATTGGGCTTGTAACGTGGGTATATAGCTCTTCATTCATGGCTTCATGCCTCAGGGTATCTTCATTATATAATGTGTATTCACTATGTGTATGTAAATACGTTTGTATAAGCTCTTTATGTTGATCTACAACGTCAGACGGTATTTCACTGAACTGAGACGTTCTATATAAACCAGTTTTATGTTTATGAAGTGACGAAGCCATCAACTTATTTGCTTCCACCATCCAATATGAAACTAATTCGTGTGAATCTACTTGTGTTTGATTAAGTTCATTTGTTAACTTTTGTAATAATAAAAAATGTTTGTTCGTATGTAGTTTTTTATCGTTGTACGTGTAATTCTTATTTATTTTCACCAATGAATTGTATATTTTTGTTTCTTTTTGATTTATTTTATTATTTTCTATAAAGAACTCGGATACTTGTACTATTTTGTCCTGTTTTTCTAATAGACTACAAAAATTATCTCCTAATACGTTTGGTAGCATAGATTTTTTTTTATTTGGAAAATAAATAGTACTTGATTGGTTTGTTAATTCATCCCATAGATTAAGGTGATCTAACCATAACAATACATTGGCTATGTATATACGAACAATAAACTTATTTTCGTCTATTTGTTCAACAGATAAAGCATCGTCCAGATCTGTGCTTCCTTCTGGGTCTATCGAGAATACATAATTACCTTCATTTGCAGGTATATGGTATTTTTCTGTAATCTGTGTAATAGTTTCATTATAATCACATTTTCCTATTTTTTTTTGACATTGTTTATTACTATAAACAAGGTTATTACAGTGTAATAAATATGTAGTTATGTTCTCTAATTGATTTACATCTCCCAATGTCTCGTCTAATACTCCATATGGATGTTTCATTTCCCAATTAATATATGAGAAAATTACATATTTGTTTTGATAATATTTTGAGAACCCAATTTTCAAGTCATATGGAACCAAAAATACGGGTAATTTCTTATCGTATGGAATACACTTATACAGTAATCTATTCTTATGTCTACCAAACGTTTTGTTATCATGTAGTAATAGAATACCAGGTATTTTATTTAATTTAATATTACGCTTTATAAGGACACCATTATGAGTTACTACATCATCATGAAATAATTTATTTTGTCCTGGGTCAATAGTAATTTCACCGGGTTGAATATTATTTGCGTGATCAATGCATTCTTCTGTTTTCCAATCCCACGCCGAATAATCTCTTTTAATTATCTCAAGTGTGTAGGTCATACTTACATATAGAATATAAAAGTAACCTTTATGTCCTTCAATACAAACCATATAGACGTAACCATATAGTATTTTGTAATGTCAAATCGCTCGAAGAAATATAGTACACTAAATAAGGTTGTAAACATTGATTGTGCAAAATATCTGATTATCGTAGAATCTCCATCTAAATGTAAAAAAATTACAGAGTATTTGGGTTTGGATTATGCGTGTATTTCATCGATCGGACATATACGTCGAATTAATGGTCTCAAATCAATAGATACAAAAGGTAAATATAATATCAATTTCGATTTAATAAGTGAAAAAAAACGTCATATAAGTGAAATGAAAACAATCATAAACAAGTTCGAGACCCACAATATAATTTTGGGTAGTGACAATGATAGAGAGGGAGAAGCAATCGCATGGCATGTATGTGAAGTCTTCAATCTTCCTGTCGATACCACTAAGCGTATTATTTTTAATGAAATAACAAAATCTGCACTATCGAACGCAATAACTAACCCTACTACTATTAATATGAAACTGGTAAATTCTCAACATGCTCGACAGGTTATCGATCTAATTGTAGGATTCAAAATATCACCTTTCTTATGGAAATATCTATACCACGATAAGGAGAATTCCTTATCGGCAGGAAGATGTCAGACACCCGCATTGCGACTTATCTACGAGAATGATATTTTATTATCAAATAATTCTAATTATAAAAAAGAACACAAGATATCTGGTACATTTTTCGAAGATGAATTATTATTCACGGTTTCAAAATCACTCACTACTGACGAAGAATCCATTCAATTTCTAACAGAGATGAAGACATTCGAAAATAAGCTTTCTATTACAGATGAAACCAGCCATATCAGGCGCCCACCTCAACCATTCTCTACATCAAGACTATTACAAAGTACAAATCAAGTCTTACATATGTCCCCACACGAAACAATGAGTATATGCCAACAACTCTATCAGGATGGGTTTATTACATATATGCGTACAGAGAGTAATACATATTCAAAAACGTTTCTGGATAAAATGAAGGACTATTTAATTAAAACTTATTCAGATAATAGTAATTGTATTCCTGTATCATGGACCCATATTGAACACAACAAATCAATTCACCCTCACGAAGCCATTCGAATTACAGATGTGAATGTATGTAAAATACAAACCACAAATGCAAGATTACAGTCAGTGTATAATATTATACGCAAAAACACAATTGAGAGTTGTATGAGAGACTATAAATATAATTGCTGTAAAGTAATATTGTCCGCGCCTATGAAGTTAAAATATGAGCGCAATATTGATATACCAATACAATTAGGGTGGACACAATACTCCGAAAAAAAAACGTTATGTGAACTACAACAAGTTTCAAAAGCACTTATTTTAAGATTCAAGTCGTATAGGAGTTCGAATATTCCATATATAAGGGTTAATATTAACACTCATTGTAAAGGGAATGGTAGTCACTACTCTGAGGCGTCGTTAATCAATAAATTAGATGAACTTGGTATAGGAAGACCATCCACATTTTCTACAATAGTTAAAACTATTCAAGACAGACACTATGTAGAAAGATGTGATATTCAAGGTATAAATGTTTCTACGGTTGACTTCATGCTTGAAAAGGATACCATACACAAAATTGATAATACCAAAGAATTCGGACAAGAAAAAAATAAACTAAAAATTACTGATTTAGGACGAATAGTGATGCCTTTTTTAATTAAATACTTTGATAACCTATTTTCATACGACTATACTGAATACATGGAAAAGAAACTTGATGAAGTAGTTAATGGTAGTCAATTAAATTGGTATGATATATGCAATGAATGTGAAAATGAAGTATCATCAAATTCTACCCATATCAATAAGATAAAAAAGAATTTTTTTCCATTGGAAGACAATTATGACGTTGTCTTTGAAAAATATGGTCCTTGTATACGTCACCACAAAGAGGATGGAAGTATTGATTTTTTGAATATAAAAAAAGGCACCGACTTCACAATCAATAACATTCAGAATAATAAATATAAGGTTGAAGATATAATTGAACGGCCAACAGAACACATTGGAATATGGAATAACGAGAAAGTATTTATTAAAGATGGTCGTTTTGGTAGATATTTAGAATATGGCAACATAAGAACCCCAACAAAAGATATAACGAAATCTATAGATCATATAACATGGGATGACATATTACCTGTACTAGAAAACAAACAACCTGACATGAATGTTCTGCGTTATTACAACGAATCTACATCATTACGAAAGGGTAAATATGGCCCATATATATATTACAAAACTATGTCCATGAACAAACCGTCCTTTTTCAGTATAAAGAAATATAAAGGCGATTGTTTTCATGACGACATAGAAGACATATTAAGATGGGTAAAGACAACATTCATTGATAGATAAATATACATTTTTTTTCTCAAGACTATATAAAATAATATGGTCTACAAATCGCTTTACCAATCTTTAAATGAAACTATTGCTAATAACGAGAGCCGTAACAAATTAACTACATTTTTAAACTATTTTGTTATATTGTGTATGGTTGTTATAGGTGTAACTGCATTATATTTACCAAAAAGTGAAGTCATCGGGTTTGGTATTCTTACTACTACATTCGGGGCATTTATACTGTTCGCAGCACGTAACATCAGTGAAATGTATTTAAACGGCAATATTAGTTTCTTATTTACATTATTAACACTTGGTTCATCCAGTGGATTTATACTGTTATTTATTTCATTCGCAATCATGTTTTTTACATTTATCACTATCAGGGTAAGATACAAAAATAATACTGGAAAGGAACACGTATTAAACGCAAGACAACAATCACTTGTACACCAGTTTAAAATGTTATTTATCGCGAGTTTCACTATGTTTGCGACATTAATAATTTTATTATTTGCCTGTAAAGAACAATTGAATGTAGATTTAAGTTTTATCTATAATCTGACATATGAAAATATGAAGAATAATTTATTTGTTATGTCAATGTTAATTCTATGTGGGTTTAGTTTCTTCTTATCTTTTCAGCATTTCTACATAGCTAATACATTTCAACAATACAAATCCCGTTTACCCAAGTGATAAACACGAATAACATTCAAAAGTGTATAGAGAGGTATTTACATAATATTTCAATACAATAATGAAATATTATCAAACGAAATTTGAGGACTATATTAACAGTGAACATATGTTTTCATTGCACCCAGAACTCAAGGCATATAAAAATAAACTACCTACCAATGTAAGAAATCTTACAAATTTATTTATACATGGTCCTCCAGGGACAGGGAAATATACACAAGCACTGTCCATAATTTCTCAATATAGCCCAACAAGACTCAAATACTCAAAAACAATGAATATTGAAAATGAAAAAAAGAATTTAATTATACATATAAGTGACATACATTATGAAGTTGATTTAGAACTTCTTGGATGTCATGCTAAACTGTTATGGCATGATGTTTTCTTTCAGATAATAGATATTATTACATCATCAAGTAATAAGAATGGCATCATCTTATGTAAGAATTTCCACAAAATACATACTGAGTTATTAGATATATTTTATAACTATATACATCACTATTCAAAGCATCATTCTATACATCTGGTTTTTTTCTTTATTTCAGAACATATTAGTCATGTACCCAGTTCTATAATTGATTGCTGTCAGACATTGTCGATTTCACGTCCAACACAAGATATATACAACCATTTAATTAAGCAAAATAATGAAGAACACGAACGTAACAAAAAAGACAACCTATTTTTAAATAAAATACAATATACCGACCATATACGATATGGCAGAGATGAAATCGTAAACAGTAGTAATAATATTAAAAGTACCATTGTTGATATAGATACATCAAGTATAGATAACATTAAAGAATTAAAATTTATACCTTATGTTAACGACAATGACTACCCAGAGAACTTATTTGATAAATGTATTAGGCGTTTATATGAATACACAAAGGATATAGATAACTTGAATTTCATAGTACTTCGAGAGATTTTATATGACTTATTAACATATGATATTGATATCTATGAGTTGTTATTTCAATATATATATCTATTGTCTGATCGTCTTGATAGTGACCAAATATCTAATATATTGATTAAATCATATACGTCATTAAAGTATTACAATAATAATTATCGACCTATATATCATTTAGAGAATATAGTATTGTATATAATAAACTGTTGTTACCATAATGAAAAAATTAGAAGCTTGTAAAATACTTGAAATTGACCCAAACAATGTTAATGAACATGTAATCAAAAAGCATTATCGTGCATTGGCACTGTTACATCATCCTGATAAATCCAATAATAAAAATAGTAATGAATTATTTCAAAATATTCATGAGGCATATAAATGTTTATTGTATCATGAAGGGAACGACACAACCATTATTGAAGATGAAAGTTCACATAAATATTCATCATTCGTATCCAAGTTCTTTAATCATCTATTTCAAGGGTACCAGCAACAGGATTTATGGACCACTATTTTAGAAAATATTTCTACGTCTTGTAAAGAACGGGTTGTTACATATTTATACACATTAGATATGAATCAATTAATTAAGACTTACAAAATATTAACTAAATACCAATATAATCTTCATTTAGAACCAGATATCTTCGAAATTATTAAATCTGTTATCGAAGATAAACTTACATTAAACGAAAAAATCATCCTTAATCCAAACATAGATGATTTGTATGAGCGAAATGTGTACAAATTAAATATTCATAATCAAGATATTTTTGTTCCTTTATGGCATTCGCAACTAACATATGATATAAATGACGGTGAGGTGGTTATAGAATGTATCCCAGATTTACCTAACAATACATACGTTGATGTCGATAATAATGTTCATCTTAATTTACTAATTGACGTTGTTACATTGTTGAATGAATATAAATATACTGCTGCAATTGGTGACCGTAATGTATTAATTAATGGTTCTGATATACGGTTCCAAGATAAGCAAACTATTATACAGAAAAATCAAGGGATCCCTATTCCTAATACACAAAACCCATTTGATGTATCTAACATAAGTGATTTATATATCCACATAACATTGTCGTCTATCCAGACATCTATTGTACCATAGTATCATTACATTGATACAGTGAAAATCTATTTAGAGCCAAATCTTGTCTATTATATACACATAGTTATTTTTATGAAGATCTTATACATTTTTTTATTAACAATATTTTATCTCGGGAATGGCTTTATTCTGAATTTTAATTTCGGTAAACCATTCAAAACTACAGATCTTCGTATAAATATAGACATCAGTGATAAAATACGCACAAAAATTAATAATGTTAATGGGTTTTATGGACTTATTGGTCCAGATGTAAATATGTTCAATGCTACATCTTTATTTCAATTGTTTATGGGTGATGGAGCTATACAAGGTGTATTCTTCAACAATGGTAACCTTACATACGTGAAACATCATATTCAAACAGAAAAATTAGAATATGAAAAGCGTAATGGACGAATACCCAAAGACCCGTTTACTTATGCTTTATTTATTATACTTAGTAAGTTGAGATTAGTTCCGAACCACTTAGGACTTGCTAACACTGCAATGATGAATGTAAATAATACAACATATGCTCTATATGAGCGTGACCTTCCATATGAGTTACAGATAGATTACCATAAAAAAAAAATTCGCACACTGAACCGTAAATACATACCAAATGTACAAAGCTTTTCAGGTCATACAAAATATAATAATGGGTTCATCGAAACTATTGATTATGATGTATCACGACAATTTGTCGATTATTACATCTTCCATACAAACCTTACAGAGAAGTATAAAAAAACCATTCGTACCAACTATATGCCTATCGTTCACGACTTTATAACTAATGACCGTTATGTCATATTGACTGACGCACCTATTATTATGGATTTGACACAAGTTATAAAGACCAGTTTACCTGTTAAATTTGATAAAAACAAACCGTGTTATTTTCACGTATTAAATAAGACATCCGACACAATTGAATCTTACATTTACGATAAAGGAGTGTATATGTTTCATCATTCACATACACAAGAAGATGACACTAATATTTATCTATACACATGTGTGTATGATAATTTTAGTTACTTATCTCTTAATATTAAGGGTAGCTATAGATGTTTTGTACTTAATAAAAAGACTAAGATAGTATCTATCATTACAAATGAAAACACTGAAAAGTACAATCTCGACTTTCCCACTATGTACAAAAATATGACCATATTAAGGAACCTCGTACATGACGGAGATATCAGCAGAATAAACGGGTTTGTCATGTGCGAAGGCCTCAGTATTGTAAAGACATATTTATACGAAGATGTAAACTTTTGTGGGGGTGACCCAAATATCATAGACATCAAAGGAAGTCCATATATATGTAGTTTCGGATATTCAAGTGACCGTAAAAAACATTATTTATGCTTAATTCCTCTATATGGAGAAGAACCTATTTTTATTGACATGCCTGTAAAAACAAATATAGGGTTCCATTCTATTTTTATGCATTCGAACATTTAGACTCTAATTTGCATAAACAGTTAGATTACCTTCATACGTAAAAAATGACACAATATATGTGTCATTTTTATAGATTTCATTTCATTTTTTTTTTTTATTTTTTGTAGATTTCATTTTTTTTGTTTTTTTCTATGCTTTCTTTTTTACAACCTTTTTCTTTGGCAAAGGTTCGTCAATTTTATCACTATCGTCAGTTGGCGGAGTTGCCTTTTTTACGGCTCTTTTTTTTACTGTCTTAGGTTTAACTTCAACTTCTGGTTCAGGTTCTTCTTCTGGTTCAGCTTCTTCTTCTGGTTCAGCTTCTTCTTCTGGTTCAGCTTCTTCTTCTGATTCAGCTTCTTCTTCTGATTCAGCTTCTTCATCACTATCAACTACATCCACATTTACTACTTTTTGTGGTTGAACGTCTGTAGTAACTTCTGTTTCATCTACTTGAGAAGATTGTAATGGCGCTTGTTTACTCATAGTGTTAGTGTCGTCTTCACTTACTGGGATTAAACATTGACCTACTACAACATCTGATTCTCTTGGTTTTACAACACACTGAACCATCTTCCACGAAACACCCCAAGAATTACCAGCACTCCATACACCACTACATTGTAGTAAGGACTTAACTTGACTTTTTCCTGGTATTAAACTAACTGGAGTTAATGTATCATCATTTTTATCAGGGAAGATCAGATTTCGCTGTAAGTCGAATATCTCAATGTTTTTCCATTCACCATTTTGATAATGGATCTTTGGACGAAGTCCTGGTGGTTTAGAATAATCAATCTGCTTCGTTAATTTATCCTTAGAATACTTTAAATAAGAGAAGTATGTCTCTTCAATTACTTCTTTTGAACGCTTCTTTCCAAACCATGCTTCACTATGGATAACTGCATCTTCTAAAATGCGTTGTTCAAGTTGTTTCATTTTTTCTAAGAATTCGTCGGTTTCAGCTGTTTCGTAACCCTCTGATGGGAAAGACAACTGAATTGTGTAACGATTATCTGACTCACCTGTTGCTGGGTCGACATAATCAGATACACCCCAAGTCATTAGTTGGGGCGTACTAACCTTTAATCCACGGTTAGTCTGTGTACTGATTATTGAAACCATCCTTCCGCCTCTATCGGTTATGCGTGGTTGCATATATCTAATTGACTTGGGTTCCCATTGTTCGAATGTAATATGTTGTGCTGACATGTTGCTTTGTGGTACTATAAATAGAGTATAAAGCTTTAAATCAATTTTTGTAGCATTTAGGCAGTTAGTCTAAACAAAGTAGATAACTTTATTATTTACATAATGATTTAAAGTACTCACAATTTGAATATTCAAGAGTGTAAAAATGTATAAATATTATAAAATGGTTATTGATAAGTGTAAAACTAAAGATACTCTACCAAACAATACTCTACCAAACAATACTCTACCAAACAATACTCTACCAAACAATACT
>ERZ887830.2088-NODE-2088-length-10527-cov-7.338522_pt1 | contig 10527 bp, 12 predicted proteins | sample MGYA00521101_ERZ887830 | MGnify/ENA primary metagenome ERZ887830 (study PRJEB32303, sample SAMEA104408592) | aquatic metagenome | biome: Marine water; feature: Pelagic; material: water | place: Baltic Sea | collected 2014-06-05T16:38:00 | depth 1,762 m ...
GGATCACTCTCATACCGCAGCCGCCAACCGACCGTGGTGAATAATCCGGGCTAGGATCCTTGCAAGAGAGCGTGACCGCCTGCGCCAGATCAAGACGCAGAGGGCGCGTCGTCGTAGGGTTTCTTTGATCCGCGTCGATCCGTGCTGCGCGATGCTCTCTCATTAGGTTTATAGCATTGTGCGGGAGGCAAGACGTTTATGATCGAAGTACAACCCAGCGGCGACCGTGGCATGATAGAGATCCGGATGACGGCCCCGGTTTCTGACAGCGATTATAAAGAGGTGTTGATGCCTGCCATTGACACGGCCATCGCGGGTGGGGATCGCTTGCGCTTGCTGGCCATCATAGAGGCAGGCGTTTCTGATTTTACGCTGGGTGCCATGCTACAGGACGCACGCGTGGGGCTGAAACACTGGCGCGGGTTTGATCGGGTGGCTGTGGTGACCGACAATGGTGCCCTGTCGAGGGCCATAGGGGCCTTTTCCATTTTCATGCCCTGTCCCGTTGCCACCTTCAGAATGAGCGACGCAGAAGACGCACGCCGTTGGCTGCGCGAAAGCCTTGGCAGCCTTCAGCAAGAAGACCTTGGCGACGGTGTGCTTCACGTTTCTCTCTTGGGAAAGCTGGACACCGAGCAATATGAAAACGACATAGAGGATTTGAACAGGTTCTTTGAAGCGCACAAGAAAATCCGGCTTTTGGTCGATCTGCGCGAATTCGACGGCTGGCAGGGTTTTGGCGCACTTCGGGATCACTTTCATCTGGTGCGCGGGCACGCCAACCAAGTCACGCGGGCGGCGATCGTCGGTGACGGCGGGTGGCAAGAGATGGCTGTCCAGATCGGCAAGCGCGTTTTTGGTTTCGAGGCCAAACATTTTTCAGGCGAAGAGTTTGAAAAGGCAAAATCCTGGCTTGTGGTCTGACACCAAGGTGAGAACGGTAGATCCACCAAAGGTATGCAAAAAGCGCAACACTGCAAACCTGAGGCAATCGGTCAAGTGACAAGTGCAGGCGCGCGGCCTATACGGGCGCAAATCTCATGCACCAACGGATCAATTCATATGACTATCCAAGTTTTCGGCCATAAATCGCCCGACACCGACTCCACCGGCTCTCCTATTATTTGGGCTTGGTATTTGAACGAGGTCAAAGGCCAAAAGGCCGAGGCCGTCCTGCTGGGCGAACCCAATACAGAGGCTGCTTTTGTTCTGACCCGTTGGGATCTGCCCAAGCCAGCAATCATTTCTGACGTTGCGGCTGATGCGCCCGTCGTCATCGTCGACACCAACAACCCGGCAGAACTGCCCGCCAACATCAATGCGGCGGACATTCAGGCGATCATCGACCACCATAAACTGGTCGGCGGGATCGAAACCAAAGGCCCGATCGACATCACGATCCGCCCGCTCGCCTGCACCGCCACCATCATGCATGACCTGATGGGCGATGACGCCGCCAAGATGCCCGATTGGGTCAAGGGCGCAATGCTGTCCTGTATCCTGTCCGATACGCTGGAATTCCGCAGCCCGACCACGACCGATCATGACACCGCGCTGGCCGTGAAACTGGCGGCAGACCTGGGCCTCGATATCGCCGCCTATGCTGCCGAAATGTTCGCCGCGAAATCTGACGTTTCCGCGTTTTCCGAGGCCGAATTGCTGCGCATGGATTCCAAGGAATACTCGGTCGATGGCAAAGGGTTTCGCGTATCTGTGCTTGAAACCACATCGCCAAAGATGGTGCTGGACCGCAAGGATGCTCTGATGGCCGCCATGCCCGGCGTTGCATCAGAGGACGGTGCCGATCAGGTTCTGCTGTTCGTCGTGGATATCCTCAACGAAGAGGCCACCATGCTGATCCCCAACGAACTGTCCAAAGCAGTTGCCGAAAAAAGCTTTGGCGCGACGGTCACTGGCGACACGGTGGTCTTGCCCGGTATCATGAGCCGCAAAAAGCAGATCATCCCAAACCTCAAGGTCTGATCCAAGTATCAGGGGCGCCCTAATCGGGTGCCCCTTTCTTTTCGCACTCTCAGGAATGCAGCAATATGACCCAGATCGTCACGTCCCTCGCCGAGATTTCAGATCGCTATGACGTGGTCCTCTGCGACCTGTGGGGATGTGTGCACAACGGGCGGCAGGCCTTTCCCGAAGCGATCAAGGCATTGCAGGCCTTCCGCGCAACAGGCGGAACCGTTGTCATGCTGACAAATGCCCCACGTGCGCGGGCCTATGTGGCGGAACAACTCGACCGGCTTGGCGTGCCGCGCGATGCGTGGGACGTGATCACCACGTCCGGCGACAGCGCACGCGCTGCGATGTTCAACGGCGCTGTGGGGCAGAAGGTTTATTTTATCGGGTACGAGTCCGATCTGACCTTCTTTGATCCGCTCAATATCGTCGAGACCCCGCTGGAAATAACCCGTGTTCCCCTGCAAGAGGCAGAGGGGATCGTTTGCTGTGGCCCCGAAGACCCATATGCCGATCCTGCCGTCTACCGCGCTGATTTCCTCTATGCCAAGCAAATGGGCATGAAACTGCTGTGCGCCAATCCGGATGTCATCGTGGACGTCGGCACAAAACGCCAATGGTGCGCGGGCGCTCTGGCGCAGCTTTATACCGAGATGGGCGGTCAAAGCCTGTATTTCGGAAAGCCTCACCCGCCAATTTACGACCTCGCCCGCCGCCGCCTTGCCGCGATGGGCACAGAAGTCGCGCCGCACCGGATCCTCTGCATTGGCGATGGAATCATCACGGATGTCGCGGGCGCGATGAGCGAAGACCTGGATGCGCTCTTTATCACCGGGGGACTGGCCGCAGAGGAAACAAAGACGACCGATCAGCCAGATCCAGAGGCGCTGCGCACCTACCTTGAAAGTAAGTCCTACGATCCTGCGTATTCCATCGGCTTTCTACGATAAATCAACAGCGTAACAAAATTACGTTTTGAATGACTTTTTCAATCATTTATTTCTTTCGCAGTTGCAGAATCTTTTATCCCTCGCTATGGTTCCTTTGAATACAGCACCGGGATCCAGCGACATGCTCGACAATTTGCCACGCGGAACAATCTGCATCGAAGACCTCGAAGTCGGCATGACCCGCTTTCTGCGCAAACAGGTGACCGACCGTGATATCGACCTGTTTGCAGAGGTTTCTACCGACCGGAACCCTGTCCATCTTGACGACTCCTACGCTATGGATACAATTTTCGAGGGGCGTATCGCCCACGGCATGCTGACCGCCTCACTGATTTCTGCGGTGATTGGGGAACAGCTTCCCGGTCATGGCACCGTCTATCTGGGTCAGTCCCTGCGTTTCATGGCCCCCGTGCGTCCCGGCGATATGGTCTATGCTGAAGTGAAAGTGCGCGAGATTGACTATTCGCGTCGCCGTGTCACCCTTGATTGTCACTGCGCTGTGGGCGATACCATCGTCTTGAAAGGCGACGCGCTGGTTCTGGCGCCCAGCCGGAAATTCGACTGACCACAGGGGCGCGGCCCCCGGCTTTGGGGAACGATGCGGACCTATACCACCTGGACTGATTTAACCCCTGCGGATCAGGGCGCTGCGGTTGCCATCGGCAATTTCGACGGCGTGCATATCGGTCATCAGGCGGTGATTGATCTGGCCCGAAATGCTGCCGCACAGACCGGCGCGCCGCTTGGCGTGGTGACCTTTGAACCACACCCAAGGCAGGTCTTTGCCCCCGACGCCGCCCCATTTCGCCTGATGAACGCGGAAACAAAACGTCACCGCTTGGAAAAGCTGGACGTCGAATGCCTGTATCAACTGCCCTTCACCACCGACCTGTTCGGGCTGACCGCCGAAGCTTTTGCCAAAGAGGTGATCGTTGATGGTCTCGGCCTGTCGCATGTGGTCGTTGGCGAAGATTTTTGTTTCGGCAAAGGCCGCCTTGGCACCGCCGCTGATCTGGTCCGCTTTGGGGCGCAGTTCGGCTTTGGTGTGACCCTCGCACAACTGGTGCAAAGCGGCGGCCAAGAGGTCAGTTCGACAAACATCCGCAACGCTCTTGCCGCGGGAAACCCACGCGAGGCCGCGGCGATGCTGGGTCATTGGCACCGTGTCGACGGAGAGGTCCTGCACGGCGAAAAACGCGGGCGCGAGCTTGGCTATCCGACGGCGAATATGTCGATCACGGGTCTGCACCCGCCGGCCTATGGGGTCTATGCGGTGAAACTCGATGTGCTTTCTGGTCCCCACAAGGGCAGCTATAACGGTGCCGCAAGCCTTGGCGTGCGGCCCATGTTTGGCGAAAATACCGCCAACCTAGAGACCTATATCTTCGATTTTGCAGGTGATCTTTACGGAACCCACGTGTCCGTCGCGCTGATCGAGTATTTGAGGCCAGAGATGAAATTTGATGGAGTGGACGGTCTGATCGCGCAGATGGATCAAGACTGCCAAAAAGCGCGCGATATTTTGGCCCAGATCCCATGAGCGATCCAATTGATCGCAGCGGGTTGCGCCCAAAATTCTGGGAGAAAGTCCCTCTCAAGAACATGACGCCCAAAGAGTGGGAGGCGCTTTGCGATGGCTGTGGCAAATGTTGCCTGAACAAGCTGGAAGACCCCGACACGCAGGAAATCGCCTTTACCCGCGTCGCTTGTCGCCTGCTGGACGGCGACACCTGCCATTGTGCACAATATGACATTCGCAAGCAGTTCGTGCCCGATTGTGTGCATCTGACCCCCGGCAATATTGCCAAGGTCGCCTATTGGATGCCGCAAACCTGCGCCTATCGCCTGCTGTACAGTGGCAAGCCGTTGAAAAAATGGCACCCGCTGATATCAGGCGATCCGCAAAGCGTGCATGATGCGGGCCAATCTGTGCAAGGTTGGACTGTGCCTGAATTCGAAATTCCCGAAGAAGAATGGGAAGACCATATAATCGAGGATCTCTGATATGTTTTTCGCCTCTGACAACAGCTCTCCGGCCCATCCAAAAGTGATGGAGGCGATGATGCACGCCAACGAGGGCTATATGGGCAGCTACGGCGCTGATCCGATCATGGACGCGGTGCGCGCAAAAATCCGCGAGGTTTTCGAGGCACCAGAGGCCGCCGTCTATCTGGTTTCGACCGGGTCCACCGCAAACGCCCTGTCCTTGGCGACCTTTTGCCAGCCTTGGGGCGCAATCTATTGCCACCGAACCGCCCATATCGAAGAGGACGAATGCGGTGCGCCAGAGTTCTACACGAACGGGGCGAAACTGGTGCTGATCGACGGTGCCGACGGCAAGATGGATGCAGACACACTGCGCCAGACGGTCAAAATGGCGGCGGGCGGGGGTGTGCACAACGTCCAGCGCGGGATGCTGTCGATCACCAATGTGACAGAGGCAGGTGGCGTCTATACCGTGGCCGAAATTGCAGAGCTTTGCGCAATCGCCAAGGAATATGACCTGCCCTGCCATCTGGACGGCGCGCGTTTTGCCAATGCGCTGGTCGCCACCAACGCCTCTGCGGCAGAGATGACGTGGAAGGCGGGCATTGACGTGGTCAGCTTTGGCGGCACCAAGAACGGGCTGCTGGGGGTCGAGGCGGTTGTGATCTTTGATCCCAAAAAGGCGTGGGAATTCGAGCTCCGGCGCAAGCGCGGTGGGCATCTGTTTTCCAAGCACCGCTACCTCAGCGCGCAGATGCTGGCCTATCTGCAAGACGATCTGTGGCTTAGCATGGCGCGCAACGCCAACGACATGGGCGCGCGCCTGTCAAACGGAATACTGAAGGTGCCCGGTGCGTCTTTGCTACATCCGACAGAGGCCAATATGGTCTTTGCCCGCTGGCCGCGCGGGGCTCACAAGGTCGCAAAGGCCGCAGGATCGGCCTATTATTTCTGGCCCTTCACCCAATCGCTTGATGGCCCGGATGACGAAACCCTGTCAGCGCGGCTGGTGTGCAGCTGGTGCACGACAGAAAAGAACGTCGATCAGTTTCTTGACCTGCTCACGGCCTGAGGCCCATCTGTTCCGGGTTTGATTGGACCGGGTTTGATTGACCCGGGACCGTGCCCTTAAGTCGCGTCAAAGAACGCCGTGATCAGCCCCGCAACCTCGGCAGGATGGGTCAGCGGGGTCATATGCCCGGCCCCCTCGATACGCGCGCGCTGGGTGTTTGGCATCCGCGCCTCAAGCCTGTCCTGAACCGCCCCAATGATTGGCGGCGACAGGGTGCCTTCGATCAAAAAGACGGGCATCTTTGTGCTTTCCAGCCAGCCGTCACGCAGGATCGCGGCGTTGTCCTCGAAGATTGCAGGGTCTTCGCGGGGGATCACATGGATCAGGCTCGCCATACCTTGTTGCTGTGCCTCTGACATCTCATCCCACGACTGGCCATCACTCCAGAAACCGGCAAAGAGTTCGGCTGCGCGACACATATCTTGGGCCTCAATTGCCGCCATGAAGGGCGCGAAATCCTGAAAATAGGTCTTGAACTCAGGCGATCCCTGTGCTGCGCAGAGCAAGACAGGCTCGATCAAGACCAGTCGGCGCACGGCCTCTGGATGCTCCATCGCCAGCCGTAAGGCCACGGTCGCCCCAAAGGAATGACCAATCACATCCATCGGCGTCTTGCCCAGAAACGTCTGCGCCACATCCAGACATTGCTGTTGAAAATCAACGCCATCCTGCAACGGCCCACTGCGCCCATGGCCGGGCAAATCGAAGGCGACGCACGGGCGGTCCAAGCCCGCGGCGACACCTTTCCACGCGCCCGAATGCCCCAGCGAGCAATGCAAGAGCAACGTATCAGGCGCGCTCTCACCCCAGACCCGCCAGTTTGTTTGTGTGCCACCGCGCAGTTCAAAAGGCATCAGAGCTTGCCTGACAAATGCAGGTCCAAATCTTCCAGCCGGTCGTGGCCCCAGAACCTTTCGTCGCCATCGGTGATGTAGAACGGCGCACCAAAAACGCCCCGGCTCACCGCCTCTTCCAGATTGGCGGCGTATGTCTCTGCGCCCGCCAGCATCCCGCTATCGGCGAGCGCAGGATCGAACCCGGCGTTTTCCAGACAAGCGCGCACCACCTCGTCTTCTGCGATGTTCTTTTCCTCCGCCCAGCAGGCCCGCAAAAAGCTATGGACCAGCCCGCCAAGATCCCCTTTGCCTGTCGCCTGAGCGGCGATGATCGCATAGGCCGATGGGGCCGGATTTGTCGGAAAGAACGCAGGCTGCATGGTGATCGGCAACCCCGATTTAATCGCGGCCCGGCGCAATTCCTGAGCACGATAGGCCTGACGGTTAGGGTGGCGGTCCTTCGGTGGCATCCCCCCCGTGCGCCCAAAGAGCGAAAGGATATCGACAGGCTTGTAGGTGATCGTCGCGCCATGCGCTGCGGCAATCTGTTCTAACCTCTGTCCCGCCAGATAGGTAAACGGGGAAATCGTCGCAAAATAGTAGTCGATATGTGCCATGAAGCCTCTCTTGACCGTTCAGGTATGTTTGCAAGACCGTATCGGGATGCTAGGGGGTGAGCAACGTCACGAATCCGTCATTTTCCCTTTAGGACAGTGCTGCCCATGCCCCTCGTCACAGAACCAAAACTTATTGCTGGCAATGCCAACCAAACGCTTGCCAAGGCCGTCGCCCGCCGCATGTCCATGCACCGCGGAATCAGCGTCGGATTGGTCGATGCGCGGGTCGAACGCTTTAACGACGGTGAGATTTTTGTCGAGGTGTTCGAGAATGTGCGCGGCGAGGATATGTATATCATCCAGCCGACCTCTAATCCGGCCAATGACAATCTGATGGAATTGCTTGTCATGGCGGATGCCCTGCGTCGCTCGTCCGCCGCACGCATCACCGCTGTGATCCCGTATTTCGGGTACGCCCGGCAGGACCGCCGCACCAAGGCGCGTACGCCCATCACGGCAAAGCTGGTGGCGAATATGATCGTTGGCTCTGGCATTGAACGGGTGTTGACGATGGATCTGCACGCGGCACAGATTCAGGGGTTTTTCGACATTCCGGTGGACAACCTTTACGCCTCGCCGATCTTTGCGCTGGATATCGAGCATCAGTTCAAAGGTCAGCTAGAGGACATCACAGTGGTTTCACCGGATGTGGGCGGTGTCGCGCGCGCACGTGAATTGGCAAAGCGGATTGGCTGTGCCCTTGCCATCGTGGACAAGCGCCGCGAAAAGCCCGGTGAGATTGCCGAGATGACCGTCATCGGTGAGGTTCAAGGCAAGAAATGCATCATCGTCGATGACATTTGCGACACGGCTGGCACCTTGTGCAAAGCGGCAGAACTGCTGATGAGCGAAGGCGCGTCCCAGGTCCATTCCTACATAACACATGGTGTGCTGAGCGGCCCTGCCGTCGAACGTGTGACGAATTCCGTGATGAAAAGCCTTGTGATTACCGACAGTATTCAGGCAAACGACGCAGTGCTGGGCGCAAAGAACATCCGGATCGTTCCGACGGCCCCGATTTTTGCGCAGGCGATCCTGAATATATGGAACGGGACCAGTGTGTCGTCTCTGTTCGAAACCGAAACCCTTGGTCCGATTTACGAAGGCACCTATTCACCGGCCTGAGGGGAACGGGCAGCCTGAAGGGGAGCCTTGGCGAGGGGGCTAATAAAGATCCCACTCGTCAGCATGGCGCAGCTCGCCGATTGCCATCCAATCCGCACGTATACGGGCGACCCTGGTGTCGCCCCATGTCCGGAACACCACGTCAAATCCGGCCTCTGTAATCCGCTCAGCGGCGATATCGGCGCGTGAATTAGAGTTCTGATCCATATCCCACATAGAGATCGACACCTGAACCGCAGGCGGTTTGCGAAAACTCTCGCCAAATTCAATCATTTGCCGATACATACGCGGGCCTTCGCCTGTCCACATTTCTCCATCATGCTCAAAGTCGGAAAAGAGCACGGTTGACCCTTGGTCAATGCCAACAAGATGGTTTCGCAGTCGTTTCATCGGTCCCTCGTTAACCGTGATGTAAAAACCAAATGAGGCAAAATTAGGGTCACAAACCAAGAGCAGCCGCCGAACATGTCTGCGGCTGCTTTTACTTAGCGCATAGTCTTCAACAAAAAGTAAGCGCCAGCGACGTTACATCCCGATTTCAGCGCGAAGAGCAGCGATATCCGCCACTGTTTTCGCCTGCGCGTCGACCATTTCTGGCGGCGTTTCCGCGCTGTTGGCCTCTTCTGCCAGAGTATCCAAAAACGCGGCTGTGACGTCTTCGCGGGCCATGGCCCGCTCTGCCAGAACAGACACGCTTTTGGGTGTGATTTCAGCAAAGCCACCAGAAACCACGAATTCCTGTGTGGCACCGGCAACGGTCGCACGCAGGATACCGGGGCGCAATGTGGTAATGACCGGGGTGTGGTCCGGCATCGCTGTCAGGTCGCCCTCTGCGCCCGGAATAGACACAGCGCTGGCCTCTCCTGAGGCCAGCTTGCGCTCGGGCGAAACGAGGTCGAATTGCATCGTATCGGCCATATCGACCCTTTCTTAGGCTGCGTCTGCTGCCATTTTCTGAGCTTTGGCGATCACTTCGTCAATGCCACCAACCATGTAGAACGCACCTTCGGGAAGGTGGTCATACTCGCCAGCCACAACAGCTTTGAACGATTTGATCGTCTCTTCCAAAGGCACCTGCTTGCCGTCGGCACCGGTAAAGACCTTTGCAACGTCGAACGGCTGGGACAGAAAACGCTCGATCTTGCGCGCGCGCGCCACAGTCAGTTTGTCGTCTTCTGACAGTTCGTCCATGCCGAGGATGGCGATGATGTCTTGCAGCGACTTGTACCGCTGAAGGATCTGCTGGACGTCTGTTGCGACCTTGTAGTGCTCGTCACCGATGATCAGCGGATCCAGCAGACGCGACGTGGAGCCAAGCGGGTCCACAGCCGGGTAGATGCCTTTTTCCGAAATCGAACGGTCCAGAACTGTCGTCGCGTCAAGGTGCGCAAAAGATGTGGCAGGTGCGGGGTCGGTAAGGTCATCCGCAGGAACGTAGACGGCCTGCACGGACGTGATCGACCCGGATTTTGTCGAGGCGATCCGTTCCTGCATGGCACCCATGTCGGTGGCCAGTGTCGGCTGATAGCCCACAGCGGATGGAATACGACCCAACAACGCCGAAACCTCGGAACCCGCCTGCGTAAAGCGGAAGATGTTGTCGACAAAGAACAAAACGTCAGATCCAGATTCGTCGCGGAACTGCTCTGCCAGTGTCAGGCCGGTCAGCGCAACGCGCATACGGGCTCCGGGAGGTTCGTTCATCTGACCGTAAACCAGCGCAATCTTGGACTTTTCCAGATCGTCGGGAACGATAACTTCGCCTTCGATCATCTCGTGATAAAGGTCGTTGCCCTCACGAGTCCGCTCGCCCACGCCGGCGAACACGGACAGACCAGAGTGCACCTTGGCGATGTTGTTGATCAGTTCCATGATCAGAACCGTCTTGCCCACGCCGGCACCGCCAAACAGGCCAATCTTGCCGCCCTTGGTATAGGGGGCCAGCAGATCGATCACCTTGATGCCTGTCG
>ERZ887830.2094-NODE-2094-length-10493-cov-5.584691_pt1 | contig 10493 bp, 7 predicted proteins | sample MGYA00521101_ERZ887830 | MGnify/ENA primary metagenome ERZ887830 (study PRJEB32303, sample SAMEA104408592) | aquatic metagenome | biome: Marine water; feature: Pelagic; material: water | place: Baltic Sea | collected 2014-06-05T16:38:00 | depth 1,762 m ...
ATGATGAATATCAAAACAGATGGAAGATGGTTGAAGATACACTTAGAAAACAAAACCTTGATAGCCTGATTATTTATGGTGCTGAGCGCGCAGGAACTGCTATTCCATGGCTCACTGGCTGGCCTGTCTCTGCTGAAGCTGCTTTGATAATTTCACTTAACGCAGAGCCTAAATTATATGTGCAATATTATAACCACGTACCACAAGCAAATAACACCGCCTTTCATGCATCCGTTGAATGGGCAGGTGCAAATACCTTACACACAATGTTGGCTAGGATTGCACATATTAAGGCACAAAAAATTGGTGTCATAGGTAGGATGAGTATGCCAATGACAAAAGCTCTTGAAGAAACTGGCTGTTCTTTAACTTCTCTTGATTCATGGTATCAAAATATTCGGCTGATAAAATCACCAGCAGAAATTAACTGCTTAAGACTTGGTGCCTATTTCTCGGATTTAGCGGTTAAATCTATTTATCAGAATGTTACCCCAGGAATGAGAGAACATGATTTGGCTAATCTAGCTGAGAATAGCTGGTTGCATCTTGGTGGGCAGGCACATATTCGCTATTTCATATCTACAAATATGGATAATCCAGACGGTATGGTGCCACGGCAGAACGCCACAGGCAGAGTAATAAGCAAAGATGACCTTCTGGTTATGGAAATTAGTGGTGCATTTAGAGGTTATGCAGGTCAAGTTTTGCGTTCAATGTCGATGCGACAAAACCCTGCCAGTTGGGTATCTGAGTTTCATGATGTTGCAGACAACGCCTTTAGTGCTATTGCGTCTGTGCTGCGACCTGGGTGCTCTATGTCTGAAATTTTAGACGCGGCAAGCATTATCGAGGAGAATGGCTTTACTACCTGTGATGATTTAATTCATGGGTTTGGCGGTGGGTATCTAGCCCCTATCTTAGGTTCTAATTCTCGTCCAGCGGGCCCCATACCTGATATCAAGCTAGCCCCAAATATGGCAATCGTGGTGCAACCCAACATAACTGATGGCTCTGGCATGCGAGGCGTTCAAACAGGCGCTCTATTTATCATAACAGACACAGGCGCTGAATGTCTTCAGCACGCACCACTTGGCATGCTAACGGCAAAATCTGCGTAAAAAAAAGCGAGGCACAATGTGCCTCGCTTTACAAAATAAATTTTTGTCTGACTAGACTTCCAATCCCGTTTTTACTTCAACATTCTCAGGCTCTAATTTCAATCCTGCTTGCAGTGCAACTGTCTCAATAAGGGCACTAAAGTCAGCAGCTAAATATGCTTCTGGGTCATCTTTAAGACTTGCAGAACCAAAATGAGTTTGCAGTGACTCTCTAGAAGCAGCCGTTACTGGCATACTAACGCCCATTTCTCTTGCTGCTTGCAAACCTAAATCCATATCTTTGCGAAGAAGTGGTGGGGTAAAGGTTGTTGTCCAATCTAAATTCACTAATGCTGGTGTTTTATATTGGCTAAAAATTGAACCCATAACTGAATTGTTAATGAATTCTAAGAATGCATGTCTTGGCACACCTGCTGCCTGCGCAAGCACTGTAATTTCAGCAAGATTCTGAATATATACCCCAAGAAGCACGTTATGAGCAATTTTACAAAAACGAGATAATTCGCCTTCTCCTACATATGATACACCGCGCATCGCATAACATTCAATAATGTCTTTAACCTTATCAAATGTCTCTTTGTTACCAGAAGCAACAGCTGATAACTTTCCAGCTTTCACACATTTTCCATTTCCAGAAACAGGACATGCTAAAAACTCTGACCCTCTATCCACAATAATTTGTCTGATTTCAGAGGATTCTTGTGCACTAATAGAAGAACATTCTACCAAAATCTTAGGCGTATTATCACCTGACATCACACCTACATCGCCAAAATAGACTTGTTTTAAATCTTTTCCAGTAGATACCATCGTGAATAAGATATCAACGTTACTTAAATCAGCGGGTGAATCAACAAGAGACGCGCCTGCTTGAACCAATGCATCCGCTTTGGATTTAGTACGGTTCCAAATTTTTACTTCATAGCCAGCCTTGATGATTTTTTCAACCATCGGAGCGCCCATTCTGCCAAGACCAATCCATCCAATAACCATATCTTTACTCATTTTAGTTCCCCTTTTAGTTTTGATTCTTATTCTATAAATCTTGATTTACTATATATCTGCTTTTAACCATTCTTAAAAAGAAACTGAGTTATTAGCTATACGATATATCAGTAGACTCTCAAATGTCAGACCAGCATATTATTCTATTCATATTTTGTATAGAAAAATTCCCTATTCACTTATTCTAATCCATTGGCATGTTAAATTCACACCCGCATTCTGAATAAGATTATACACAGGACATCTAAGTTCTGTCTCTGTTACCACTTCTTCCAATCGTTGTTTTGATTCACTCGTTTTGACCTGAATTTCCACGCGAACATTTTTAAAATGTTGGGTAACACCTCTCATTCCCAATCTACCTCTAATATCAATTTTATATTCTGCAGAAAAAGAAAGACTATCATATTTAAAGTTCATTTCACTTGCTGTTCTGTTAAAGGTAACAGATTCACACGCACATAATGCAGACAAAACACCTTGTAATGGGGACGGTCCCTTTCCTGTTCCCCCATGATGAACAGGCTCGTCAAACACAAGCGTTCCATATTCACCACAATCTGCAACAGTCATTTGTGAAGCTAAATTTTCTGCTGTTACCATTTTGCTTCTAATAATTGGCTCATTCATATTTTGCTCAGTAACGTTACTAACCATTTCAACACCTATTTTTCAATAATTACTCTAATTTATTTAGAATTAGCCTGTGACAAATTCTTCTTTAAATGAACAGCAACCTTTCTTTATCGAAGAGAATATCTAAAAGTTTCATATATATTTATAATAAAAACTTTTCATAATAGGTGATTATGTTGACAAAAAGATTATCTCATTGTCAATTACAATTATATATCTTGACACCCATTACTCTCGTCACCATTTTCTATTCAGCTTCAAAAATGTTTTATGAACCCGCAATTAATCATTAAAATTTTAAACATTTATTTAATTTAAATTACAATAAGAATTCAAAAAAAAATTGATCCGGCAACTTATTTAGCTAAAGTAATTTACGGAAAGTTTTTTTTAAGAATAAAGTAAATAAATTAAATAAGTAGAACAGGACATTGAAATGACAAATGCTTTAAGCCCTCGCATTCTTCAACCAAGTGATGCTAATCAAAACTGGAATTGGGACAGACCTATTCCTGCTCTTGGTCATACTGCTGTTGATTTTGAGCGACGTGTTGATCATGACCGCCTTAGAAAATACAGGCTGAGCCGCGCGAAAAACGCATTAAAAAACTCTAATTGCGGCGCAATACTTACATTTGATGTGAATAACATTCGATATATCACTGGCACAAAAATTGGTGAATGGGAGCGTGATAAAATGTGTCGCTTTGCCCTTCTTGCTGGTGATGACGAGCCGTATGTATGGGATTTTGGTTCTGCTGCTGTACATCATCAATTAAATTGTGATTGGCTTGATCCTACCCATTGTCTTCCTGGGGTAGTGGGGATGCGAGGCACCATACCTCCTTCATTTGGATTAATGAAATATTATGCAGAAGAAATTGCCTTATTAATCAAAAAAGCAGGTGTTGCAGATATGCCTGTTGGCGTAGATTATGCTGAAACTGCAATGTTTTTTGCTCTCCAGGAAGCTGGTCTTAATGTGGTTGACGGACAGCAAATCATGCTAGAAGCACGTGAAATCAAAAACGTAGATGAAATCCAGCTTTTAAATCAGGCAGCTAGCATGGTAGACGGCGTTTATCACATGATTTGGGAGGAGTTAAAGCCAGGTATTCGCGAAAATGATATCGTCGCATTAGCAAATAAGATGCTATATGAGATGGGTTCAGATGACGTTGAAGCCATTAATGCTATTGCTGGTGAGAGATGCAGCCCGCACCCCCATAATTTTACAGATAGATATTTCCGACCAGGCGACCAGGCGTTTTTTGATATTTTACAAAGCTATCAAGGATATAGAACATGCTATTACCGAACTTTTAATGTTGGTTGTGCTACGCCAGTTCAAAATGATGCCTATGTTAAAGCGCGTGACTGGCTAAATGCTGCTATAGCAGAAATTAAGCCAGGTGTTGGCACTGATAAAGTAGCAAGTGTATGGCCAAAAGCAGAGGAGTTTGGATTCCCAAGTGAGTTGGCTGCTTTTGGGCTTCAGTTTGGTCATGGTCTTGGACTTGCTTTGCATGAACGACCTATCATTTCACGCGCAGTTAGCCTTCAAAACCCAATGGAAATCAAGACAGGAATGGTGTTCGCGCTTGAGACTTATTGTCCTGCTACTGACGGTGTGTCTGCTGCACGAATTGAAGAGGAAGTAGTTGTTACTGATAAGGGATGTCAAGTTATAAGCTTGTTCCCTGCTGAAGAATTACCAATTGCAAATAGGTACTAACCCCTTCGAACAGAGAGCATATTGGCAATTTTTATTGCTAATATGCCCCAATTAAAGAACGAGAAACTATGTCTAATAAACAAGATAACAAAGACAGCTATATACAAATGTTCAAACAAATGGTGCGCATTCGTGCGTTTGAAGAACAGGCAAATCAACTATATCTTTCAGCAAAGATGCCTGGGCTTACGCATATGTATGTCGGTCAAGAAGCTGTTGCAGTTGGCATTTGTGAAGCGCTTACCCCAACTGATAAAATAACATCAACTCATAGAGGACACGGTCATTGCGTTGCCAAAGGAGCCGATTTTAAACACATGTTCTGCGAACTTCTAGGTAAATTAGAAGGGTATTGCCGAGGCAAGGGCGGCTCGATGCATATTGCTGACCAAGCAAATGGAAATTTAGGAGCAAATGCTATTGTTGGTGGTTCTGCTGGCATCGCAACTGGGGCAGCATTAACTGCAAAACAGCTTGGCACAAAAGATGTTGCTGTATGTTTTTTTGGAGATGGTGCTCTTGGACAAGGTCTTTTATATGAAACCATGAATATGGCTGCATTGTGGAAGCTACCTGTGATATATGCCTGCGAGAATAATTTATATGGCGAATATACCAAGGTTGAAGAAATGGCGGCAGGCGAGCTGATGGGGCGTGCCAAGGGCTTTGGTATTGAAAGCTTTGAAGTGGATGGTCAAGATGTGCTCGCAGTCAATAATTTAACCCAAGAGTTGGTAGAAAGAGCCAGAAAAGGGGATGGTCCCTTTTTTATGCTGTTAAATACTTACCGATATCATGGTCACCATGTTGGCGATATCAACCGCGAATATTATAGAAGTAAAGATGAAGAAAAATTATGGCGCTCAGAAAGAGATCCTATCAAAAATTTTAGTGATATGCTGATTAAAAAGAAAATATCTTCTGCAGATGAATTAAAAGTAATTGAGCAGGAAATAGAAAAAGATGCTGAAGAAGCTGTCAATTACGCATTAGAGGCGCCATGGCCAGATGTTTCAGAAGTCGATATGCATGTATTCGCTTCTAATTGAAGCTGAATAATATTTTAAGTTAGGAATTTATAGAATGAGAGAAATTACCTTTGGCGCAGCTGTTAATGAGGCCATAGCAGAGGAAATGCGATTGGATAATCGTATTATTTTGCTTGGAGAGGATGTAGCTGAAGCTGGCACGCCATTTAAAGTATTATCTGGACTTGTAGAAGAATTCGGCGCTGATCGCATAATTGACACACCTATTTCTGAGCCTGGCTTTACTGGAATCGCAGTTGGTGCGGCAATGACAGGTCTGCGACCGATAGTTGATCTTATGTTTGGTGATTTTTTATTTTTGATTATGGACCAGCTATGTAATCAGGCTGCAAAAACTCATTATATGTCTGGCGGCAAGCTATCGGTGCCAATGGTAGTGCGCACTAATATGGGTGCAACAAGACGTTCTGCTGCACAGCATAGTCAATCACTACATGCACTTGTTGCACATATACCAGGCTTAAAAGTTGCAATGCCTTCATCTGCCTATGAAGCCAAAGGATTAATGAAAACAGCCATCAGAGATAATAACCCTGTGGTTATATTTGAAGATAAGCTGATGTATAATGACAAGGCAGGCGTGCCAGAAGAAGAATATCTAATCAATTTTGGGGAGGCAAATATCCTTAAAGCTGGAACCGATATTTCTCTGATTGCTACCTCCTCTATGGTCCAACAAGCACAATTAGCGGCAAAATCGCTTGCAGAAAGAAACATTTCAGCTGAGGTGATTGATCCACGAACAATCGCACCTCTTGATGAAGATACATTAATTAATTCTGTTAAAAAAACATCTCATGCTATCGTTATCGATGAAGGTCACCAAAATTATGGTGTCACTGCAGAAATAGCAGCGCGCATTTCAGAAAAAGCTTTTTATTATTTGGATGCCCCTGTTCAAAGATTAGGCGCAATGGATGTACCTATTCCTTTTTCGCCTGCTCTAGAAGATTTAACCGTTCCTACAGCACAGCAAATCCATGATAGAGCTGTTATGATGCTTGAAGGAAAAATATAAGATGGCGCATGAAATAATTATGCCTGCGCTTGGAATGGCGCAAGAGACAGGAAGACTAGTAGCTTGGCTTAAAAATGAGGGAGATGCCGTTAGCAAAGGTGATCCACTCATGGAAGTTGAAACTGATAAATCCACCATGGAAGTAGAAGCCCAAAAAGACGGCTTCTTGGTAAATATTACTGCTCAGGCGAATACAGATGTGCCAGTTGGAGACGTTGTTGCTCTTATTGTTGAAAGCCTTGATGATGCCCCACCACGCCCCTCCCCTTCATCTCCATCACCAGAAGCAACAGAAATAGCAGCCACAACATCCGATATTGTGCCAAAAACACCTTCCTTACCTGCAGAACAATCAGCAAGTTTGCCAAAAATACAGGCTAATGAAAAGATTGCCCGAAAACCTGTTCAACCTGCACTAGTTTCCAATCAAGCTGATGGCAAGATTCTCGCATCTCCGAAATTACGCGCATTAGCAGCTAGCGAGAACCTTGATTTGTCAAATCTTCGAAACGCTGGTCATCCAGAACCTTTTAAAGCTGCTGACCTTTTTGCTTTAAGGCAATTATCTAATCAATCCCATGGCAGCCTGCGAAGCACCGCTACAAGTCTTATTGAAAAAAATTCATTCCATATTTTTGTATCCGAAATTAGTGCGTTTAACACTGAAGTGTCTATTGAAGTAATCTTTGCTTCTTTTATTGCTGCCAGCCTAAGGCAATATTCAGGAGATGACATAATCGGCATTAGCTACAAATCTGGGAAAATGTTAGAAAGTGTTTTATATCTAAACCCAGACCAACATCAATTAGCAGACATTGTTGTATCTGATAGTGATATCCCTGTAATGGCAGAAATATGCGATCTTACATCTACCGATTTTATACATCTATCAGGTGATACACATTCAGATATTATTTTCACTATTTCTAATCTCGCAGATCAATTTATGATCACACTAGATTGGCAGCCAAATAAACTGCCACAATCAGATGCACTTGCTTTGCTTAGCGATTTTAGCATGCGAGTAAAATCACCATTAAAACAATTACTTTAGGGCTCAGTCAGATGCAATATACAGATTTATATATTAACGGCGTTTTCAAACCAGGGGCACAAAATGTGCGATTTGATGTGGTAAACCCAGCCGATGAGACAATACTTGCATCTGTTGCATCAGCTGAAATAGCTGATGCGGATGAAGCTCTAGACGCTGCGCAAAATGCATTTGAGGATTGGGCATCAAGAACCCCTAGAAATCGCTCTGACATTCTGCGTAAAGCATATGAACTTATGAATGCAAGATTAGATGATTTTGCCAAATTAATTACGCTTGAGAATGGTAAGGCTGGCAATGATGCAAGAGGTGAAGCTGCTTATGCTGCTGAGTTCTTTCGTTGGTTTTCAGAAGAAGCTGTGCGTGCTGATGGCATGATTACGCACGCACCTGCCAGCGGTGCTCGTATTGTAGTTCAGCATAAACCAGCAGGTATAGCTGTGTTAGTAACACCTTGGAATTACCCCGCTGCAATGGGCACACGGAAAATTGCACCTGCGCTGGCTGCTGGATGTCCTGTGATTATTAAGCCTGCGTCTGAGACTCCTCTTACTATGCTTGCATTAATGCCTTTATTAGAGGAGGCAGGCGTTCCAAAAGGGATAGTCAATGTATTACCATCCCGAAACACAGGACCCATTGTTGACCATCTTTTACATGACCCAAGGGTTAGAGTTGTCTCCTTTACTGGCTCAACTGAAATTGGCAGGGTGTTATTGCGTTCTGCCGCTGATCAAGTTCTTAAACCTGCTATGGAACTAGGCGGTAATGCACCGCTAATCGTATTTGAGGATGCGGATGTTGATGTTGCTGTAGAAGGGGCAATGCTTGCCAAAATGCGTAATTTAGGAGAAGCGTGTACCGCTGCGAATAGATTTTATGTGCATAAAAATATATTCAATAAATTTGTTGATAAATTTACACTCGCAATGAGTGCTCTGAAAACTGGAAATGGTCTTGACCCTGATACTGATGTTGGACCTCTTGTTAATAAATCAACTAAGGATAAGGTTGCCTTTTTCGTGCAAGATGCCATTGCTAAAGGGGCAGAACTTAAATTGGGTGGCACTGATATTGAAGGACCTGGCTTTTATTATCCGCCCACTATTTTAACAAATGTACCTGAAAATGCCGAATGTGTGGTTGATGAAATTTTTGGACCTGTAGCGGCAATTCAATCGTTTGAAGATACAGAAGATGTAATAAGACGTGCTAATGATACTGAATATGGTCTGGTTGCATATGTTTTTACAGAAGATATGAAAAGAGGTATGCGCGTGTGTGAACGTCTTGATTATGGAATGGTTGGTCTTAATCGTGGATTGGTATCTGACCCAGCCGCGCCTTTTGGAGGCAGCAAACAATCAGGGCTAGGACGCGAAGGGGGACATGAGGGCATGCATGAATTTATGGAAACACAATATATTTCAGCAAGCTGGTAAATTTATGTCTATTAAACAAGCTGCCATACGAAAATTAAGCTGTTGAAAACGCTAATTTTGATGTGCTGGTTTAACTCATATAATTGGGATAGCTATTAGCTATAGCTGTTTTAAAAAAACACCCTTACCAACCTGCGAATTTTACCAGCAATCTGTCTTGAAATTGATTGACAGTGTGAATTTCGAATGGTTACCTTTATGATGATAGGCAGAAGATTAACTTCTCATATAACGCCTTAACCAGACTTCACTACGGTCCTTAAAAGTGACAAGATTTTCCGCTTGGAATGTAATAAAAAACGGGTTTACCGGACAATCTGGCTGGTCACGTCAATGGCGTGATCCTGAACCCAAATCACATTATGATATTGTCATTGTTGGAGGCGGTCTTCATGGACTTGCGACTGCCTATTATTTGGCTAAAAATTTTAAGCTCACCAATATAGCTGTGTTAGAAAAAGGGTGGATTGGCGGCGGAAATGCTGGACGCAACACAACCATTATCCGCTCAAACTATATGCTTAAAGGTAATCGAGAATTCTATGAAAAATCCTTAAAATTATGGGAAAACCTGAGCCATGAGCTGAATTATAATGTCATGTTTAGTCAACGCTCTCACATTGGTTTATATCATACAGCTAATGCATTAGATGCTGCTTCTAGGCGTTATAATATCATGAGGCAAACAGGCTCTGATGCTGAATTCTGGTCACGATCAGATTTAGAAAAAAAAATACCCCATCTTAATTACGCGCATGATGCCCGGTTTCCAATTCATGGCGCACTTGTGCAAAAACGTGCTGGAACCGCACGACATGATGCTGTCGCTTGGGGATATGCAAGAGCTGCTGACAAGCTTGGTGTTGATATTATTCAACAATGTGAGGTTATTGGGATTAAACGAAATGCTCGAAAAATTACTCAAATTGAAACCAGTAGAGGAAGTATCCAAGCTGATAAAATCGCCTTTGCTGTTGCTGGTAATACCTCTCGATTATGGCAAATGGCTGAATTAGGAAATTTGCCTATTGAAAGCCATAATTTACAAGCTTTTGTTACAGAGCCTATTAAGCCCCTGCTTGACCAGGTGGTAGTATTTGGCGTTGCAGGAGCGCATTTTTATATTTCGCAATCTGATAAGGGTGGAATGGTTTTTGGAGGTGATATTGATTGGTATAAATCCTATGCGCAAAGAGGTAATCTGCCAATTGTTCAAGATGTAGCAGAATGTGCCTTATCTGTGATGCCTTGTCTTGGCAGAGTAAAGTTACTGCGACACTGGTCAGGTGTGGTGGATATGTCGATGGATGGCTCATTTTTTATCTGTAAAACACCTTTGGATAATTTATATTTAAATGCAGGGTGGAACTATGGCGGATTTAAGGCAAGCCCAGCATCAGGCTGGTATTTTGCAGACCTTATTGCCAATGACAGAC
>ERZ887830.2098-NODE-2098-length-10486-cov-9.535998_pt1 | contig 10486 bp, 8 predicted proteins | sample MGYA00521101_ERZ887830 | MGnify/ENA primary metagenome ERZ887830 (study PRJEB32303, sample SAMEA104408592) | aquatic metagenome | biome: Marine water; feature: Pelagic; material: water | place: Baltic Sea | collected 2014-06-05T16:38:00 | depth 1,762 m ...
TTTTACAGTCAATGGTACACCTACGCAGACAATAGATACTCCTTCTAATGTTTTTGCAACGCTTAATCCTTTATCATCTACTACATTTCCAACATTTGCTCATGGAAATACTCAAACAGTAATATCAACAAGTGATTCTAATGGTGCAATAGCTAGAGGAACAATGTTTGTTTCTAAAGGTAAATACTATTGGGAAGTTAAAATGACTGCAAATTCTGCGTCTGTAAGAAATGAAATTGGAGTAGAAACAGCAGATAGTATGGCTAGTAATATAGCTGTAGCTGGATTATTTGGAACTGGTAAAGCTAGAGGATATAGAGGCGATGGCTTAACTATTAGAGATGGTAACACTACTGCTTCTTATGGTGCTTCTTATACCAACGGAGATATTATTGGAGTTGCTTTAGATATAGATGCTGGAACTTTAGTATTTTATAAAAATGGAGTAAGTCAAGGAACTGCTTTTAGTGATTTAACTAATGACACTTGGGGAATTGCGTTAGGTCAAGCTAATAATACTTTTCAAGTTAATACAGGCAACGGATTCTTCGGAACAACTGCGGTAGCTTCTGCACAAAACCCTGATGATGGTATAGGAATATTTGAATATGATGTGCCTACAGGTTATAAAGCACTTTGTACTAAATCAATTAACGCACAGGAGTATAGCTAATGGCACAAATTAATAAAGCTAACGAATATTTTAATACTAAACTTTATACTGGTAATGGCTCTACTCAAGCTGTTACAGGTGTAAATTTTCAGCCTGATTGGACTTGGATTAAATGTAGAAATGATAGTCAAGAGCCAAGATTAGTTGATTCTGTTAGAGGAACAACAAAATATCTTGATGCAAGTTTAGCTATAGCAGAACTTACAGATACAAATATTCTTACATCATTTGATACAGATGGTTTTACTTTAGGTGATGACGCAATTTCTAATTTAAATGGTAATACTCATGCATCATGGAACTGGTTAGCTGGTGGTACAGCTTCATCTAATACAGATGGTACAATTACTTCTAGTGTTTCAGCTAATACTACAAGTGGATTTAGTGTGGTTACTTGGACTGGTACAGGTGCTAATGCTACGATTGGACATGGAATCTCAACTCCGCAAATGATAATACTTAAAAATAGAGATTCGGCTGAAAATTGGATTGTTGGTCATAACAGTAATGGTTGGACAAAATACCAATCATTAAACCTGTCAGATTCAGTTTCTACTGCTTCAAATATATGGCAAAATACAGCACCTACTTCTTCTGTTTTTTCTATTGGCGATTCAGGAAAAGTAAATGGTTCAGGTAACGGAATAGTAGCCTATTGCTTTGCAGAGAAAAAAGGTTTCAGCAAGTTTGGCTCATATGTTGGTAATGGAGATGCTAGTAATAATACTTTTGTTTATACAGGATTCAAACCATCATTTTTAATAATTAAAGATACTGCTACTAATAGTTGGATTATGAAAGATAATAAAATGAATCCTTATAATGCTACCTATGACAATTTCTTATTACCTGATTTAGCAAATGCTGAATCTTCAGGAACATATAAAGTTTGTGATTTTTTATCCAATGGGTTTAAAATTGGAGACACTAATAGTAATTATGGGGGTTCTGGAAGAACATACATCTACATGGCATTTGCAGAAAATCCTCTAGTAGGAACTAACAACATACCAGCTACAGCGAGATAATGGCTAAACAAACTACAACAGAAGTTAAATTAGAGTTTATCTGTAGAGAAATTAAAGACTTAAAAGAACAACAAAATAAATTAAGAGAAGATATTAACAAAGGTAAAGGTGCAGTTTGGTTATTATTAGTTATAGCTGGATTAGTAGCTGGAGCAATAGGATACTTTAAAGAGTAAGATATTTAAACAATTATGATTCCAAAAATAAAAAGAGTTAGATTAAAAAAACAACCTAGACAGAAATTTGCTGCAGGTGATGAAGCTAGAACATTTGAAAATATACCTACTGCTTCTCAACCAGTACAACAACAGATAGGTCCTCAAGATGAATTTATAGATAGGTATGTAGCAGAACAGGTTAAGACTCCTGAACTAGCTGATGCTGCTAAACAGCAATATACTTCTCAATCTGTACAAGCTGATGAATTATTAGGTGGCACTACTATGGCTGCTCCTACAGGTATAGGTACTCAAACAATTACAGGTTCTACTATAGGTACTTCTACTGCTGGAACTTCTACTACAGCTACTACTCCTGGTGCTTTAACTTCTGCACAGATGACTGCTGCTACGGGTACTGGACAAACTGGTACTGCTGCACAAGGTACATTAAGTGCTGGTTCACAAGTTGGAACAGTTACAGGAACTTTATCAGGTACAGCTATAGGTGCTACAGCAGCTCCAACTAGCTCTGCAATAGCTCAAGCAGCTCAAGGACAATTATCTTCTGGAGCATTGGCTCAAGTACTACAAGGTACTTCTGCTACAGTTGCTGGACAAACAGCTACACTACCTGCTGATATTCAAGCTGCGGTAGGAACTAATCCTGCTGAAATTACAGCTACTATTATGCAACAACCTACTGCTGTACAAGCACAGGTTGCTTCATTACCTACAGATGCTTTAGTATCTACACAAATTAATACTTTATTAGATGGTATTGATAGTGGTACGATACCTACATGGGCAAGAGGTGCTGTTGAAAATGTTGAAAAGAATTTAGCCTCTAGAGGTTTAAGTAAATCTTCTATTGGTAGAGATGCTTTAGTAAATGCTATTATACAAAATGCATTACCTATTGCTCAGTCTAATGCTACTGCTCTACAACAAAGAGCATCACAGAATTTAAGTAATGAACAACAAGCTTCTGTTCTTACTGCACAACAAAATTTTCAAAGTCAGTTAGTTAATGCTGAGAATGATATGAAAGCTAAAATGATGACTGGGCAATTTGCACAGGAATTAAATCAGCTTAATACAATGAATCAGCAACAAGCTATCTTAGCTTCTTCTAATCAACAACAACAAGTTAGACTAGCAAACTTAGCAAACTTACAACAAGCTGGTTTAACTAATGCTCAGTTACAACAGCAAATGAGTTTAGCTAATTTAAATGCTGGACAACAAACAGCTTTAGCAAATGCTCAAACAATTGCAGGTTTTGATGTTTTAAATTTAAACAATGCACAACAAACTGCAATATCAAATTCTAATTTATTTAAAACATTTGAGTTAACTAATTTAAATAATACACAACAAGCTACTATGCAGAATGCTGTTAATTTAGTTAACATGGATATGGCTAACTTATCTAATGCTCAACAAAAAGCTGTACAAAATGCTCAAGCTTTTTTACAAATGGATATGTCTAATTTAACTAATGCTCAACAGTTAGAAGTAGTTAATACACAGAATAGACAACAAGCTATGTTATCTGACCAAGCTGCTACAAATGCTGCTGCTCAGTTTAATGCTGCTAGTGAAAATCAAACAAATCAATTTATGACAAGTTTAGCTTCTACTATTAATACTCAGAATGCTGCACGGAATGATGCAATGACTCAGTTTAATATTTCAGAACAAAACAGAATTGAAGCTTTAAATCAAGGTAATAGTTTAGAAGCAGAAAGATTACAAGCTACTTTAAATAATCAAGTTGCACAATTTAATGAACAATTAGCTTTTAATACAAGTCAATTTAACACACAAAATTCTTTGGCTATTGAACAAGCTAATGTTGCTTGGAGAAGACAACTTAACACTGCTAATACAGCAGGAACTAATGCTGTTAATCAAGCTAATGCTATGAACTCTTTTAACTTAAGTAATCAATCTTTATCTTTTATGTGGCAAGAATTAAGAGATGCTGCTAAGTGGGAATATGAAGATACTCAAAATGCTAGAGAACAACAAACTAAAGTAGCAGTAGCTGCTCTAGGAAACGAAGGTATAGAGAAACAAGAAAGAGGTGAGGTTCTTGAATCTTTAGGTGGATTTGCTTTAAATATTTGGGATAGATATTCAGCACCTAAGAAGGACTAATCATAGTAAAAGAATAATTTAAGTATTGACAATGGTCAATAATAATGATATAATAGATATAATAAGATTATATAGGGAATTTCCTAAATATAATTATTTCTCAGATAGAGATATTGTAAAAACAATCATACCTTCTTTATCTTTAAATCAATATAATATATTTAGATATCCTTCAACTGGTGTTGCTTATGCATTTACCAACTGGGCTTTCTTAAGTCCTGATGTTGAAGACAGCTTTTTAAAAACAGGAGTTCTTGAAAATTTAGATTGGAATAGTGGTAGTGCTTGTTGGCATATTGAAACAGTCAATACTACTCAAAATAAAATAAAAGAAATATATAAACTATCAGTAGAAAAAATATCTAAAAAACTTAATGATGATGATTATATTAATTGGATTAGAGTAGATATAGAAAATAAAAAAATTAAAAGAATAAATAAAATGAAAGTATCAACAGCAAAAAGAAAGTTTAACAAAGGAAACTAATTATGGGTAGTGTATTTAAATCAGTATCAAAAGCAGTTAAAGGTGTTACTAAAGGATTTACTAAAGCAGTAAAGTCTACTGTTAAAAGAGTTAAAAAGGTAGGCAAAGCAGTTATGAAAGGTGTTGCTAAAGTAAGTAACAAACTTGGACCAATAGGTATGATAGCTTTATCTATTGCTATGCCTTATGCTTTAGCAGGATTAAGTAGTATGACTACTGCAGCCATGGCATCTCAAAATACTTTTTTACAAGCTATAGGTAATGTAGGAGGTGCTATTAGAACAGGTTACAATGCTTTTAATATGACAGTATCTAATACATTTAGTGGTATTAGTAATAGTATTAGTGAAGCATTTAGCAGATTTGCACCTAAAGGTAATAATATATTTAGTAGAATTTCTCAAGGTGCTAAAACTTTATATAGTAAAGCTAAAGAAACTATAGCAAAATATACACCTAAACCATTTACAGCTAAATCTGGAACAGTGGAATTTTATGGAGCTGCTGACCCTGGTGTTGGTGTTATGTCTAGTACAGATGCAGCATTTTCAATAACACAAGGAAATTTAACAGCAGGTGAGTTAGGTAAACAAACTTTAGGTGGTCAAGCTGGTTTATTTACTAAGGCTAATACAGTGGGTAATACAGCAGATAAATTTGTACAAGATACTATTAATACTGCTTACAAAGAAAGATTAAAAAATTTTAGTCCAGATGCTACAAGAATGTTTAATGATTATAAAGCTAAATCAATAGCAGAAAAAACATATCTTAATGATGAACAAATAGGTTCGTTTATAGAAAATAATGTAGGTACAACTCAACGAACTTATACTAGTGCTATAGGAGATACTGATATGATAGGAGATGGTAAAACATTAATAGATACTGATGTTGACTTATTAAGAACTGGAGATTATGAAGCTTTAAATGAAGCAGGAACAGAATTTCAATTTACTGGTAAAGAAGCTTTTAAAAACCCAACATTTAAAACTAGTGATAGTTTAGCAAAACAAACTGGAGATAAAATTAAAAAAGCTGCTCGTGGTTTTGCAGGTAGTTTACTTGCACCAAAACCTACAGCTATTGCTCAAACTCCAGACCAAATGCCATATGCAGATTATTCAGATGGTACGCAACTAACTCAGGCAGGTTATGGTGGTACAGATATTAAAGGTTCATTAGGTGGTTCTTTTGTACAAAATGTATTTGGAGATAGAGCTGCAAATCAAATGAGAAGTTATTATAAAAACATGAATCTCTTATCTTCTATGGGTTCTTTTTAATGACAAAAGGTTTATACGCAAATATTAATGCTCGTAAGAAAAAAGGTATCTCAAGACCTAAATCTAAAAGTACTATAACTAAGAAAGCTTATGCAAATATGAAAGCAGGTTTTCCTAAAAAGAAGAAAGTATAATGGCAAGACTAGAAAAAAATCAATTTGATGAAGCGGGTATTAATCCTTTTAATGCTCCTGTTCCTGGAGAATCTTTAACAGCTTCTCCTGATAATGCTAAACCTTGGGAAAAACCTCCTCAATTTACAAACGAAGACGATGCAATGGTAGAAATTTATTTACGATTGACAGAAAGAGATAAGTTAAAAACTTTAATAGGTCTTATTGATAATGGTATTCCTTTAGATGAAATTGCTCAAGTAGTATTATATAAAGGATATACAGAAGGACAATTTAATCCTGATTTGATGATGTTATTAATTGAACCTACTATTTATTTATTAATTTCAATTGCTGATTATGCTGATATAAAAGATTATGTTTTATATGAAGGAGAAGAAGATGACTCTGATACTACTCTTCCTGATGATAATATAGAACCAATTGATATGGATGGAGATGGAATACCTGATAAAATTAAACCTTCTAAAGAGATAAAAGAACCTACAGAAGATTCAGTTAGTGCTAGTTTATTATCTAGAATTAAAGAAGAATTACCTTCTAAAATAGAAAAAATTAAACCAGAAGAAAAGGAACAGATATAATGGCAGCAATGGATTTTCTTAGATTTGTTAAAGGTGCAGTTGACGAAGATGCTAAAATTACAAAAGAAAAATTAAAAGTAACAACAGAAAGATTACAAGCTGAAAGAGCTTTAATGATTGATAGTAAAAAAAGAAATTACGAATCTAAAAATAAAATAATTGACGAAGAGATTAAAAAATTTAAAGCTATTCAAGCAGTCAATGCTAGTTTTAAAGATAAAAAACCTGCTCCTAGCGAATGGGGTAGAGTATATGCAATAAATAATAAACCTACTGAGTATGCTACAATGGCAAAAACTTTTGCAGATAATCCTGAAGCATTAAAAGAATACCTTGCGGCATTTGCAAATAATGCAAATTTTAAAGTAGAGGGTTCAAAAGAATTATTAGATAAAAAATATCAAGAAGATGTCAAAGCTATTACTTTAGAAACTGATGAACAAATTAAAAATGCTAGAGGAGATAGTTTTTTAATTAATAAAATATTAGGTATAAAGAAAAATAAAATTGATTCACTAAGTCAAAGAGATGTTAATGAAGATAGTAAAGCTATAGAAACTGCTAAACAAGTAGCAGCAGCTACAGATACAGATAAACCTTTTGTTTTTGGAGAAGAAGTAAAAGATAATACACTTATAGTTCCAACAGCTTGGAAAAAATCGGCTAAGTTAGAAGAAAAAAGAACTAAGTTAAACTCTGATGATATGACAAAATCTTTTAGTAAAGCTGGTGTAGATGCAGGACTAAAACTTTTTGCAACTAAAAATATTAGAAACATAAATAATTTTGTTTCAAAGGAAAAAGGTGAAATAGTTGCATTTAAAGGTCCAGGTCTTGTAGTAGGTGACCATCTTGCACTATTAGGTAATGGAGCATTAGATAGTATTACAGATGAAAAAGTTTATATTGGAAGCAATAAAAATTATACAGAAGCATCTAGAATTTTAAATGGACCTAATGTTAAAGCAATGGTTTCAGAAAGAGTAAATGATTATACTGTTATTGAAAATCCAAATCAGGTATTTAAAGATGGTAATATTGTAAATATAGTTCCTTTTTCTATAGTAGATGTTAATAATACACTTGATAAAGATACATTTATTAGTAAAGCTGATAAAGCAAGAGTTGGTAAAGCATATGCTAGTGCTTTAAAAGAATTTGTTAGACTAACTAATAGAAGAGAAGCAGTAGGTACTGATGGTAAACCAGTTTTAGATGCTGCAGGAAAACCCACTTTTGAAATTATAAGACCTGATAATGAAGCTTTAAATAATTTACAAACTGAGTTATTAAACTTAAGAGGAGGTTCTTCTCAAACATCACAAGTAATACAAAACTTGATGAAAATAGAATTAGGATTAAATGATAAAAGTTCTGTAACTCCTCCTTCTCCCATTCCTTCTCCTACTTCTTCTGTAAGTAAAACAATGATTACTGTATTTGACCCTAAAACAAAAAAAACAACTAGTGTTGTAGATAGTCCAGCAGCTAGAAAAATGATAGAACAAAAAGGTTTTAAAATAACAGGTGAAAGTAAACCTGTACCTTCTCCTACAAGTACGATTACTCAAGTAGAAGGTATTACTAATTATACTGAACTACCTAGAGATAAAAGTATAAGACAAGGGGATATGAGAAAGCAAATAAGAGATTTAAAAAATAAAAATTTGTATGATACATCTATAACAGGACCTCAAAGAGTTGAGTTAAGTAAAATACAAACAGAGCAAAGAATTAAAAATCGTAATAACCGATAATGTTCCATGGCTGAACTAATTCAAACAAATCCGTTTGCTGAACTTGAAGCATTAAATTCTACTGCTATTCAAACTCAAGACATTCCAACTGTAGAAGAAGAAGAAGTAACTGTTCCAGTAAAAGAGAAAGAAGTTATTCCAACTCCTATTCAAGAAGAAAATCCTTTTGCTGAACTTGAAGCATTAAATTCTACTGCTATTCAAACACAAGAAGAAAATCCTTTTGCTGAACTTGAAGCATTAAATTCTACTGTTATAAGTCCTACCACTGAATACGACCCTAATAAATATACAACCCAAGAAAAAATAAGATATGGTATTGATAAACAAAATACTTTCTTTGGTAATTTATATCGTGTTGCTAAAGCAGCTACTCAAGCTGCCTTTGACCCTGAGAAAGAATTTAAAGAGTATGCTAAATATAATGCTCAAAAAGAAAAACTATTATTAGAACAAAAATATGGTGACTTAGCATCAGGTGCTTATGATGATGACTCTACTGTTCAAGCTGCTGCTATGGCAACTATGTTGACTGACCCTTTTTATATAGCAGCTTATATGACTCCATGGGGAAGAATAGCTACAGGTAGTATGAAAGGTATTGCTGCTTTATCAGGAGTTACTGTTGGTTTAGATAAACTGTTAGATAATTTAGCTACAACAGGACAAGTTAAAGCTAGTGAAGTTGCAATTACTGCTGCTTCTGCTTCTGTTCTAGGTCCTTTATCTGTTAAAGCTATAAGAGGAATTTCTTCTTTACTACCTAATGCTAGTACTGCACAGGTACAAAAAATTGTAAATGTTATTGAAGGTCAGAAAGCTAAACAATTAGGTGTTAGTAAACCTGAATTTAAAAAACTACAGCTTATTGCAGGTGATAAAGAAGTATTAGAAATTAATAAACAATTACAAGTAGCAGGTAAAAACTGGCTTAAACCAATTGCTGAACAAAGTAAATTATTTAATGCTACAGAAAAAACTTTAGAAAAGAAAATTAAAAAAATATCTACTCAACTAAAAGATAGTAAATCAGGTGTAAGTAAAAAATATATAAAAGAATTAAATACATTATTAACTAAAAAGAAAAAAAACTTACTTAGTGAAAGAGAAGAATTTACAGCTAAACAAAAGGTTTTATGGAAAGATATTGCTAAAGAATCAAAAATTGTTTCAGATTTAACTTCTAAAAGAGATTATATAATGCTTAAGAAACTAAAAGAATCTCAAAGCTTAAGTAAAAATGCAGCTCAAGCAGTTATCTCTGCTACTATTAGACCTGTTATGGGAGCAGGTATAGGTTATACCTTTGGTAAACTATGGGGAGAAGACGATGCTAATTTAAATACTTGGATGTTGACAGGAGCATCACTAGGACAATTGAATAAATTGGTTCAAAGAAGTGGTACTGTATTTGCTACAGGTGAAAAAAAATTTTTAGAAAAAATAATATATAATGATGCAACAAGATTAGCATTTCAAAAAGTAAGAGAGTTAACTGCTACTACTACATCTACTAAATTAAAAGCTATAGGTGGAGAAACTGAGCAGATAGGTGCTAAGTTATTTCAAGAATTAGATTCACCTATTAGTAAATTTTCTGCATCTGCTATATCTGATAAACTTAAACAAGATTATGGAAGAAGAGCTTTTAAATTAATTGCAAATAAAAGTGCAGAAGAACAAAATGCTGCTGTAAGAATAGCTAGAGGTTCAAAAGAAAAAGGAACTACTAAAGTAAAAAAATTAGCTTCTGATATTAGAAAATTTTTAGATGATTTTAGAAAAGAATATACAGATGTAGGAATAGGATTAAGAAGAAATAAATTAGATAAGGAAGGAAAAATAATAAAAAATAAAAAAGGAGAAGTTATTACTGAAAGAATAGACCCTCTTAAAGATTATTTTCCTAGAGTATGGAATTGGGATGCAGTTAAAAAAGACCCTAAAAAATTTGTAAAAGTTCTTACGGATATTTATAAATCTAAAGGAGCAAAAGACCCAGAAAAACAAGCTGAATCTTTTTATAGAGGTTTATCTAAATCTAATGATAAAGGAGTTTATAATAAAGATTCAGTACGAGAATTAATTCAAGCAACAGCATCAGGTAATAAATTTAATAAATCTATTATTAGAGATTTACCTTTAAGTGACCATATTAATAAAGATAGAGTACTATCAGGTTCTTATGCTCAAGTAGAAAAAGTATTAAATTCTAA
>ERZ887830.2099-NODE-2099-length-10485-cov-5.673250_pt1 | contig 10485 bp, 1 predicted proteins | sample MGYA00521101_ERZ887830 | MGnify/ENA primary metagenome ERZ887830 (study PRJEB32303, sample SAMEA104408592) | aquatic metagenome | biome: Marine water; feature: Pelagic; material: water | place: Baltic Sea | collected 2014-06-05T16:38:00 | depth 1,762 m ...
TTTTGGGAAAAGTAGCCGGCGTGTATGACCCGCTGGGCTTTGTCACCCCCATATCCGCCAAGTTGAAGCTCGACCTGCACCAGATCACCGACCTCAAGGTGGACTGGGACGATAAGATTCCCGTTAAATTTCTTGACACTTGGGTTGAGAATTTAATTCTCATTCAACAGTTAAATGCTTTTACATTTCCACGAGCCGTTGTCTTCAAGGAGGCCAAGGACCCGGGGTTCGACCTCATCGTCTCGTGCGACGCCTCGGAGGACAGGTGCATCATCTCAATCCACGCCAGGAGCGAGATGAAAGATGGAAGTTTCAAGTGTCAACTTCTCACGGGGAAGTCTAAGCTGGTAAAAGGCGTGACCATCCCCAGGGCTGAGCTCAAGGCCGCCGTGGTCGCCGCCGTGCTAGCCCACACTACAAAAAGATTAGTTCTCGAGGAGTTTAAAAGTTTAACTTTTGTGACTGATAGCGCTATAGTCCTTTATTGGATACAACAAGACTACAGGCCGCTACAAGTAGCTGTAAGGAATGCTGTATTAGAAATCCGGAGATTGACCCTGCCTGACCAATGGTATCATCTTGAGTCAGCTAACAATGTGGCCGACACAGGTACCAGGGTGGCTACGCTGGATGATTTAAAACCCGGTTCTGAGTGGATGACCGGCCGCCCGTGGATGAGTTTACCTAGATCAAGCTTTCCCCTCAAGCAGGCCGCCGACATCACCCTGAACGGGAAGCAGCTGAAGGACGCCGCCAAGGAGATGAAGGGCCAGGACATAGGAGGACATCACCTAGAAGACCTTCGAGACAAGGTAGCACAAAGGTACTCTTTTTCGAAATACCCTGTAGATCCATGTTCTCTTCCTTGGCCACGGGCGATAAGAACTTTATGTACAGTCCTACGGGCCACAAAAATGTTTGCAAGAAAAGCTGATGTACCCCTTGGACCCCCTGTTCACGAGGAACTAGAAGCCGCAAAAAATTTATTTTTTGAGAGGGGGACAGCTGAAGTCAAGCATTTCTGCAAGAAATCACAGTATGAAAGCATCTCTTTCGAGAGAAATAAGATTCTTTACTACAACGGCAGGATTCTCATCAGCCAGGAGCCCTTGGCCATGGAGAACACCATGTTGGACGTCGACCCGTACACGTTCTGCAAGCCCTTGTTGGAAAGATACTCACCCGTGAGTTATAGTTTAATGGTCTGGTGCCACTCGTCTGGAGCTCACCACAAAAATGCTGTGGCTACCCTGCGAGAGTCCCTCGATCACGCCTTCATCATCGGCGGGAGGGAGTTGGCTATCCAGGTCAGAAACACCTGCATCAAGTGCCGGCGATACAAGCAGAAGCTCGTGGAGGTAAAGATGGGCGGAGTTCACAAAACTAGATTAACAGTAGCTCCTGCTTTTTATTACACACAAATTGACTTAATGGGTCCCATGGAGGCGAACTGTGAACACAACCACCGCAGTGTTGTCAAGATCTGGGGCTGCATCTTCAAGTGCCCGGCGACGGGGGCCGTGGCGGTCCACGTCATGGCCCGGTACAATACTGAAGCTTTCATAAAGGCTTACAACAGATTTGCCTCGAGATATGGCCACCCCAATAAAATCTTCATTGATGAGGGCAGCCAGCTGGTGAAGGCCGCCAAGGACATGGAGGTGAGCATCGTCGACATCACCAAGGACCTCGAGGTCAAGTACCAGGTTGGTGTGGAGTACGAGACCTCCCCGGTGGGCGGACACAACTGGACTGGGATGGTAGAGCGATCAATCAAGGAGGTGAAGAGATTGTTCAACAACACCTTCAGGGGGCTTAAGTTGGACGTGATTGGGTACGAGACCGCGTTTGCCTGGGTGGCAAATGAGTTAAACAACCTCCCCATTGGGTTGGGGAGCCGATACCGCGACCTCGACCATATGGACCTCCTCACCCCCTCCCGTCTACTTCATGGACGGAACAATAGAAGAGGACTGGGCGGCTGTGTCTTGGTGAAGAGCGCCGACAAGGCCATGGTGCAGTTGGAGGACGTCTACGAGGCCTGGTGGGAGACCTGGCGGACGGAGAGAATGCAGGACTTTATCCCCCAGCCCTCTAAGTGGAGACAGACCTCAACTTTGCCAAAACAGGGTGACATAGTCATCTTCCCGCGGACCGAGCCCGGCGCGCTGTTGGGTGAGATGCCCTGGAGGATAGGGAGAGTGCAGGTGGCCGAGGCCGGCAGCGACGACCTCACGAGGGCCGTCATCATCGAATACCGGAACCCTGGCGAGACTACAATGAGAACGACGAGGAGAGCGGTGAGAAGAGTGGCCGTGGTCCACCGAGAGGAGGACCTGGAGCTGGTGGACTGCTTGAATAGCGCCGCCAAGGCCGTGGACACTCACTTCTTCAGATCTCTAAAGCCGCATATTTAGAGTTTGTGTTTTTGTTGTTTCTTTGCTAGTTTCTTTTATCTTTTTGGCTGTAAAAACCAAGCTGAGACTTTGTAAAACATTGCAGTACAAAAAGTACATAAAGTGACCGGTAAAAAGTGTATATTGTCAGAATATAATGTCGAATATTAGAGAAAAAAAACATTACGAAAATCGAAAAAAAAACATTAAAACGATAAAATTATCTCCGAGAGCCGGAGCAAAAAAAAAGTTTACGAGTTATCAATCGGTGCATTTTCGGACATTAAGATGCAAATATAAACCTGAAATAGTATTGTTAACTCTGCTGTGTATCCCTCGGCTCATCTTTTCTGGGGGGTGTGTAAAATTTGCCTACTTTAGATTACCCAGAGATACACAGTAGCGAGGAATGTATGGCCGACCCTCCTCCGTGATTAATCATATGTCCAGGATTGCAATAAAATGATATAAGAATTGTGCTGTCCTAATTGCTAATATCGTCTAATATTTATCTATATTTATGCCAATATATGTACGAGAAAAAATATTTAAAAAACCTAGAAAAAAATTATAAAAAAATTACAAAAATACAAAAAAATAGAAAAACCACAAAAAATTCGTAATCGTGAAAACTGCACGATTACGCAGTATTGAGCTGAGGCTCCATGTCTTTTATTTGTAAAAGATTTTATTGTCTTACGTTTTAAATTTTATGCATTATAAAAATATGTTTAAAAGCCTCACAAAAAGTCGTCCTGAAAAGTAAAAAAGGGATTTGCTAAAAAAACGTGAAACAGACGCTTTCTCATAAAAAATGCTATTTTGTAAAATGTATAGTTAAAAGTTCCACATTTTCTTTGAGTCAACTTACATAATAAAAAGATGCATTTATTGTTTCACTGGAAAGAGTAGAGCCAGCAAACTAGCTCTAACTCTGTAAATAACAGTTTTCCATTTTTCAGTGAATATAATGATTATTTGCAAAGTGTAGCCGACGGCGGAACAATAGACACTATAGCTATACGCTGATAAGTCGTCGCTTCTCCGATCCGTCACCAAGGTATAGACTTTTATTTTGACGCTACAGCGAATTATTTAAGAAACCATTCTTCTCTGACAAAAGGCCTCGAAATATTCAAGAACAAGCAAGTGAAACTTTTTACTCTATTCTCGACACTAAAACTGCATTCTTTGTCAGGCTGCAGAACGGCTCGCCGATAAAACCTGTATGCGACGTGACGAGCAGAGCGAGCTACGCAACCGGTCTAAATACAAGGTGTTCTATAAATTAAAACCTTTAACAAGTGTCTCTCGTTGGAAATGATTGTTTGACCCGTGAAGTGTTTTTGTTGCGCCGAATCCTTAATTATTCCGAGGCAAACTAAGTTGATTTATTATTAGACTGGAGAGCAAGTACGAGTATAATAACAAGAACGAGATTTACTACGAGTGGAGAGCAGCAGCTGATCAACGTCTCTCTTCAGCAGGTGCTACATCGAAATCTCTATTGACTGGATTTATTCGTTGACCCGCTCTCAACTGAAATGTAGTGGTTGGACTTTTTGTGGCAGAATATATACCCCTGCCCTTTTTTGGAAGTCTGTGTATTCAAGGACGTTGCGCTGCGCCTGAGTTTCCGTCAAGTTCGGGGACGAGTCCAGTGCGACCCAGCTACAGTTTAAGGTGTGGTATGATGCCATTTGTTAAATCGCTTCTAGACCAGAATAATGATGTTTCATCCCACCTTGGAACATAATTGATTACTCGTACTTCATGAACTGCCTTGCAAGCTAGCTTCTCCACACGGTTATGCCCTGATACTACTTCAGGAAGCACGAGATCTAGCCCGAGAGCGAGGGACCCTTCTTCAAGCAGAGCCAGTTCGTCATCAACCAGCCGAGGTAGTTATTTTGGAATTCAAAACGGCTCAATTCCTTCTATTTGGCTCACTTCGAGGATAACTTGGATCCAGACACTAATCGTTCGTAAATAATAAAGCGCTTATTATCTCTCACCTCTACCTGAAAATATAAGAAAATATATTTAAGGATCTGACCACTAAGAAGACATCTACAGGAGTTAAGACCCGTCCGAGAGCACGCTTTGTTCGCGATAGCTCTAGGTAATATTCTATTATGAATGTGACTTTGATGGTCTGTATGATTTTGAATCCCTCCTAAAAGTGTTCGTCGTCGTGATTATAAAAAAGATTAAAAAGTAAACTAGCTGAATCCTCTACTTATATTTGAAACTATTTATTCTCTCCAGGACGTTGAATGATAGAAGCAGATATTCGTACACAAACCACATTCTATATCGGACACATCGCAGCATAAGTAAGCATCTACATAAAACTCATTATATATGTAAAATAGATTTGACTCTTCAGTCCTTTAAGTTTTCTTATTTTCATCTTGAGAGAATTTGTCGTGGAACTTTTTAAACCCCTGTACTATAATATAATATTGATTCATTGATTGTATCTAAAATAAAAATCTACTTTCATGAATAAATTTGAGTTTGATCGTACACCTTTGCAACTGAATAATTATCTTTGTCTAAAGTTTATCTTTTTGTTTCAGTTACAAACGTGTCGATGGATTCATTAAACAGCACTACGTTGATTGAGTCCGAGCGAGTGGTATAAACTGAGAGTGTACAGCGACGTATCTAAAACGTACGTCTCCGATATGGTTAAAAACATTAAAAAGACCGCAAGTTTTACATTTGTAATTATGGTCTAGTGAACCCTCAACCACTGATCATAACCATCGGATATCTGCTTCCCGCCAGCAACTGACTACGGCCAAATTAGTCAGAGATTCCAAGCCAAAACGGAATCGTCGCAAAGCCAATAACTGCGACAGCTGAGCGGTACATCATTCGTAAAAAGATATCTTAACTCGTAGAAAATAAATAACCCTATGTTGTCTTCTTTATTCCGACCCGATGACTCCAGCGGGGCCAATTGACCCCGACATCAGAGCCACCGGAGCCGCTGTCGGAGCCAGAGTCACCAGAGATTTTGCCAAATCCCAAGGGGTATCTTTGTTTGGGCTTTTACCGCGGGAACCCCGGCGATCCTCGAAAGGGAAAAGGCTTAGAGAGAGGCCCTATCCTCAAGCTACCCCTGAAAGAATTTTAAGCGGCTCTCGCGAGCGCGCTTTGAGTACTCCGGTTGCCGCCCTAGAATGGTCCGGAGAGTATGACTTCGTGAGCCCCGTAAACCTGACCGGAGCCACGAGAAACGAAGGAGTTCCGACTGTTTCCGGGATTCTTTCGATCCGTAAACCTCGATTTTCGAGCACTGATGCCACCCTCCTCGACGGAGACCTCGGAGACGATTTTACTCCGACGAGAGACAGAGTCTTTCCCGCCGATCCGGGGGTAAAGGGGCCTTTAAACCGGAGGAATAAGCTTCCCGCCGGAGCCAGAACCAGGGAATCTCCGTGGATTACCCGGCAGACTCCGTCAACGGAGACACCCGGTATGGCTGACCAGCCCGGACCCTCCGGCCTTCAAGCCGGCCCTAACTTCTCTAAGGCAACTGATTTCCTAACCCAGAGGCTAGAATCCGCCCGAGGGGGGCCAGATTTAAGGGGCGTAAGCAGGGCCAATGCTACGACCCCAGATACTTCCTACTCCGACGGAGAGGACAATAATTTGACGTTAAAGCCGATTCCCCCGCCCGATAAAAGCAGCGGAGCCACCCTCGCGGGTCACCCTGTTGCTACGGGGGAAATTATTCGCGCGAAAACCCCTGCGACGGCCGAAAATTCCGCGGCAATTTTTTCGAGTCACCCTGCAAATCTGGGCGACGACGACATTTCGCAGCGGACCGGTTCTCCTCAAGGCAGGCCTGAGGCAGGTAGAGCAACCTGGTCACGTGATCATAACACAACCAGGTCACGTGACTTTGTCAACGGGGATCCACCGTCTGCAAACTCTTCACAACAACAAAGAACAGCTGATTTTAATCAACGAACAGTAAACAGCTCTTCTAATGGTATTGTGATGGCCCCTTCAGCTACAGTTATGGAGGCCAGGGTTGAATTAGAGCGGATCTTAGTTACAATTGAGGATGAGATCCTCAGTACACCTCTAGAGGACGTGTATCCTCCCGAGGTTATACAGAATAGCGTAAAAAGTGGTGAACTTGAACGCACAAAGTTAACGGGTGCAACTTCAGTTCTCAAGATCAATGATACGGTAAACTTCGACGATCATTATAAAGAGGATGTTTTGAGGTTAAAAGGCCGCCTGGGCGATTATATCCGAGAGGGGCACAGGCACCTTCATCGGAGAGCAACAGCCGCCGCCGCGAGCCGGCCGCCGTCGCCGATAGGTTCACAGTTCGGAGCCTCGGAGCAAGGCTCCGGCCGTTCATCCCAGCTCCGTCATCGGAGGGTTGAAAAGTTTTCCCGGCCTTTACTGGCCAATTCTTTGCTGATAAATGATAGGCTGAGGGAAGTCATCGACCACAACGTCACCACGGACAGGGAGACGGAGAACCTGCAGGACAAGCTGACCATGTACGTGAAGGAGTCGGAGGAGCACATCAAGGAGTTGAGGAACCTCGCCTCCGACGCCTACGGGTCCCAGTTGGACACCGAGGGGGTCGCCTTAGAAAACTCTATTCACAACATGAAGAAGATTAGATCAGAAGCCCAGACCGCCATGCTGGACCTGCGTGCCCTCCGAGGGATGGACAGCCGCGGCGGCCACGCACGGCAGAGACTGACTGATTTGAAGATCCCCGTCTACGGCGGCGAGATGGTCGCCGGAAAAACAGATTTTTACACTTTCAAGAGCGAGATGGCCGCCTACTTCAAGGCCAAGTGCTTGACCAAGGAGGAGGAGGGCGAGATATTGAAGAAGTCCGCGCTCACCGGGGCCGCTAAAGTTCTTGTGTATCATCTAGAAGACGAGCGGGAGATTTGGGCGACGCTCAAGGAGTCCTTCGGAATGACCTCGGTCCTAGTGAACAACAAGATCGAAGAGGTCAAGAAGCAGGGAGCGTGTCCGACCACTAATGCTGAGAGAAAACGTGAATGGGTCATCAACACTCACTCGAAGCTACACCGCCTCAAGGAGGTCGCGAGCGAGCACGGGAAGATGGACGCCATCCACCACAGCGGGGTCGTGGGGGAAGTAAAAAGTTTTCTTTCCTACAAAATGTCGGAAGCCTTCCGGAAAAAGGTTCGTGAAAAAGAGATCGAATTAGAGAGGGAGACAACTAAACCCGAATTTTTCGATATCTTCCTGGAGTTCCTCAAGGACACCGTGGAGGAAGAAACGTTTAACATGAGGTTCGAGATGCACTGCGACGGGCCGGAGGGGAAGAAGGTGAAGCCCAAGGAGGCCGCCAGCTCAGCTACAAACCCCGGCCGGTTTATAAAAAAAAGTTATCAGACAGGGCCTGCTCAACCTGCACTTGTGAACCAACCTCAACAGTACGTACAGCAACCACCCACGGGGCCCCCGAGGGGGCAGAACAGGAACCAGAATAATCGTCCGAGAACGGGGAGTCAGCGCACGGGAAATACAAGGAATAACCCTGCGGCTCAACCCCCCCGGTCCAGTGGAAGATACAACAACCCGGAGCTGATCTTTTGCCGCGTCTGCCAGGAGGAGCACCAGTACCTCTACCAGTGCAGGAACTTCCAGCAGAAGGACATCGACGGCAAAATGGATCTTCTATCCAAACTGAAGGTTTGCCACCGCTGTTTGAGGCTAGACAGCCGTGTTAACCTTACTCAACGGGCAAAATGGTGGAATGATCATGAACCAAATTGCTTCACCGAGTACTCCTGCGACCACGACACCTGCAGCGGCAAGGGGCCCTGGAGGGCGAAGCACGTCGTCGCCTGCAGAGAGCACTTAAATGACAACAAAACAAAGATCGATGCTTTTGTGAAGACTATCGACCCCAAGTATCTGGCGCCTAATGTTACATTTTACTACCTGGATCCGGCCGTGTACACGTCTAATGTCAACGCCTGCAACAAGGACAACTTCGTCGCCAAGGAGGGCGAGACCATTGTTCCCGAGAGCGAAGCGCCGCCGATCTACTTATGTATGTCAATACCGGCTAAAGATGGAAATACTTTGTTGGGATTTTTTGACAGCGGATGTAATGGAGGATCTATGAGCGACAAGGCGTTCAAGCTCTTGGAGACCGAGAATGTGAGGCCGGGGCCTACCATCCTCAATGTTGCCGGAGGCCAGACTATTACTCTAGAGGGAGGTGATGAACAGTTCACGCTAGAACTGGATGAGCCCGGGACCCACGGCTTGTTTACCTGCATCAAGATGCGCGAAGTGACGGCAAGGTTCCCCTGCTGGAACCTGCAGGAGGCTTGGTTAGATGTAACAGCAGACTATGCTCGTCAACACCCCCAAGGTGGACCTCTACCTCTAGTAGATGATACAGTTGGAGGGACTTCTGTAGATTTAATGTTTGGCATCCGTTATAACCAGCACTTTCCGGAGTTAATTCATATGCTTCCAAGTGGACTGGCTGTATACAAGGCGAAGATAAAATCGGCCAGCGGCCGGCAGGGCGTCCTCGGAGGCTGCCATGCATCGTGGGAGAACGCCGTGAACAGGAGCATGTTCATGGGCCCGAGAAATTATTTTACGTCGGAATTGAGAGCCTATAGAGCCACACAAAGAACCCTGAGATTCCACGGGAACCTCAACTTGATGGAGGAGGACGAGGAGGCCGTCGACCTTGACTACGACGCCCTCAAGTTCAACATGGAGAAGTTATCTATTATCACTACAATTGCGGATCCGGAGGCTGAGGAGATCTGCGCCGGATCACACTGTCTTCGACACTATTCCCCCGAGGATGTTCTGGCTCCCAGTGAGTGGGACCTCGGAGGCCATGCATATACGGTGATGCAAGACGAGGCCAATTTTTGGGGAACGGAGGACACTGGGACAGCCGCAGAATACCGCTGTGTAGTCTGCAGGAATTGTAGTAGATGTAAAGATTCTGACAACCAGGAGAAAATTAGCCTGAAGCAGGAGCGGGAGCAGGGGATCCTCGACACTAGTGTGAAGTATAACGAGGACAAAGGCCGGCTCGAGGGCAGCCTCCCCTTTGTTGAAGACCCGGTCACTGCTTTAGCTGACAACCGGCGGATAGCTGAAAAAATATTCGACAGCCAAATGAGGACAATTGAGAAAAAACCCGAGATCCGACAGGATATCATCAAGTCCCTTGACAAGCTGAGGAGCAGGGGCTTCATCATCTCGGAGAGCGAGGTCACGGAGGCCGACAAGAAGAGGATGAATGTCATTGGGGGACCCGGGACTCTACTCCCTTGGTCCATCGTGTTTAAACCAACTTCTAAATCTTCCCCCACGAGGATGGTGTTCAACGGATCATCCACCACCCCCTCGGGGAAGTCTCTCAACAACATCGTGGCAAAAGGAGAAAATACTCTCGCAAAAATCTTTGACATCTTGCTGAGGTTCAGAGCCAAGGCGTGCGCAATGTCAGGCGACATCCGCATGGCCTATAATGGCATATGGTTACACCCTGAGTACTGGAAGTTCCAGAAGTTTTTGTGGAGGGAGGGGTTGGACCCCAACAATCCCTTAGTGATCATGCTCATTGTTACACTTATTTATGGCATAAAATCGTCGGGCCAGCAAACCCTTGCGGGTTTTGCTGCTCTAGCAGAATTCAGCGACAAACACTTCCCAGAACACCATGACGGGGCTGAGGCCCTCAAGAAGGACTTCTACATGGACGACCTGATGAAGGCCGTGAGGAACCCCGAGGAGGCGCACCAGATCGCCGACAGCATCAAGTTCATCCTCTCGAAGGGCGGGCTCGAGGTAAAGAGTTTTGTTTTTTCGGGTGAGAAACCCGCGGAAGAGGTGAGCAATGATGGGGTTCATGTGGGGGCTCTCGGGTACCTCTGGGACCCGATCAAGGACGTCCTCTGCCTGGACATCAAGCCGTTATATTTTGGGAGGCCCAAGAGGGGAGTTTTGCCGGATTTGGTTCAAGGGGAGTTCAGAGAAGAATTAGCTAAAACCTTCACAAAACGAACTATTTTGGGAAAAGTAGCCG
>ERZ887830.2100-NODE-2100-length-10484-cov-5.414517_pt1 | contig 10484 bp, 10 predicted proteins | sample MGYA00521101_ERZ887830 | MGnify/ENA primary metagenome ERZ887830 (study PRJEB32303, sample SAMEA104408592) | aquatic metagenome | biome: Marine water; feature: Pelagic; material: water | place: Baltic Sea | collected 2014-06-05T16:38:00 | depth 1,762 m ...
GATGGCATTGACGCGGATGCCTTCGGGGCCAAGGTCATTGGCCAGATAGCGCACGGTGGATTCCAGTGCCGCCTTGGCCACGCCCATCACGTTATAATAGGGGGTCACGCGGTTCGCACCCTGATAGGTCAGGGTCAGGATCGTGCCGCCGTTCGTCATCAGGGGTCGCGCCCGTCGCGCCACGTCGATCAGGGAATAGCAAGAGATCGCGAGGCTGTTGGAAAAGTTGCTGCGCGAGGTGTCGATAAAGCGCCCGGTCAGTTCCGAGCGATCCGAAAAGGCAATCGCGTGAACCACAAAATCCAGCCCGCCCCATGTCTGTTCGATCTGGGCAAAAGCCTCGTCCATCTTGGCGTCGTCGTTGACGTCGCAATCGACCATGACGCTGGCCCCCAGCGATTGTGCCAGCGGTTCAACCCGTTTGCCAAAGGCGTCGCCCTGATAGGTAAAGGCCAGTTCCGCGCCCTCGGCCGCCATCGCCTTGGCAATCCCCCAGGCGATAGAGCGATCATTTGCAACACCCATGATCAGGCCGCGTTTTCCGGTCATTAAATTCGCCATGGGCATCATCCGTGATATTTGCTGAGCAGCATCGAACCATTCGTGCCGCCAAAGCCAAAGGAGTTGGTCATAACCGTATCGAGGCCCGCCTGTTCCACCAGCTTGGTGGCGATTTCATCAGGGGACAGGGCTGGGTCGAGGGTGGTGACATTGATCGAAGGGGCGACAAAATCATGCTCTAGCATCAGCAGACAAAAGATCGCCTCTAGCGCGCCAGCTGCCCCTTGGGCGTGACCGGTCATGGATTTGGTAGAACTGATCGGCGGGGTGCTGCCTTGTCCAAACACCCGACGCACGGCCTCGACTTCGCCCACATCGCCGACCGGGGTCGAGGTGCCATGGGCGTTGATATAGCTGACTTTCCGGTCATCGCCCAAGGATTGCAGCACCTTGCGCATGGCGCGCTCGCCGCCCTCGCCAGAGGGCGCAACCATGTCGTGACCGTCCGAGGTGGCGCCAAAGCCGGTGACCTCGGCATAGATCTTGGCGCCGCGGGCCTTTGCCCGCTCCAGATCCTCCAGCACCACCATGCCGCCGCCGCCAGAGATGACGAACCCGTCCCGGCTGGCGTCAAAGGCGCGCGAGGCGCTGGCAGGGGTGTCGTTATACTTGCTGCTCATCGCGCCCATGGCGTCAAACAGGCAGGACAGGGTCCAGTCCAGTTCCTCGCCGCCGCCTGCGAACATGATGTCCTGCTGACCCAGCGCGATCTGTTGGGCGGCCATGCCAATGCAATGCAGAGAGGTCGAACAGGCCGAGGTGATGGAAAAGTTCATGCCCTTGATCTGATAGGCGGTCGACAGGTTCGCCGAGATCGTCGAGGACATGCATTTGGGCACGGCAAAAGGCCCGATCCGTTTGGGTGCGCCTTTTTCCAGAACGATCTGATGGGCGGCAAACATCGCACTGGTCGAGGGACCGCCAGAACCTGCGATCAGGCCGGTTTCCGGGTGAGAGACCTCTTGTGGTGTCAGCCCCGCGTCGGCAATCGCCTGTTGCATCGCCAGATAGGCATAGCCCGATCCCGGCCCCATGAACCGCAGAACACGCTTGTCGATGGCCTCGACCAGATCGAGATCAATGGCCCCTTTGACCTGACTGCGAAAGCCGCGCTCTGTGTAGTCGGGCGCGGCAACAATCCCAGAGCGACCGGCCTTGAGCGAGGCCAGCACCTCTGCGGCGGAATTGCCGATGGATGACACGATTCCAAGACCGGTGACGGCGACTCGGCGCATATGGGTTCTCCTTCTGGCTCGTTCTGGCGGGAGCGGTCTTTGTTATCGGATGTTTACAAAAGAAATGGTCAAGCGGTTGGTGCCGCAAGGCCGACTTTCATGCCGACGGCCTCGCAGACAACCTCACCATCCGCCAAGACGCGGCCATCCGCAACGCCCAGCTTTAGTTTGCGGTCAATCACACGGGTGAAATCAATCTCGTAGGTCACCAGCTTGCGATCCGGGCGGATCATGCCCTTCAGCTTGACCTCGCCGACACCCATCGCAAAGCCCTGGCCCTGCCAGCCGCGCCAGCCAAGATTAAAGCCGGTCAACTGCCACAGCCCGTCCAGCATCAGGCAGCCGGGCATGACGTTGTTGCCGGGAAAGTGGCAGGGAAAGAACCAAAGCTCTGGATGAATATCCAACTCGGCGACGATATGCCCCTTGCCGTGGGCACCGCCATCCTCGCTGACGTCCGTGATCCGATCCATCATCAGCATGGGCGGTTCGGGCAATTGTGCATTGCCTGCGCCAAACAACTCGCCTCGGGCGCATTTCAACAGCGCGTCCTTGTCAAAACTCCGTGGAAAATTTGCCATAGTGTCGCGCGTCTCCAGATCATCGCTATCTCAGATTTTGCTCTCTAACACCCCGCTCTGAGTGCTGGCAAGGGTGGCGACCCTTTCGCGGTCATGCGGCATGGCGGCGCGTGATGTGCGAATTTGTTTGAAACATGGGCGAATGACACCCTATATTAACCTCGATAGGGAATAGTAAGACATGCAAACGACCACGGATCAGCAGACACGCGGGGCAATTTGGCTAAATACAGCCGGTTTGCGCCCCACTCGGCAACGCGTTGCCTTGGCAGAACTGCTGGTCGGAGACGGCGAAGATCGTCATGTCACGGCCGAAAGCCTGTTTGCAGCGTCCAGTGCCAGTGGCGAAAAAGTGTCGCTTGCGACGGTCTATAACACCCTGCGTGCTTTTTGTGATGCGGGTCTGATGCGCGAGATCACGGTGGATGGCTCTAAAAGCTATTTTGACACCAATACCTCGAACCATCCGCATTTCTATTGGGAAGACAGCGCATCTTTGACCGATGCCCCGGTGGAACAGTTGCAAATCTCTCAACTGCCCGATGCGCCCGAAGGGGCAGAGATCGCGCAGGTCGATGTGGTGATCCGCTTGCGACGCACCCCCGCGCGGCGGGCAACCTAACGTGGCGCAACCTGGCACGACGGGCAATTTAGCGCGACGGTCTGGACCCATAGCCTAAAACCACAGCCCAAAACCACGGCCTAAAACCACTGCCCCGGTTCCATAAGCCCCAGATCCAAAAGCTGCTGCGAATGCCATTCGAATTTTGTCGAGTTGTGCCAGACGAAATTATGGATCTCGAACATCGAGCCCGCATTGGTTTTCAGGGCCTTGGCCGTGCGAAACGAACAGATGGCGGCGGTGATGTTGTGATGCCATGGGCAGGAATAGGTGTTGTATTCCTCATCCGAAAAGGTGTGATCCTCGCGCAAGCGCAGGTCCTTGGCCGCGCGAAACAGGCAGATGCGGTCAATTTTTCGCTTTGGCGCCGGAATATGTTCCTCTAACCGCCAGCGTAGCCCGCCAAAGAAATCCAACTGGCGTTCTCTGGGGTGAGAGTTCTCATCGGGACGGGCCAGCGCATAATAGCCAGAGCGGTCCATATGGGCGTCCTGCAGATTGACCGCATCCGGGTCCGCATCCAGATCCGGGGCATAAAGATCAATCACATAGCTGAGCAGGGCGTCGCGGCGCTCTTCGGTGTGAAACGTCAGCATTTCCGCGATAGAACGGTCTTCGCAGAACGGATAAAACAGATATTCGGCATTGTAGCAGTAGTAGATCCATATCCCGATGGCCGCGTCGTTGATCGCATCCACCGCCGTTTGCAGCGCGCCAGGTCGATGCAGGGCGTAGGTCACGCGCACGATGGATTCCGTCACATCCATCGGCAGGTGCAACTCGTCCGGGGCGAAAACGATAATCTGGGCGAAACGCAGCCTGAAATGATGCCGGATCGTTGATTCGACCTCGACCAGATCCTCGACGAAGATCAACGCGATCGGCCCCTTTGCCAGCACCGAAGCCCCGTCGCGCAACAATGCCTCTAGACTGTCAAACCGCATTGCCTGCTCTCACTGCCTTGTTTTGCGCAAAGTCCCATGAAAAGAGGGGGATTTGCAAGAGATGCGCGCAGGGTGTAACAGGCCAATCATGACCGATGCAAAGAAACTCTATATCAAGACCTATGGCTGTCAGATGAATGTCTATGACAGCGAGCGCATGGCCGAGGCCATGGGCGGGCAGGGCTATGTCACGACGGATACGCCGGATGATGCGGATATGATCCTGCTCAACACTTGCCATATCCGTGAAAAAGCGGCGGAAAAGATCTATTCCGAACTTGGCCGGTTCAAGGGGCTGAAGGCGGCGAATCCTGATCTCAAGATCGGGGTGGCGGGTTGCGTGGCACAGGCCGAGGGCGCAGAGATCATGCGCCGTCAGCCCATGGTCGATCTGGTGGTCGGACCACAAAGCTATCACCGCCTGCCAGAGATGTCGGCCAAGGCCGGGGGCGGCGTCAAGGCGCTGGACACGGATTTCCCCGAAGAAGACAAGTTCGAACACCTCAAGGCCCGCCCCAAGGCGGCCCGTGGCCCGACGGCGTTTTTGACGGTGCAAGAAGGCTGTGACAAGTTCTGCGCCTTCTGCGTGGTGCCCTACACGCGCGGGGCAGAGGTGTCGCGCCCGGCGGACCGTGTGCTGTCTGAGGCGCGCGAATTGGTCGAACGCGGTGTGCGCGAAATCACCCTGCTGGGGCAGAATGTGAACGCCTATCATGGCGCTGGTTTGCAGGGGGGCGGGCCGAACGGCGACTGGACTCTGGCGCAATTGATCTGGGCGCTGAATGACATCGACGGGCTGGAACGCATCCGCTTTACCACCAGCCATCCCAATGACATGTCGGACGACCTGATCGAGGCGCATGGCACCTGCGCCAAGTTGATGCCTTATCTGCACCTGCCTGTGCAGTCCGGCAGCGACCGGGTGCTCAAGGCGATGAACCGCAAACACACGGCGCAAGACTACCTAAAGGTGATCGACCGCATCCGCACCGCGCGCCCCGATATCCTGATCTCTGGCGACTTTATCGTCGGCTTTCCCGGCGAGACAGAGGCGGATTTTGCCGACACACTGGCGCTGGTCGAGGCGGTGCAATACGGGCAGTGCTATTCCTTCAAATACTCGACCCGTCCGGGCACCCCGGCGGCAGAGCGCGGCCAGATCGACCCAGTGGTCGCCAGCGAGCGCCTTGCCCGGCTACAATCGCTTTTGTCCAAGCAACAGCATGATATTCAGGCCTCTATGATCGGCCGGGATGTGACCGTCTTGTTCGAACGACGCGGGCGGCTGGAGGGGCAGATGGTTGGAAAATCAGAATATCTCCATGCGGTCCATGTCCACGCCCCTGATATCGCAATAGGCGAGTTGCACAGGGTGAGAATCACCCGGACAGAAAAGAACTCTCTTGCGGGCGTTTTGCTTTAATTTTTCAGCCGTCTAGGCTGGGGATAAAAGTTATACACGATCAGCCTGTGGGTATGTTAACTTTCTGTGGATAACATCCAGAAGCCAAGAAGATTCAATATAGTTACCTTTTGTCCTTCACGTGGATAATCCTGTGACTCGTTTCTGGATTGTTGGAAAAATGAAATTCGCCTTCACAAACCTTTGAAATTTGGTACACTTTTGGACGTTGGGGGATATTGCTGAGCGTGAGGCTCGGTCGGCGTCATGAACGGAATAGACGATACCGGCAGAGGAATGTTGCAGTGGGTAAACGTTTGAAAAATGCAGTTCGCACCGCCTCCGCTGGCGCGACTGCGGCTATCATTGGCCTTAGTTCGATTAGTGCAGTTCACGCTGGCGGTCATACCAAGGGTAAAGGCGCGGGCGAAAACTATACGCCGACCGTCTGGATCGATCCGGACGGCTGCGAGCACTGGGTGATGGACGACGGTTGGGAGGGGTATATGACCCCGCATGTGACCCGTCAGGGGATCCCGGTCTGCCACCGGGGCAACACCTGCGCGGTGATGAACTCGGACCAGCTGTTTGCCACAAACAGTCATAGGCTGAACCACGCAGGCCATCAGGCGCTGATGAATTTCTTTCGTTCGGCGGGGGCGACATCTTACATCATCGCAGGGCATACCGACAGCCGGGCCAGCGACGAATACAACATGCGCCTGTCGTTGAACCGCGCCAATTCGGTCGCTTCCGTGGCGCAACAGGCCGGTGTGCGCATCGCCGATGTGCGCGGCTATGGCGAGCGGATGCCAAGGGCCAGCAACGGCACGCATCATGGCATGGCGCAGAACCGCCGCGTCGAGATTATTTGCATCCGCTAAGGCGGGTATTCCTTCTGGGGGACAGAAAGACATGAAACTACTCAAGGGTGCCGCGCTGATCGGGCTGGCCTTTTCGCTGGCAGGCTGCATTGACGACAAAAAAGACAAAACCGTTGATCGCGGCTTTGACAGCAAGCATCTGAGCGAGCTGAAGGCCGGGATCTGGATCGACCCCAACGGCTGTGACCATTGGATCATCGACGATGGCGTCGAGGGTTATCTGTCGCAGCGTCTGGACAAATACGGCAAGCCGGTCTGTTCTGGCGCCGCGCCACCAAACACGGCGATTGGCCCGTTCAAATCCGGCTCGCCCGTCGCAGACCCGATCTAGTCAAATCGGACACATCCAATCAAAGGCCGCCGTCGCATCGGCGGCCTTTTTTGTCAGGCGCCTGTTTTTTGACATTGCAAACGGGCGGATCCAATCGTCTCGCGCGGGTGACGCCGCGAAACCTGCGTTAGTTTCGGGCCAAACCCGGTTTCTGCCTTGCGTCTGACCCTGTCCCTTGGCAGGTTCAGCCAAAGCGGTTTTTGTAACGGAGAGACGTTTGGCGATCAGCACCATGCCCCCCGAAGGCTCCAATCCGAACGTGTCAGAGACATTACTGGAATTCCCTGACAACCGCGTGTTGATTGATCTTTGCGGCGAATATGACCGCAACCTCGCCCAGATAGAACAGAAACTCGCCGTCCAGATCCTGCGCCGGGGCAATGTTCTGGCTGTGTTTGGCGAAGCTGGATCGCGCGAGCGTGCGGCAGAGGTGCTGCAGGACCTTTACGAAAAGCTGGAATCCGGACGTTCTGTGGATGCGGGTGAAATCGACGGCACCATCCGCCTTGCCGGGCCGGATGCGGCCACGCTGGAAGGCGACCAGATCGAAATGTTCTCAGCCGGGCTGGTCGAGGTCAAGACCCGCAAGAAAACCGTCATGCCGCGCACGGCGGCGCAAAAGGCCTATGTGCAATCTCTGTTCAAGAACGAGCTGGCCTTTGGGATCGGCCCGGCTGGCACGGGCAAGACCTATCTTGCCGTTGCCGTCGGCGTGAACCTGTTTATCGGGGGGCATGTGGACAAGATTATCCTGTCGCGCCCTGCGGTTGAGGCGGGCGAGCGTTTGGGATTCCTGCCCGGCGACATGAAGGACAAGGTCGATCCGTACATGCAGCCGCTTTATGATGCGCTGAACGATTTTCTGCCGGACAAGCAGGTGGCCAAGCTGATCGAGGACAAAAAGATCGAGATCGCGCCGCTGGCCTTTATGCGCGGGCGGACCCTGTCCAATGCCTTTGTGGTGCTGGACGAGGCGCAGAACGCCACGACGATGCAGATGAAAATGTTTCTGACCCGTCTGGGCGAGGGCAGCCGGATGGTCATCACGGGCGACCGCACCCAAGTCGATCTGCCGCGCGGGGTGTCCTCTGGCCTGCGCGATGCGGAACGGCTGCTGGGCAATATCAAAGACATATCGTTCAATTACTTCACGGCCAAGGACGTGGTGCGACATCCATTGGTGGCCAAAATTATCGAAGCCTATGAGGCAGACGCGCCGCGCTCTTGAGATCGGATTTCTGTTGGAAATTCGGTTTGTCGGGCGCGCTCGTTGTCAATAGCTGTGCGTCTTCGATAGCGATGCGGACAAAAGAGCCCTGACAGCAGGGTGTCCCAAGCGAAAGGACCCGCGCGAATTGATCCGCACTGACTTGGACCATTTCTTTCACAAGGCCGCGACGGAACCGCAGACCTCTGTCGTATCACATCACAGAAACTGAAATCTGAGGATCTATGTGATGCCGCGACTCTCTGTTGTTAATCCCTATTGGCTTTGGGCGCTGCTGGCGCTTCCGGCGGCTTTTATGCTGAACGAAGCCGTCACGTCTGAAAATGCGCGAATCATTCATATTCTGGTAGATCCCAGCGGCAAAACCTCGGCGCGGCTGTTGATCATCACCATGATGGCCACGCCTTTGGCGCTGGTGCTGCGCGGCTGGCGCGGTCCGGTCTGGCTGAAAAAGAACCGGCGGTATCTGGGGGTTGCGGCCTTTTGCTACGGCGTGTTGCACACTGGCTTTTACCTGATCGACAAAGCGTCCATGGCGCGCGTGATAGAGGAATTGCCGCGGTTTTACATCTGGACCGGCTGGTTGGCTTTCGCGATTTTCATCCCGCTTGCGGCAACCTCGATGGATTATTTCGTCCGTACAATGGGGCGCAATTGGAAGGTTTTACAGCGCTTCACCTATGGGGCGGCGGTGCTGACCCTGCTGCACTGGGCCGCTTTGCATAACTGGGGCAGCGTCACCCCGGCACTGATCCATTTCGGGCCCCTCATTGCTCTGGAGGCCTACAGAATCTGGTATTGGTATCTGCGGCCACGTCCGGCTTTGGCCTGACTCCAAAGAAAACGGGCCTGACGCAGGAAAACCAAACACGCGTCAGGCCATAAAGGGTTAGGTCATAAAATGTCTTGCGATGGGATCTGCTTGGGGAAAGCAGACCCCATCGCGGCCACAGTCAGAACCGGGAACGTCGTTGCGATGGATGGTCTGGCTGCGGTTTCTCAAACGAGAGAGTGGAAAGACCAGTTGGGACACTGGCGATGGTGGCACTGCCAAAGATCATCAGGACCAGCACGAAGACTGCGGCGCTAAGCCCAATCTTGTCACATCGGCGCAAAAGGGGAGTTTTTCGCGATGGCGGCAGCATGCTGTTTCCTTTCTTCCTCAAGCTCTCTGAACATGGGTCGCGGGACGCGCGCCAAAAGTTCAAAGTATTTTCATTTTTTTGTGGCACGTTTTTTTATGGCTTAGTTTTCTGGCAAGGATGGAACCACTGGACAAACCAGCCCTGATCGGTTGCAAGGCCCTATGACAATGGATGTGACAGTTGACGTCTTGATCGAGGCACCAGAGTGGGACTCTCTGGGGCTGGAAGCCTTGGCGCAGCGGGCGGCAGAGGCGACCTTGCTGCGCCTTGGCTATGGCGATGCGGGGTACGAGATCAGCGTCATGGGCTGTGATGACAGGCGTATTGCCGAGTTGAACGGTGATTTTCGGGCCAAATCGCAGCCCACCAATGTGCTTAGCTGGCCCTCGCAAGAGCGCGCGGCTGACACGCCCGGCGGATCACCCCTGCCGCCACAGGACCCGGAATTGGGCGATATCGCCATCGCTTGCGGGGTGTGCCGGGCAGAGGCAGAGGCGGCAAACAAGGAAATATCCCATCATGTGACCCATCTTTTGGTGCATGGCGCGCTGCATCTGTTGGGTTATGACCACATAAACGCGCAAGATGCCGCATTGATGGAAGGTTTGGAGGTTGAAATACTTGCAACCCTCGGTATTGCCGACCCATATTGATTTTGCAGGGCGCAGCAGCCCCGGCAATTTGGAAAGGACAGATGAGCGACGCAGATAGCGGATCGTCTAGCGCGGCGCACAGCGCGCAAGACCTCCAGACAGACACGCCACGGGGATTTTTCGGCCGTGTGCGAGATGCGCTCCGGTCAACCAGCCCAGACGCGACAGAGACAGATGATCGCCCGGAGCCCGATAGTGGGGCAGCGGGTGGCGCTTCGGCATTGGGGCTTTTGAACCTGCGCCGGATGCGGGTCGAGGATGTGGCCATCCCCAAGGCAGAGATCGTTTCGGTGCCGATGGACATCACCAAGGAAGAACTGGTCAAGACGTTCCGTGACAGCGGTCTGACGCGCCTGCCGGTTTACGAGGGCACCCTCGACAGCCCCAAGGGCATGATCCACCTCAAGGATTTCGCGCTGACCCATGGCTTTAACGGCGGCGGCGGGATCTTTAGCCTTGCCGGAATGCTGCGCCCCTTGCTGTTTGCGCCGCCCTCGATGCCGATAGGCGTGCTGTTGCAAAAGATGCAGAGCCAGCGGATGCATTTGGCGCTGGTAATCGACGAATATGGTGGCGTGGACGGGCTGGTCAGCATCGAGGATCTGATCGAACAGGTCATCGGCGAGATCGAAGACGAACATGACGTCGATGAAGACCAGTATTGGACGCAGGAAAAACCCGGCGTTTATCTGGCGCTGTCCAAGACCCCTCTGGAGGATTTCGAGTCCGAGATCGGCATGAAGCTGGTCGAGGGGGAGGACGAAGAGGAAATCGACACGCTTGGCGGGCTGGTGTTCATGCTCTGCGGGCGGGTTCCCGCACGCGGAGAGATGATCCCCCATCCCGATGGGCCCGAGTTCGAGATCGTCGATGCCGATCCGCGCCGGATCAAGCGGCT
>ERZ887830.2101-NODE-2101-length-10482-cov-5.256546_pt1 | contig 10482 bp, 9 predicted proteins | sample MGYA00521101_ERZ887830 | MGnify/ENA primary metagenome ERZ887830 (study PRJEB32303, sample SAMEA104408592) | aquatic metagenome | biome: Marine water; feature: Pelagic; material: water | place: Baltic Sea | collected 2014-06-05T16:38:00 | depth 1,762 m ...
TGATCTATTTCTTGGAGGTCCTTCAATGATAGCAGTTGATATGATGTCATTTATAAAATCAGACCTTGCTGTTTTTGGAGTCGGAGTTGCTTTAATTTTTGCTTTAATGCTCTTTTTGTTTTTTGGTAATGTTTGGTTTGTAATGCTTCCTTTGGTTAATGCTTTTATAACTACAGTTTTTACTGCTGGAATTCTAGGACTAATGAATTGGAAAATTAGCGTAGTTTCATCTAACTTTATTGCACTTCTCATGATATTAACTATTTCTTTGACCGTTCATGTGATGGTTAGATACTTAGACATCAAGACTTCAAATAAAAATGAATCACTGCACAAAGCATTTACTAGTATTTTTATGCCATGCCTCTTCGCAGCTTTAACTACTGCTATAGCCTTTATGTCATTAACACTAGGGGATTTAAAGCCAGTCATAGAGTTTGGAAAAATGATGGCTGTAGGAATGACTTTCGCACTTATATACACTTTCAGTTTTCTGCCAGCTGCATTTGCATTAATTAATACCGGGAAAACTAGAGACTTTATAAATATAAAATTATTTTTAAGCAAAATAGTGACTTTTAATCAAGAGAATAAAAACTTCTTATTTGCTTCTTATTTTATTTTATTTTCAGTTTTCTTCTTTGGAGTTTCGAAACTCTTAGTTGAGAATAGATTTATAGACTACTTTGACGAGTCCACTGAAATATATCAAGGAATGCTTCTTTTGGATGAGGAGCTTGGTGGCACAGCGACTTTAGATATAATTATTACTGAGCCTTTCCAAGAAACAAGTGAAACAATTTTTAATGATGATGATGATTTATTTTCAGATGACTTATTTGAGGATGAGGATAGTGAAGCCTCTGGTTATTGGTGGAATATATACAGTTTAAACAAATTAGAATTAATCCATGATCATCTTGATGCTATGCCTGAAATAGGTAAAGTTTTAAGCGTTGCAAGTGGTGTTAAATTAGCCAGACAAATTAATGATGGTAAAAATTTAAATGACCTTGAGCTGGCATTACTTCGATCAGTTTTACCTGAAGATATTCGTGAAACTTTATTATATTCTTATATTAATAAAGATGATTCCAAGGTTAGAATTTCAACACGAGTAATTGAGTCAGCAGAGTCTCTAAATAGAAAAGAGTTACTCTTGAAAATTGAAAATGATTTAATCAATAAATTTAATTTATCTGAAGATCAATTTGAAATAACTGGGTTAGCAGTGCTTTATAACAACATGCTTCAATCACTTTTTGCATCTCAAATAGGGTCTCTAGCCATAGTATTTGCAGTTATTGCCTTGATGTTACTAGTCTTATTTAGATCATTTAAAATAATGTTTATTGGTGTATTGCCCAATATATTTGTAGCCTCGAGCGTTCTGGGTCTTCTTGGAGTTCTTAAAATTCCTCTTGATATCATGACAATTACAGTGGCATCAATTAGCGTTGGCATGGCTGTAGACAATACTATTCATTACCTATATCGCTTTAGAACATCTATACAGCAAGGCATGAGTGCCGAGGCAAGCATGAAAGAATCACATTTAAGTGTTGGTAGAGCTATTTTTTATACCGCTTTTACTATAGCTGTTGGCTTTTCTATTCTTGGATTATCTAATTTCGCACCTACTGCATTATTTGGTATTTTTACTGCAATAGCACTATTATTAGCTTTTATTAGCTCCTTAACTCTGCTTCCATTATTATTAGTTAAGTTTAAGGTTTTCGTATAGGTTTTTATGGGTCCTCTAAAAGGTTTAAAAATATTAGAATTTTCTGGAATAGGTCCTGGGCCATTTTGCGGAATGTTATTAGCTGACCTTGGCGCTGAAGTTATAAGGCTAGATAAATCTTCATCTCATGGAAATCATAATAAAGCTGATATTCACAATAGAAATAAAAAATCTATTACTGTGGACTTAAAAAATCCTAAATCTATCTTAGAAGTTAAAAAACTAATATCACAGATGGATGGCATATTTGAGGGTTTTAGACCAGGGGTTATGGAGCGCCTTGGATTAGGGCCAAAAGAATGTTTAGACCTAAATAAATCATTAGTCTATGGACGAATGACTGGTTGGGGCCAAGAGGGGCCAATGGCAAAGCAATCAGGTCATGATATTAATTATATTGCACTTTCAGGGGTCTTAGATTCAATGGGAAGAAAAGGCGAAAATCCACAACCGCCCCTAAATCTTGTTGGTGATTTTGGAGGAGGCGGCATGCTCTTGGCAGTTGGAATGCTATCTGCATTTATTCATGCTCAAAAAACAGGTGATGGGCAAGTTGTAGATGCTGCAATGATTGATGGAAGTTCTATGCTCATGAGTATGTTTTATTCTTTTAAAGAAATGGGTTTTTGGAATGAAGGCAAAGAATCAAATCTATTAGATGGCGCTGCACATTTTTATGATACTTATGAATGTAGTGATAATAAACATATAGCTATAGGGTCTATTGAGCCTCAATTTTATAAAGAGCTTTTAGATAAGCTAGATATTCAGGATGAAGACTTTCTTGATCAGATGAATAGAAAAGCATGGCCAGAATTAAAAGCTAAAATGTCAAAGGTTATTAAATTAAAATCGAGAGATGAATGGACTGAAATTTTTGACTCTTCAGATGCTTGTGTTTCACCAGTCTTAAGTCTTACTGAGACTCCTCAGCATCCTCATCATCAATCAAGAAATACCTTTATGGATGTGAATGGTTTTGATGAGCCAGCTCCAGCACCGAGATTTTCGGTTTCTAAAGTTGAGAGTAAATCAATCATCGTTGCATCGGGCTCTAGTAACGATGACGTTTCTAAATTATATGACTTAGATGTATCTAAGCTTGGCTAAAAAAGTCTAGACTATTTCTATAAGTTGCATTGCAAATTTCTTCAACGCTCTCATTTCTAAGTTGTGCGATTTCTGTTGCAATATGCATAAGATTCTTTGGTTCATTTCTATTACTTTTAGGTTTAGGGTTTAAGTTCCTTGGAATTAAGAATGGTGAGTCTGTTTCCAGCATAAGCCTATTAAGAGGTATATTTTTTATAGAACTTCTTAAGTCCTTATTTCTTCTCTCATCACATATCCAACCTGTTAAACCAATATAAAAATCACATTTTAAATACTCATCTAGCTCAAGTTGGGTCCCAGTAAAACAATGCACAACGGCTTTATCTATATCAGTTTTATAATTATTTAATAATTTAATGAATGGCTCATGTGAATCTCTTTGGTGAAGAAATAGTGGTTTATTGAACTCGATGGCTAATTTGATCTGTTCCTCAAAAGCGAATTTCTGCTCTTCATGACTTGAAAGATTTCTAAAGAAGTCTAATCCCATTTCTCCAAGCGCATTTGGTGAATATTTTTTAATTAGATTACGCATCCTTTCAGTGGATTGATCGTTAAAGCCTTTTGCGTGATGAGGATGAACTCCGGTTGTAAAATATAATAAATCTTTATGATTGGTAATTAATTTATCTATTTTATGTGCATCATCCAATTCTGCTGCGACAACTAAAAATTTATTAACGCCAATATTCATTCCATCATCAATAACTTGTTTTAAATCATCGTCAAATGATTCATGGGTAAAATTACAGGCTATATCAAATAAATCATTCATTTTATAAAGATTGTTATGGTCTTATGAATTACAATTATCTAACAAAAATTAACATTATGGATAAATTTAAACAATTTCAAGACGCCATTGAAATACATAAGGTTTCTGATTCATTATACAAAATAATACCAAGTGAGAATTTTTTTGTAGGTTCAACACCTCATGGCGGTTACTTGATGGCAATCATGCATAAAGCACTTACTTCTGCTTTACCCCACTCTTGTGCAATTAGTTCATCTATTCAGTATCTTGATAGAACTGAGCCTAGAGAAATAGATATACATGTAGATGTATTGAGAGTTAGTAGAGGCACCTCAACTGGAAGAGTTACTATCATGCAAGATGATCTTATTAAATGTATTTATACCGGTACCTGTTCTGATTTTGAGCATATGAGTGGTTATAACGGATTATCAACTTCAATCCCTGAAATATTTAAAACTGTGAAAATAAAAGATTTTAAGAATCTTGATTATGAGAATGTTAAAGCTGGATTTACCCCTTCATTTATTAAACAAGTTGATTGCTCTGTTCATCCTGATCATGCTTGGTGGGATAGAAAAATGTTAAATGAACATGCTGAAGCAAGATGTTCTGCATACATATCCTTGCCTGGAGGTATACCAGACCAATTCGCTATTTCATTCTTTTCAGATATTCTGCCACCGGTAGTTACTAATAAATATGGACCATTGGGCTGGGTCCCAACATTAACTTTAACTACCCATATACGTCAGTTACCAAAAACAGAAGTTTTACTTTTAGATTTTGTAGCAAGAGATATTCAAAATGGTTATTTTGAACAAGACTGTAATATATGGGATTTTGAAGGCAATTTAGTTGCTTCAAGCAGACAACTCACTAGAATACTAAAATCAGAAGAAAAAATTTCAATATAAAATTAATTAAGGATTGATTATGCAATTTAAAGGAACAAAAAATTATATAGCTACAGATGACTTAAGTATGGCTGTAAATGCCTCAGTGGCTTTAGAGAGACCATTGCTAATAAAAGGTGAACCCGGAACGGGTAAAACTCTTTTAGCTATAGAAGTAGCTGATGCTCTTGGACTTGAATTAATTGAATGGCACATCAAATCTACTACTAAAGCAACTCAGGGCTTATATGAATATGATGCAGTTACTAGATTAAGAGATTCTCAATTAGGCGATGAAAGAGTTAAAGATATTGCAAATTACATTAAAAAAGGAAAGTTATGGGAAGCTTTCACTTCTGATAAACAAGTTGTTCTACTTATTGATGAAATTGATAAAGCTGATATTGAATTTCCTAATGATTTGCTTCAAGAAATTGATCGTATGGAGTTCTTTTGTTATGAAACTGGAGAAACAATTAAGGCTAAACATAGACCTATTATCATTATGACTTCTAATAATGAAAAAGAATTACCTGATGCATTTCTTAGAAGATGCTTTTTTCATTATATTAATTTTCCAGATAGAGTCACAATGAATAAGATCGTTAATGTTCATTATCCAAAAATTAAAAAGAAACTAGTCAATGATGCACTTGAAATTTTCTTTGACCTAAGAAAAATTCCAGGTCTTAAGAAAAAGCCTTCAACATCTGAATTAATAGATTGGTTAAAATTATTACTTTCAGACGATATGCCAGATGAGATCTTAAAGAATGCAGATTCCTCAAAAGCAATTCCACCACTATATGGTGCTTTACTAAAGAATGAACAAGATGTTCATTTGCTAGAAAGATTAGCATTTATGTCTAGGAGAGAGTCAGCTAATAAATAATTTATGTTAATAAACCTCTTTCAAACCGTTAAATCATCTGGTGTTCCATGTTCTTTAAGAGAACTCCTTGATTTATTGGGAGCACTAGAAAAAAGGGTTGCTTATGCAAGTCTTGATGACTTCTACTATTTATCTAGAGCAATTTTAGTTAAAGATGAAAAGCACTATGATAAGTTTGATAAAGCTTTTGATATTTACTTCAAAGGAATTGAGAAGCTTGAAGATATATTTCAAGCACTTATTCCCGATGATTGGTTAAGAAAAGCTTTTGAGAAAGAATTAGACCCTGAGGAATTAAAAAAAATTGAATCTCTTGGCGGGCTAGAAAAACTACTAGAAGAATTCAAGAAGCGCTTAGAAGAGCAAAAAGAAAGACATGAGGGAGGATCTAAGTGGGTTGGAACTAATGGTACCTCTCCTTTTGGTCACGGTGGACAGAATCCTGAGGGTATTAGAGTTGGCGGACAGGGTGGGCAAAAGAAAGCTGTTAAAGTTTGGGAGCAGCGTCAGTACAGCAACCTTGATGATTCAATAACCATTGGCACAAGAAATATTAAAATGGCTTTAAGAAGGCTTCGCAAGTTTGCTCGTCAGGGTAATGATCTTGAATTAGATATGGATGGAACAATTAAAGCTACTGCAAAAAATGCTGGGTATTTAGATATAAATATGATCCCTGAAAGAGCTAATGCAGTTAAAGTTATTATTTTATTTGATGTAGGTGGCTCTATGGATCCATACGTTAAGTTATGTGAAGAGCTCTTTTCAGCTATAAAAACAGAATTTAAACATCTTGAATACTACTATTTTCATAATTGTATCTATGAATCAGTTTGGAAAGATAACAAAAGACGAAGTCAGGAAAGAATGTTAGTGCAAGATATTATTAATAAATATACATCAGACTATAAAGTTATAGTTGTTGGGGATGCAACAATGGCTCCTTATGAAATTACTAATCCAGGTGGAAGTATTGAGCATTGGAATGAAGATCCTGGCGCCATGTGGATAAAAAGACTCTCGAAACATTTTGAGAATATGGCCTGGTTAAATCCTGTGCCTGAAGATCATTGGGATTACACCTCATCAGTCTGTATTTTAAAAGACTTATTTGATGATAGGATGTATTCTTTAACATTAAAAGGTTTAGAGGAGGGGATGTCTAGTCTATCAAAATGAATACAGTAACTAATACAACAACGAGTAAAGGTCTGAAATGGGGTCCTTTTACTCTTAGAATTCCATTTATACATCTTAGATTTAGAGCAGGTGAATTTTTTCAAGGGATGGTTATTTCAGGGGCTACTGCTTTTGCAGCTGTTCCTATTGCTATGGGGCTGGGCTTAACCTTTGAAGAAGGTGTTGCTTTAAGTTTTATTGCTGGAACTTTAATCGGAGCTGGCCCTATTTTCTTTGGTGAGCCTATGGCGCCAGGGTGGGTTACACCTGCTGTTCCCATAGTTATTGCAGCTTTTGCTGCTAAAGGTCAGTTCAATGGCGTTTATGATCCAGCAGTTTTTCAATTTATGGCTGCTATGTGTATAGAGTTTACTTTGCTTTTATTTATTATGGGTATTACAGGCTGGGGAAAAAAACTTATTGAAATAATACCTAATGGTTTAAAAGCAGGAATTATTTTAGGGGCAGCTTTAGCAGCCTTCTACCAAGTATTTGTTACAGATCTCGACAAGTTAATGATTCAACCTATATCAATGGGTCTAGCAATTTCTTTATGTGTTATCACCACCTTCTCTGAACCTTTTAAAAAATTAGCTCTTAACAACAAATTTTTTAAAGTCGTTGGTTCTCTTGGTTTATTGCCTGGTTTTGTTTTAGCTGCTTTAGTGGCTTTTTTATTAAATGAAGTTACTTTTAATATTGAATGGGGTTTTAGATTTCCTGATGTTGTTTCACTTTTTAATAGAACATCACCATTAGCAATAGGATTCCCATCAATTGATATGTATCTTGAGGCTATACCTCTGGTTGTAATAGGTTATACATTGCTTTTTGGAGATTTAATTACTGGAACTGAAGTATTAAATGATGCACAGACACAAAGACCGGATGAACCTTTAGATGTTGATTTGGATAGATCGCATTTATCTGTTGCTATGAGAAATTTCTTAGGATTGCTTGTTAATCCATTCTTCCCAACACAAGGTGCGCTATGGACAGGAGTCCATGTTGTCGTAGCCGAGAGATGGAAGAAGGGCCCTAAGGAAATGCCTTCAATATTTGATGGATTAGGTTCTTATTATTTAATGGGTATACCATTTTTATATGTAACCCTCCCTTTTATAACTTTAATGAAACCATTAATGCAGATGGCTTTGACCCTTACTTTAATATTAACTGGGTTTGCTTGTGCTTATGTTGCAATGGCTATACCAAAAAAGAATTCTGAAATGGCATCAGCTTTATTGATAGCAGTTTTTATAACTTTCTTTAGTGCATGGGTAGGTTTATTAATGGGAATATTATTAAGTATTTTTGTGGTTGGAACTGATAAAGATTAAGTTTAAAATAACGCTCCATGAGTTACGCCCTAGAAATATCAAATTTACAAAAAGTTTATAGTAATGACGTTGTAGCCTTAAAAGGTATAGATTTAAAAGTATCTGAAGGTGATTTTTTTGCCTTATTGGGTCCAAATGGAGCTGGTAAATCATCAACAATTGGAATTATTGGTTCGTTAGTAAATAAAACTGCTGGATCAGTTAAAATTTTTGGAATTGATATTGATGAAAATTTTCCAGAAGCAAAACGCATGCTTGGAGTTGTTGCCCAAGAAGTTAATTTTGGTGGTTTTGAAAGAGTTCTTGATATAGTAGTTACTCAAGGTGGTTACTATGGCATTCCAGCAAAAGAAGGTCTAATTAAAGCTGAATCAGTTATGAACCGTTTAGGTTTATGGGATAAACGATTTGATCAAGCAAGAACATTATCAGGAGGCTATAAAAGACGTTTAATGATAGCAAAAGCTCTAATCCATGAACCAAAATTATTAATACTTGATGAGCCTACAGCTGGAGTAGATATTGAGTTAAGAAGAGAGATGTGGGAATTTTTAAAAGAAATTAATTCTAACGGAACTACAATTATTTTAACAACCCATTATTTAGAAGAAGCCGAACAACTTTGCAAGAATATAGCAATAATTGATCATGGTGAAATTGTTGAAAATACAAGCATGAAAGATCTTCTTAGTAGATTGGATGTTCAGGGTTTTGTCCTGGATTTAGATAAACCTATTTCAGAAGCTCCTGAGATCGATGGATTTTCTATGCGTCTCGATGATCCAACTACTTTAGTAGCAGCAGTTCCTAAAGAGAGCAATATAAACGATCTCTTTAAACTTTTAAGTGATAAATCTATTCAAGTAAACTCTATGAGAAATGAATCAAATAGGCTGGAAGAATTATTTATCGAGATGGTTAAAAGATAATGGTTTCAAGAAGAAAAGAAATTTTAAACTCATTAGTTACTTTATCTACAAAAGAAATAAGAAGATTTCTTAGAATCTGGGTTCAAACACTAGTCCCACCTGCAGTAACTATGTCACTTTATTTTGTAATATTTGGATCTTTAATCGGACCTCGAATAGCAACAGAAGTTTCTGCTGGTCTTAACTATGTTCAATTCATGATTCCAGGTTTGATCATGATGTCAGTTATAACTAATTCCTATGCTAATGTAACTTCATCTTTTTATTCTGTTAAATTCCAAAGATCTATTGAAGAGCTATTAGTTTCTCCAATGCCTAATTGGACAATTTTATTAGGATTCATTATCGGTGGCGTTGTGCGTGGGTCTATAATAGGACTTATAGTTTTTGGTGTCAGTTTACTATTTTATCCATCCTTTGAAGTTGTAAATCCTGGTCTCACTCTTTTAGTTCTCTTTCTTACCTCAATATTATTTTCACTAATGGGCTTTGTTAACGCTATCTATGCAGATAGTTTTGATGCAATATCTGTTATTCCTACTTTTATTCTTACACCCTTAATATATCTAGGCGGTGTTTTTTATTCAATTGATATTCTTCCTGAAATGTGGAGAAATATATCAATGGTTAATCCCATGCTTTATGTTGTAAGCACCTTTAGAGAAGGCATGCTTGGGATCGGTGATGTCTCCATACCTTTTTCACTTGGAATGATTTGTGGATTTATAGGCCTCTTCACCGGTTTATGTCTGTACCTATTAAATAAAGGTATAGGTATTAGGCAGTGAGTAGAAAGTATTTAGGAAAAAAATCTAAGAAAATTTCATCAAAGGATCAATTTTCTATACTTGATCCCATAGATAGAAGTATTGAGATTTCTAAATATGATAATTTAACTCCATCAATTTTTGGAAAGGATATATGGAATGCATATGAATTTTCTTATTTAGATAAGAATTTAATTCCTCATTTAGCTGTCCTAGAAATAGTTATTCCCAGTAATTCAGCAAAAACTGTTGAATCAAAGTCTATGAAGTTATATTTGAATTCTTTTTATGACAGATCATATAAAAGTAAAAAAGAAATTCTCACAAAAATTACCCTTGATTTATCCAACATATGTAAAGCAAAAGTTTCAGTAAACTTTAAAACAAGTTTTACAAGAAAACCTAAATCAATCTCTTTAATAAATACAAAATTGCTTTTAACTGAATCAAAAAATATATATAAATTTGAAGCCTTTAGATCTTTGTGTCCAGTAACAAATCAACCTGACTGGGCAGTTATATATTTATCTTTTGGATCTAAAGTTGATATTCCGTGGCTTACTGAATACCTTGTATCTTTTAGAGAGACAGGTGAATTTCATGAGCTGTGCATGGACAAAATATATTCAACTATCAAAAATAAATTTAATCTTAAAAAAATAACTGTATATGGAAGATTTATGAGGAGAGGTGGCATTGATATAAATCCAATTAGATCATCATCATCTAATACACTATTTAGCAATCATCGTGAATTCTCTCAATAAAAAAGTAGTTAGTTTTAATTCTATATCCGATCTTGATGATGCTTTATTAACTTTGTTTAATAATTTACATCAACCTATTTCCCGAATTGTATTATCTG
>ERZ887830.2109-NODE-2109-length-10452-cov-12.532461_pt1 | contig 10452 bp, 2 predicted proteins | sample MGYA00521101_ERZ887830 | MGnify/ENA primary metagenome ERZ887830 (study PRJEB32303, sample SAMEA104408592) | aquatic metagenome | biome: Marine water; feature: Pelagic; material: water | place: Baltic Sea | collected 2014-06-05T16:38:00 | depth 1,762 m ...
GGGGGGGTGGGTGTCGTAGGGTTGAAACGCTGTCTTGTGCGTCCTGACGGTGTGTGGTATGTGTGAGGTGAGGGGTAGGGCTGGTTGTGGGTGGTGATCATTTCGGGGGGTGTGGTGGGTGCGCCGCTGCTGTGGCCAGGGGCGTTCGCTCCGTTGGCGGGGGTATGCGCTCCAGGGGGTGGTGTGGTGGATTGAGGGGTAGGGGTGGAGGGTCCCGCGTTCGGTTCGTTGATGGGGGTAGGCGTCCCAGGGGGTGGTGCGTGGGGCCGAGGAGCGGGGGTGGGTGGTTCCCGGGGGGGGGCGGCTGGCGCGAGAGCGGGGGAGGTTGGTTCAGGGGGAAGGGTGGTTGGTGCGGAGGCGGGGCTGGTGGAGTGCGCAGTCATGCGGTGCGTTGGTGGGTGGGTGGGGGACTGCAGATGTTTGCGTGTATGGGTGGGTAGGGCGTCCCATCCCTGGAGCGTGTGGAGTGGGGCGTGGGGTTGCGGCCAGCAGTGGTGGTGGTAGTGAAGGGCGAATAGGTTCGTGGGATGTGTGACGGAGATGCGAGGGGTGCCATGCGGTATGCGGGCTCCGCAGGTTTTGCATTTGGAGAAGTTTGACAGGGCGACCTCGATAGTAGTGGTAGGTATGGTTAGGTCGCTTAGCCGTGTGCCATGTGCCGGCGTTGGGGTTGCGTTCATGTCGGTAGTGGCGTCGCCAGATGGGTTGGGGGGGGGCTGTGGGGGCGGGGTGGGTGGTGTGTTGGGTGGGGTGGGTTGGGTAGTTGTCGGGGGTTGTTGCTGCTGGGTGTCGCAGGTTGTTCTGGGTGCCGCATCGGTGGGGGGGGCGTTGGCGGTCCTGGAGGGTCCGCTCCCAGTGGTAGGGGTGGTGGCGGTGGGGCGCGATGCGTGCATACGCGAGTGTTGGCGTTGTGGGCGATGGTTGTGCTCGGGGGGGCGAGGTGGCGGTGGGTGGCGTTGGTAGCGGCGGGATGGGGGCTTCGGGTTGAGGGCATTGTGGATGGCTTGCTCGGCAGGTAGGGCGGCAGCAGTGCGCATGGCGGCGATGGTATTGAAACCCCAGGGGACATTGCCGCTCGCTAGGATCTGCTCGGTGATCCATAGGAAGGGCTGCGCGTCGCGGGGGAGGGGGGGTGCTGTGTGGGGCGTGTCGTCAGGGGTGGTTGAGTTCTGGGGACCATCGCGGGTAGGGCAGGTGTTCTCGTCAGGTTGTGGCGTGCGTGAACAGGTGGTGGTCCAGTCGGTTCTGAAGGCGTTCTTGTCATGCGAAAAGAGGAAGCAGTCGATGGTGACGGTGGTGTTGGAGCGCGTGAGGAGGGCTGAGTTAAGTGAGGTCATGGCGGCGGTGGCTGCGGGATGCGCGGGGAGAGGTGTCCACCGCGCGGCGGGGTGCGGGCGCCACGTCCATGGTTGGGTTGGGCGATGTGTGGGCATGCTTTTGATCTCGACTGATTGATCGAATCCGAGGGCTTGGGATGCAGCGAGCGTAAGGGCGTGTTCGACTTGTGATTTTGGTGGGTCTCCTGCCAACCCTATGACTGTACCGTCGTGTTGCAGGTTGATCCAGTGGTGTCCTTCCCATTCGGCCCATCGTTGTTTCGCGCGTCGGCAGATGCCTTCTATTTCTTCCTGGCAGTAGGAGCGCAGGGTGGCTAGGGGGCGTGGTCGTGTGTCGTCGATTCGCTCAATAAGTTGGAGCATTCGGGGACGGTTATCCGCCAGCCACTGGGTGCGTTCCGTTTGTTGCGCGCAGTACTCTCTCATTTCGAATCGCCCCGCATCATTGGGCAGGCGGATGCTTGGGTAAAACGGGTTTGGGGCGAGGGCGGAGGGGGCGTGACCGCTTAAGATGTTGAATTGGCGGAAGAGTCCGAACACGCTCCCCTGATTGTTGAGTCTGTTGATGAAGGCCTTTGCTCGGTCGCGTCCTTCGGATAGGTGTGCAGGTATGTGTGGCCACCACTGACGGGCCAGGGCAGCGAGGATGGTATCTTTATGTTGCACATATCTCAGGGCGTTTGCTTGGTGGATGTGGATGAGGTGTACCGCCGCATTAGGGAAGCATGCCACGTCGTCACAGTCACGTCCGAAGCGTGAGAGGGCTTCCCATCTAACCAATCGTCCATAGCCCTTGAATGCGTCGGCCCCTTTAGCGAATTCACGTGCCATGATGATATGTCCTGATGCTATCAGGCGGGCGGCGGTGCCTCGGCCATATCGCCATGTGATGGGGAGCCAGGCAACATCCGTTTGCGAGAGGTCGGCTTGGAGAGATTGCTCTACAGATTCGAGCAGGTGGGCGGCCGCTTGGGCGTGGGTTTGATTTTTTGGTGTGCCGTCATCGTTATATCGTTGTTTGTTACCTTCAGGTGATGTGATGAAGGACCTGAGGCTGGCGAGGTCAATGGGGCATGTGCCCGAGGCGGTGGGGTCAGGTTCCGTGCATTCGATGGTTTTGATGGCGGTGTCACGTGCTGCTTTCCCCCTCAGGTGTTTGCAGGCAGACGTCACCGCCGCTTTTGCGTCATTGATTCTTTTGTAGTCTGATCCCCATTGGGCGTGTGCGGATTGCAGGAGGAGTCTCGTCTCGTTCCCCGCGGCCGAGATGTCTGCGTTGGATAGAGAGTGGTCGAGGCTGAGGTTAAGCACGCCGAAAGGGTCGGTGCATCGCAGGACGCGTGTAATTTCCGAGACGTCTTTTCCATAAAGGCACGCGATGCTGGATGGTGCGTTTCCGGGGGGCACGGCCCATGTGAGAGGGGCAGATTGCCGCATGGCCATGCGTAGTGTGGGCCCTGCGGAGGGATCATCGCTTTGATGGATGGAGATCCTCAGCTCGCCGTCAGTTGCCCATGTGGTTGTCCGTGTATGCCATGCTTGCCAGAGCCGTCCGTCGTGGCGCGTTAGGGCCCATGTGTATCCCGGGACGCCCGCCTGTCCTTGCGCGCTTTTCGAGCCACGTGTGGCTAGTTCGTCCACCAGGTCATTCCATTTATGGCCTGAGTGTCCCTTAACGTGTGACCATCCTACCTTGCCTCCCCTTGCTTCGCGCAGGCATCGGTAGAGTGTTTGGACGACCCGTGATAGTTCTAGGTTCTCCCTGGGGGTGACGTCGCCAAGGGCGATCCCCATGGCATACTCACTATCTGGTCGGAGGAGGATACGATGTTGGGGTGATGGGGCGTCGTTGATGAGCCAGCGCAGCAGTTCGGCGAGGGCGGTGAGCTCCGCTGTGTTGTTAGTGTGTTCAGTGGCCCCTATCCATGTGGGGGATTGTTTGCATGTCGTCACCGGTCCCCAAGCTCGTGTCAATTCGTGCGCGTGTGCGTCAGCGTCCCCGTCCCCTCCGGTGATCACTGCGAATCCGAAGCCGCCCCTTTGTGTTCCGCCCTCATTGGCTTGGTCGTATGCGCCGTCGCAGTAGCACACGAGGTCTTCAGGCTGGGCGATGACATCGGCGGTGGGTACAGCGAACAGGGCGTGTTGGGCGAGGCATCGCCCAGAGCGCCACCGTAAAAAGATACGCAGCCACGTGGGGATGTGCCATGCCCACGGGGATGCGCTTCGTGTGGCTTGGGCGTGTGGCACGTCTGACAGGCGTCGTGGCATACGGATATTGCCTCGGCCATCACTCCATCCGCTGCTAACCCACGCTTTCCTCCATTCGATCACAGGGCCTTCTTCGTCGAACCGCTTATCGGGGTGGAGCACGTAGAGTCGGTCTTCGTCGTCTTGTGCCATCCGTCTGGCGTGGTGTGCCTGTTCCTGCATCGCTGCGCGGACAGTGGCGTAGAGGGACTGTGGGTCCACGCGGGTCGCTCGATCGATGGCTGTGTTGCGTTCGAGTATGGTGTCATTGGAGCGGCGCCGCTGTTGTATGGCGTGGTGGGCTTCAGCGATAAGGGCTAGGTAAGGTAGGTCGTCTATGGGGCTGTCTGCAGAGGTGCGGAGGTAGTGGGTGAAACGGTAACCGGTGATAAGGGGGAGGTGGTGTTCGGCAATGATTTGTTGTCCTGTGCAGTTGTTGAGGCGGACGACCTCGCGGCGATTGGTACCGGTGAGCGCTATGGCTATACGTTGCAGGCAGCTGAGGAAGAAGGCTGTATCGGGGCACTCGAGGTGTACATGGCGTGTGGTTTGCTTATTTACAGTACCTCTCGTTAGGTGGCAGGTCGGGCAGTGTGAGCGTAGGATCTTTCGTCTACATCTACCATTGCCAATGGGCTCAGCGTCAAGGAGGACGGAGTACAGGGAGTCAGTGGCGATTCGACGGGCGTCACTGCGTCGTAGACCTCGGAATATGCCCAAGCGGATGGTGCGAGCCAGGTCGGGGGGGGGGAGCCCGAATCATCTGAGGGGTTGCTATCTCGCTTTCTGAGCCATTGGCGTGCCGCGCCGGCATCATTGTTGCCAGGTCTTTCCGTGTGGCAGAAACGTTCGAAGGCGTTGGTGTCTTTCACAGTCCTACTGCTGACCCATGTGTCGCTGTCCGCGGAGTGACCGTACCACCGAACCAGGTATTCGGTGGAGTTATCGGTGCATGTGCGTGCGTCGAGGATGCGGCTTACTATGTGTTCGGTGTGTGTGTCCGTATCTGCAAGGGTTGGGTCGAGGAGGTTTGCCCATGACGTGCTGTCCGCGGCGGTCGGGGTGTGGACCTGCTCGAGGTCGAAGGTACGTGGGGGGCTATGCAGGTAGGATAACCGTAGGTTGTAGATGTGGAATACGTCAGCAGATGCCACACTGATGGGTGGGCGAGCGCGGTCCGTAGGGTTGAAGGCCCACGCCCAGTCACCTGGGTTCACTGCTCCACTGCTCTGTGTACGTTGGTTGTCCAGGAGGTTCCAATCGATGACGCCCCCACCGCACCATTGTATAGGTGACGCGCTCTCATCCGGGTGGCGGTCACGCCAGGCTTGTTCTTCTTTGCTGTGGGCGAGGGCTTCCTGGGTCCACACATGCACTTGGCGGTGTTTCCCCAGTTGATCGCGGCGGGTGATCGAGCTACGATCACGAGAGGTGAGTTGCGATTTGTGGTTGAGGGAGAACCATTCGAGCACGCTGGGTTCGTGGTTACGTTGGGTTTGCTGGGATGCTGCTGCCAGGGCAGCGTCGGCCAGGGTCGAGTTGAGTTGTGCCGGGTATGCGGCGGCTTCGGCTGAGCGCCACTGGCGGGCTTGGTTCCGCCCTTTAGCGACTTCCGCATGCTTGTCGTGTGTGCAGGTACATGCGCTCAGGCAGTCGAGTACGGGGGCTAGTCGGGGTGAGTACCAGAGGGTGGTGTATTTCTGGAAGCGACCGCCCAGGGCGCATTGCGGAAAGGTGACGGCGTGGAGATTCAGATCGCGTTTCATGTCTTTCATGATGGGGAGCTTCCACAGGGGGCCGTGCGTGCGCCATTCTTCTTGATAGAGGGATCGCACAACACTGTCCTCGTCGTCATACCCACCGCGATCGCAGGGGTTTTCGAAGCAGACGTCGCCGCCACGTAACACGATGGCGCGGGCGATGGTTACAGTACGGCGCACGAGTTCATTCGATCTATCAACTTGACGTTGTAGTGGGGGTGGGAGATCCGGCAGGCCCTTGATGTTGTCGCGGTTGCGTACAACGGTGGCTCCCGTGGTGCCTTCGACCTCGACGGATCGTACTATCGAGAAGGTGCTGCATGGTACACCAAAGCATCCATATGAGTATCTGCCTGCTTCTGCGTCGCTGAGGATACGCGCGTATACGCTGTCGTTGAGTAGGTCGTGTTTTTTGGCATCTATGAGTGTGTCCACTTCCGTGCAGCGCATGCCTCTTTCCTGTAGGCATGCTGCGAGGCCATCCAGTCGGCCTGCTTTACCGGAGAAGGCATGGAGGGCCCACGGTCCGTTGGCATCGATCCATCCCACCCGGCCGTCCTCTCCCTGCACCCACGATCCCGGTGGTAGCGGTGTGCGGTCCACTATTTGACGAAAGGTCGCCGTAGGGTCTTGCTGTTTTGCCGTGGTGGCTTCCTTCACGGCTTGGGTCCATTGGTGTGGTATGGCGTCAAGGAGGGATTGGTACGTGTGCGCTGAGAAGGGGGGAGTGGCGGCGCGGCGTGCTATAATATCGCGGTAGGTCGCGATGCGGAGTTCCTCACCTGCTCCCGTGCCCGTGAGTAGGTGCATAAAGTGGGTGATGCCCCACGCGGCGAAGGTTCTGGAAGTGGTGTCCATGTCGCGTGATCGGCGTTCTTTCTCCTTTGACCATCTTAGGCTGGCTGCTCGCGGGTGGCTTTCTCTGTCGTCTACCTCCCAATCGGCGGGATCAGTGAGCGGTGCCCCCCACCAGCCTCCCATATTAGGGTTGTAGAAGAGCGGTTCCATGGCCGATTCGCCTATGCTCCAGGTGGTTTTAATGTTGACGGTGCGCGGTGAGCCGTCGATACTCGTGGTGCGTGAGGTGAGGGGGTAGTGTGCGTGGGGGTTGGCACCTTCTTGGGATACGGCAGGGGTGAGTCCACGCATGCAGCCCGTAGCTTTTAGGGTGAGGCGCCATAGTGGGGGGGCGCATTTAGATTCGGTGGGGGTCGCGACGATTCGCAGGAAGTCACACTGAGATAGGAGCAATCTCAAGCCCTGGCGCAGGTGGCCGTAGTATTCTTGCAGCCAGAACATGATGAAGTTGGTGTGGGGTCCTGAGTTCGGTTCAAGCATGTGACGGATACGACGTATGTGCAGGCTCGTGACGAACGTCTCGACGTCGGTGACACGTTTCCCCCCTTCGGCGTGGTCCTGGATCAGGGTGATCTGTTTCACGTTGGTGGATCCCGCGCGGCGTTGTGGGACGGGTGTGGGGTCGGATGCGTTGGCGTTGGTGGGTTGTGTTGCGGATGGGGACCGTGTGGTATCGGGGGTAGTTGGCTCTCCAGGTGTAGGGGTCGGGGGCATGGGGGTGGGGGCTGGTCCTGGAGGGGCTATGGGGTTATGGTTGGCAAAGAAAACCCACTCGTCTGTGCGCCATTGTTGGAGCATGTCTGATAGGTTGGGTGGCACCTGGTGTTCGACCAGGTACCATGCTTGGGCGAGAATGCTGTTGCGCAGGGCGATGGCGCGACCATCGCGAGTTTGTGGCATCCGTTTGAGGCGCCATTGGGCGGCTCGATCAGAAATCCGCTCACTGGTGCGTGCCACCCAGGCTTCTGCGACTGCATCGGGGGTACCTAAGAAGATGCCCAGGTACCTAATGATACCGTTGATCGTGTGGCTGCCCAGTTTAAGTGTGGGGTGCGTGTTGATATCAATCCCCTCCGTCCACCCGGTAGGCAGGTCGTCTGACTCGCGTTCATCACCGACTCGCAGGCCAACTGTCTTCTCCCATGAGTTGAGGGCTCCTGCCCCAATGCAGTAGATGTGGAGTAGTTCTTTGAACCGGGTGAGCTGCCGCACGGATTCGAGAAAGATGCACACATCGTCGGCGAAGGCGCTGGTGAGGAGGGGGGCGGGTGGCCCGCCGCCGTCACCCGCTGGGATGGGGATGCCCTTAATGCCTTCAGGTTTGAGTGAGTCGACGTGCATGAGCGAGATAAGGCCCTGGATGCATAGTAGGTACAAGCATGGGGAGAGCGGGCATCCCTGCGCCAGACCGTTGGAGGGTGTGATGTGTTCCTTATCCGTGACCCCGTTAATTTTGAACCGCAGTTGGATGTCAGTGTACATGGTGCGGACGATATTGATGAAGGAGGGTGGGAAGTTCATGGTGCGCATGACATCGAACAGGTACTCCCATCGAACCCGTGGGTATGCATTGTCCTGATCTGCGAAGACAATGAATCCTGGTGTGCCTGTGGTGTTGCAGTACTGTATGACATCTTGTGTGAGCCGGGTGGCATCGCCTATAAGCTCATCAGGTTTGAACGCTTTCTGGCAATCGCTGGTGATCGTCGGTAGGACTGGGGACATTGCGACGACGACTGTTTTGGCCATGATGCGATAGATGAGCGATGCTACTGCGATAGGGCGATACTTGCTTAGGTCGTGGCGTTTGCCCTTATTTTTGAAGATGAGACTGACGACCGAGCGCCGCATACATGGCAGCATTCGACCGTTGGCGACGCATTCGGAGAAGGCGTCTGCGAGGATGTGGGCAAGGGGGCAGGGCATCCGCTTCTTGGTTTCCGGGTCGACTTCGCGCTGGCCAATGGTGCGAAAAAATTCGGAGGTGAATCCGTCGGTGCCTGGGCTCGTGTTGGCTTGTAGAGAGTCGATGGCGCATTGTACATTTTCAGGTGTGAACACGGCTGCGGTATCCAGTGATTGCTTCTGTGCATCAGAGAGGACCTTGCCGTCTGCGGTGAGAGCTTCGAGCAGGGTTTGTCGTTTAGCGTCCACGTCGGCTTGCTGAGCCTGTGATGGGTGCGTCCCGGTGTGTAGGTTGAAGATGGCGCCGTCCCCCCCAAAGTGGACACGGGCTTGTTTGAAGATGGACGGCATGGTTGTGATTTTGTTCCCATAGGCATCAAGGAGGTAGTCGATGTGGCTGTATGTTTTTGACGAACGGGCGTCTTCGAAGAAAGCACGACAGCACACGTCGCTGGTGCGGAATTCTTCATAGCCACGGTTGCGTAACCACTGACGTTGCTTTCGCATTTGCAGGTCTAATAGGTCCTCTTCGAGGCGCTGGCGGCGCCACGTTACGAAGGCGATGCGCGTGCGGATCCAAGCAATGTTTGCGGCCACGTGTTCAGGCCGGATTGTCGTGGTGTCGATGGCATGCAGTGTGCCGGTTGAGTCGACATCGGTTCCGACCTGGCGGTAGGCGACACGCAGACATGACCGAACGTAGTGCATACGGAGGCCACGGTCTCTCGAGTCTTTCTGTTCGCGGGCGATAATACTTGCGCGTGCTTCGCGCAGGAAGTTGCGGAGGCGATCCCGTCCATCTTTGTCTTCGGCGGCGGTGCGCGCGGCCAGGGGCCGCAATTGCGTGTTGAGATAGGCGGGGTCGGCCAGGAGGTGGCGGGGAACCGACCAGTTGGGCCGTGGGCGGGCTACGTTAGAGTATTGGATAGTGGCTTGAACGGCGGAGTGGTCACTCCATTTAGATGTAGAGCCAGTGCGTCGGACTGCCACTAGGTCTATGTCGGTGGGCGTGATATGGACGAGTGATCGTAGCTTAGGTGCAGAGCCGTTAGTGGTGAGGGGTGGTGATACGTAGATACGGTCGATGCGGGACCGGCTGAGGGATGTGGGTTCCCGTGTGGCTTGGTTGACTGATATGACGTTGCGACGTGTGTAAGCTACGGCACCTGGGTGGAGCGCCCGAAATGCGTCGCGTAGTCCGCCCCAATGCATCAGGCATGTGTTCATGGCGCTTACTCCTAGTGGGTGTCGTGTGTCGTCGGGTGGGATGGTGGTGCCGTGCGCGCTCCATCGTGTATAGTCGAGTCGCGGTATGACGAAGTTGTTGGCGTCGAGCATCCAGATGTATTGGTACGTGCGGTCGTGGGGGATGGCGGCCATGAGTCGTTTATAGCTCTCCGCTTGTCGAACATCAGCCGATTGTCCATCGGCTGCTTTATTGTCAGCGTGGAAGGCGATGATGATGGTAGGTCGCTGGTGTATGCAGGCACGCACCGCCAGCCCTCGTCCGTGGGGGTCGCGCCACAGCAGTTGGGCCTGCACGTCACCAAGCGAGTCGGCGAACAGGAGGGCCATGCCACGGGCGGCGTTCCCGGGTGCAGGGGCCGCGGGAGGTGGGGGGGGTGATGGTGAGTGTTGGGGATCCGTTGCGGGCGGCGAGCGAGGGGGGGGTGGGGCAGGTGCGGGTGGTGGTGGTGTGGAGGGGGCAGGTGCCCAGAATTGTGCTGCGCTCTTGGGCCAGTCCCGACCCCATTCAGCGCCTTCCGCTTCGCTCGAGCAGTTAGTCTCGGCTAGTGCTAGAATCTCGCAGGTTTCCCGCGCCCTGCGTAGGTAGTAGGTACGGAATGCACGGTCGCGTAGGCCGTGCACATTATGGAAGCGAAACCGGACGTCGTTGACATAGGCTGAGCGACGGCCCCGCAGGCGCGTGTTTGGTTTGGGTGCGGGGCCGGGGTGGAGGGCTTCCCCGCTGGTCCAGGCTAGCCATAGCAGGAGGAGGCGGGTGATGGCGAGGAGGGCCGCTCCGGTGGTGTGTACGGACAGTCGTGGTCCGCCCCACGTGGTGTGGTATTCGTGCGTGGATGTTGGTGCGTGCGGCGCGTTCGGGGGGGGCATGCAGTTGGTGGACGGGTTGGTTGGTGCTGTGGGTGCGGCGTGTGGTGGTGTTGGATGGCGGCGCTGGCGGTAGCGCGCAAGGCGGCGCAGGCGACGGGCTCTTCTGCGGATGATGACGCGTGTGGGTACGTGCGTCACGAGTGAGGGGGGGGGCATGCGATACCGTGGTCGTGATGAGCGGGTACGGTGGTTGCAGTCTGATGTGCTGTTCATTCGGTCGGTGGTTG
>ERZ887830.2114-NODE-2114-length-10438-cov-5.260426_pt1 | contig 10438 bp, 5 predicted proteins | sample MGYA00521101_ERZ887830 | MGnify/ENA primary metagenome ERZ887830 (study PRJEB32303, sample SAMEA104408592) | aquatic metagenome | biome: Marine water; feature: Pelagic; material: water | place: Baltic Sea | collected 2014-06-05T16:38:00 | depth 1,762 m ...
TGGCTAAGTAGGATTTCTTTGCCTCCGGCAGGGATATTTTGAAACAGAAGAAGGGGGCAGGGTGCGATGAAATTATGGGCGGTTTTCAGGCGGAATTGTCAGATCTGGGTTGCTTTCAGGGCAAACCCGTCATGCGGTGAGAGCTTGGAGGCGCGATTGGTGCGGCGGACCTGACGCTGGCATCGAGATATGTTTTGAAGGGTCGCCCTTGCACAAATGCCTGTTCCGGCGGGGTTTGCGGGGCGATAGCCCCTGAGATGTTTGTCATTCGGTGTTTTTTACCTCGTGAACTGCATATGTTTGCGCTATCAGTGCCTTTGACTGAGGTAAGCCCGCTGGAGACGCTGTTTGTGCTGGCATGTTGACCAGGACCGGGTTTCTCTCAATAGAGGCACAGAGATTAGGGATGAGCGGTTGGGTTTTGGGGGGGGCGTCATTGGCGACCGCTTTGGCCCGCCGATCAACAGACGATCTGAGGTGGCGGTAAGGGTGGCCCTGCTGCGCTGACGGGTCGGCATGGACAACACGGAAAGAGGGGCGGGGCCCCTTGGAAGGTTCGATAGGACGATATGGCGAAAGATCTGATGAGCGCGACGACGGCGGCTGAGCTGGGCGACGATATCCGGCGGCATCTGAAACATTCCATTGGCAAGGACGCCGAACATGCCAGCGTGTACGACTGGCGCATTGCGCTGTCCCTGTCGCTGCGAGACCGGGTGGTGGAGCCATGGTTCGCCTCGACGCGACAGACCTATGAGGGGCATCACAAGCGGGTCTACTACCTGTCGATGGAATTCCTGATCGGGCGTCTGATCGAGGATGTGATGATCAACCTCAACGTCGAAGAGGTTGCGCGCAAGGCGATGGCGGATCTTGGGCAGGACTATGAACAGATCGTCGCGGACGAGCCGGACGCGGCACTGGGCAATGGTGGTCTGGGACGGCTTGCGGCCTGTTTCATGGACAGCCTGTCGACGCTGGCGATCCCGGCCTATGGCTATGGCATCCGCTATGAGCATGGCTTGTTCGAGCAGCATTTCGAGAACGGTCAGCAGGTCGAGACCGCCGAGGGCTGGCTGGCGCAGCGCCATGTCTGGGAATTCGAGCGTCCCGAGGTGGCCTACAAGATCCATTTTGGCGGCTATGTCAGCGAAAGCGAAGGCACCTCTGTCTGGCATCCGGCGGAAACGGTGCTGGCCTCGGCCTATGACACGCCCGTTGTGGGCTGGCAGGGCAAATGGGCCAACACCTTGCGTTTGTGGGCGGCCAAGCCTGTGAAACTGTTCGATCTGGAAAGCTTTAACCGCGGTGATTACGTCGCGGCGAACGCGACAGAGCGGCTGGCGCGGACCATTTCGCGGGTGCTTTACCCCGATGACACCACCGAGCAGGGCAAGGAGTTGCGCCTCAAGCAAGAGTATTTCTTTACCGCCGCCTCGCTGAAAGATCTGGTGCGGCGGTTCATTTACGAAGGCAATGAGATCGAGACTTTGGCTGATCACGTCGCCATCCAGCTAAACGACACCCATCCGGCGATTGCGGGGCCGGAACTGATCCGCATTCTGGTGGATGATCATGGGATCGAAATGCAGCGCGCCATCGACATCGCCCGCGCCAGCCTCGCCTATACCAACCACACCCTGCTGCCCGAGGCGCTGGAACGCTGGCCGGAAGGTCTGTTCGCGCGCATCCTGCCGCGTCATCACCGCATCATCCAGATCATCGAGGAGCGTCATCTGGTCGAGACCGGCAGCGACGTGCGCATCATCGAGCATGGGGATGTCAAGATGGGAGAGTTGGCCTTTGTCATGGCCCACAACGTCAACGGCGTCTCGGAGCTGCATTCCGAACTGGTCAAGGAAACGGTCTTTGCCGATCTGCACAAGGCCTATCCCGAGCGGATCATCAACCAGACCAACGGGATCACCCCGCGCCGCTGGCTGCATTCCTGCAACCCGCCCCTGCGCAACCTGATCACGGACACCATCGGCACCGGCTGGCAAAACGATCTGGAACGGCTGCAAGAATTGACGCCCCATCTGGATGACAGCGGCTTCCTCGACGCCTTCCGCGCGGCCAAGACCCAGAACAAGCACCGTCTGGCGAAATGGCTGAAAGAGCGCGACGGGATCACGCTGAACACCGACGCGATGCTGGATATCCAGATCAAGCGGATCCACGAATACAAGCGCCAGCATATGAATATTCTGGAAACCATCGCCCTGTGGAATGACATCCGCGACAATCCCACAGGTGACTGGACGCCGCGCGTCAAGATCTTTGGCGGCAAGGCGGCGCCGGGGTATTTCCTTGCGAAATCCATCATCCGGCTGATCAACGATGTGGCCGAAACGATCAACAATGATCCCGTCACCAAGGATCTGTTGCAGGTGGTATACCCCGAGAATTACAACGTCTCGATGGCTGAAATTCTGATCCCGGCGTCTGATCTGTCTGAACAGATCTCGACAGCGGGCAAAGAGGCCTCTGGCACCGGAAATATGAAACTGTCCCTGAACGGCAGCCCGACGATTGGCACGCTGGACGGCGCAAACGTGGAGATCCGCGAGCATGTGGGGGCCGAGAACTTTTTCCTCTTTGGCCTGACCGCCTCTGAGGTGGCAGAGCGGCGCACGCATCACGAATACGCCCGCGCCGCGATCGATGCCAGCCCCAACCTGACGCGGGTTCTGGGGCAAATCCACGATGGCGTGTTCAGTAATGGAGAGCGCGGACGCTACGGCGACCTGCTGCCAAACCTCTATGAAAGCGACTATTTCCTCGTGACCTGCGATTTTGACGATTACTATAAAACCCAGCGCGAGGTCGACAGAGTGTTCCGCGATGTGCCACGATGGACACGAATGGCGGCGGCGAACACTGCCGGGATGGGGTGGTTCTCGTCGGATCGCACGATCCAGGGTTATGCGGCTGATATCTGGGGGGCGACATCGTTGGCTGCGGGCTAACTGCGGTTCTTGGAGACGGCGACAACAGGGGGAAACAGGCGCATGATCCAGACACACGAGGCACATCAGATTGCGGCGGGGCGGCACGCCGACCCCTTTGCGGTGCTGGGGATGCATATGGTCGAGGGCCAGCCAAGCGTGCGTGTCTTTGCCCCGCATGCGGATCACGTCGAGGTGCTGGACGCCAAGACCGGCAAGCTGGTCATGGCGCTGGAGGCTCATCCAGAAGGGCAAGGGCTGTTTGCAGGACTGGCCGCCCGCCGCAAAAAAGTCTTTCCCTATCGTTTGCGCTTTACCCATGGTGATCATGTCTGGGAGGGCGACGATCCCTATCGCTTTGGCCCGGTGCTGGGCGAGATGGACGAACACCTGTTCAACGAGGGCGCGCACCGCCAGTTGTGGAAGGTACTGGGCGCGCATGTGATGACCCATGAGGGGGTCGAGGGTACGCATTTTGCCGTCTGGGCCCCCGCCGCCAGTCGGGTCTCTGTCGTGGGGGATATGAACGGCTGGGACGCGCGGCGTGGGCTGATGCGTCCGCGAGGCGTGACGGGCGTGTGGGAGCTGTTTGTTCCCGGCATTGCAGAGGGCGAGCCGTATAAATACGAAATCCTCGACCAGCACGGCAACGTCTTGCCACAAAAGGCCGACCCTTATGGCTTTGGCGCGGAACATCCGCCCAAGACCGCCTCTGTGGTGCGCAGGCTGGATGGCTACGACTGGGCCGATGGCGCGTGGATGTCCAAACGCGCCGCGCACAATCGCATCGACCAGCCGATCTCGATCTACGAGGTCCATCTGGAAAGCTGGCGACGTGTCCCCGAAGAGGGCAACCGCCCATTGTCGTACTTTGAACACGCCACGCAATTGGTGGGATATGCGCGCGAGATGGGGTTCACCCATATCGAACTGATGCCTGTGTCGGAATATCCCTTTGACGGCTCTTGGGGCTATCAGCCCATCGGCCTGTTTGCGCCCTCGATCCGCTTTGGCACGCTGGCCGAATTCCGCGGGTTTGTGGACGCCTGCCACGCGGCTGACATCGGTCTGATCATCGACTGGGTGCCCGGCCATTTTCCCGAGGATGTGCATGGGCTGGGCCAGTTTGACGGCACGGCGCTGTATGAACATGCCGACCGCAAAGAGGGCTTTCATCCCGACTGGAACACGCTGGTGTTCAACTACGGGCGGCGTGAGGCGGTGAATTACCTTGTCTCTAACGCCTTGTATTGGTTGCAGGAACATCACATTGACGGCCTGCGCGTCGATGCGGTGGCCTCTATGCTGTACCGCGATTATTCGCGCAAGGACGGCGAATGGATCCCCAACAAGGACGGCGGACGCGAGAATTACGAGGCGATTGCGTTCCTGCAGCAGATGAACACCCGTGCTTACGGCGATGTGCCCGGCGTGATGACCGTGGCTGAGGAAAGCACGGCCTTTCTCGGTGTCAGCGGCCCTGCGGATCAGGGCGGGCTGGGCTTTGGCTACAAGTGGAACATGGGCTGGATGAACGACACCCTGTCCTACATGGAAGAAGACCCGATCCATCGCAAATACCACCATAACAAGATGACCTTTGGCCTGCATTATGCGTTTTCGGAAAACTTCGTCCTGCCGATCAGCCATGACGAGGTGGTCCATGGCAAAGGCTCGATGATCGAAAAGATGCCCGGTCTGGGGGATGATAAATTCGCCAATCTGCGGGCTTATTACGGCTTTATGTGGGGGCATCCGGGCAAGAAGCTGTTGTTCATGGGCTGTGAATTTGCCCAAGGGCGCGAGTGGAACCACCAAAGCAGTCTGGACTGGCACCTGCTGGACATTCACCTGCACAAAGGCGTGCAGAACCTCGTGCGCGACCTCAACCGCCTCTACCAATCCACGCCTGCGCTCTATCAACAAGACTGCAAGCCCGAGGGGTTCGAGTGGATCGAAGGCGGGGCGGCGGATGAATCCATCTTTGCCTGGGTGCGCTATGGCTATGATGGGGCGGCACCTATTCTGGTCGTCTGCAACATGACCCCGATCGAGCGCACCAACTGGCGCATCGGGGTGCCCTGCGCGGGGCGCTGGGCCGAGCGGTTGAACTCTGACGCGTCGATTTATGGCGGTCAGGACCGGGGCAATCTGGGGGGCGTAACCAGCGAACAGATCGCGGCCTCGGGGCGGGGGGATTCGGTCGCGCTGACCATTCCGCCGCTGTCGACGTTGTTCTTTGAGTTAGATCACGACTGAATAGCTATACTGCATCAAAACGATCAAAAAAATGTTCAAAAAATAGGGGGGAAATAAGATGGGGGAGTACAAGATGAGTTTGGAATCACAACGACTTGTACAGCAATCCATGGCTTTTGTTCTGGCCGGGGGGCGGGGTAGCCGCCTGTATGAGCTGACCGACCGACGCGTCAAGCCTGCGATGTATTTCGGCGGCAAGAGCCGGATCATCGACTTTGCCCTGTCCAATGCCGTGAACTCTGGCATCCGCCGCATTGGCGTCGCAACCCAGTACAAGGCGCACTCGCTGATCCGTCACCTTCAGCGCGGGTGGAGCTTTTTTCGCGCCGAGCGTAACGAAAGCCTTGATATCCTGCCCGCCTCGCAGCGTCTGAACGAGGAAAACTGGTACAAAGGCACCGCCGATGCGGTAACCCAGAACATCGACATCATCCGTGACTATGCGCCCAAATACATCGTCATCCTCGCGGGCGATCACATCTACAAGCAGGACTATTCCGTGATGATCAAGCATCACGTGGAAAGCGGGGCGGATGTCACCGTCGGCTGCATCGAGGTCCCCCGGATGGAGGCGCGCGCCTTTGGCGTGATGAAGGTCGACGAGACCGACCGCATCCTTGATTTCGTCGAAAAGCCCGCCGATCCCCCCGCGATGCCCGGCCATCCGGATATGGCGCTGGCCAGCATGGGAATTTACGTGTTCGAAACGAAGTTTCTGTTTGAAATGCTGCAAAGGGACGCGGAAAACCCCAACTCCAGCAATGATTTCGGCGGCGACATCATCCCCGATATCGTCAAGAACGGCAAAGCGGTGGCACATCCCTTCAGCCGCTCTTGCGTGCGTTCCGGGTTAGCGGAAGAGCCTTATTGGCGCGATGTGGGCACGGTTGACGCCTTTTGGCGGGCCAACGTAGATCTGACCCAGTTCAAGCCGGAATTGGACCTCTATGAAACTGAATGGCCGATCTGGACCTACTCTGAACTGACGCCCCCGGCGAAATTCATCCACAACGAAGAGGGCCGTCGCGGTCATGCGGTGTCGTCCATGGTGTCGGGCGGCTGCATCATCTCTGGGTCTTCCCTCGAAGAATGCCTGATGTTCACGGGCGTGCGCACCCATTCCTATTCGGAATTGCAGGGCGTCGTGGCCTTGCCCTATGCGGAAATCAACCGCCATGCGCGGCTGCGCAATGTGGTGATTGATCGCGGTGTCGTCATCCCCGAGGGGCTGGTCGTCGGCGAAGATCCAGAGCTTGACGGCAAGCGGTTTCGCCGCACCGACAATGGCATTTGCCTGATCACCCAGCCAATGATTGATAAACTGGATCTATAGAGGCAAGCGCAGCATGAACATCCTTTTTGTGGCGTCAGAATGCGCCCCGTTTGTGAAAACCGGGGGGCTTGCGGATGTGATCGGGGCCGTGCCCAAGGCGCTGAGCGCGTTGGGCCATTCGGTGCGTGTGCTGATCCCCGGCTACCCCGCGCTGGCGCCGCAAATGGCGGCGGGCAAGGTGGTGATGACATTCTCGGACCTCTTTGGCGGGCCTGCGCGCGTGGTGGCGGCCTCGGCGCAGGGGCTGGATCTGTTGCTGCTGGACGCGCCGCATCTGTTTGATCGCAAGGGGACGTTGTATCTGGATGAGGCAGGCCGGGATCACCCGGACAACCATCTGCGCTTTGGGGCCTTGTCGCTTGCCGGGGCCCATGTGGCCAGCGAAGGCTTGGGCAAATGGCGTGCCGATGTGGTCAATGTGCATGACTGGCAGGCGGGGTTGCTGCCTGCCTATCTGAGCCAGATGGACGGCGCGCGCCCGCCGGTTGTGATGACCATTCACAACATTGCCTTCCAAGGCGTGTTTCCCGCGCAGACGCTTGAGCCGCTGAAACTCGCGGCAAGCCTCTTTACCCAAGATGGCATCGAATATTGGGGGCAGATCAGCTTTCTCAAGGCGGGGCTGGCCCTGTCGCAAAAGATCACCACCGTCAGTCCCAGCTATGCCGCCGAGATCCTGACGCCAGAGTTCGGCATGGGAATGGAAGGTCTGCTGCGCGCGCGGGCTGGCGATTTGACAGGCATCCTGAACGGCATTGACCTTGACGTGTGGAACCCCGAAACCGACGCGGCCCTGCCAAAGACTTATTCGGCCAAATCGCAGACCCCCAAGGCTGCAAACCGGCGCGAGGTGGAAAAACGCTTTGACCTTAAAGGCAAGGGGCCGCTGTTCTGTGTGATCAGCCGATTGACGACACAAAAGGGGCTGGACCTGCTGCTTGACTGCCTGCCGGGACTGGTCTGGCGTGGCGCGCGGCTGGCGGTGCTGGGCAATGGCGACAAGGCGATTGAACAAGCGTTCATTTCCGCCGCCTCCCGCTATCGCGGCTCTGTCGGTGTCATCATCGGATATGACGAGGGCCTGTCGCATCTGATGCAGGGCGGCTGTGACGCGATCCTGATCCCCTCGCGGTTTGAACCCTGCGGTCTGACGCAGCTTTATGGGTTGCGCTATGGCACGATCCCGGTCGTGGCCCGCACCGGAGGGCTGGCCGATACCATCATCGACGCCAATCATGCGGCAGGTTTTGCCAATTGCGCCACCGGGTTTCAGTTCGCCCCGATCAATGCGCAACTGCTGGACCGCGCCATCGCGCGCGCCTGTGATGCATTCGAGAACCGCAAGGAATGGACGGCCATGGTGCGCCGTGCGATGAAGCACCCGGTGGGCTGGGATCAATCGGCCATGGCTTATCTCGACGTTTACACATCCGCACAGGGCAGCGCATAACCCCATGACATATGGTCCGATTTCCGGTGGCAACAACCACATTCTTGGCGCGCATCACGATGGAGGCGGGGTGAACTTTGCCGTTTTCTCGCAGAACGCCCAAAAGATAGACCTTTGCCTGTTCACGCCCGACGGCAAGACAGAGACCGACCGCATCGCCTTGCCTGAACTGACCGGACCCGTCTGGCACGGCTATATAGAGGGCATCCCCGTCGGCACGCCCTACGGTTACCGTGCCCATGGCACCTATGCGCCCGAGACCGGGCATCGGTTCAACCCCCACAAGTTGTTGCTGGACCCCTATACCCGCGAGATGCTGGGGGGATGGCAGCAGAACGATGCGGTCTACGGGTTCGATCAATCGTCCTCTGGTGCGGATCTGTCGTTTGACACTCGCGACAGCGCCGCGTTCGTGCCCAAGTCGGTGATTTCTGATCCCGAGATCTTTCGCTCGATCCCGCGCCTCAAGACGCCCGAGGATGGCCGCGACCTGATCTATGAGGCGCACCCGCGCGGGTTGACCCAACTGAACGCCCATGTGCCAGAGCCTTGGCGGGGCACCTACGAGGGGCTAGCCTCTGACTGGATGATCGACCATCTGCTGTCGATGGGCGTCAAGACGGTCGAGTTGCTGCCGGTGCATGGCTTTGTCGATGACGCCTTTTTACACGCGCGCGGCTTGCGCAATTACTGGGGCTATAACTCGATTGCGTTCTTCGCCCCCGAGCCGCGCTATTTCGGCCCCCAGGGGCTGGTCGGCTTTCGCAATATGGTCAACCGCTTTCACGCCGCCGGAATCGATGTGATCCTCGACGTGGTCTATAATCACACCGCCGAGGGCGATCAGCGTGGTCCGACCTACAGCTTTCGTGGGCTGGACAATGCCAGTTATTACCGCCTGATCGCGGGGCAACCGCGCTATTACGTGAATGACACGGGCTGCGGAAATACGCTCAACATGTCAAACCCTTACGTGCTGCGTATGGTGATGGACAGCCTGCGGTTTTGGGTGGATTGCATGGGGATTGACGGCTTTCGCTTTGATCTGGCCACCACCTTGGGGCGCGAGGATTATGGATTTGACCCCAATGGCGGTTTTTTCGACGCGCTGCGTCAGGACCCGATCCTATCCCACGCGCGCCTGATCGCAGAGCCTTGGGACATCGGTCCCGGCGGCTATCGTCTGGGCGAATTCCCGCATGAGTTTGCCGAATGGAACGACCAATACCGCGACACCCTGCGCCGCTACTGGCGGGGCGATCCCCATAGTGCGCAGGAACTGGCCGCGCGCCTGCTGGGATCTGCCGATAAATTCGACCGGGCCGGGCGGCGGTCGTGGTCTTCGGTCAATTTCATCTGCGCCCATGACGGGTTCACGCTGGCGGACACGGTCGGCTACAACGAGCGTCACAACGAGGCCAATACCGAAAACAACCGCGACGGGCATCATTCGAACTATAGCGACAATTGCGGCGTTGAAGGGGCGACAAACGATCCGGACATCCGGGCAAAGCGCACAAGGCGACAGCGTAACATGCTGGCGACGCTGTTCTTTTCGCAGGGCACGCCAATGCTGCTGGCAGGCGATGAGTTTGGGAATTCACAGGCAGGCAACAACAACGCCTATTGTCAGGACAACGCGATCGGCTGGCTGAACTGGGAAAAATCTGACAAGGATCTACAGAGTTTCGTGCGCGATCTTGCCGCGTTTCGCGTGGCCCACCGCGCCCTGCGCCAGACGCGCTTTCTGCACGGTGAAACCCGCGCGCAGGACGGCTTCAGCGATGTGGAATGGCGCGATTTTTCAGGGGGTCCGCTGCAATGGCGCGATCCGGGGCTCAGCAATCTGTGCCTGATCCTGCGCTGCTCTGCCGAGGCGCCGGTCTATGAACCTGCTGACGATGTGGTGGTGATCGCCTTCAACCGCTCTGCAAAGGACGCGCAGGTTCAGCTGCCGCCCCCTTCCGAGGGGTGCGTCTGGATGCGCGGGATCGATACGGGTTCGGCTGAACAAACAGAGCAGTTTGAGGCCGACTTGGCAGATGTCGCCGCAGATTCTGTGGTGGCCTTCGTTCAAATGCAGGATGGATCCGCCCGTGTGTGAGCTGAAACCGTGAGTGACCTGACCGCGCTGGGCGACCTCTTTGGCATCCTGCCGCATTATTTCGCGTTCAGTGGCGAGGACCGCCATACCAATGACGACACCCGCCGCGCCTTTCTGGCTGCCAACGGGGTGGATGTCAGCAGCGACCCGGCCATTGCAGAGACCCTGCACCGGATGCGCGTAGAGGCAGAGCATCGCTGGTTCCCGGTCGAGCAAATCATCGACGCGTTCAGTCCGTGGGATTTCGGCTTTGGCCTTGGGGCCGCTTGGCAGGTGACGCCATGGGGTGGTGGTGATGGGGGTGGTGGTGATGGGGGTGGTGGTGATGGGGGTGGTGGTGATGG
>ERZ887830.2121-NODE-2121-length-10407-cov-60.338485_pt1 | contig 10407 bp, 6 predicted proteins | sample MGYA00521101_ERZ887830 | MGnify/ENA primary metagenome ERZ887830 (study PRJEB32303, sample SAMEA104408592) | aquatic metagenome | biome: Marine water; feature: Pelagic; material: water | place: Baltic Sea | collected 2014-06-05T16:38:00 | depth 1,762 m ...
CCGCTACATTGGTGTAGGCGAGGGTATGGATGATTTAATTCCATTTGAAACCAAGGCGTTTTTAGACTCTTTATTTAAAGATCAACAAAGCAATTAAATATGCGAACAAAATCAACCAAAAAGAATAAAATCAACGTTGTTACCCTTGGGTGTTCTAAAAACATTTATGACTCCGAGGTGCTTATGGGGCAACTCAAAGCCAGCGATAAAGATGTAGTGCATGAACAGCAAGGAAATATTGTTGTGGTCAACACTTGTGGTTTTATTGATAATGCCAAAGAAGAATCGGTGAATACCATACTCTCTTTTGCCGAGCAAAAACAAACAGGTCAAATCGATAAGCTATTTGTTACAGGTTGTTTGAGTGAGCGCTATAAAGACGATTTAGAAGCTGAAATTCCAGATGTTGACGATTATTTTGGCACAACTGATTTACCCCTTTTACTCAAGGCGCTTGGCGCAGATTATCGCCACGAATTATTGGGCGAGCGCCTAACCACTACACCAAAAAATTATGCCTATCTCAAAATATCAGAAGGCTGTGACCGGCCTTGTTCGTTTTGTGCCATCCCGCTTATGCGTGGGGCACACCGCTCAAAACCCATTGAAGATTTGGTTAAAGAAGCACAAGGACTTGCTAAAAATGGCGTTAAAGAGCTTATCATTATCGCCCAAGATTCTACCTATTACGGCTTAGATTTATACAAAAAGCGTCGTTTGGCAGATTTGCTGCGCGCATTAACAGCAGTAGAAGGCATCGAATGGATTCGCTTACACTACGCCTTTCCATCAGGATTTCCAGAAGATGTATTGGACGTAATTGCAACCGAACCAAAGGTATGCTCATACATAGATATTCCATTACAGCATATTTCAGATCACCTTTTGAAGTCCATGCGTCGTGGTACTACACAAGAAAAAACAACGGCTTTACTCCAGCGTTTTAGGGAAGCTGTTCCAGAAATGGCCATTCGGACCTCGCTTATCTTGGGGTATCCCGGTGAAACAGAAGCAGATTTTGAATTGCTTAAGTCATGGGTCAAAGAAATGCGTTTTGAGCGTTTGGGTTGCTTTCAGTACAGTCATGAGGAAAACACCCATGCCCATACTTTGGTAGATGATGTGCCTGCTGAAGTGAAACAAGCACGTGTCAACGAATTGATGGAAATCCAAGCCCATATTTCTTGGGAAAAAAACCAAGCCTTGGTGGGCAAAACCCTGCGTTGTGTTATTGACAGAAAAGAAGGCAACCGCTTTGTAGGTCGTACCGAGTTTGATTCTCCGGATGTGGACAACGAAGTTTGGGTAGATGCACGCGCGCACTACCTCAAGGTTGGCGATTTTGCCAATCTAACCATAACAGCCGCACAAGACTTTGACTTAGAGGCCGTTCCTGCGCAATAGTTTCTTACATTAACTACTTTTGTCTTATGAAGCTAATCGAGTCGTTGGGATATCATACGGGTGTTTATGCACCCTTGATGCAGCAATTGTTGCACAACGACCCCGCTTTAAAACCCTTTCATACGGGTTTAGTTTCAACCACAGCAGCTACTGAAGCCGCATCAAATCGCGCCACTTCCTTTGATCAATCCAAGCGAAACACATTGGTTGAGGTGCTGCACAAGCAATACGAGCACCTAGCCCCTGATGATAAAACGCGTGCACAAATAGATGTCTTGTCAGCTTCCAACGCAGTAACAATAGCCACAGGGCATCAGTTGAATCTCTTTACGGGGCCCTTGTATTTTTGGTACAAGATTTTGGATGTCATTAATGGGGCAGCAGCCATGCAACAAGCAGATGGTAAGCACCAATACGTGCCCGTTTTTTGGATGGCATCTGAAGATCACGATTTTGAAGAAATAAACCACTTCTTTTTGGGCGAACAAAAAGTAAGGTGGGAAGCAGTCGCTTCCGGAGCTGTGGGTCGTATGCCTACCACTGGTCTAGATGCTGTTTTAGACGAGTTAACCCCCTATTGGAACAGTACAGACCAGGGAAAAGAACTGCTTGCTCTTTTTGCCGATTGCTATCTACAAGAAGGCACGTTGGCAAAAGCAACGCGAAGACTGGTGCATCAGCTTTTTGGTGCAGACGGAATAATAGTGGTTAATGGTGATGATGCGGCCTTAAAATCAATGTTTGTGCCTGCGCTTAAAGCTGAGGTAAGTGAACAAATCACCCACAAAGCGGTAGCGCAAACCAACAGTGCCTTAAAGAAGGAAGTAAAAGACTTTAAGCCCCAGGTAAATCCAAGGGAAATCAATCTATTTTATCTATTAGACGATAAGCGCTCGCGCATAACAACAGATGCAAATCTATTTGGAACCACAGAAAATCCATCCAAATGGACGCTGCAAAGCTTGGGTGAGGAAATTGAAAAGCATCCGGAACGATTTTCTCCCAATGCACTTATGCGACCTTTATATCAAGAGTGTGTGCTGCCCAACATTGCCTATATAGGTGGTGGCGGTGAGTTGGCCTATTGGCTACAGCTTAAAACTACTTTTGAAGCATTTGACATTCCATATCCGCTCTTGCAGCACCGAACTACTGTTTTGTTGATGTCTGAAAAGCAAGTCAAAAAATGCAATAAGCTAAACCTTCCCATTGCCGACTTGTTCTTACCAACAGCGGTTTTTATCAATAAGCGTGTACGTCAAATAAGTGATATTGATATAGATTTTTCTTCGCAGCGCGAATTGCTGAAAGATAACTTCAAGGCCTTTCATGATTTGGCTTCACAAACCGACAAATCTTTCTTGGGAGCAGTTGAAGCACAAGAAAAAAAGCAGCTCAAAGGCTTGGACAAACTAGAAAATCGCCTCTTAAAAGCCCAGCGGAAAAAACTACAAGACGAGGTTGTGCGTGCCACCGACATTCGAAACGATTTATTCCCAAACAACAGATTACAGGAGCGCACGGCACATTTTTCCGCCTTTGTTTCTGAAGCAGGCATCGCCAATTTCACTGCTGAATTAAAAACCACTTTGTCTACGGCAGAAAATGGTTTGGTGGTCATTCAAATTTGATATCCATAACCTGTTAAAAACTATTGATAAGCGATTCTGCTTCATTGAAGTTTAGTTGTATTTTTGCGTATGCAGAACAAAGTTTTAATTCTCGATTTCGGTTCGCAATACACACAGTTGATTGCCCGACGTGTTCGAGAACTTTCCATCTTTTGTGAAATCCATCCTTTTCACAATATTCCTGAGAACATCAACACATTTAAAGCAGTCATCCTTTCGGGATCGCCTTATTCGGTTCGTGCTGATGATGCGCCACACCCCGATTTGAGTCAAATCAGATCTAAAATACCATTACTTGGTGTTTGCTATGGCGCACAATATTTAGCACATTTCAATGGCGGAGCGGTAGCCCCTTCAGATACTCGTGAATATGGCCGAGCGAGATTGGCACAGGTAGTACCGCACGCTTTTACCAAAGGTATTCCGCTCGAATCCCAAGTGTGGATGAGCCATAGCGATACTATTAAAAATTTACCTGAGCATGCAACCCAATTGGCATCCACTTCTGATGTTGCCAATGCTGCTTATGTCATGGACAATGACATGACCTATGGGATACAGTTTCACCCAGAGGTGTACCATTCGACAGATGGCAAGCAGTTGTTGCAAAACTTTTTGGTTGACATTGCAGGTATTAATCAGGACTGGACATCTGATGCCTTCGTAGAAACTACCGTGGCTACTTTAAGTGAACAACTGGGTGAAGACAAAGTGATATTGGGTCTTAGTGGCGGCGTTGATTCTTCTGTTGCTGCTATTTTGTTACACAAGGCCATAGGCCCTAATCTCTATTGTATTTTTGTCAATAACGGTTTGTTGCGCAAAAACGAATATGACGAGGTATTGGAGCAATACAAAGGTTTGGGATTAAACGTCAAGGGCGTAGATGCTTCCAAGCAATTCCTAGATGCCTTGGCAGGGGAGCGCGACCCAGAAACCAAACGAAAAATTATCGGTAAAGTATTTATAGATGTTTTTGACGATGAGGCTCACAAGGTTGAAGGTGCCAAATGGCTAGCCCAAGGCACCATTTATCCAGACGTCATTGAGTCGATATCTGTAAACGGACCTTCTGCTACCATCAAATCACACCACAACGTGGGGGGATTGCCTGACTTTATGAAGCTCAAAGTAGTAGAGCCTCTTAAAATGTTATTTAAAGATGAGGTACGTCGCGTTGGCGCAACCCTTGAAATGCCCAAAGAAATACTTGGTCGCCACCCATTCCCTGGGCCAGGCCTTGGTATTCGTATTTTAGGAGATATTACTCCCGAAAACGTAAGTATGTTACAAGAAGCAGATGCCTTGTTTATTCAAGGGCTTCGTGAGCACGGCTTGTACGACGACGTTTGGCAAGCAGGTGTTATGCTACTGCCTGTGCAGTCTGTAGGTGTTATGGGTGATGAGCGCACCTATGAAAAGTGCGTTGCCTTAAGAGCCGTAACTTCAACAGACGGAATGACGGCAGATTGGGTACATTTGCCATATGCTTTCTTACAAGAAATTTCTAACCAAATCATCAACCGTGTCCCGGGAATCAATCGTGTCGTTTATGATATCAGTTCAAAACCCCCTGCAACAATTGAGTGGGAATAGACGTATTCTACTACTCGCTTTTCTTTTGTTTGGCTTGCTTGGCAACGCACAAACACCAGAAGTATCTCACTTTATCGTTCACAAAGTAAAAAAGAATGAGACGCTTGAAGGGATTGCGACGCGCTACGATATCACAGTGGCTCAAATCATTACGCACAACTCCGCTGCTGCGAAAGGAATACGCAAACGTGACAAGCTGAAAATACCGAGATACAAAACAAAAGTTGTTGTTGCTCTAGCGCAACCCACAACAGCAACGCACAATGTACAGCCAAAGGAAACCCTCTGGCGGATTGCCTATACCTACGGTATTTCAGTAGACTCACTTCAGGCATTAAATCCCCAATTAGGTGATACCTTGTCGGTTGGCAGTACACTTAAAGTGCCCTCAAAAACGGCTGAAGAAATTGCAGCACAATTTGATTATTACAGCGTTCAGCCTAAGGAAGGTTTTTTCCGCCTCGAAGAAAAATTAGGCCTTAGTAAAGCTGATTTGCAAGCTCTTAACCCAAGCCTTGACAGTACAGGTCTTATGGTGGGCATGATTTTAAAAATCCCAAAAGCTCAAGCAGCTCATTCTCTCATTGTTGATGGATTGGAAAAAACCAAAACCAGTTTATGGGACAGCACTTTTGTTGCCCCTGTGGTGCGCATTGCTTTTTTGGCGCCCTTTAGACTTTCTAAAATTGAGCTAGATTCCATAGATCAAACAAATAAGACCCTTTCAGAACGCAACCTAACGACGGTTTCGCTTGACTTTTATTCTGGTATGTTGCAGGCTGTTGATAGCCTGAACAAAGCGGGCTTGAGTGTTGAACTCTCTGTTTTTGACTCTGAAGGACAGTTACATATTATTGAGCAGTTGCTCAATCAAGAAGATTTTACCACCTATGACGCCGTTATAGGCCCTTTCACGCCTGCCAATGTGAGCAGGATGGCACAAGCCATGAGCTTTTTTAATGTGCCTGTTATCTCTCCATTGACCACGCGTGAGATTCGACCGCGTAAAATGCTTATCAATACCATTCCCAGCAGGAAGTCACTCGCCAAACGCATGATGGGCTATGTGGATTCGCTGGATGCACAACACGAAAATCCCTGTGTATTGATTATTGCAGACTCCAAAAATCAGCAAACGGCACTGCGCCTAAAAGAACAGTTTCCTTTGGCAGAAGTACTACCACCAGATGAAAAATTTGGTTTTATCAAGCCCGATGTGGTGGATTCATTGCTGACTCCGACAAGACCAAATTGGGTCTTTTTGGAAACCGAAAATTTGAATTTGGTAACCAGTATGACTTCCATGCTAAATGCCCAATCTTCAGAAGATCGTCAGGTGCAATTGCTCACGCATTTCCGATCGCCTGCCTATGACGATAAAAACATTTCTCAAGCCCACCTGGGTAATATCCGTTTCTCATACCCCAATCATTTTTTGGAAATACGCGATAGCTTGCGTCTTAAATTTGACGCTTCATTTAAAGAGCGTTATGGAAAGGCACCTAACAGGACTGCCGTTAAGGGTTTTGATGTTATGGTTGATGCTTCCCTTCGAATAGCCACCAAAAGAAAACTTATAGACGGCTTAAAATTGGGTGCTTTGGAACAGCTTCAATACCGTTTTGATTACCAGCCTAATCCAAAAGGTGGTTATCGAAATACCGCTACTTATATGGTTCAACATCAGGGCTTTGAAACCATTGAAATAGTACCGTTAACCTCACAAGTAGATTCCTTGCATGTTAGGTAGTTTATTCTTTGTATTTTTGCCACTTAAAATGAACAAGATTTATGCCTAAAGCCAAATACGTTTTTGTTACAGGGGGCGTTTCCTCATCACTTGGAAAAGGCATTATTTCCGCATCACTAGCCAACTTACTTCAGGCACGGGGTCTTAAAGCCACCATCCAAAAGTTTGATCCGTACATCAATGTTGACCCAGGAACCTTAAATCCATATGAGCACGGTGAGTGCTTCGTCACAGACGATGGCGCTGAAACCGATTTAGACCTTGGGCACTATGAACGTTTTTTGAATGTGCGTACTTCCCAAGCCAACAATGTCACCACAGGACGTATCTACCAAAGCGTTATTCAAAAAGAACGCCGGGGCGAGTTTTTGGGCAAAACAGTACAAGTTATTCCACATATTACCAATGAAATCAAAGCCCGCATGCAGCAGCTTGGCGAATCGGGTGATTACGATGTGGTCATAACCGAAATAGGCGGTACGGTAGGAGATATCGAATCCTTACCATATATCGAGGCTGTGCGTCAATTGCGATGGGAACTGGGACGTGAAAACTGTATTGTTATTCACCTCACACTGGTGCCTTACCTATCTGCAGCTGCAGAATTAAAAACCAAACCCACACAACACTCAGTTAAAACCTTGATGGAAAGCGGAATCAACGCTGATATTTTGGTTTGTCGCACCGAGTACGAACTTTCAGAAAGTATACGTGCCAAACTCGCTTTGTTCTGTAATGTTAAACGCGAGGCGGTTATCCAATCCATAGATGCCAAGACCATATACGATGTGCCTTTATTGATGCAAGAAGAAGGCTTGGATCGTGTGGTGATGGAAACCTTGAATTTGCCGAATGATATTACACCTGATTTAACCAAGTGGAAAGCCTTTTTATACAGACATAAAAATCCAAAAAACCACGTCCGCATAGGGCTGGTGGGCAAGTATGTCGAGTTACAAGATTCCTATAAATCTATTTTAGAAGCCTTTATTCACGCTGGAGCTGCTAATGAAGTAAAGGTGGATGTCGTATCCATACATTCTGAACACCTCACGGTTGATAATTGCGAGGAACAACTCAAAGACCTACACGGTTTGTTGGTTGCTCCGGGCTTTGGTTCTAGAGGGATTGAAGGAAAAATATGCGCCATAAAGTATGTACGTGAAAACAACATTCCGTTTTTTGGGATTTGTTTGGGTATGCAAATGGCCGTAATCGAATATGCACGCAATGTCTTGGGACTTGCTACTGCCAATTCCACAGAAATGGACGAAGACACAGCACATCCTGTGATTAGCCTTATGGACGAACAGAAAAACGTGGAAAACAAAGGCGGAACCATGCGTCTTGGTGCTTGGGATTGTACGCTTACGGCTGGTAGTCGTGTACATGACATATACAAGACTGATGACATCAGCGAGCGTCACCGTCACAGATACGAATTAAACAATGCCTACCTAGCGGATTTAGCCAAAAATGGCCTTGAAGCCACAGGAGTTAATCCAAAAACGGGCTTGGCAGAGATTGTAGAAATTGATGCGCACCCTTGGTTTGTCGGTGTGCAATACCATCCCGAATATAAAAGTACAGTTCTTGAGCCGCATCCGCTTTTTTCAGCTTTTGTGGAAGCTTGTAATACCTATGCAAATAAAAAATAATTTAACATGGAAAATCGGCGAATAGACCCTTTACAAATCATAGGAATGGTGCTTATTTTTGGCATATTCACTTGGATGATGTACAATCAGCCAGTTCCGGATTTGGAAACGACAGATACCGCTACCACAGCAGCAGTCGAACAACAAGATCCAGTACAGACTATTGCTACAGACACAGCCGAACAAGCAGCTCCTGCAGCAGCAACGGTCAGCGTTGTTGCCGATACGCTTAGCCTGCAAAACGATGTGCTGTCTATTGGTATTTCTACCAAAGGAGGTGTGATGACACAGGTTGCCCTAAAAGAGTTGGTCAATTACCAAGACGAGCCTTTGTACCTGATCGACAATGATAACAACTCCTTGAATATCGCTTTTACAACGGTTTCTGGTCAGTTGTTTCAGACAAAATTTATGATGTTTACCCCTTCGTTAAGCAATACATCAGACGGACAGGAATTGCGATTGCGCGCGCCACTTGATACCGATGGCTATATTGAATTGGTTTACACCTTGCCTAAGGACGGATACCGCTTTGGTTTTGAAGTGGTTGCCGAGGGCATAGAAGGTGCTTTGGACCCTTCCATTCCCGCTGCCTTTTCATGGCGTATGGATGGCTTCCGTCACGCAAAAAGTGCCCAATACGAAAACCGTTACACGCAGCTTGCTTATAACCACAAATCGGATAAATTCAGTACGCTTTCTGCTGCAGGAGATGACGACGAAGACCTGAAAAACGTGGGATGGGTGTCCTACCGCCAGCATTTTTTTAGCAGTATTCTTATTCCAGAAAACCCATTTGAAGTGGCTGCAGTTACCTCATCAACCATAACAGATGAGGAAGAGGAGGAATCGGAATTCCTCAAGGCGTTTACGACCGAAACCACATTGCCTTATGGTCGCAACCGCTTTCAAGCCAATTTTGATTGGTATATGGGCCCAACTGACTACGAGGTGTTAAAGACCTATGACGAATCCCTCTATGAAAGTATTTCTTTTGGCTGGGGGCTTATTGGCTGGATAAACCGTTCGGTATTTTATCCGTTGTTTAGCATGCTTTCGGGGGTTGTTCCGCAGGGGATTGCCATTATTTTATTGACTATTATCGTGCGTTTGGTGCTTTCGCCAGTGCTCTATAAATCTTATGTGTCTCAAGCCAAAATGCGGGTATTGCGACCAGAGATAACGGCCTTAAATGAAAAGTATAAAAATGATGCCACCAAGCGTCAGCAGGAAACCATGAAGCTGTACAGCAAAGCCGGGGCAAGCCCCATGGCAGGTTGTATACCTGCATTGATTCAAATGCCGGTTTTCTTTGCCTTGTTCTATTTCTTCCCCATCGCATACGAAATGCGTGGTAAGTCCTTTTTATGGGCAAAAGATTTGTCGTCCTATGACATGATTGCAGAGCTTCCGTTCACCATTCCGTTCTATGGCGATCACGTTAGTTTGTTTCCCCTTTTGGCGTCTGTAGCTATATTCTTTTATACCCAGATGACGGCAGGACAGCAAATGCAACCTTCACAGCCAGGCATGCCAAACATGAAGTATATCATGTATTTGATGCCTGTGATGATGTTGTTCTTCTTTAACAATTATGCCAGTGGGTTTAGTTTGTACTATTTTGTTTCCAATGTCTTGATGATTGGAATCATGTTGGTGATTAAAAATGTCATCATTGATCAGGACAAAATCCATGCGCAGATTGAGGAAAACAAAAAGAAGCCCAAGAAGCAAAACCGCTTTCAGCGTAAGATGTCTGAATTGATGGAAGAAGCAGAGCGTCAAAAAAAGCTTAAATAAGCCGTTCTAGGGGGCATAGCCACAACTAACTCACATATCCTGCTTACCTTTGTGCCATGCAAAACAAACGCGTCATTGTTGGACTTTCTGGTGGTGTAGACTCCAGTGTTGCTGCCTATTTACTGCAGCAGCAAGGCTATGAGGTTATAGGTTTGTTTATGAAAAACTGGCACGATGACTCGGTGACCATCTCGGACGATTGCCCTTGGCTGGAAGACAGCAACGATGCCATGTTGGTGGCTGAAAAACTCGGCATTCCCTTTCAAACCGTTGATTTAAGCGAGCAGTATAAGGAACGCATAGTGGACTATATGTTTGCCGAATACCAACGTGGGCGCACGCCAAACCCAGATGTGCTTTGCAACCGTGAAATCAAATTTGATGTGTTTTTGGATATCGCCCTTTCATTGGGTGCGGACTATGTGGCCACGGGGCACTATTGCCAAAAGGATAGCCTTGTCGTGGACGCTGAGCCTGTTGTGGACGCTGAGCTTGTCGAAGAGACCCACCGCTTGCTTGCAGGCGCAGATCCCAATAAGGATCAGTCGTATTTTTTATGCCAACTCAA
>ERZ887830.2123-NODE-2123-length-10401-cov-7.850667_pt1 | contig 10401 bp, 7 predicted proteins | sample MGYA00521101_ERZ887830 | MGnify/ENA primary metagenome ERZ887830 (study PRJEB32303, sample SAMEA104408592) | aquatic metagenome | biome: Marine water; feature: Pelagic; material: water | place: Baltic Sea | collected 2014-06-05T16:38:00 | depth 1,762 m ...
AAGCAATAGATTTAAAGAGAGAAAATGTTTTTTTATCTAAATCAATACCGTGGAGGCCTCCAGGTAATAGATATCCAACAAATGATGAGATAAGTATATGTAAGCCGTTTATTTTTAAATTGATAGACTTGATTAATCCAAGAATTATCTTATGTATGGGGGAAGTTGCTACAAATCAAATTCTTAATCTAAATAAAAGTATTAATAGTTCTCGAAGTAGCTGGCATGAATTAGATGTTCCTTCTTTTTATAATTTCCAAGAATATAATAGTACTAAATATGTGCTTCCTACATTAAATATATCTTATTTATTAAAAAGACCTGAAACAAAAAGACAAGCTTGGGAAGATATGAAAATGTTAAGAGAAAAAATTAAAGAAATGGATATAAAGTGAAATTTTTTTTTATTGTAATTATTGCTTTATTTCAATTTAATACTGGAATTGTATTTGGTAAAAATAATATTTTAGAAACAAATACGCTTTTATCTCCTGAAGATATAAAAATTTATAAACAAATTTTTAATATTCAATCTAAGCCAATTCAAAATAGAAATAATTGTAACTGTTCAAGTGAATGGAGAAAAGTAGATAAACTTATTAAAAAGATAGATAATAAAATCTTATTAGGAACTGTTTTTGCTGAAAGATATTTACATCCTTCAGGTTGGAGAAGTTCATATAAGCAATTAAAATTGTGGTTGGATAAATATAATGACCACCCTGATGCAGTTCGTATTTATAGAATAGCTTCTAAAAGAAAACCTAAAAATTTTAAAAATCCTAATGAACCAACAAAAGGGTTTTTAAATGGTTATGGTTTATATAAGGAGAATGTATTAAAGCCTAGATTTCCTCTAAAAAAAGTAAATAATAAATTTTCTAGATCTTCATATTTAATATCTATTAAATTTAGAAGAGCTATAAATAAAAGAAAAGCAACATATGCTGAAGGTTTATTAAACGACAAAAAGAATAAAAAATACTTAACTAAAGATGAACAGTCACAATTAAGAGCTGAGTTATCACATGCTTATTTTATATTTAAGTATGATAATAAAGCTATTAGACAAGCAAGATTGTCGTTAAGCTTGTCAGCCAACCCTAACCCACTAGCCCTATGGGCTGGAGGTTTGGCTTCATGGAGGCAAAAAAATTTCGAATTATCAAAGTATTTTTTTAATAAGTTAGCTGAAAAAACTAATGGACCTGACGGTATAATTGCCGCAGGTGGATTTTGGTCATCTAGGATTGCTTATGCTATGGGGGATCCTAAAAAAGCTAATTACTTTTTAGCAAAATCTGCATCACATGAAAGAACGTTTTATGGTTCATTAGCAATGGAATCATTAGGTTATAAATACAATCCAGATTTTTCTTTGCCTGAATTTGATGTTGATTTAATAAAAAAAATAAAACGTTTTAAAGGTGGATTAAGAGCTTTAGCCTTAATAGAGGTGTCTGAACATCATAAATCAGCTAGAGAATTTAGAAAAATAATCCCAAAATTTAAAATTGATGACTATCCAAAGTTATTATCATTGATATCTGAAAACAATATGCCAGGATTAACATTTCGTCTTGCTGCGATCTTAAGGAATAACCATGGAAAAATACTTTTAGGTGGGTTATATCCTGTTCCGTCATGGAATATGGATATATCAGATTTAAAAGAAATAGCATTAATATATTCAATTGTACGACAAGAGTCAGGATTTAACCCACGAGCAAAAAGCTCTTCTAAAGCATTAGGTATAATGCAAGTCATACCATCTACGGCAGCATTTATTATGAAAGATAGACAATACAGGTTAAGAGGCAGTAAAAATTATTTATTGTATAATCCTTCACATAGTATTCAAGTAGGTTCTAAATATATAAAATTTCTTTTAAATCTTCCTTTAGTAAAACAAGACATAATGTGGATGTTGGCAAGCTATAATGCAGGTCCAGGAAATTTTAAAAAATGGACGAAAAACAGTGATTATAAATTAACTGATCCTTTGTTAATGCTTGAAAGTTTACCAGCTAGAGAAACTAGAAATTATATTAAATTAGTTTTAACAAACTTATGGATATACAATTTAAGGTTTAATTTAAAATCTGATACTTTAAACTCTTTGGCAGCTGGAAAACCAATGGATTTTAAAGTTTTTTTTAAAAATTAAGTAAGAGAAATTGATGGTTATAGACAACAAAATAAAATTTTTACCAATAAATATATCAATTCTTACAATCTCAGACACTAGGACAACTGATAATGATAAATCAGGTAACCTCTTAGAAGAAAGAGTTAAGACTAGTGGCCATAATTTAATATACAGAGAAATAATTAAAGATGATTTTAATGATATTATAAGAGTGGTAAAAGGTTTAACGGACAAAAGTAACGTTGATGTAATTATTACAACGGGAGGAACAGGCCTTACAGGAAGAGATATAACACCAGAAGCAATGAAAACGTTATTTGAAAAATCTATAGATGGTTTTGGAGAAATGTTTCGTTGGCTATCATTTAAAAAAATAGGCACCTCATCTTTGCAGTCAAGAGCATTAGCTGGTGTATCTAATGGAACTTATATTTTTTGTCTTCCAGGATCTCCATCGGCTTGTAAGGATGGATGGGATGATATTCTTGTATATCAGCTTGATATTAGGCATAAGCCATGTAATTTCGTTGAAATAATGCCAAGACTTAACGAACATCTAAATTCACGTAAAAAAAATTAATGCCTGACTTTAATCTTGAAAAGGAAAATCATTATAAAAATATTTTTATGGTTGGCATTGATGAAGTTGGCAGAGGTTCTTGGGCAGGACCTATAGTTGCAACGGCATGTTGGATTGATTATAAAAATTATACATCATTACCTTTGGAAATTAACGATAGTAAAAAGTTAAGTTCTTACAAAAGAAAAAAAATAATTTTATCTTTAAATAAAAATGTAAAATATAGTACCGGAATTTCTACGGCTAAAGAAATTGATAATTATGGTCTTACCATAGCTAATTTTATGGCAATGAAAAGATCATTATATTGTTTAACACATTTATTTAATAAAAAAGTTATTAAAAAATTTAATAAAATCAATGTATATGTTGATGGAAACTATACACCAAATTTTTCAAATATAGATATAACTTCAAACGAGAATGAAATTATAAAACTACCTGTTCATAATATATACTCTATAGTGAAGGGTGATAGTAAATCTAAAACAATTGCTTTAGCAAGTGTAATTGCTAAAGAGACTAGAGACTCTATTATGAGAAATTACTCTTTAAAATATCCTGAATATAATTTTAATAATCACTTTGGTTATGGAACTACAAAACATAATGCAGCACTTTCAGAATTTGGTGTGTTATCAATTCATAGGAAGTCTTTTAAACCTATCAAGACTATATATAGTTAATTAAAATATAAATTATCCATATATTGTATTAAATTAAATTAATACACTAAACCATTGACTTAACTGTATTTTTATAATGTTATCCACATTAAATCAACAAGATATCAATGGTAAATAGAATAAATTATGGTTATAGAAAAGTTTATAAATAGAGTTTTGGTTGGTGACTGTATTGATCAAATGAATAAATTACCAAGTGAAAGTGTTGATTTAATTTTTGCTGATCCGCCATATAACCTTCAGTTAAATGGTGAACTTTCTAGACCTGATCAATCAAAGGTTAACGGTGTAAATGAAAGTTGGGATCAATTTGAATCGATATCAGATTATGACAAATATACTAAGCTATGGATGACAGCAGCAAGAAGAGTATTAAAGCCAAATGGAGCTATTTGGGTTATAGGATCATATCATAACGTTTTTAGATTGGGTTATATCCTTCAAGATTTAGGTTATTGGATGCTAAATGATGTAATATGGAGAAAAGTAAATCCAATGCCAAATTTTCGAGGTAGACGATTTACAAACGCTCATGAAACATTAATTTGGGCCTCTAAAACTAATACCTCAAAATATACTTTTAATTATGAAGCTATGAAGTCACTTAATGGTGATCTTCAAATGCGTTCAGATTGGTTAATTCCTATTTGTACTGGTGAAGAAAGGCTTAAAGATAAGGATGGAAAAAAAATTCATCCCACTCAAAAACCTGAAAATTTAATTAGTAGAGTTATTATGTCAAGTAGTAATATAGGAGATATAGTATTAGATCCATTCTTTGGAACAGGGACTACAGGTGCAGTATCTAAAAAATTAGGCAGAAACTTTATCGGCATTGAACAAAATGCTAAATACGCCCTAGAAGCGGAAAAAAGAATAAATGCTGTTGTTAAAATAGGCTCAGATGAGCTTATACAAACCCCAAGAAAAACTTCAGAACCTAGAATACCATTTGGTAATTTATTAGAACAAGGCTTAATAAATCCTGGAGAACTATTGCAAGATTCACGAAATCGATGGACTGCAAAAATAAGAGCTGACGGAAGTTTAATATCAAAAGATACTAAAGGCTCAATTCATTCAGTTGGAGCACACCTTCAAGGTTTGCAAGCATGCAATGGCTGGACCTTTTGGCACATTAAAAGATCAGGTAAATTAGTTCCTATAGATAATTTAAGGTTAGCAGCTAGAGCTGTTAACCAAGCTTAGATTTAAGCTCTATTCTCCTTTTATGAAGGATAGGCTCAGTGTAACCTGAAGGACTTATTGTTCCCTCAATTATTAGATCTAAGGATGCATTAAACGCAATAGATTTTTCAAAATCATTGGACATAGGTATGTAATTCAAATCACTTTTATTTTGTTTATCTACAATTTTTGCCATTTTTTTCATTGTATTTATAAGTTGATCTTTTGAAAAAATACTATGGTGTAACCAATTAGCTAGATGTTGACTAGATATTCGACATGTTGCTCTGTCTTCCATTAAACCAATATTATTGATGTCTGGAACTTTTGAGCACCCTACTCCTTGATCTACCCATCTCACAACATAACCTAGAATACCTTGAGCATTGTTATCCATTTCTTTTTGGATTTCTTCTGGAGACCAATTATGACCATAGGAAACTGGTACATCAAGAATATCGTCTAAATAATTACTTATATCCTTAACCTTTTCCTTCTGAACTTTAAAAACATCAATCTCATGATAGTGAAGTGCATGCAATGTGGCTGCAGTTGGACTTGGAACCCAAGCTGTATTAGCACCACTTTTCGGATGTCCTACTTTTTGTTTTAACATTTCACTCATTAAATCAGGCATTGCCCACATACCTTTACCTATTTGAGCTTTTCCTGAAAGTCCACATTCTAATCCGATTTTAACATTATTGTTTTCGTATGCGGATATCCATTTGGCGTTTTTAATTTCTCCTTTTGGTATTATAGGCCCCGCTTCCATGGCTGTATGAATTTCATCACCTGTTCTATCTAAAAATCCAGTATTTATAAAAACTGTCCTATCTTTAGCTGCACGAATACATTCTTTTAAGTTTACAGTTGTTCTTCTTTCTTCGTCCATAATACCTATTTTTAGAGTGTGCTTATCTAAATTAAGAGCATCTTCAACAGCAGAAAATATATCACAAGCAAATTTAACTTCATCTGGTCCATGCATTTTTGGTTTAACAATATAAACAGAACCAGCTCTTGAATTTAATTTTTTAAACTTAATATCATGAATTGCTATCAAAGATGTTATCATAGCATCCATAATCCCTTCAGGAATTTCTTCACCATTTTTTAATAAAATAGCTGGGTTAGTCATAAGATGACCAACATTTCTAATTAGCATAACTGATCTACCAGGTAATTTAAATTCACCATTTTTTGACTGGTAAACTTTATCAGGATTTAATTCTCTAGTAATTTTTGTACCATTTTTTTCAAAAGTATCTTGAAGATCTCCCTTCATTAAACCAAGCCAATTTCTATAAGCTAATACTTTATCTTCGGCATCAACAGCTGCAATTGAGTCTTCACAATCTTGAATTGTTGTAAGAGCAGACTCTATTATTATATCATTAATACCTGCAGAATCTTTAGCTCCAATAACGCCGCTTTTATCAATTATAATTTCAACATGTAAATTATTGTTTTTTAGAAGAATACATAATGGATTATCTAACTGTCCTTGAAAGCCAACAAATTTACTAGTATCCTTCAGATTAGTACTTTCATCATTTTTAAGTTTTACTTGTAAAGTGTTATCATTAATGAAGTAAGATATAGTATCTTTATGAGACCCTTTTTCTAAAGGAAAATGTTTATCAAGAAATTCTCTACAATAATTAACTACCTTTTGACCTCTTATAGGGTTATAAGATTTCCCTTTTTCTGCACCCTTTTCTTCAGAAATAACATCTGTGCCATAAAGAGCGTCATACATGCTCCCCCACCTAGCATTTGCTGCATTTAAGGCGTATCTGGCATTCATTACTGGCACAACTAATTGAGGTCCGGCGTTTAATGATAATTCAGGATCAACATTTTTTGTGTTTATTTGAAAATCACTTCCAACAGGTACAATATAATTAATATCTTTTAAAAATTTTATATAGTCATCAGGAATAATTTTTTTACCTTTATTAGTTTTATAAAAATCATCAATTTTATTTTTAAAAGATGTTCTTTTTTGAAGAAGGGATTTATTTTGAGGAACAAATTTATCTAAAATTGCTTCAAGTTCACTCCAAAAAACTTCTGAATTTACTCCAGTATTTGGTAACGCTTCATTTTCTATAAATTTAACAAGAGCCTCAGAAACTTGTAAATTACTACGATTTAATCGATTAGACATTCAATTCCCCAATATTTTTGTATTAAAACTAATTTATTATAAATATCACTTTTTAAGGTAATTCCCAAGTTAATCCTTCATGTTTAAGGCGTTTTTGTACCTCTATTAGCAACATTTTTTTATTTTCTTCAGATGTGCCTTCAACTCGAATAACCAAAACAGCTTCAGTATTACTAGCTCTTATTAACCACCAACCACATTTATTATTAACCCTAACCCCATCCAAATCTATTACATCATTAGATGAGTAATCAACTAAAGTTTGTTTTAAAATTTTTTCAACTATATTAAATTTAATATTATCAGAACATGTTACTTTTATTTCTGGTGATGGAAAAGTTATAGGTAAAGCTGAAATAAAATCTTCTAGGTTATGATTTTTAGTTACTAATTCCAATAGTTTAATAGATGCATAGAGAGCATCATCATATCCATAGTAGTCTTCAGCAAAGAAAATATGACCTGACATTTCGCCTGCAAGTGGGCTATTAATTTCTTTCATTCGTTTTTTAATGTGTGAGTGCCCGGTTTTCCATATTTCAACTTTAAATCCATTTTCTATAATTTTATTATATGCAACTTGGCTAGATTTAATATCTAGAATGATTGTTTTGTCTTTATTTTTAACTATAGCATTAGAAAGAAAAGCAGTCAGTAGATCTCCAGGAACAGGTCTACCTTGTTTATCTATTATCCCTAATCTATCACCATCACCATCAAAGCCAATTCCAAGATCTGCATTTACTTCAAGCATTTTAGATGAAAGAAGTTTGAGCGTTGAGGGATCAGTAGGATCAGGGTGATGATTTGGAAAATTCCCATCTACCTCAGAGAACAAAACTATATGATTTCCTAATAATTGTTTTGTAATTGCGTTTATTGAAGGCCCTACTGCACCATTTCCACAATCCCAAACAATTGTTTTATTAGATAATAACTTATTATATTTTTTAAGGGGATCTATAATTTTTTTAATATATTCCTCATTTATATGTACTTTTTTTGAAGATCCACTATGGATATTATCACTTCCTTCTTGAGCAAATTTTCCAAGTTTTATAATATCTTTACCAAAAAAAGATTTTTGATTAGCTACAATTTTAAAGCCATTATGATCTTTAGGGTTATGACTGCCAGTAACTTGAATTGCGCCGTCAGCATTAAAATATTGACTAGAAAAATAGAGCATAGGAGTTGGCCCCATCCCTATTCGATATACTTCACAACCGGACTTTTTTAATCCATCATTAAGGCTTTTTTCTAGTATAGGGCTTGATAGCCTACCATCCATTCCAACTACAATAAGTGGATGGAGTTTTAGGGGATTATCTTGTTTAATAGTAAGACCAAAAAAGTATCCAAGCATCCAGGCGTCATTAGAGTTTAATGTTTTTTCAAAAATTCCTCTAATATCATATGATCTTAAAATATTTGGATCAAAGGTATGTTTGTACATTAAAAATTACTCTTCATAATTTCTTCTTTTAGCCACTTTGTTAATTCGTTTTTCATTTCTTTTCTTTGAATAGAAAACTTAATATTTGCCTGTATAAATCCTAATTTAGAACCACAGTCAAATCGTTCTTCTGAAAACTTATATCCAGTACAAATAGATTTTCCTATTCTACTTGCTATTGCATCAGTAAGTTGTATCTCGTTACTTGCTCCTCTTTTTTGCTTTTCAAGTACATCAAAAATAGCTGGCTCAAGTATATAGCGACCTACTACTGCTAAATTACTAGGAGCAGTTTCTTTAGAAGGCTTTTCTACAAGATTTAATATTTCTATATTACTATTATTTAATATTTTACCCGGAGTAATTACTCCATATGAAGATACATCTGCCTTATCAACTTCCATCACTGCCAACATATTTCCAGTTGTATAATTTTGTATCATCTCTCCAATAGTTTTTGAACCTTCAATTAAATCATCAGCTAGAATAACAGCTACAGGTTCATTTCCAATTAAATGACGAGCACACCAAACAGCATGACCTAGACCAGCAGGTTCTTGCTGCCTAACGTAAGCAAAAGAACCAGGAATTTTTAGCATTTCTTGAGCAGTTTTTAATGTTTCCTTTTTCCCTTTTGAAAGCAAGTTATTTTCTAATTCAAAAGAATGGTCAAAATGATTTTCTATAGCAGATTTTCCTCTACTCGTAACAAAAATAAATTGCTCTATTCCTGCTTTAGCAGCTTCTTCTACTGCATATTGTATTAGCGGTTTATCTACTATTGGCAGCATTTCTTTCGGCATTGATTTTGTTGCTGGCAAAAATCTTGTTCCAAGGCCTCCAACGGGGAAAATTGCTTTTTTAATTTTCATTCACAAATCCTTAAAACTACTATATTAATCAGCATATTGTGAGTATGGTATTAAGGACCATTCGTCAAGAGTTAGGAACATAAATCGTTAAAAATAAAAGGTTTTTTTTATGAATATCACTATGTTGGGCACAGGATATGTAGGCTTAGTTTCAGGTACATGTTTTTCAGAATTTGGCTTTCATGTTTGCTGTGTTGATAAAGATAAAGATAAAATTAACAATCTTAATAAAGATATAATGCCTATATACGAGCCAGGTTTACAAAATTTAGTAATTAAAAACAGAGAAGCAGGAAGATTAACTTTCAGTAGTAATATTGATAAGTTTATTAAAAAAGCAGATGTCATTTTTATTGCAGTAGGCACTCCTTCTCGAAGAGGAGATGGGCATGCCGATCTTACTTATGTTTATGAAGCAGCAGAGCAAGTAGCTACGAATTTAAGTGGCTATACCGTTATTGTTACAAAATCAACTGTTCCAGTAGGTACAGGAAATGAAATTAAAAAAATAATAAAGAAAATTAACCCTAGTGCAGACTTTGATATTGTATCTAATCCAGAGTTTTTAAGGGAAGGAAACGCAATAGAAGATTTTATGAGACCTGATAGAGTTATTGTAGGTTTAGAAAGTGAAAAAGCTAAAGAAGCAATATCAACTTTATATAAGCCTCTTTATTTAATTGAAACTCCTATTCTTTACACAGATTTAAAGACAGCTGAGTTAATTAAATATTCGGCGAATGCATTTTTAGCAGTTAAAATTTCATATATTAATCAAATGGCAGACTTATGTGAAAAAGTTGGTGCTGATGTTCATGATGTAGCTCGTGGAATGGGATTAGATAAAAGGATTGGAAGTAAGTTTTTACATCCTGGTCCTGGTTATGGTGGATCATGTTTTCCTAAAGATACTTTGGCTTTAGTGCAAACTGCAAAATTATATGAAACTAATGTTTCGATAGTTGAAACCGTAGTTCAATATAATCAACAAAGAAAATCTGACATGGCAGATAAAATAATTAAAATTTTTAATAATGATACTAAAAATAAAAAAATATCAATTCTTGGTTTATCCTTTAAGCCAGGAACTGATGATATGAGAGATAGCCCATCATTAGAAATTATTCCTAAACTTGTGAAAAAAGGTTTCACTATAAATGTATTCGACCCGGTAGCTATGAATGAAGCTAAATTATTGCTAAAGGATATTGAATTTTCAGATAATATTGAAGAATGTCTTAAAGATGCTGACGCTCTAGTGCTCTTAACAGAATGGAACGAGTTTAGAAGCTTAACG
>ERZ887830.2126-NODE-2126-length-10395-cov-11.402128_pt1 | contig 10395 bp, 9 predicted proteins | sample MGYA00521101_ERZ887830 | MGnify/ENA primary metagenome ERZ887830 (study PRJEB32303, sample SAMEA104408592) | aquatic metagenome | biome: Marine water; feature: Pelagic; material: water | place: Baltic Sea | collected 2014-06-05T16:38:00 | depth 1,762 m ...
TGCTTTGAATAAAAGAAAGAGCTATCCAATCAACATCAAGCTTTATTGCTAAAGCTAAATCTAATTTATCTTTCGGCGTAATGATTTTTAACTTTAATTTTGTATCAGGAATATTTAATCCTTTATTATTAGAAATTTCTCCACCTGCTGTGACTTTGCAAACTATTTTGTCTTTAGCTTTTGATTTTACAATTAGTCGAATTTTACCATCGTTTACAAGCAGTCTCTGTCCTTTAGATATGGATTGATAGATTTCTTTATGAGATAGATATACCCTTTTGTTGTTACCATCTGCTTTATTTTGATCAAAGATAAAATCTTGTCCTGTTTTAAGGTTCTCTTTTACATTAACAAATTTTCCAACTCTAAATTTTGGCCCCTGTAAATCACCTAAAATACATATAAATCTTGAATATTTTTTTTCTAATTCTCTTATAATCTTAACTTTTGCTTTATGATCCTCGTGAGACCCGTGACTGAAATTTAGTCTAAAAACATCCACACCAGTTAAGAATAACTTTTCAATTATTTCTTTTGTTTCACATGCAGGTCCAAGTGTGGCAACAATTTTAGCTTTTCTGTTACGATTTTTTAATTGTTTCATTTAATTATAAATGGATATCATATATTAATAATTAATCATGGATAAAATTACAAAAGAGAATGAATTATTAATTAAATCAAAAGTTCTTGATCACTTAATAGATCATCTTAGAACCAGATCAGATGTTCAAAATATAGATTTAATGAATTTAAGCGGTTTTTGCCGCAATTGCTTGTCTAAATGGTATTTAAAATACGCAAAAGAGCTTTCAATTGATCTAGATTACGAAGAATCAAGAAAAATAATATATGGAATGCCTTACCCAGAATGGAAAGATAAATATCAACTTGAAGCTACAGATGATCAGAAAAAAAAATTTGATAGTGGAAAAAAATGACTGAAAAATTACCTAATTGGAACTTAAAAGATTTTTATAACTCTTATGAAGATCTCCAAATTCAAAAAGACATAAATATATTTAAAAATTTTGTAGCATCCTTTAGCAAAAAATACAGTGGAAACATTCTTAATTTTTCTGAAAGCTTTGATGATGTTATATCTGAATTTGAAGACGGGTGTGAAATTTCTGCAAAATTAGAATGCTACGCTTTTTTAATTTATGCAACGAACATGAATGATACGAAAATTGTCCAATTTTACCAAAAAATTTCAGAAGAAATGACGGAAATTAGCGGAGATTTAATATTCTTTACAAATAGTATCAATAATTTTGACAAAAGTGATTTTGATAAAATTCTTTCGAATACAATCAAATATACAAGTTGGTTAAAAAATATAAGACGTTTTAGCGAGCATCAATTAAACGAAGAAGGTGAGAGAATATTGTTAGATAAAAGTATGACTGCCAATTCTTCCTGGGTTCGTTTCTTTGAGGAAAAAATTAATGATTTAAAATTTTTAATAGGAGAAAAGGAAGTCAATAGTTCTGAAGCACTCAACTTATTAACAGATCAAGATAGTTCAGTTCGAAAAAAAGCAGCCTTAAGTATTGGTGATGTTTTTAAAAATAATGTTAAAACTTTTACGTTTATTACTAACACATTAGCAAAAGATAAAATCATCAATGACAAATGGAGAAATTATCAAAATCCTGTTGATGCAAGAAACCTTGCAAACAATATTGAAGGAGATGTTGTTGACGCACTCTCAAACAGTGTTCAAAATCATTACTCAAAAATCTCACATAGATATTATAAATTAAAATCAAAGATTTTTGATAAAGAAAAATTAAATTTTTGGGACAGAAATGCGCCTTATCCTGACGCTAGTAACAAAAAAATTTCATGGAAAGAAGCTCAAGATATCGTTCTCAAATCTTATGGAGACTTCGATAAACAGCTTGAAGAAATAGCTCAATTGTTTTTTGATAAAAATTGGATTGATGCGGAGTTAAAGGAAGGTAAATCGCCTGGAGCTTTTTCAGCTTCCACCATCCCCTCTATTCATCCATATATTCTTATGAATTATCATGGCAAGACAAGAGATGTCATGACGTTAGCTCATGAATTAGGGCATGGTTGCCACCAATATTTGTCAGCTAAGCAGGGAATGCTCCTTTCTAGTACTCCTTTGACTTTGTCAGAAACAGCAAGTGTTTTTGGCGAAATGATGACTTTTAGAAATCTATTAGAGCGATCTGATAAGTCCCAAAAAAAATATTTATTGGCTTCTAAAATTGAAGACATGATTAATACAGTTGTAAGACAAATTTCTTTTTTTGAATTTGAAAAAATTCTTCACACTGAAAGAAAAAAAGGAGAGCTGTCATCTGAAAAAATTTGCGAAATATGGATGGAGACTCAATCAAAAAGTCTTGGACCTAATATAGATCTAAGTGGAGACTATAAATATTTTTGGACATATATTCCTCACTTTATTCATACACCTTTCTATGTTTATGCTTATGCGTTTGGAGATTGTTTGGTCAACGTCTTAATTCAATTATTTGATGAAAACCATCCAAACTTCAAACAATTATATTTAGATCTTTTAAAGAGCGGTGGCTCAAAGCATTACAGTGAAGTCCTCTCACCTTTCAATATTGATCTTAAGGATAACAAATCTTGGGACAAAGGTTTGAGTTTAATTACAGGCTTAATTGATGAATTTGAAAACACTTTATAGATGAAAGAGGACAATAATCTATTCTCGAGAGTTAAAAGATACTCCCAAGTTACAACCTCTGTAAGCGCATTAGCTTCAAGATTTGCGGGTAAAAAATATTTAAATCTTTCACTTGATGATAAAAAATTTGCAGCTCAGATAACTCAAATTTTAGGAAACTTAAAAGGCCCTCTTATGAAAGTCGCTCAATTAAGCTCCACAATTCCTGATTTACTACCACCCGAATATGCAAAAAAATTATCTGAACTTCAATCAAATGCGCCACCTATGTCTTGGGTTTTTGTTAGAAGAAGAATGAAGGCAGAATTGGGTGAAAACTGGGAAACACATTTTAAAAAATTTGATCAAGAGGCTAGTTACGCCGCCTCATTAGGTCAAGTTCATAAAGCTGTTTTAAAGACAGATGAAAATGTGGCATGCAAGCTTCAATACCCTGATATGAGCTCAGCTGTAGAAGCTGATTTAGGTCAATTAAAATTTATTTTTAAAATTTATTCTAGTTATAATAAATCCATACAAATTAAAGAGATTTATAAAGAGATATCTGAGAGATTAAAAGAGGAATTAGACTATCGTCTTGAATACAGACATCTAAAAATTTTTAGACATATTCATTCTAGTAATACTTTTGTTAAAATCCCTCAAGTGTATGAAAAAATTTCAACTGACAGACTTCTTGTAATGGAATATCTAAAAGGCAAAAAATTAATTGACTACAAGAATGCCCCTCAAAAAATTAGAAATGATTTAGCAAAGAAACTTTTTATCACCTGGTATTACCCTTTTTATAAATACGGCATTATTCATGGCGATCCTCATTTGGGTAATTATTCTGTTGATCAAAAAAATAATATTAATTTATTCGATTACGGTTGTGTGAGAATTTTTCCACCAAAATTTGTTAAAGGTGTAATTGATTTATATTTTGCGCTTAAAAATAAAGATCAAAAAAAAATTAAAGCAGCTTATGTTGCTTGGGGCTTTAATAACATTGACGAAAAGCTAATGAGTTCTTTAAATAAGTGGGCTTTATTTCTTTATGATCCTATACTGCATAACGGAGTAAGAAAAATTCAAGAGTCTGATAGTGGAATTTATGGAGCAAAAATAGCTGGAGAAGTTCATCAGGAATTAAAAAAATATGGAGGAGTAAAACCACCTCGAGAGTTTGTTTTCATGGACAGAGCGGCAGTTGGCTTAGGTTCAATATTCATTCACTTAAAAGCGGAAGTGAACTGGTACAAGATTTTCCATGATTTGATTAAAGATTTTGATGTTAAAAAAGTTACTCAAAACCAAAAAAAAGCCCTAAAAAGTTAATTTTTACCTATAATTTGATTACAAAATCAAATCAATTAATAGTCAATTAATAACTCTTTCGATAATCTATACCTTGCATTAATTATTGAAAAATCATAACTTCTTAACTTAAAATTTATTAATAAAATTTGGGGAATATTTAGTTATGATTATTGGAGCAGTAAAAGAAAAAAATAAATTTGAAAATCGTGTAGCGATTAGTCCCGAAGAGGCTAAAAATTATGTGAAATCTGGACATCAAGTGTTAATTGAAAAATCTGCTGGATTAGCTTCTGGATTTACAGACGCATCTTATAAAGAAGCTGGAGCTAATATAAGTTCTGCAAAAGAAATCTTAAAAAAATCACAAATACTTGTTAAAATTCAATTAACCTCTAATGAAGAGATTAAGGAAATGCAGGCTAACACTATTCTCATATCCCAAGTCAATGTTAACAGCAGTGCTGATTTAATAAAGTCATTAAACGCAAAAAAAGTTTCATTGTTTGCTTTAGAGAGAATACCAAGGATAACAAGAGCACAAAATATGGATATTTTATCATCTCAAGCTAATTTAGCAGGTTATCATGCAGTAATAGATGCTGCCGCAGAATTCAATAGAGTTTTACCAATGTTTATGACTGCTGCTGGAAAAATTAATCCAGCCAATGTTTTAGTTGTTGGTGCTGGCGTAGCAGGTCTTCAAGCAATTGCTACAGCTAAAAGACTTGGATCTATAGTATATGCCACAGACGTTAGAGCCGCTTCTAAAGAGCAAGTGGAAAGTCTAGGTGGCAAGTTTGTTATGGTTGAAGATAAAGAATCCCAAGATGCTGAAACTAGTGGCGGTTATGCTAAAGAAATGAGTGCAGAATACCAAAAGAAGCAAGAAGCCCTATTGGCTGAAACACTCAAAAAAATTGATATTGTAATATGTACTGCTCAAATACCTGGAAGAAAAGCACCACTTATTATTAAAAAATATATGCTCGACAATATGAACGCAGGATCAGTAATAGTTGATCTTGCTGTTGAAACTGGAGGTAATTGCGAATTTAGTCAAGTTGGAAAAATTATTAATAAAAATGGAGTAAAGATAGTAGGTCATGCAAATGTCCCAGGAAGAGTTGCAAATAACGCTTCATCATTATTTTCTAAAAATATTTCTAACTTCTTAGCATTGATGAATTTTGAGAGTAAAAAATCTTTGTACGATAAAAATGATGAAATTATTAAAGCAACTTTAGTATGCACTAACGGAAAGATATTAATTAAATAATTATAGGGGGAACATGTCAGAACTATCTAATCAATTAGAAAAATTATCCTATCAAGCTCAAGATATATCCAATCAAGCCAGTAATTTAGCTGCTAATTTAGTAGAAACTTCTAGCGGCCATGGAGACTTCTTGGTATTTGGTTTTACAGTTTTAATCCTCGCATGTTTTGTTGGTTACTATGTTGTTTGGTCAGTAACTCCTGCATTACATAGTCCTCTTATGGGAGTTACAAATGCTATATCATCAGTTATTATTGTAGGAGCACTGCTTGCAGCAGGCCCTATTGACTCATCTTTATCTAAAATTTTTGGTCTTGTAGCAGTCACGCTAGCTGCAGTAAATATATTTGGTGGCTTCGTTGTTACAAATAGAATGTTATCAATGTTTAAGAAGAAACAATAATTATGTCAAATTTATCATCAGTCTTTTACTTAGTTTCAGCTGTTTTATTTATTCTATCATTAAGAGGTTTAAGTCACCCAACAACAGCTAGAAAAGGGAATTTTTATGGAATGCTTGGCATGGCCATAGCTATTGGAACAACAGTAGCTTCACCTGGTGTGTTAAGTTACAAAGAAATTGCCATAGCTTTTATAATAGGTGGTCTCATAGGAAGTACGATTGCTCTAAAAATCCAAATGACGGCACTTCCTCAGTTAGTTGCAGCTTTTCACAGTCTAGTTGGTTTGGCTGCTGTTTTTGTTGCTGGGTCAGCTTTCTATAACCCTGAAGCTTTTGATATTGGTGTAGTTGGGTCAATTCCAACTGGAAGTCTAATTGAAATGGCACTGGGAACCGCAATAGGAGCTATAACATTTACAGGTTCTATAATTGCATTTGGAAAATTACAAGGAATAGTAACTGGAAACCCTCTTGTTTTTAAAGGACAGCATTTTTTAAATTTAATTTTAGGATTTGTAATTATTGGATTAATTGCAAAGTTCTGCATAGTGCAAACCCCTGAATATTTTTGGTTCATTGTTTTAGCATCCTTCGCTATTGGATTTCTTTTAATTCTCCCTATTGGTGGTGCAGATATGCCAGTTATTGTTTCAATGTTAAATTCCTACTCTGGTTGGGCTGCGGCAGGTATCGGTTTTACTCTATCAAATAATTTATTAATAATTACAGGTGCTTTAGTTGGATCATCAGGAGCTATTCTGAGTTACATTATGTGTAAGGGAATGAATAGATCATTCTTTAATGTTTTACTGGGTGGTTTTGGTGGAGAACAGGCAGTAGCTAGTTCAGGCGAAAAAGATGATAGACAGCCAAAACAAGGAAATGCCGCTGATGCAGCATTTATGATGAAAAATTGTTCAAGTGTTATTATTGTTCCTGGTTACGGAATGGCTGTAGCACAAGCTCAACATGCCTTAAGAGAAATGGGAGACATTTTAAAAAAAGAGGGCGTAGAGGTAAGATATGCTATTCACCCTGTTGCTGGTAGAATGCCAGGTCATATGAATGTTTTATTAGCTGAAGCTAATGTTCCTTATGATGAAGTTTTAGAACTTGACGAAATCAATAGAGATTTTTCAAGCACAGATGTTGCTTTTGTAATAGGTGCTAATGACGTCACAAATCCAGCTGCTAAAACTGATAAAACCAGTGCAATTTATGGTATGCCAATCTTAGACGTAGAAAATGCAGGACAGGTATTTTTTGTTAAAAGAGGTATGGCAAGTGGTTATGCTGGCGTTCAAAATGAGTTATTCTTCAGAGACAATACTTTGATGTTATTTGGAGATGCGAAAAAGGTTTGTGAAGATGTTATTAAAGGACTTGAGAATTAGTCGTATTTCTTTTTTCTCATAAGTTTTTTAAATCTTTTCTCTGATTCTTTAGTCTCACGAAGTTTTCTTTCAGATGGTTTTTCGTAGTTTTTTCTTAATTTAAGCTCTTTAAAGATACCCTCTCTCAACAACTTTTTCTTAAGAACACGAATTGCCGCTTCAATATTATTATCTCTTACTTGAACTTCTATAGACAATCTAATAACCTCATAAGGCCGTAGTTATATATAAATCATGAAGTCAAAGCAAGAAAAAATAGTAAATCAATTCATAAAAGATGTCCCTAAATTCGGATGGTCTAGAGACACTTTATTAGGATCAGCAAAAAAATTAAAGGTTTCCACATCTAATCTAGCTAAAGAATTCCCAAATTTTGAAGCCGATATATTAAAATTTATCATCTCTAAAAATAATAATAACGTTGAAAAATCATATAAGTCTTTTAATCACGAAAGATTGAGAATGAGAGATAGAATAAAAACTATATTGGAACTTAAATTTGAGAATAATCAATATTTGAAAGATTCTCTTCCTGAAATGTTAAAAAGCTTGCTTAGACCTGGAAATATTATTAGCTCATTAAAACTACTAAACCAGAACAGTGATTTTATTTGGAGTTTAGCTGGTGATAATTCAAATGATTTTAACTACTATTCTAAAAGAGGACTATTATCAATTGTTTACTTATCCATTCTTATATACTGGCTCAATGATAGTTCAGATAAAATGATGGGAACTAAATCTTTTATAAGTAGAGCCGTTGATAATGTTGTAGATGGTATGTCTAAATTTAAACAATTATCTATTCTCAAAACACTAGCACAAAATTTTTTAGATAAAAAAAATAAATCAACGATTTAACAACAGATTTAAACTTTATCAACATCATTACTAATAAATATTAATACTTTTTTTGTATATTTAATATAAATTCGTCTATAAGGTAAAAAACAAAAAATGCAACAGACAATTACGCCAATAGATAATACTCTCTATTTAGAAAGACCTCATCCCACTTTTTTAGAAATTGATAAAAAAATTGAGAATTCTTTAAAAGCTTTCAAGCAATGGAGTTCGACTTCAATTCAAGAAAAAATCGAGGTGACCAATAAATTTATTAATAATTTATTAAATTTATCTGACGAAGTTAAAAAAGAAATTTGTTGGCAAATAGGAAGACCTATTTCCCAATGCGGAAGTGAGCTTAGGGGTTTTGAAGAGCGATCACGTTATATGGTTGAAGTAGCTGAAGAATGCCTAGCTGATGTGACTGCTAGAAAAAACGATGAATTTGATAATTACATCTTTAAAGCACCGCTTGGAGTTATTTTTGTAATGGCCCCATGGAATTATCCTATAATGACAGCAACTAATACAATTGTTCCAGCATTACTTTCTGGAAATAGTATAATCTTAAAACATTCCTCTCAGACACCAATGTGTGCTGAATTAATATTTAAAGCATTACAAGGTACTGGTATTCCTGAAGGATTATTTCAATATATTCATACGGATCATAATAGTTGTGAGAAAATCATTGCTGACAATAGAATTGCTCACGTGGTATTTACTGGCTCAGTTAACGGGGGAAAAGAAATCAAAAAATATATAGGACAACGTTTTATTAATGTTGGCTTAGAACTAGGTGGAAAAGATCCTGCTTATGTCAGATCTGATTGTGATTTAAACCATGCCATTGAAAACCTTATCGATGGAGCTTTCTTTAATTCAGGACAATCATGTTGTGGTATAGAAAGAATTTATGTAGATAAATCTATTTTTAAAGATTTTGTTGATGGGGCAAAAATTTTAACTGAAAAATATATTCTAGGTGATCCTTCTGAAACTAGCACAAACATTGGTCCAGTCGTTAAAATGTCAGCCGCTAATTTTATTAGATCTCAAGTAGAAGAAGCTATAAGTCAGGGTGCCCAAAAGGTCGTGGATGAAAGTAAGTTCAGTATAGTCTCTAAGGATAATTGTTATATAGCTCCTCAAATTTTAGTTGATGTAAATCATGATATGCGTTTTATGACTCAAGAAACTTTTGGTCCAACAGTTGGAATTATGCCTGTAGAAAATGAAAATGAAGCAATTAATCTTATGAATGATAGTCCTTATGGTTTAACGGCTTCTATTTGGACAAAAGATTTAGATTTTTCTAAAAGTTTTGGAAAAAAAATAGAAACAGGAACTTTTTTTATGAATAGGTGTGATGCTCTAGATCCAGCCTTAGCTTGGACTGGGGTCAAAGATACCGGAGTAGGTTGTTCACTTTCAAAATTAGCTTTTGATCACTTTACAAGACCTCAAAGTTTTCATATGAGAAAATTATGACTATAACTTTTAAAGAGCTAAAAAAAAAAATTGAAAAAAAAGAAATCGATACAGTTCTTGTAGCTCTCTCTGATATGCAGGGTAGGTTAACGGGCAAGAGAGTTACTGGAAAAGCGTTCCTTGACTATGTCCATAAAGAAACTCATTTCTGCAATTATCTTTATGCAGTAGATATGGAAATGTATACTGTTCCAGGTTTTAAATCTTCCTCTTGGGAAACTGGTTACGGGGACATGATTGTCAAAACTGATCCTAATACTATTAAAGTATTGCCATGGTTGGAAAAGACAGCTCTCATTTTAAGTGATTGTTTTGAAGATGATGGAAAAACACCTGTTCATCATTCAACAAGGCATATTTTAAAAGAGGCAATTGCCGAAGCTAATACTTTAGGTTTCCAGCCTATGATAGGATCTGAATTGGAGTTTTATCTATTTAATCAAACATACGATGAAATTCATCAAGGGCATTACAAAAATTTAAAAGAGTCTTCTTGGTATATTGAAGATTATATGATTTTCCAAACTACAAAAGATGAGCCGTACATGAGAGACTTAAGAAATGGATTATTGGATGCAGGAGTTTATGTGGAATGTTCCAAAGGAGAGGCGTCTCCTGGACAGCAAGAAATTAATGTAGTCTTTACTGATGCTCTCAATATGGCTGACAGTCATATTCTGATTAAAAATGCAGCAAAAGAAATTGCTCATAAGCACAATAAAGCTGTAAGTTTTATGGCTCAGTATAGTAATAGTGCATGTGGATGTTCTTCTCATATTCATAATTCTCTTATGGATATGAAAACAAAAAAAAATATTTTTGCAAATTCTAAAGATAAGAGAGGAATGTCTAAGACTTTTAAAAGTTACATAGCAGGACAAATTGAATTTTTAAGTGATATTTCCATATTTCTTGCGCCTAATGTTAACTCTTATAAAAGATTTCAGGAAGGATCTTTTGCTCCAACCAAAGCGGCTTGGGGAATTGATAATCG